>CEUS01018814.1_pt1 | contig 112167 bp, 89 predicted proteins | sample 427031 | NCBI WGS metagenome assembly CEUS01 (sample SAMEA2622837, study PRJEB7988) | marine metagenome | biome: marine biome (ENVO:00000447); feature: marine epipelagic mixed layer (ENVO:xxxxxxxxx); material: "saline water (ENVO:00002010), including plankton (ENVO:xxxxxxxx)" | depth 140 m
ACCAATACCCGGCTCCATTGTTCAGAGTCTCTTCTTGTACGTAGATGCCATTAAAACTGAATAATGTCCCAGAAACAGAATTAGGAAATATTGATTGATAGAAATTGTCATCAACCAGAACTGGTAATCCTACTATATTCCAGTCCGTTGAGTAGTCTACTTCAAGTATGGTCCCCATATCATCACGAAGCTCCATAATCAGATTGTATAAAAAATTATAATTCTCATCATTTTCATTGTACGGAGTAAAATTGAATGTGGTATCTACAATACCGTCCCTATTCAAAAAATAAATTGCTCTTTGATATGCATCCCAAGATGACCAAACGGGATATCCGTCTGACTCACTATCCTCAACCCATCCAATGACTCTTCCATTTATCATTTCATTGAGATATTGATTGTATTGATCCTTCCCTACTCCAATAAAAGTAACATCGTTTATACCCTCAGAGATTAAGTCTAGGTGTATGTTATTTAAAAAACCGAACCGGCTTTGGCAAGTCCCTCAGTATTCATGACCAAAATAGACGATACAGACATTATTTGGAAAAAATGAAGGGCCAACTGTTTGTTGGTATGTTTCAGAATTATAATTTAGATCTTCTAATCCAAAATCATTTTGAGAAAATAATAAAATCGGAAATAGAATGGCCAGATATTGTGAAAGATTTTTCATAAATAAAACTGTAATAGAGCTAAATTTAAATAAATATTGGGTCATAACAATAATACTGGTTTAGTAGGACAGGTTATTATAAATAGCACAGTCAGAATAAAGAAACCATATTAAGTAATTAAGCGTTCCTCAAATAAATAATAGTGGCTTTCAATAAAATTTCAATATCTAGTCCAATAGATTGGTTTTGTACATAGTAATGGTCAAACAGTTGACGGTTGTATGTATTTATTTGAGTTTCTTTGATTTTTTCAAGACTAGACAGTCCGGGGGGACATATAAGCTTTGGGTCTTTTTTAGAACATTCAATAAGCGGTGAACCAACAAAACTTATATTTCCTTTTAAGACTGACCACAATAGAGGTAGTCTCTGGATGAAGTGCCTTTCTGATTGAAATAAAAAAGCAGTGAATGTTTTATTATTCTCTCCCCAAAATAATATTTCCTTCTTTGACCCTGATAATAGTTTTATTATTATGGCAGGGGAAAAAAGTAAAAGGGAAATACAGGAAAATACTATATCAAAAATGCGCTTTGTAACTTGGTTTATACTATAGTAAAATGAATATTCTATATTTAAAAAGGATAACTCTCCTATTTCTTCTATGGAACCCTTACCTATAATGTAATCCTGTTCTCTGGGGACCATTCGATAGGTGAGTTGTAGATCCTTTGTAAAATCCATCAAAGATACAATTTTTTGATACGGTAGAGCGTTATCTGAAAATATAATTTCACGTATTCTGTATGTTTTAACAAGAGCCCTGATATCGTCTAAAGACCCTAGAAAGGGTACGGGTAGTTCTGACTGGTCAATTTGTAATTTAGAGTCCGTAAATCCAATGATATTTAATCCGGAATTAACGCGATGATATATTTTTTTTACCAATTCTATTCCACTTTTATTTGCACCAACTACAAGTGTTTTTTTGGTAAATAAGATGTTGTGTTTATCCTTGATACTATTCACATAGCCCCTTGACATAATAAAATGGGCGATAAGCCTCCATCCTGGTATAAATAGAGTAATTACTCCTGATGCAGCAAGAATAACAAAACGTGAAAAAGCAAATTGTTTAAAAAAATATGTAAAAGCTACCACTACAAAAAAACCTGTCAGAGATGATAATACTGCTGCGGAATAAGAGAGGATATTTTTTCCATATAATTGAAAGTAATATCCAATAATTAACCAGAAAAAAATGTAAACAGTTGGGACAAGTCCTTGGCTCAAATAGATTGGATCAAAATCAGAAAATTTAAGAAATATTGATCCGACAAAAGCCAATAAAACAACAAAGCTATCAAGAAAAACCGAAAGAAGTTGAGATTTCCGGTCAGCTATGAAAGAAATAAATTTGCGAACTCTTAGACCTAAATGAATCGCTAGATAAAATAAGAGATTCTGGCTTTTAGATAATTGTTTTTTATAGAACAGAAGCATAGCGTTGTAAAAAGCAGTGATACTATCGTAAGGAGCAGATTTTACAGATTCTCCTTTATAGTGAATGATCTGTGTTGTTGGGAGATAATGTACCTCCTTTCCCTCTTTCTTTATCCTGTGACATAAATCTAAGTCTTCTCCGAATAAAAAGAATTGTTCATCAAAACCACCTATGGTTTTGAATAATGACACACGCAGAAACATACAAGAGCCACTGATAGCGTCCACCGAATGAATTTCATCCGAATCTAAATAGGTTAAATTGTATTTTCCTGTCCATTTCGAATGGGGAAACAGCCTTGATAAACCCAGTAGTTTAGGTAGGGCAACACTTAAAGAAGGGAACGTTCTTTTACATGCGAGCTGAAGAGTCCCGTCAGGATTTATAATTTTTGGTCCGACTAACCCGACATCAGAATTTAATTTCAAATATTTTACAAAAGTGGAGATTGTATCTTCCTGTAATACCGTATCTGGATTTAAAATTAAAACATACTCACTTGATGCTATTTTTATCGCTTGGTTTACTGCTTTTCCAAACCCCACATTTTTCTGATTGCTAATCAAATTGCATTTTGAGAATCTCTCCCGAATCATATCAGCAGTTCCATCAAATGAGTTATTATCAACGATGATAATTTCTACTTTGCCCTTATAATTTGTCTGTAACACTGATTCTAGGCAATGAATCAAATACTGTTTTACATTAAAACTAACAATAATAACTGATACTGAATTGGGAGTCATTGATTTTTTAATTATTCCATTCATATATTTTAACTATATATAAATATAAATGCAATGTAGTGGATATATACATAGTTTTCTTTTAAATAGAATGATCGTGTTATTTAATATATCGGTTAAGATGTATCTCTTATAATGATGCTATTTTATAACAATGGCATTTACAAAATAAATGAAATATCAAGGATAATTTTTCAATTAGATTGAACTATAACTTGGCCATTTTAATCTCTTCCACCCAAGCTCAGGAATGAGATGACAGTAGTGAACCTTTTAATAAGATGACTCACTTAATGAATCTATCAAGAAAGCTTCCTTTTGATATTTAGCCTTTTTCTTAATTCATCAACAATATATACAGTTAAGATATTAATAAAAACTGATAAAAGAATAAACCAAGTCCAAGCAATACCAACTTGTTTTAAGTAAAAAACAATTAATAGGCTGGTTACCAATCCTGTAATCAAACTGACCTGATGAAAGTTATGTTTTAACTTACTTAATAGGAATAATCCCAACAAACCACCATAGGTAAAGGATGCAATTTGCAATCCGACAATCACAATAGCTGAATCACTTTCATCAAATAATAATGCTATACCAATTAATATTGTTGCCCAAGCTAAACTTATGAATCGAGATAGTTTTAATGATGAGCTCCCTCCCATCCAATCATTTATAGTGGAAGATGCAAGCGCGTTAATGGAGGAGCTTAGAGTAGACATTGCTGCAGAGAGGACTCCAGCAAGTAAAACTCCCTTTAATCCCACTGGTAAATAATTCACAATAAAGGATGTAAACTCACGATCCTTAGCGATTTCTACTCCATCCATCATAACGAAAATGAGAGAGCCCGCCATAAGAAAAACAGTAAACTGGAAAAATACAAAAATACCACTACCAATCATTGCCTTTTTTGCAGAGTCTAAGCTGTTTGTCCCCAATACCCTCTGTACCATCATATAGTCAACACCATGTGACGCTAAAGAAAGGAGTGCCCCTCCAATTAACGCGCTAATAAAAAAGCTTGAGTCAAAAAATAGATTACCTCTCCAATTAAAGATTTCCAATTTCCCCTCAGATGTTAGTGAGGACAATATGGAAGCAAAAGATTGATCAAGATGATTGAGACAGAATAATATTGTTAGGACACCACCAAATAAATAAAGTACAAATTGGATACTATCTATCCAAACAATTGTCCGAATACCACCTGATAATGTATATCCTAATGTAACGATTCCTATCATTAATACGGATGCAGGTAAAGACCATCCAGTTATAACTTGCACTACCACAGCAGTTGCTAAAAATCTGATTCCATCTGCAAGCACTCTAGTAACAAGAAAAACAGCTGACGCTATTTTTTGTATATTCTTTCCAAACTTTTTCCCCAATACTTCGTAAATGGAAATAATACCTGTAGAAAAATATTGAGGTAATAGTATTAGACTTACCAAAACACGACCAATAATGTATCCCAAAGCCAATTGCAGAAAATACCAGTTATCGCGATAAGCCAGTCCAGGGACGCTTATAAATGTCAAAACCGAGGTCTCGGTGGCTACAACAGAAAACATGGCGATGGGCCAGGGTAAATTGCGATCTCCCAAAAAGTAATCTCTCGATGATTGGTTTTTTCTGCTTTGCAATATCCCATATACAGAAAACCCAAATATAAATAGAAAAATAACGAAATAGTCTATCCAGTGAATCATGTTTTCTTCATTCTGCTAAGAGACAAAATAAACTGTCATTGATAAATGCTTTACAATCAGCGACTATTCCTTTATCCATCTTCTTCTCCATTCAAAATTTTGATTTTTTTTGGATATCCCCACCGCTTCGTATACCTCTGAGTGAATTTTTTGTCTCCAATCAAAATATTTTGGGTCTTTCCATGAGCGGTTTGGATGCACTGCATTCGTAAGCAAAATAACAAACATGTTGTTTTCGGGATCTATCCACAGTGATGTTCCCGTGTAGCCAGTATGACCAAAACTGCTATCGCTCAAATACACCCCTCCAGAGGCTTTCCCTCCTGGACTATCCCACCCCAAACAGCGTGAGCTACCCTCCACTACATTGGCTTTGGTAGTAAACAATTTAATCGTTTCTTGTTTAAAAACTCTCTTCCAGCCATATATTCCACCATTTAGCATCATCTGTGAGAAAACAGCCAAATCGTCTGCTGTGGAAAATAATCCTGCGTGACCAGTGACACCACCTAAACTGTGAGAGTTCTCATCATGAACTTCACCATGTATTAAACCATTTCTATACCCACTATCAATTTCCGTAGGAATTATTCTCCTCATCTTACTAGATGGTGGATTGAAAAAAGTTGTATTCATATCCAAAGGTCTAAAGACAAGAGAATCCACCAGTATATCTAAGGAGACCCCACTTACTTTTTCAAGAACCTTGCCTAAGGTTATTAATCCAATATCTGAATATTTTGTTTTTTCTTCAACGCCATAGGCTGGCTCTGTGTTAAACACACTATCCAAACGTGTTTTTGAGTCACCACCCATTAAAAAATACTGTTTGTACGGCGGGAGCCCTGAAGTATGGGTTAGCAAATGTTTAATAGTAATCTTACTTTTCTGTTGAAAATATTTTAGTTTTTTCCCTATAAAGTCAGGGAGATATGTCACTACTTTTTCATCTAAATCAATCTGCCCGGTTTCCACAAGCTTCATAACTGCAGATGTAGTTGCTACCACCTTTGTAATGGAAGCCAAATCAAAGATGTCCGATCTGTGTGTGACCTTTTTTTGATTATAAGTTTGGTAACCAACAGCATCATGGATAAATATTTTTCCATCCTTCGCAGCAAATAAGACCGCACCAGGCCACGCTGAATCTGAAACTGCTTCATTTAATAATGAATGTATATCACTAATGTTCGCTTTTATCTCGTATGGCATTACATACTTTACCAGTCTACCCGGGGAATTTGGCTTAGTTGGAATTTTAATCATTTTCTGTTCTAACTGAATGCCAAATCCCCTATCAGCGATTTCTGGGATAGTGATTGGAAGTCTACCGGTAAAATTGGTTTTTCCTATCAACGATGCAACCAACGCATTTTGCATTACATCATTTCCCTTCCAGGCACAGATATATGCAGGCGTTTCCGGAAGACCCCGGATTAAATAAGGATTCCCAAAACTGATAAGAATAAGCCTATCTGATTTTTTGTTTAACGCATTAATAAATTCCATCTGAGGAGTAGGGAGATAAATTCTGTTTTTCCAAGCGGAAGGACTTGCAAATGCATTCAAAATAATTGGGGCATTATCTGGGACAGTATTTAGTATAGACTCATAATACATTTTGGTATCTGATTCGTCTACCTGAAGTGACCGTATAGGCAGTCCGCTTCGTTTTAACTTTTTTGTAGTGGTTGATTCTTCATGATTATTGGGGCGATCATAAATATCAATCACAACTATTTCTTCTTTTTCTCCAACAGTTAATGGTAAAAAAGAATTTTCATTTTTTACCAACGTGATTGATTTAGATGCAATTTCATTTGCTTTTAGATTGAACTCCTTATTACCAAGAACTTTCTTCGTCTCACTCATAGAAATATAGCGCTGTTGATTGAGACCTGCTTTTTCTTTTAGCTTGAGCATTTTTAGAGCGGCATCATTAATTCGTTCCTCTAAAATGATTCCCTGCTTCACAGCATTTTCCACATTATCGATTGACTTCTTCAGGTTATAATTTTGAAGAATAAAATCACATCCGGCATTGATAGCATGAATCAAAGCATAGGAATCAGAATAATTTCTAGAGACACCCCCCATGCCCATTGCATCAGTTACAACTACACCTTTAAATCCCATTTTTTTTCTTAAAATATCGGTCACCCAAAAAGAAGAAAGTGTCGCAGGATAGTTGGCATTGGGCTGAAAATCTGGGGCATGAACATGGGCCACCATCATCGCATCAACTCCGGCATCAATAACGGTTTGAAAGGGTTTCAATTCCAGAGACCATAGTCGAGATGAATCGCTCGGTATGGTTGCAAGACTTGTGTGGGAATCTGTTTCTGTATCTCCATGGCCGGGGAAATGCTTAGCGGTTGCCAACATACCATGCTCCTGGAGACCTTTTATATATTGCACTGAATATTTACCCACATCATCCGGATCTTCACCAAATGATCTTGTATTTATGATTGGATTATTAGGATTATTATTTACATCCGTTACGGGGGAAAAATTCCAGTGAATTCCAAGCGCCCTTCCTTCTATTGCTGATATTTTTCCTGCTTCATATGCATAATTTGGGTTGTTTGTTGCAGCAATAGCCATAAGGGGAGGCAAGTCTGTACCTGAAGGAAATCGTCTTTGTATTCCATATTCTATATCTGCATCAACAATCACCGGAACCCTAGAAAGTTCCTGAATTTGGTTGAGCAGTGTAAGAGATGTACCCACATCTCCAAACCAGATATGTATACCTCCAATACCATCAGTTTCCAGTAATAATTTTATTTCCTTCCACTTCGGGCTTCCCTCATTCAGAAAACGCATGTTCATGTGATAGACCATCATCTGGGCAATCTTTTCCCGAAGAGAAAGCTCTTTAAGAGTTAGTTCAGCCCAGGATTTTTGATGTGAAATCTGTCTGGGGCCAACACAGCCAGTAAAAATGGTTACCAGTAAAATAGTTAAAGGGATAAGAAAGTATTTATTCATAATAAAGCAGTGTAAAGTTTAATAATGATTAATTACCAATCGAAATTGGATTAATTATTATTTTTAATCTATCGATTTAGTTACCGGAAATATTTAGTTGATTGAAGTCTAAAATTTGATTTCTGTGCTCATACTATTTTTACGAAAATTGCTAAATCATTTGTTAATATTAAACTTATCCTTTAACATATTTACTCGGTTGATTGACTCATAGATTCGATCTTCTGATATTTTGTTTGTTTCAACAAGGTTAGAGAGAACTGAGAGCGACTTTGATATATAATTTTTATCATATCTCAAATTGTTTCCTAAACAAAAAAGATCTACACCTGCGTTTAACATAAGCTCAAAAGCCTGTTCAAGATCATAATTATCAGAAATTGCCTTCATACTGGGATCATCACATATAACGAGACCAGTAAATCCAAGGTTTTTTCTCAAAATATTATTGATAACATTTTTCGAAAGGGATGCTGGAAATTTATGGTCTATGTTCCTATTAAATACATGGGCCACCATAACCATATCTAAATCACCTGATTGAATCAACTCACTGTATGGCACTAAATCTTTATCGTTCCACGTTCCTGAAACATCTGTAATTCCTTCATGAGTATCTCCATACGCAGAGCCTTGGCCAGGGAAATGCTTACCGCAAGAAATAATATTGTTATTCCTTAATATGTTAATAAATATCCTAGCGTGTTTAACGATCTTTTTGGGTTCTGAGGATAAAGCGCGTTTTGACTTTCCAATAATGGTTTCGGCTCCATAATTCAAATCAAGAACAGGAGCAAGATTTAGATTTATGCCACATGCTTTCAGGTCATCTGAAATACTACTGGCAAATTGTTCACTAATAAGTAGATCATCCATATTACCAATATGATTCCATGAACAAAGTTTACCGAAGCCATACTCTGGTTTTAAACGAGTAACTGACCCACCTTCTTGATCAATCGCAATAAGGAGTCCATTATCAGAATAAGACTGAAGCTGCTGAGTTAATTTCCAGATTTGATCCTTTGATTTAATGTTTCGTGTTCCGAGGCCACCAATCTCAAGGTCCTCATCATAAAGGATAATACCACCTAGGTTTAAGTCACGGATATATCGTACAATATCTAAGTTATATTTAGCCTCGTGCTCACGAAAGCCAGCGATGATAAGTTGTCCAACAAATTGGTTTAGAGAATGTGACATTCAGTGAAGATAAATTGAATAAACCAAATACCTAATAAAAAGATTTAGCTAGAAACGATTAAAAACTATTGCGCAAAGAACAGTTGACACAAATATACCGCACTTATAATACCAACTGTATCTGCAATGATTCCCGCTGCAAGGGCATGGCGGGATCGTTTAATTCCTACTGAACCAAAATAAACTGCCAATACATAAAAGGTGGTTTCTGTGGAACCAAACATGGTCGCCCCGATCTTTGCTATGATGGATTCAGCTCCATGCTCATTAATTAGGTCCGTCAACAAACCCAAAGATCCACTTCCGGAAAGCGGTCGCATCAGAGCCAAGGGCAGATTTTCTGGCGGAAAACCCATAGCATTTAACATTGGTGATAGAAAGATCAGGAGCATATCTAAGGCACCTGAGGCACGAAACATGCCAATGGCCACTAAAATTGCAACTAAATATGGTATAATCCGTACCGCAATAGTGAATCCATCTTTAGCCCCATCCACAAATGATTCGTAAACCTTTACTTTTTTAACTACCAAACCATAAAATGGAATCCCCACCAATAATAAAGGAATAATGTAGCGGGAAAGTTCATTGGTAAATGCCACCAGATAATCGATCACGCTATTTATCCCTATTTATCTTAAAACGATTCATTTTTTCCAGTGTTTTGACAGCAATGATTGCCGCTATTGTTGACAGTCCAGTGGCAATAATTGTGGTGATGAAAATCTGGTTAGATGCCGCTCCCATAAGCGCAACAACCGTTGCCGGAAGAATTAATTGAACGCTAGAGGTATTAATAGCTAAAAAAGTACACATAGCATTGGTCGCAGTATCTTTCTCGGTATTTAGCTCTTGGAGCTCTTCCATTGCTTTTAGTCCCAAAGGCGTGGCGGCATTACCAAGTCCCAAAATATTTGCTGCCATATTAAGTACGATAGATCCAATGGCGGGGTGATCTTTCGGGACATCAGGAAAGAGGCGGATAGTAATTGGTTGTAAGGCTCTCGCAATAATTTGAACAAGACCTGACTCTTCAGCGATTTTCATGGTACCCAGCCATAGGGCCATAATTCCGATAAGGCCAATGGAAATTTCCACTGCAGTTTTTGCCATATTGATTGCTGCTTCTGTGACAGCATCAATATTTCCTGCGATAGTTCCTACAACCACAGATATTAACATCATACCAAACCAGATATAATTTAACATATATCTATTCCTTTATCACCGCTGGTTCAAGCAGTTTTAGATATGGTTTTTGCCCAACTGCATTTAATTCAACTGGTACGGAAATGGGCAAGGTAGCCTGGTAGGTTCCGTGCCCACAGGGGAAATTAGATATAATTGGGATATCCAGCTCACCGCAGATATCCATTACAATCTGGTCTGAGTCCCTCCCAAATTCAACATCCTGATCTTTGAAATCATGGAGTTCACCAATGATCAATCCAGCAATTTTTTTTAACATTCCTGCTGTTTGCATATGTACCAGCATTCTCTCGAAAGCATAAAGATATTCATCCAGGTCTTCTATAAAAAGAATCACACCATCTGTATCTATGTGATCGGAAGTCCCCAGTCGATTGATCAGCAATGTCATGTTTCCTCCCCATATAGGTCCGCTTGCAGATCCCTGACTTAATATCCTTGGAGATAGAGATTTCGGATATTCTATTTTAATATCCGTTTCACCGCTTAAAATCTGTTCCATTATATGGAAATTATAATTCACAAATCGTTTTTTATAGCTAATTAACATAGGGCTATGAAAGGTGACCAGACCGGTTTTTTGAGTGATGGAGGTAAGGTATGCAGTAATATCACTAAAGCCCATAAATATTTTAGGATTTTTTCTAATAATATCATAATCCAAAAGGGGAAGGACCCTGTTAGCACCATATCCTCCCCGAGCACAGATAATAGCATCAATGTTTCTGTCAGAGAACATGCAGTGTATATCATCAGCCCGTTTTTGAGGTTCCCCCGCAAATGGTCCCCACTTCATGGAAGTACTTTTTCCCTGCACCATAGAATATCCTTTTTTCTCAAAGTATCCTATCGTCATACTGATATCCTCTTTTTCAAACCAATATGATGGACTGATCACACCGATATGGTTTCCATGTTTAAGTTGTTTTGGCTTAATCATTTAAAAAAATTAATTATTTTATCTTGCAGTTTTTTATATGGTTTTGCTGACCCTCTATATCCATTCATAAGCATTGAAAAAGCTAAGGGACCAAATTGCTCGGAAAATATATAACCTGATAAACAGCTTACTCCGGATAAGTGTCCTGTTTTTGCTCTGACTCTTGCTTCAGATAATACCAGCCTGTCTTTTAGGGTACTATTGGATCTGCTTTTGGGGAGTGTGTAAATAAATTCATCTTTCTTATCGCTATGATAAATAAAATATAAAAGCTTAATAAACTGGTCTGCACTAGAAAGATTGTAGCGTGATACACCTGACCCATCCGCAAGACGCAAAAGAGATGTATCTATACTTGCAGAATCTGCCAAATAGGACTTGATGACTCTCAGACCATCTTTCCAGTTCCCCACAGTGCTATCACTTACTGCCATACTCTTTGTAAATAATTCAGCAGTTAGGTTATCACTCTCGTACATCAAATTATGGGCTGAATATTGTAATGAATCAGATGTGTGAATTGCTATTATTGATGCATCTGATTCGCCTGTTCCTTTTACAATATTATTAACGTCCACACCATATTTATCTAATTGCTCTTTAAACACAGTTCCAGAAAAGAAAACAGGATCAAATATATTCCTCTGTAATGTATCGGGAGATGCTGAACTTAAAACCTCACCGCTGATGATAAACATATTAGTTCTACCTGCCCAGTTACGATCAATTTTAAATTTATTATTATCGATTGATTCATTTACCGTAATTGATTGATTTATCACTCGTACATATTCTGTTTCTGGCACCATTTTTACTTTAGCCGGGTGACCTAATTCTCCAGGTTCTATATGAAAATCAATACAATTATCATTGAGTGACATTGCACTAATGGGAGCAGCGTACCACCATGCCCCCTCATCCCACATCCAACCCGGACCATAGTGCAGAGAATCAAGGAGTGATTCGTCCACAAACAATGTATCAATAATGCTGGTCTTTTTGGCTGTGATCTTAGCTAGAGAGTCCAGATTTTCAATTGTTAGATCAGGGTCACCTCCACCCCTAATAATCAAATTATTACCATGTTGAAGTACAGATGTTTTAAACCGATGATCAGAACCAAGCTTTTCTAACGCAGCGGCACAAGTGTATAGCTTATTGTTGCTGGCAGGCATGAGCAGTTTATGGCTATTTAATGAATATAGCGTTTCTCCTGTTTTCAAAGATAATATTTTGATACCCATGTTTACATTTGGGCCATAGGATGAGATTAGTTCGTTAATATTTTTCTTTAACTGAAAACTTCCACTGTTTTCGAAAAGAGCTTTAGGCGGAGAGCATGATAAAAACCATACAAAAAAGAGTAAACTATACTGTCTAAAAATTTGCACTAATCAGGTTAAGGATAAAATAAAATTGTCCAGTATCTGGTGCCCTAATTTAAAGACTTCAAATGAGCTTGTATTAGGAATATTGTGATCATCAATAAATGTCTGTGTTGCTTCAATGTGGGTCTGGAATCCCCAAATAGGTTTTGTTTTGCTTGCAAGACCATCTATGGCTACCATATCGCTCACAGCTGTTATCTCGAATTCATCTGGACATTTGGTTACACCCTCTTGATGGGAAAAGAGCATCATACCAGATCTTGCTGCTCCCCAAAGTATGTTTTTCTTAAGAGCTACGTTTCTTTGCCCTAGTTTTTTTTCTCCGCTCCACAGTGGACCTACCGTTCCCCCAAAAATGTGAGCTAACAGCTGGTGTCCATAGCATATGCCCAACACAGGGATATTATTATCAAAAGCATCAAAGACCAATTCTTTAATAGCATCCTGCCATGTATGACCATCGTGTACCGATGCGGCACTGCCCAAGACTATAATTCCAGATATATTTTTACTCGCTATTTCTATACTAGTGAGTCCATACATAGCTGGTAAATGATAGGTCACTGGATATGGTGCGGTGAGAACAATTCGGTTGTAGGCCTCAATTTCAGGTTTTATTACCGCTGGATCAATAACCATAAGGTGTTTATTATGTATCATAATATGACTGAATATTGGAAATTAATGTTATCTTAAGAAAATCATTTTCTTCTTATCAGAAAAGTTATTAGATGTGAATTGAAGTAAATAAACTCCGGTGCCAACCAATTTACCATTTTCAGACTTTCCATCCCAATCTACAGTGTGCGTCCCCTTTAGTTGCACTTGGTCAATAAGTGTTTTTACCTCTCTCCCCATTATATCATAAATAATAATGCTGATATGGTTATTTACAGGTACCTGGTAGTCAATATGAGTTGCTCCATTGAACGGATTTGGATAGTTACTTGAAATATTAAACTCCAGAGGAGGTCCTCCTATATCCATATATCTTTTAATTTCTTCACGAAACCAAGAAAGTTCTTCGTGTACATTGTTACCTGGACAGGAGGTCTGATTATAGGGATAATCTCTGTGTCCTCTCAAAACATTTGGATCATAATTATATTCACCAGAGATCCAGGCATATAGGGAAATAAGGGAGTTAGTTGTAGCCTCTGTAAGCCAATCACCACAATATAGTTCCGGTGGATGATAGCAGCCTAAAACACATACTCCTATATTACCCGTATTGTTGTTCAAGACATGAGCTCCTATGACAGTCTCCGGCCTCCCTTGATAAATATTTCCCGCTTTATCAACTACAAAATGATAACCAATATCACTCCAACCTCTAACATATTGGTGGAGGTCCTGTATGGCACGCATCTGTTCCTTACCTTCTTCAAGGTTCTCTGCAGAAAACCCTGCAGCATGGTGCAATGTCAGGTTGATGAAATAAGGGTGCATTGAATAACCATGGATTGACGGCCTTGCCCCCCATTCAGACCTTGGAATTATCACTGGTTTAGGTAAATCTGTATCAGTCTTTTTTCCAATGATATCACCTTCAGGGTATTCCTCTATATCAGGAAGAAATATTCCTGCACTAAGTATTTCTGGAAATTCTATATAAGAAATAACCTTATACTCAAACATTGTAGATGTTTGGCAAATCTCATCACGAATATATATTATACTCCTTTTAGAAAAAGGTATGGTAATAATACTACCCTGTATCCATTCTGTCAAATTCTCTTCTTCATCAAAAAATCTAAACATTGCTTCTATATTTACCGTTGAATTATCCAGCAGTACAGCCACACCCTCTGGTTTGCTTTCAGATGGGTAGGTCTCTGAATTTCCGGTAACAACTAACTTGTCTCCCAATTTCTCCATTTGAATAACATTGATAAGTATTTTATGTGATATGTCCTCCAGCTGACCAAACAATAATCCTCTTGTGAACATAATAAAAAAAGTAATAAAAAGTATTTTATATTTATGAGACATGGATGAAAATTAGAAAATTGAATATTAACATATTAAACCAAAAAACGGGTAAATACTATATATTGAATAATTAGCATTTACCTTGGGTTTTCTGTTCTGATCTCTAATGATTGGCTTAATCGTTATTATAATCCACTTTAAATTACCCCCAGCTAATTTACTTGGTAGAACAATGAATACACACCCATTATATTATCTGATTCAAAATTCTAATCTTATGAGATCACTTGAAAAGGACTATGGGACACCCCTTTATATATATTCAGAAAAAAGACTATTGGAAAATCTTGATCGATTGAACAATGCATTGAAAGCAAATTTTAGTAAATACCATATTTGCTATGCTCTGAAAGCAAACAGTAATCCTGTTCTGATTAAAAAGATGAAGAACTATCTCTCATCCTTAGGGGCAGATTGTTCAAGCCCTGGCGAACTCCACGCCGCTAAGTTAGCTGGAATTGATACTAATGAATGTATTTATACAGGCAATTATGAGTCGCCTAGTGACCTGCAGATAGCATTTGATTCAGGCTGCCATTTAAACTTGGACGATATTTCTTCTTTCCATAGATTAAAAAAAATTGGAATCCCCAAAGAGATCTCATATCGACTTAATCCAGGTTTTGGTAGGGGAAGCTTTCCCCAGATTACAACAGCAGGGAAAAAGGCAAAATTTGGAGTACCAAAAGAAGATATTCTTGAAGCATATCGGCTCGCAAAATATGCGGGAGTCAATAAATTTGGTCTTCAGTGTATGTCCGGCTCTGGGGTTTTAGATGTAAATTATTTCCCCGCTTTGCTAACGGCTATACTTGATACTGTCGTTGAAATTCAAACTAAGCTGGAAATACGTTTTGACTATGTATCAATTGGCGGTGGATTTGGAATACCCTACCACGAAAATGAGTCCCCACTGGACATTGAGACCGTGTTTAGTGATTTAGGAAAAATATTTAAATCCTACTTTGGAGATGGAAAACATACCCCTGCTTTGTGGATTGAGCCAGGGAAATACCTAGTAGGAGACGCTGGTATTTTATTATCAAAGGTTACTGGAATAAAAAAAAGCTATATAACATACATAGGTCTCGATTCCGGGATGGAAACCTTGATGCGACCGGCTCTTTATAACGCCTACCACCGCATCTATAAAATTGGATCTTCAGATAATGAAAAAAAACTAACTGTAGATTTTACCGGTCGAATTTGTGAGAACACAGATAGGCTTGCGACTGAGAGACATTTCCCCAATTCCAAAGAGGGAGACTTGGTTGCAATTATGGATACAGGAGCATATGGATTTTCTATGTCGCATAATTTTAACACACGGCCCCGACCTGCTGAAATTATTTTGAATGACAAATCTTCAACTTTGATTAGACAAAGGGAGTCAATCAATGATATCTTTAAAAATTGTATTTTATAAAAAGTATAATGTTTGATTCAAAATCCAGCATAAAAATATTTTTCATTTACGCTCTTATTATATTTCTTTCGAATTTTGTATTAAGTCAAACTAATATCGACGTACATCAGATACAACAGGAACAGCACAGAAATAAATTTAATCCAATTGGAGAAAAGGTCTCTGTGCTCACTGGGTTAGATATTCTACTTAATCAACAGATAGAAATAGTTAAAAACAAATCTATCGCTCTGGTTACCAACCACACCGGTACTGATAAAAACGGTATACCTAACTATATCAGATTAATGGAAATTGAAAGTGTCGATCTCAAGGTGGTTTTTTCTCCTGAGCATGGTCTGTTTGGTGAGGCTGCAGCCGGGGAAAAAGTAACATATACTGAAAAAAAAAGAGACCTCCCTAGAGTGGTCAGCCTTTATGGTAAGCTTAAAAAACCAACAAAATCAATGTTAGCTGATATTGATTTAATTTTATATGACATACAAGATATTGGCGCACGTTTTTATACATACATTTCCACTTTGGGCTTAGTTATGGAAACTGCCGGTGAACTCAAAATCCCAATCATTGTCCTAGATAGACCAAACCCAATACGAGGGGATCGTATTGAGGGACCTATTCTTAATATGGATTACAAGTCATTTGTGGGATATTATCCAATCCCTATACAATATGGATTAACCATTGGTGAGTTGGCGAATGTGATCGTCAAAGAAAAATGGATTCCCAATTCTCCAAAGCTGCAGATCATAAAACTACAAGGTTGGTCAAGAGATATGTGGTTTGATGATACAAACCTCTCTTGGGTTAAGCCGTCACCAAATATCCCTGACCTTGAGACGGCTATAATTTATCCTGGTGTTTGCCTGGTAGAAGGTACAAATATGAGCGAGGGCCGTGGGACTCTAAATCCCTTTAAAATAGTTGGAGCTCCATGGATCAATGGGGAACAATTATCACAAGAATTAAACAGAATCAACCTTTCTGGAGTTATATTCAAGCCGGCAATATTTACTCCGGTGGAAATTCCTAATATGGCCATCAAACCAAAATACATGGGAGCGGAGTGTTCTGGAATTGAAATTACTATAGTTGACCGAAATATCTATAAAAGTATTTCGGTGGGCGTACATCTTATATCAACAGTACAGAGTTTATATCCAGACTCACTCAAGTTTTTAGCTTCTATTGATAGGCTTTGGGGTTCCAACAGTTTGGCAACACAAATCAAATCAAATAATTCAGCCAATTTGATTTTGACTTCAGCTGGGGATCAATTAAATAATTATTTAAAAATAAAAAGACGCTATAAAATCTATTGAGTAAAGCGGAATTAAAGAATAATTCCTATTGATATTCGTTTAACATTTTTAAATCTACCAAAGCTCACATAGGAATAGTCAATCCTTAAGATAGCCTGAGTTCCTCTTAGGCGATAATGAAAACCACCACCTAGTGCTATTCCTTCTTCAGCATTTTTTCTAAAAAGATTCCCATGCCCACCACGTATGAAAAATGTCTCTCGCACTGCGAGTTCAAGACCTGCATTCACAGCTTCAGTGTTATCATTTGGGTGAAGAGCATCAACCCCAAAACTTAGGCGGAGCAATTTTGTTTCAAGCAATTCACCAGATATCCCAACTCGGAATATAAGTGGAAGGGGAAAGGCATCAGTTTCATAGAGTGCGTTAACAAACTCAACATTCCCCTGATTGCTGAGATCTGGGTCCACGCTCAGTTTCTGATCTCTTCCGGTCAAATGTAATTCTCCACCGTAGTTTGATAGACTCGCCCCAAGACGAATATCATTGAACGGGGTAATGAATAGCGTTCCCAGATCCAGCGCAATTGTATTGGCATAGGAGTGCCAAATTGTTTGCTGTATATATTTGATATTTCCCCCAATACTAAATTTGTCTGTTAGTTTTTTTGCAAAGGAAAGATTAACTGCGAGGTCCTGAGCACCCCAATACTCACCCGTACCTTCAGGTTTGGTAACTGTGCGAACCTTATCATCTGGCACGGTTAGACTCGTAACACTCAACCCGAGAACACCAACATGCCTTAGAGGAAAAGCAAATCCGAGATAGTTAAAATCGACCCCTGCAAGCCAATCATTATTTACAAATATGGTTTCCAACCTCTGTACATTTGCCATGCCAGCTGCATTCCAAAATATTGAGCTCACATCACCACTCATTGCGGTAAAGGCATTTCCCATCGCTGTGGCACGGGCATCAACTCCAATTTTTAGAAACTGTGCAGCAGTGGTCCCTGATTTTGTCATTGATTGCGTGTTATTCAACTGACCATGTAGTCTGCTCTGATTCACCAGAAAAATCATTACAAGAATAGCGATGATCTCCCTTTTATTTTTATGAATTATTTTTATCATTTCATTTTAGGGTATTTTTTATTTGATCACCGCAAATCGACCTATTTTTTCTCCTAGATCACCTGCATCGACGTGGAAGAGATACACTCCATAAGCTATAGGAAAATTATCACTTGTAGTGAGATCCCAATATTCTTTCCCATCATCAATTGTTGATTGGTGGGTCAGCGTATTCACAAGCTCTCCAGACATAGTATATATCCGAATGGTACATTCGGTTGGTAAATGATTAAAATATACACGCCTTGGCCCCCTGTCTCTAGGGTTTTGCCTGTCTAACTGTTCTAGAACATTTGTAACAACATAGGGATTTGGAACAACAGAGATTTTGTCCAATTCATTTGTTCCTATTTCTTCATCAATTTTAGATGCTGTTGTGACAAATGTAAATATATCCTCATTGGAAAAAGGGCGTGAAGTTGCAATATAATAAATATCTCCATCAGCTGGTGGGACAGCCGTCCCCTGAGAGGGAATCAGAAACTTTATCATCCAAGTTGGTGATCCAAACCCTTCTCCCTCAAACAGCACAATCTCATCATGTGTGTCCCATGTGTCATTGCTATCATTAGGAGGTTTTTTGATAATTGCAAACCTCTGTTTTTCAGGGGTCATTCCGATTGTAGTTTTATATATTTCAAATGGAGTTAAAATTCCTGCATAAGTTCCAGTGTCAACAATTGTCGATGAGAACCGAACTTCATAGTCTGCTGGATGGGCACTCCCCCCTTGAGAATAAACTCCGACTACCCCAGAATAATTAGTCGGGCTGAAGATATTCCACCCTGTTTGTGTATCATCTATTTCCAAAGGATGATTTTCCACAAAAATTTTCATTCCGTCAAAAACTGGGTTTGATTCCTCGTTATCTAACAGCTCACTATCATAAACAGGAAAATAAGTATAGCTTGCTCGATAGGCTACTCCATCCTCCAATCTTCCTCCAGATATATCGGAAATCGCACGTACCCTACCGTAGTCCAAATCTAATTCATAGTCTGCACTGTCACTATATACCATAGAACCATCCAAACTTGTCAGGAGAAATGATTGTTCAACAATGTTGCCGTAGGACAATCCAATGAATTTATCAATATTGGCAATCAAAATATCTTCAACGGGCTTTGTGTCTTCAACCGAGTAGCGTATTGGTGATTCTTTGAATGTCACACGGAAAGTGTCACTATCCTCAAATTGCATCGGGTCAATGACCTCAATATTTACACTGCCCGTAGCAATGCCTTCTTTATGGAATATACCTGAACTGGTTAAACTGCCAGCTGAATAACCAGCTGCTGGAACCCTTGGAATGATTTGAACTGTATTGACATCTAGAAAAATCTCATTTGACTCTGGATTTAAGGTGATCTGTTTTGAACACTCTGTTGGTGCAATTTGCAAATCATCATCTCCATGGTCATAGGAGACCACCGCATAATAATAGGCCTGTCCATTAATAACATTATTTGAGTCAACAAAAGAATGTCGAATTCCGGTATTGTTGCCCAAATTATAGGGGACCCCGTGCCCTGTGTATGGGATATCGCTCAACCCACTATAATCATTCACTAAATCGAATTTTGCTGGAGACCCACCCGTCATTTCAAGAGGAGTAAACAAAAAGTGAGAGCCATACGCATCAGTAATCGTTTGCTGGTCTAGAAATTGGGGGTCTGTACTTCGATAGATTGCGTAACCTTCAAAATCATTTTTCTCTGAGATAGGGTCAATGGAATATTCCGCAATATCATTCCAATAGAGTGTCACTTTCTCATCTCCAGGGACTGCGGTCACATGGGGTTTTTCCGGTGGCTTTGCAAATTGGTAATTTCTTTCATAAATACTCTGTGCCGTCACCGCATTGAGCGTTAGATCCTCATAGGATTGTCCAACCAGCAATGCGATCGAGAATCTCCGGGCCTCCCCAGCAGGCAAATCGATTGGCCCTGAGCTGTATATAAAAATATAATCACCTGCCACGTTTGCATTAGCGGTGTCAAAGATACCAGGCGTTAGAAAATTATCAAAAACATACTGATCATTTGAAATAGTGTTATTCCCTCCGAACGCAGGAGATGAGAAGCCTGTCAAGCCTACCATATCTGCTTCATCCAGATCTGTCCACTCATAGTTTGGTTCTCCCGGTTGTCGGATATCAAATAAATCACCCGCAGTTGGTAGTCCATCGCCCTCACCGTAGTCTCCCGTATTTGGTAATCCGTCGACACCTATATCATGTTTTTCCGGATCCCAGTCACCATCATTGTCAATTCCATCGCTCCTGCTCTCATCAACCATACCATCACTGTCATTATCAATTTCGTCATAAGGATCCCCCGGACTTTCAAGAAACTTATATCCAAAATATCCTGGCTGACGACCTGAAACATCACTCTGCCCATCCTCATCCCAACAATAAACCATATTATTTTCCTGATCAAAGAATGATAGATCATCCTGCCAGTTTGATGGACCACCTATGTGTGGATCCCCCCACATGCCAAATATTACTTTGTTCAAATCTTTTTGGCTTTTATTTGTGACCTTATAAATAAGAAAAATAATATCTTCTGCAAGTGGGTTCGCCCATTGGTAGTAGCGACACTCTATCTCAATACCCAATCCCCTGTGTGTGGAATCTTCTGGAAAAGGATAGTACTCAAATTCTTTATTTGTACGGTCATCCACAACAAAAAATGATTCCATATCTGAGTTGGATGCTCCCTGACGCAAAGCTCCAGGCCACTTAAACTCCTTAAGCAATTCATTGTACCATCCTTCAGCCCAGCTGTCTGGCTTCCCATCTCCATCCCTGTCCAAGTCATTCGATGTAGGGATGTAGCTGCTTAATGGATCTGCATATGGAACACCTTCCAGGTTATAGGCAAGAGGCTGCCATCCCCAAATTTCTTTACCATCAGGTGAGACTTCTCCTCCCAAAGAAACAATACCATCACTTATGACTTTTGCCACCCAAACAGTATCACCATCATCGTTGACAACTGGATTTCCAAATTCATCGTTCTTGATGTAGGCATCTAGATGGCTATTGGGAGTTACTTCAACCTCAGCACAAATAAATGGTCCAAACTCATATCCATATCCTAGTCCCTCCCATACAATATCGGTCACTCTATTTCCAGGGCTTGAAATACTCCCATAATTCCATATTTCTGTTGTTATCTTATTACCGTTAAGAATAGCCTTCTGTCTCCTAAGAAGTTGTGGGTCATCATCCTCATTCATTTGTTTTAAGAGAATATTTTCGCGCCATCTGTAAAATTCCTGATATTGCGATTCTGTCCATTCCTTTTCCGGAACAAGATTTTCTGATATTGGACCATCATGATTTTCACTAAACGGCCAAATACCATAAACCGGATTGGTAAAAAATAATAGCAAACCAGTAAGGGATAATATGGTTATTACACTTCTATAAATTGATGTAATAATATTATTCATCTAAATCTAAAGCAAATTTAAAAGTCAACTGAAATCCCACCCAGTATAGACCTCGGCGAACTGTAATAGTATGGCCTAATTTGATACTCCTCCCAGGTGTGTACCCCTGGCTCTCCGTAGTGATCTTTGAAAGCTTCCGTTTCCTGTGAAGATCTATTCACAAAAGTATAACCTGCCCGTCCGGTATCGTTAAATACATATCTCTCACTTCTGGTATCAAAGAGATTATATATTTTCATGAATAAAATTACATTTATTCTACCGAGGTCTAAGTTCTTGTGAACTCTCACATTGACATTGTTCTGCCACGGCTTTCTTGCACTATTGGGGTTTGGTATATAGTTTGCGAATGGAATGTTTGGCGTGTATGGCCAGCCTTGAGATAGTTTCCCAATAAAACTGACACCCCACTGGCCCGGTTCGCTGATAGTCAGAGTAGCGCTCATAACGTGACGCTGGTCCCAGTTAAGCGGTACTATCTTTTTTTCCTCCTCCTCTCCTGTTAAAGCATTAAAATAAAAGGCCCCGGAGGTAACACTATTGCCTTCAGTTACCTGATATGAATAATCCAGAAACATAGAAGTTCTTGAAATACGGTCATAGCGCTTTGAAAGGCTAAGGGTAAATCCTTTTACATTTCCATAATCTTTATTCAAATAAATTGAGTATGACGCAGGTCCATAGGTCGGTGATAAATAATCTATGGATTGTAGTGCTAGCAGGTCGCGAATGTCCTTATAGTAAGCGCTCAAATCGATAGCGAGAATCCTTGAGAACTGTTGCTGTAAACCGAACTCATAGAGTACCGTTTTTTCTGGCTTTAGGTTTGCATTTCCAACAGTAGGTGAAATATTGGCACCAAAAATACTGGCCTTATAGAGCCGCCGTAGTGTTGGAATCTGATAAAAATGACCATAACTGAAATGAAGGATGCCCTCATCAGTTATAGGAAATGAGACCCCCAACCTTGGAGATACCATTGATTTTTTACTGGCTACTTTCCTTTCTCCCTCAGGATTCAGAAGGTCTGATATATAATCATCATTGGGGTCAAAGAAATCATAGCGAACACCCACATTAACTATCATATCTGGGTACTCAATCTTATCCTGAATATAGGAGGAAGCAAATAGGGCCTGTTTATTGTAATAGTTGTGGCTTGGAGATTCATTTGCCGGTGGCACAGTTGGCTGGGGATATTCATAGCCATCATAGAGCACAGTAAAGTTGTCTTCCTCAAGATTATCTATCCTGACATTTGCTCCAATTTTTATCTCGTGCTTACTTGTTATTTGACTTGTTAGATCAAACTTCCCGCCTCTTGAGTTAGATTCTCTGGAGTAGTGACCCATCTGGGTCCCTCCAAACACAAATGTCGTGGAAGGCGGTGATCCGAGGATCCAGTTTGTAGATACATATCGCTCATCATTGGGGTCTTCATACAAATACTGCTTGAAGTCTGTGGTTGAATAGAAAATATTTGCTTCATAATAGGATCGCTCAAAGGCCTGAGTTAATCTGAGTGAGTAATTATTGTTTCGGGTAAAATAATTATATGTCCCATCAGGATTATATTTATATGCATGGGTATAGGATTTCCAGCCTCTGCCATCATGGAGTAGCTGTGCAGAGAGTTTTACTTTTGGTGAAAATCGGTATGTAAGCTTGGACAGAAAGTTCAGACGATTTGATGGATTCATAGGGACGTATTCATTGTCACCACCGAGTTCTATAACCCAATAATCAGAAACTCTGAAATCCGCAAAGTCATCTGGGTTATGTTCTCTCTGTCCATAAAGATATCCCTTATTGTCACTGTATTTTCCGCTGACATTAAACGTAAATTTATTTCCTCTCGAAAGCAGAGGAACCGGACCGTTCAGAGACCCTTCTAAGACTTTATTCGAAAAATAATCCACATCATCAATATTCATAAATATGTCCGTATCGCCAGACATATAATCGCCTGTATATGTCGATACACTTCCGTGGTAATTTGATCCACCTTCTTTGATCTGGAGATTTACTATTCCGCTCATGGCATTACCATATTCTGCATTGAACGCACCACTGACGACCTTCATCTCTTCCAAAGCCTTGTTGGATATATTTACTGCCAGGCTGTTTGTAAAAAACGGGTTGGCTACGGAGACACCATCTATGTAGTATCCCACTTCATTCGAGCGGCCGCCACGGATATGTAGTTCACCACCTGCACCCTGGTTTACCCCAGCCTGTGTTGTTAGAACACCCAAAAAAGATTCAACCGGCATATCCTTGATATCCTCACCGGTACGGATCTTCTGAGAAGAGGTTAGATCCTTTTGAACTAGTGGCCGCTCTGCCACCACCGTCACTACATCTCCTTCAATGACCTCTTGTTTTAAAATAAAATCCTGTCGGGTGGTCATCCCGGTATTTATAGTAAGGGACTGCACACGATGCGTAGCATATCCAATAAACATAGCTCGGAGAGTGTAGGCACCGGGAGAAACATTCAGAATTACGTACTCTCCATTTATATCTGTTGATGTCCCCAAGGAAATTTCTTCAACAATAATATTTACCCCTGGAAGAGGTTCACCTGTTTCAGCACTAGTTATCCGACCAGAAATTTTTCCGCCTGAAGCAATAAGTGAAGAAATAAACAATATAGAGGGAATGAGTTTACGTTTTTGAATCATTAATATAATCTTTTGCTTTTTCAATAATTATAAGTTTGAAGTTTACCTCTAATAGTGCAAAACAATAAAAATAAATCTAAATATCCATGAAAAATATTCTTAATTTCCTGCTCAAAAAGAAATGACACGAATAACTTAACCAAGGAGAATATATGAAAAAAACTGTTATTAGTTGGGCAACCCTTTTCCTTATGATTTCATTTGTTTTTGCTGAAGGAGGCTTTGTTCAAAAAGACTTTGCACCTGCAGTGATAGGAAGTGATTCGCTATGGGGGGGGACGGTATCAACCGGTGCCCGTGCTGTTTTGGCAGGGACAGATTTGGATGGTGACGGTAAACATGAAATATGGGCTACATCCTATGCAAATGGTGGTCAAGTATATTGTTTTGAACAATCTGGGTCTGATACGCTGGAGCTTGTCTGGACTTCTGAACTTACAGCATCTACGTATGGATATGGAACTCGGTGGGTACAAACAGGTGATTTAGATAGCGATGGAAATGGTGAGGTAATTTTCTTTATAGGTAATGACCAAACAGACCCGGTCGCTGGACTTCATGTCTATGAGTGGGATGGCTCAGATAATGGATATGGTACTACCGCAGATTTCCATGTAAATTTTTTAGCAGGCTTGAATGATTCTCTATTATATGCAAGACCTGAACATTTCTCTGTGGCAGATATTGATGGCGATGAAAAAGATGAAATAATAATGGCATCAAATGGAGGCACTAACCCAAGCTATGGAACTCAAGATGGCTCAACAGCATACTCTGAGGATCGATTTATTATTATGTCTGTTACTGGTGATATAGGTGGCTTTGGTGCTGCTATTGTGGAAGAATTTTCAATGTCTCCTCGGGATGCTGATAAAGATGGTGTGAGAGAAAATGCTTTAGGTGGTGGCAGTCCACAGGGTGCGGTTGTATGTGATACAGATGGCGATGGCCTTCTTGAGGCAGCCTGTTTTTCCTGGAACAATCTGGCTGTGTTTTTTATTGAGGCTACCGGACCAGATGCATACACTATAGGTGACACTTCATTCGTTAAACTTGGAGCGACAGATGATTGGACACTTGCACCTACAGCCGCGGATATGGATGGAGATGGTATAGATGAAGTTTATGTTGCAGGATATTATGATGCACGTCTCTATACAATTATGGATATGAATGGAGATGCAACACACCTTGTTGACAGCACCGAAACTGCAGTCATAGCATCAGGGCCAGCACATGGAGCGCACGCAACTCCTGGATTTGGTGTTTTTGTTGGTGGAAATAGTGGAAGCGATATTCATAAAATTGACCTTGCTGATGGTGGCAATCCTCTCGACTCCACTCATTGGACCCTATCATCTTATGGCCTTGATAACTCAAATGCAGGATTTGTTGCAAAACTTGGCTCAGGATTTGATTTCGATGGCAATGGCTCACATGAGGTTGTTCTCGCATATATGAGTGTAACAGACAGTCTCCAAGTCATTGATGGAACAGATACTACCATGGTTTTAAATACTGGTGCGTTTGGCGTAAGAGTAGCTGAGTGGAATTCAGAGATGTCCATAAGAGATATTACATTGATTATGCCGGACGATTACAGACTGGAACAAAACTATCCGAATCCATTCAACCCCACTACGAAAATTGAATATTATCTGCCTATAAACAACGATATTTCCCTGACTATCTACAACATGCTTGGGCAGGAAATTGTGAAGCTGGTTAACAATAAACAAACAGAAGCTGGTTCTCACAACATTCTTTGGAATGGTACTGATATGAACGGAGCGAAAGTGGGAAGCGGTACCTATATCTATGAACTGAAATACGGAAACTTTTCCAAAACCCGTCAAATGACCTTAATCAAATAACTGTTTTTATAACACAAAAAAAGCCTCCGAATTATCGGGGGCTTTTTTTTTCTCTAATATTCTAGCTAAATTAAAAGGAATATTCACATATCTAAAAATGAGTTAATACTTTGACTAATCCCCTAAAGATATATTTTTTTATACTATTGTCAAATCTTTGTGCTCTCAATATTGATTCTAACTCAGAGTTCCGCTCAACCTGGGTTATAACCTGGAACCATATAGATCGTTATGCCTCATCATTTACCAACCAGTCTAGGGTGAGAGAGATCATGGAAAATCACAAGCAGGCAAATATGAATGCAGTTATTTTTCAAGTACGTCAGGGTGGGACATCCTATTATGAATCATCTTATGAGCCATGGGGATATTATGCAGGATACAGTTATCCGGGTTATGACCCTTTGGAGTATGCCATTGAACAGGCACATGAGAGGGGGCTAGAGCTTCATGCCTGGTTCAATGTTTTCCAAACATCAAGCACTCAACCTGGAGCGCCAGCTGCTGAACACCCCGAGTGGGTTTGCAGAGATCAAAATGGATTTACCATGGATTCCTATCGATCCCTCTCCCCAGGGCTATCAGAGGTGCGAGATTATACCGTTAACGTTGCCATGGAGATCGTCAATAACTATGATATTGATGGCCTACATCTTGACTATATTCGATGGAATGAACATACAAATAGTCTTAACAGGGAATCAGTAGATCACATTGATGAACTTCTAAGAACAGATGGAACGATCACCGATGAAGAGCTCGCAGCTTTATCCATGCGTTCAGGTAGATATCTCTATGATTATATGCATCCATACAGCGCGGGAATACCGGAAGGCTTTAGTACATGGGAGGACTGGTGGAGATGGTCTGTTACAGAGTTTGTTCGGACCCTCCATGATTCTATACAGGCGGTCAAGCCTCACGTTCGGCTTTCAGTTGCAGCGCTGGGGAAATATAACTGGTCAGGTTGGCAGGGATATGGTACCGTATATCAGGATGCAGCGCTTTGGTATAATGAGGGCTATATTGATCAGCTAATGCCAATGCACTACCATTGGTATACCTCTGGAGGGTTCTATGGAATGCTCGAAGGTGATTGCCCGGAGTGCTGGGGGCAGTTTATCCAGCCCGGGGTCAGCGCTGGGAGATTATTTACATCTGGGCCTGGGTCATACATTTTAGAGGACTACAGTGTATGGAGCAATCATGAGTCTATTGTGGAAACCTGTCGATTGATTCCCTGGATCGATGGATTTCAGTTTTTCAGTTATGGCTCATGGGAGGACCGTAGCTATTGGTCAAGCGCAGGAAGTTCTTTCTTCAATTTGAAAGCAAAAATAAGACCTATATCTGCTAGCAGCACTAATTCAGCTACGCCCCCAACTCTAATATTAACTCCCATTGACTCTCTCACCCATGATATAACTGTGGTCCCATCTGATCCCGGTCAGGATGCCTGGTTTATATTGTACCGTTCATCAGGAGAAGAACTGAACCCCGCTCAGGCAGAGGTTGTGGACATTCATTTTAGCAATGCACCGTTTACAATACGAACTGGTTTCCAGGCTTCCCGAGATTCAGTTCTTTTGTACGGTGCTACCCAAGCAGATCGATTTTGGAACGAGACTATCCTATCTTCAGTCGTGATGGCTAGTACCGTTCCTATTCCTGATGAACCTAATTTGTATCAGAACTATCCTAACCCGTTCAATTACAAAACTACCATCCCATATTCAGTTCCCTTTCCCGCAGAAATTGAAATTGAGGTAATAAATTTATTGGGAGAGCATATTACAACTTTAGTAAATCGGAATGAAATACCTGGATATAATCAGACTCATTGGAATGGGAAAAATAGAAATGGGTTTGAGTGTACCAGCGGTATTTATATTGTTCAAATGGAAATTGGGAGTGATGTGAAAATATCAAGAAAGATTTGTTTGATAAAGTAGTACAGAATAGCTTTATACTAAGACATCCTTGCTACATCATTTATATAGCTGTTATTATATTTGGCTAATTGAAAAAGGAATATTATTATGGGTATTATTGATGAATAAACAACTAAATAAATATATAATCTAATTATGGATACAAATCGATCAGCGGCGCTTGACGCTTTCCGCGGAATAACCATTGCATTTATGATAATAGTTAATACTCCTGGGACATGGGCATATGTATATGCTCCTTTACGTCATGCTGAGTGGCACGGGTGTACACCAACAGACCTGGTGTTTCCTTTTTTCTTGTTTATCGTTGGTGTAGCCATGCGGTTCTCTCTAAAAAGATTTGACTATACCTTTTCTCCTGATATTACAAAAAAGATTTTGGTGAGAATGTTTACTATTTTCTCGTTGGGCCTTCTGCTTTCAGCCTTTCCTATCATACGACAGGATTGGAACTGGGAAAATTTTCGAATCATGGGAGTGCTACAACGGATCGGATTATCCTATGGCTGTGCGGCGTTGTTGATCCTCAAATTGAATCATAGACAGCTTGTTATATTCTCTGGAGCTCTTCTTTTGCTCTACTGGCTTATTCTGTGGTGTTTTGGTATTTTTAGTGGTTTGGATCCCTATAGTCTCGAATCTAATCTGCCTAGGTGGATAGATTTGGTTCTCTTTGGTGATTCTCATTTATATCATGGAACAGGAATTCCCTTTGACCCTGAAGGTCTCTTAAGTACGCTACCTGCTATCACTACAGTTATAATTGGCTATATTACTGGAAAAACTATACAAGAAATGGAGAATGGTATAAAAAAAATAAAATATCTTTTGAAAATGGGAGCTACAATCACAGTTATAGGGTGGATCTGGGGTTTCCTATTCCCTATCAATAAACAGCTCTGGACAAGCTCTTACGTACTATTTACTGGTGGTCTTGCAATCATGGCCTTGGCAATTATTATATTTTTTGTAGATATAAAGGGGCTCAAAAAATTAGCGCAGCCGTTCATAGTTTTTGGTACAAACTCTATTTTCTTGTTTGTCGCTTCCGGTCTATGGGTCAAAACAATTCTTAAAATTAAATTTATCCTAAATGGAAAAACTGTATCTGGATACACATATCTGTATCAGACCGTATTTCAGCCTCTTGCAGGTAACCTGAATGGCTCACTTCTGTTTGCTCTATCAAACGCTGTAGTATGGTGGCTGGTTCTCTACTATATGTATAGGAAAAATATCTTTATAAAGGTTTAATCTTTATCCCTATTAGCAAAAGTTTTTTTCTCAGAATAATTGAGGATCAGAGAAATAATGAAATAGAAAAACCCCATAGGAATGGGGTTACAGTTATTTTTAGTTGGTACAGAATAAATTAATTCTGCAAAAATATTCTCACCCGCTTTATATTTTAAAAACATGTTAAAAACGGTAAACCTACATGTAAAATAAACAAGTATACTGTCACTATTATTATCGTATTTTATTGATTTTTCTTTAATAATATATTTATTTATCTATTTTTATCCTCACTATATAAAATGGTGCATAGAAATTTCTTGTTTATATTTTTGATAAAGTAGTGTAATATTTCCGTACCTATGAGGCCATTTTTCCGAATAAAAGAAGAGGGAATTTCATATTGTGCAATCATTTATCTCCTAAGCTCACTTTTTCTCTTTTCATATCACTAAAGAAATGCCTATTTTTATTCTAAATGATTTATGCTACAAACTAGTTAACCAATTCTTCAAAATAACTTACATGGATAGGACAGCTTATGTATAAAACAACTCCAATTCAAAAAATTGTTTTTATGGTATTTGCACTAAATCTTATTTTTTTATTCCCAGCTTGTGATAAAATTTTTCAACCAGAATTGGCTGATCTTATTGATACCAACAGTGATGGTTATGATGACCGGGACATACTATTTCTCCAAAAATTAATTGATAATTCACAAGGATATGGGAATCCCCCTCCCGATTCTCTAGATCCATTACATGTTGGACACCAGATATGGACAGACGGTAGATTGAGGACTTTATATCACCAGGGTGGAGTCCCCTATCACGGGGAAGAGGGTTTTTATCTGTACGAAATTCCGAGTGAGATCGAGGGAGCGCAATATTTAAATAAGATAAAATTATATCATAATTATATATCTACTATCCCAGAAGAAATTAAAAACATGTCTCGACTTAAGGAAATTAACTTAGAGAAAAATAGATTTGTTGGATCCGTTCCTGAAGCTCTATGGAAAAATAAAAACCTCGTGTCCCTTGCGATCAACAATAATAGTTTTTCATCTTTCCCGGCATCAGTGTGTGACGCATTGGAGGATATCAATATTTTTGTAATAACCCATAACAGTCTATGTGATATACCAGACTGTATTTCGAACCCCGGAGTTCAATCCTGCGACTGTTTTGATTACCAAGAAATTTCCCCGGGTAACATATGTATGGACCTAACTGTCACCTGCAACAAATATCTAACTGAGGTAATTGACAATTGCGATCTAACGGAAATTTGGGGTGAGGAAAACTTTGATGCCCTAACATCTTTAGCTTCTGAAGCTTGCCTGGATTGGAGCGGTACTTGTTCGGAGTTTGCGTCTGACACTTCCTTTGTGGATTACACATTAAACATTGATATATCTGATACAAGTCGGGATTGTACCGGTGAAAATTCGTATCTTGACTATTTAGGTTGGCTTGGTGATGGGACCTGTGATGAGGAAGGTACAGTAAATTTTAGTTGTGAGAAATTTGGTTGCGACCTCGGTGATTGTGGTGTTTGGGATAGTGAATTAGGTGAGGATGGAGCGTGCAGTTGCCGTAGAGACTGCAGCGGAGCATGTTTTCAAAATAATAGCGCTGAGTGTACGATGTATTCTCCTTGGGGATTAGATTGCTGCGATTATGATCCTGATCAAGATGATGGGAGCTGCACAGATATTGATGGTGATGGGGTAATAACAGATTGGCACGGAGATGGCTGGTGTGACGATGGAACCTTTGGAGTTAATTTCGCTTGCCTGGAAGTTGAAGGATATGTGTTTGACTGTGATGGTGGTGATTGCGGTGTCTGGGATGAAGAATTAGGCGAGTGCGTGGTTCCCGCAGGAAAAACCCTGAAAAGAAGACCAAGAAATTAAACCGAAATAAAAAAATGAGAAAAAATATGCTTAATAAAACACTAATCTTTTTTGCAATGTTTTGTTGTACTCTCTTGGGAGGAACAATATCTGGTGTCATTCTGAACGAGTCAGATGAACCTTTGCCCGGCGCAAATGTACTTATTCAGGGATCAAGCGCTGGAGCAACGACAGACATCAACGGAGAGTTTCAAATTCAACAGTTGGACGTAGGTAAATATGAACTGAGAGTAGACTATATTGGTTATTATGGAGAGAGTATTGAGTTCTATATTTCTAAGTTTGAAACTGAAGAGGAAGAATCGGACAAGCGGGGGAATATTGAAAAGCTTGGAATAGATGCTGAAGGGAGCGATGATAAAATATTAAAAGGTGCAAATATTTCAAATGTCATAATCAAACTGATTCCTAAGCTGTTGGACTATGATGAGGTCATCGTATCTGCATCAAAATCAGAGGAAAAAGTGTTTGATGCACCAATAACCGTTGCAATGGTAAGCCAAAGGAAGATAAAGGAATTTTCTGGAAACGATATTGGCCACGCTCTCAGTAAGGTTAAGGGAGTTGATGTTTACCAGGCAGGTAACGGCAGAACCAACATTAACACACGGGGATTCATGGCAGTATTTAGTGGTCGTTTTGTCACACTGCTAAACGGAAAAAAGTTTTCTGACCCGATTTTCAGAACAGCATACAACAACACCTATCCAACCATAATGGAAGATATTGAGCGATTGGAAGTGGTTTTTGGTCCAAGCTCCGCTCTCTATGGCCCTAACGCTCACAATGGATTGATAAATATAATACCTAAGCACCCCAATGAGAAGCCCGGTTTGGATTTATCCTATACACAAGGCTCCTCAAATTTTAATTCACAAAGATTGAGATATGCAAAGGCCGGAGATATTTTCAGTTATAAAATAAATGTAGAAAATAGTCAATATAAAGAGTGGGACCATGATAGGATATATGCACCACGAGACATTGATAATGATGGTAGATTTTTATTTCAGGGAGAAGATTTTGTAGATGAAAATGGTAATGGTAGGGCAGACAGCGAACTTTACTATGATGCGGACCATGACGGTGTATACTCCTCGGACTATCCTATTGAAGAATATTGTTTCCTTAATGGTTGTGAAATTGACCCGGTAACAGACCTTCCCACATACATTCTAGACCTTAACGGCGTAGCATATGATTCTGATAATCTCATCCCTATCGAAAGGGGAGATATAGGAAATGGAATCTGGAATGAAGGAGAAGAGTTTACGGATACAAATGGAAACGGGGTGTATGATGAAGGAGAGAACTGGATTGAAAGAGGAAATGGTACGTATGATATGACGGAACCATTCACAGATTGCGGATATGATAACAGTGGAAATTACTTATGCGAAGGGGACGAAGGATGGGACCCCGATTATGGAGATGGAATCCATACAATTGCTGAAGGAATCCAACTTTTTAAATCAGATTTTGAGAAAGATATTTACACCAGGAAATTATTAACTTCATTCTATTATCAGTTGAACAGTGAGACTGAATTATCGTTTGAGCCCTCACTCATCAAACAAAAGAATTATATCCCCTATGACTTGGGATATCTATTCACCACTACCCTTTACTCAACCCTTTCAACAAAACTTGTGCGTCCGAATTTTTCTGCTTCGTTAACCTATGATTATATGGATGGTGAAATAATAACCAGTGAAGAATTGTACAATGCAGCTCTGAAATTATTCAATGGCGATATTGACAGGTCAGTTGCTTTACTATCGAAGGAACCATTCTTAAAAGAATATAATACTGTATCAACATACGGAGATTTTTCAGGTACGACTAAATCTCTTATCTATGGGATGGACTTTCGTTATGATGCTCCTCAAACAAATCGAAGCATCTTGAGAGATAGAGGTTCGAGCCAAAAGTTTGTTTTTGATGGTTCACCATTACCCGACTCAACCGTTGGTGAAGATATAAACATTTTTCAATATGGAATGTTTGCTCAGCGCTCAGCAGACTGGTCAAATGATATTGAAACAGTCTTGGCACTTAGAGTTGATAAACATTCCCATTATGACGATTTCTATTTTAGCCCCCGAGTTGCGCTTAAATGGAGCGGGTTGAAAAACGCTAACATCAGATTTACCTATAATCGTGCCCACCAGGTCCCGTCTCTGTTTCATTTATTTGGACATATTTACCAGCAAAACGTCATCAAGCTAACCGAAGATATAAATGGAAACATTTTTCAAGGAGAGGACCCAACTAATTATGATATCCATGGAAATAGTATTTCTGGGGATGCGGGTTCTACTGTACAACGTCCATATGTTCCCTTATTTGCTGGAAATGGAAATGGATTTACACTTGATGATTCGATTCATATAGACCCGCTTAAGGTAGAGCTTGTCGATTCATATGAATTTGGGATAAAAGGGATACCTCTTAATAATCTGTTTATGGAGCTGAATCTATACTATTCAAAGTTTAAAAATATGATCAGCACTACACAATATGTACAAACAATATTTCCTCATGATCCCCCATACAGGGCAAATCAATTGACCAATATCGGTGATACCGAAACAGATAACAGAGATATTTTATTTACCTATGTAAACTTAGAAGAAATTGAATATTTAGGATTTGATATATCAATGGAATATCAGTTAAATAACAAAACTTCACTGAGCTCATCTTATTCTTATTATAACACTTTTGATCTAATTGAAAAACAAAGAGAGACAGGCTATATTGGAAATGATTGGGCTTGGGCTGAATATATTGAGGGAACCAGAAGTATGTCTTCCTATGATATTATGCATTTCAATGCTCCTACTGAAAAATATACATTTGGTGTTTCTGTCAATGATCTATTTATTCAGGGCCTATACTTTGAATTATCTGGAAAGTACAACTCACAGTTTAATTTTGAGAGCGGTGGATGGGTTTACTCAGAGGATGAACAGAATCAGAGCTATCTTTTTACAGGTTGTGGCTGACCGGGCTTTGCGAATAAGTTTTATTCGAATCAAGGACCACTAGGCGGAAATACAATTTTAGATATGAAACTAAATTATGATGTTTCCCAAAACCTGAAAATAAAGTTGTCTATCAATAATCTAACTGATAAAGATGATGTAAGGCTGGTTGGAACTCCGAGTTCCAGAAGGTTTGGTGTATTAGAGTTGAATTACCAATTATAGATATGGGGGCCCATTTATGCACCCCCATAAGTATTTTAGTAAAAAATAGTTGGCAAGAATAATTTAGCTTTTTATATCTTCAATTTTATTGTTTAGAAAATTCTATAAATTCTTCTACACTCATTAAAGCAATCGTTTCTCCTATTAGTTTCAATGGTAAATCATTGACTTTTTTAAAACGAATACAGGATTTACCGGCATTAAGTTTTTTCCCTGATTTTTTATAGTAATCTTCAAATTTTTTTCGAATTTCAGGCATTAAATAACAGCCCATTAAATAAACTGACATATGGTTCTTTTGAGAAGTCAATCCAGCATACATCAATGGCTTACCGTTATATGTATCAGAAAAAGTTTTTAGTGGAACTTCATAGGTTATCATACCCCAATTCATTACCTCTTCATAGCCCACCTGAAGACTCTCAAAAATGGTCTGTCTAACTATTGAAATTGATTCCTTTCTCTCATCAGGGAGTTCGCTTAAATACTCTGCTACACTGTTTGCTGTCGATTGTATTATAGAATTTACAGATCAATTTATAATTAAACGGAATAACCGATGATAATAACATGTCAAAATATTTTATTGTATATATAAACAGATTATTTTATAAAGATATATCTAGAGATTTGATTTAGTGAGAACATATTTATTTTTTTTAAACCTGGTTTTTATAAATTATATTTTTGCTGATTGCAGTGAACTGAATTATGAAGAGTGTCTGCAGTGGCCTGATTATTGCGAGTGGAACGAAGAAATAGGGCAATGCCAAGATATTGGAGGTGGTGGAGGTGAACCTGAACTTGGTCCATATGCATATGGGATAATAACAGAGCCTGATGGTCTGAGAGATGGCCCTGACTATAAAGATGGTGTACTCTACTATCCTATTAATGCAGACAGTCCATACAAATCAGTAGTTATTACTCCAGGATGGGGAGAAGAGAGCTCATCAATGTCTAGCTGGGGTGAGTTTTTTGCATCTTATGGTTTTATCGCTCTGGCAATAGGTCCAAACGATGAAATTAATGATACCCATCATCAAAGAGCTGAAGGCCTTATTGATGGTATAGAGACTGTTAAGTCCGAGCACTGGAGAACAGACTCTCCAGTTTATGGTATGATTGATACAATGAGCTTTATTGTTGGGGGTTATTCTATGGGGGGTGGCGCATCACAGATTGCTATTACTCTTGATAATCCACATGTTAATGAATCCACAGTAGCCGCTTTTGCATTGAACCCTACAATCATATTTGAGGATTGTGAGCTATGTCCAGATTCAGAATACTGTATTTGCCTTGTCCCAGAGTTTTTAGATCATAATATTCCAACACTAATTTTTGCAGGCGAATTTGAGTTAAATGATCTCCCTGATTATGCAGGTTTACTAGGACAAGATATTTACAATAATACTCCGGAAACTACTGAAAAGATTTTATTTGAGGGCGCTAATAGTGGACATGGTTTTTCTGCATATCCGTCTGAAGAAATTGCAGTACATATCAAACTTTGGCTTAACCATAATTTTTTTGAAGATGACTCATCCTGTGAAGCATTATTAGAGTCCCCCGAAACAGCTTCACAATATTTAACCAATTTGGAGTGTGGAAATAATGGAGATACTGAAGTTGAAATTACCAATATCCAAGACTGGAATTTGGTTGGGTTGCCTCTTATAGTTGAAAACCCAGGTGTTGAATCTATCTTTCCGGGGTCAGTTGAAAACACTCTATTTTCATACAATGATGGTTATACACAGCAAAGTGAATTAGAAAACGGAACAGGATATTGGCTGAGATTCATTGAAGATGGCTACTCTGTGATTTCCGGAACTCTGATCAGTGAGATCCCTATAGTGTTAAATGAAGGATGGAATATTATATCAGGAATTAATACTGTAACTCATATCTCTGACATACAAGATCCAGATGCTATTATTATTCAGGGGACATTTTACGAATTTTCTTATGGGGGATATTCAAGCTCTGAACTTATTGAGCCAGGAAAAGGATATTGGGTTCGAACCAATAATTCGGGTCTAATTATGATTATTGACTAAATCAATCTATTAACTTCGCGCCACACTCACTACAGAAATTGGCGTCCTCATCCAATCCTCTCTTTTCGCATACAATGCACTCTTTTTTTTCTGTTCGTTTTGCAATAAAGTTTATTTCTGATGATACAATTCCTGTGGGAACTGCAATAATACAATAACCCAAAATCATTATAATTGCTGCGATGGTCTGCCCAAAACCCGTAGCGGGTGTTATATCTCCATAGCCTACAGTTGTTAGGGTAACAATCGCCCAATAAATTGCCTTTGGGATACTGGTAAATCCGGGATTGTCCCCTTCAATGAGATACATAAATGAACCAAGGACAACTACAATATTCAGCACAAAGAATAGAAAGATGTAAATTTTTCTTCTGCTTGCCAATAGTGCTTTCCCCAGGAATTCTGCTTCACCCATATATTGAACAAGTTTCAAAACCCTGAAAACTCTCAAAACTCTTAACACACGAATCACAGCAAACACCTCTGTCCCCGGCATCAGCATACTTAAATATGTAGGAATTACAGCGAGAAAATCAATAACTCCATAAAAACTGAAAATATAACTGGAAGGCAGCCTGATACAATAAATCCGAAGAAAATACTCCACTGTAAACATGACAGTGAAAATCCACTCTGCTGTGAACAAGATGTTACCATACTTTTGATTGTATGTATCTACACTGTCAAGTAAAACAACGATAATGCTCAAAATAATTGAAAAAATTAAGACAACATCAAATAATTTTCCAGCCCAGGTATCAACTCCAAATATAATGATCTTAATTCGTTCTCGTATTTTGCTCATAGAACCAGGTTATCTTTTATAATAATTATCCTTTAAATCTAATAAACGACAGCGCTCGAAATATATCCTTATTACCACAAACAAAAAACCCCAACATTAAATTGGGGTTTTTTGATGAATCTTATATGTAAAACTATCCTGCTTGAATTTCTCTCAATTTTTCTTGAAGCATTTCATCAAACATTTTATCCAAGTGTTCGGATTTAACTTTCCACTGACCACCGATCTTCAATGCTGGAATCTTCCTCTGCTGTACCAACCGGTACACCGTTTGCTCTTTCATATTTAAATAATCTGCCACTTCTCTGATACCTAAGATTCCATTATTCATATTTCATTCCTATTTATTTTATTCATTGGGAATGTAGCAATTTCCAATTGTACTGATAAAAAATTACTCTAGTATTTAATAAACACCAGGGCTCACTTTTAATATCGGAGGTTTATCGTCACAATTTAAATCAACTGTTCATCTAAATTCTTTGAAAAAATAATCAGTAAGAATACCTAACAATGAGGATAAATAAGAAAAATTAGATATCACTTAATAATAGAATGTTCTTTTCTATAAATAACATGAAAAAATGATAACCATATAGTACTCTTTTTTTGTCACTTCTTCTATAAGTAGTTTCTAGTATTAATTACCCTTTTGAATTAAATATAATTTTATGTCCGACGCTGCGCAATCTATATCTTATTTTAACCTAATTTATATTCTCATCCCAGTTTGTGTTGTCATTTTTATTTACTTCAAGTGGAAGCTAGAATTTCCAACTGTAATTTATGCACATGTTCGAATGTTTATCCAATTGATTGCAATTGGATACTGTCTAAAGTATGTATTCAATAGTGAAAATCCGTTTGTTATACTCTTGATTTTAGCTTTAATGATTATCATAGCAGGGTACATTGCTCCAAGACCTTTAAAAAATAAACGTCTCTCAAATTACATAGTTTCAACAATCTCAATTTTTATTTGTGGAACAGCTACACTATACATTGTAACTCAGCATGTAATCCAGATTAACCCTTGGTTTAACCCTCACTTTCTGATTCCTCTTGGAGGGATGATTTTTGCTAACTGTATGAACTCAATTAGTTTGGCAGCAGAGCGCTTTGAAAATGAAAAAGAAAGCGGATTGAACTTTGAAGAACAGAGAAATATTGCGTTCAGAGCATCTCTCATTCCCATTACAAACTCTCTATTTGCGGTTGGACTGGTCTCACTTCCTGGAACCATGACAGGTATGATCCTATCTGGAATCTCTCCATTGATAGCGGTAAAATATCAAATCATGGTCATGTGTATGATCTTCGGGTCCACCGGTATTTCATCAGCACTATATTTAACTCTACTGAGAAAATATGATGGCTGAACTGCAGCTATTTTAGCAAAATAATTTTACGGGTTTTGGCGAACTGATTGGTCTCCATCCTGCATAAGTAAACTCCCGCACCCATAAACTTTCCAAAGTGATTGGTCCCGTCCCATTGTACTGAATGTCTTCCAGCACTTAACCTTCCATTTTCAAGAGTCTTAAGTTTTCTCCCGGAAACATCAAAAATAGATATTGAGACCTGAGAATAAAATGGAATTTCAAAATCTATTTGGGTGACCGGATTAAATGGGTTGGGATAGTTTTGGTAAAGAGATATATCTTGAGGTAAGTGTGTATTATTCTGAGTAGACAGTTCACCTTCAATTACAAACCAGGATGGTAATAATTTGTTACCAGTAAACTCTGATGATGAACCATCTGCTGTAATTTTATCAGAAAGTGCCATTCTACGAAGAGTAGTATTTCCTTCCCCATCCGTTCTCTGAAATATGAGATGGGAATCATCCGGAGAGTACCGGGGAAAACTTGAGTTTGTTCCATTATCTTCAAGCCAACCCAAACTCCCTTCGTAACGGTCAAGACCCAATATCCATACATTTTCTGAGTTCTGATCAATATAATCCATTACAACATAATTTCCGTTCAGCTGGGAAAATGATGGGTTCCCCATGCTTACTCCTGAGGGAAGCGCACCAAAAACCGGATAAATAATCTCATTACCCACATCTAATAACGCCACATCCCAATACTCCAGATCCGGTCCATCATTCTGGGGAACCCTGTTGAATGCATCATAAATTAGGTAGGTACTACTGGGATCGAAGTCTAGGGCGTCTGCATAGATAACAACTTCCGAGTTCACACCTTCCACCGTAGTGGGGGAGTAAAGGTGGATAGGATAATTTGATAAATTTGTTAAATCAATAATCCATATCGTTGAATCCTGTGCAATTGTTGTTGCTGCAACTTTTGAAAGGTCAGGCGCTATTGCAATAGAATGCCAAATTTCCGGGAGCCCTGCATAAGATGAAATATTAATTTCACCAGATCCATCTGGATTGATCCCAATGATATCATTGGAACTGCTGATAAACAAAATTTTTGTCCCAAGGCTATTTATTGATATCGGGTTACCTGTCCCTGTGAAAACTTGGGTTGTTGTCAAGGTATTTACAATGGTATTATCCGTAGGATTAACTAAAACAAGACTGTTATCTCCATCTTCATTATTAACTGCAATAATCCAGTCCTCTCCCTGCACTGCATCGAGATCTTCAGGAGCAGTGGAACCTTCCGATCCAACAATCCCCACTGCATCAAAGGCATCCGTTACTGCCGTACTATCACTCGGATATAACTCAATTACAGCTTGTATTGCAGCTAGGCGCATATCTACAAATGTTGCCTGAGAGTTCAAATATTCTGCTTCCAGAATTCGGTAGTAGATCTGTTCTGTTTTCTCTCTACCAATTTCTTCAGCGATGAGATAGCATGCTCTGTTTGGAATTCCGCTGTTATAATGGACACCACCGTTATCGTAGGTAATGTCCCAATCTAAAAACTCATTCCAGTGCTTTGGTTGCCAACCAGGATCGGTGTAGTTTTCTCCTCCTTGGTTAGGGTTGGCTAGATCTCTGAGTGCACCACTTGGATAGTATTGAGTATTAACAACATTTTCACCCATCCGCCAGTCGTCCCTGTCAACCATGGCACCAAATATATCAGCAAAGGATTCATTCAGTGCTCCTGACTCAAATTTATATTCTAGATTGACAGTACGCTCTACAATACCGTGCACCATCTCGTGGGCCGCAACATCAAGGGCTCCTGCCAATGGTGTGAAATATGTATTGCCATCTCCATAGGCCATGTAAGCTCCGTTCCAGTAAGCGTTGTCCATAGGTTGGCCGTTGCTTGTTACGTTTACCACAGAGATGATCGTACTACCGGTTGAGTCAATTCCCAAGCGTCCAAAGGTATCATAAAAATATTGATACACATAGCCGGTATTGCTGTGAGCGGAAACCTGAACTGGCTCCCAAGTATCGGCATCGCTTGAATAAACATAGTACAAACTCCCGTCCTGATATCGGAGTGTCCACAATCCTCCCAGCGGATTACCAGGTAAGTTATCTCCCTGACTATCCTGCCAGATTTCACGTGAGCCGTCAATCATATAATGCCACCCTGAAATTACATAGGAGTGGATGGTCTGCTGCTCACCATTTAAATCATTGGCAGTACCCGTTGCATGTCCATCTGTTTGGGTATTATTATATTTTTCAAGTATTTCTCCACTCACAGCATCTATGAAATAATACCAATTGTCCATTGAGTTTGGACGAACCTGAACATGCCAAATCATATGAGAGTTCCCTGTCACTGGATTGATCCAAATATATTGTTTTCCAACTGGCATATCATAGGATAAAAGTGTTTTCATCTCATCGTTAAAATCCATCACAGTGGTGAAGGCGCTTATATCATCAAGGGCAATCTGAATTGCCTGATCTTTTAAATAATTGACTTGAGATATATCCAAATCCTTTGGAGATGGAGAAAACCGGGCATTGATCAAATATAATTTACCTTCAGGCTCAAAGTGCGAGACAACTGTTTTTCCCCAAATCGGTATATCCTGATAAACCTGTTGGAACTTTATATGCTTTTTTCCAAACCGATCTTTGAATTCATTTATTGTTTCCAGCTCTGCATAGGAATCCTCAAGCTGAAATACCTCTTTGTTAATATTTATGAATTCCTTTGTGACTTCCTGAGCAGAGGAAGCTCCAGAGAATTGGCTACTAAACTCTGCTAGTTCTGAGCCTGTTATAAAAACAGGAGTATCATTTAGCTTATTCCAGGTGACCTTGAATTTCGATTTAAACTCATCTTTTTTAATTTGGCGAGCTAAATTTATTGGGGTGTTTTTTAGCGGGCTAAGTGGCTGTGAGAGTTTAGGGTTATCCTTTTTGTTTACTTTTTGAGTTTGAGGAGATTCACCAATTATTTCAATTAATTTCTCTCCCATAACCTGCATCTCGGAAATTGTTGGTTTTTGAAAAGGTTCTGTACTCTTGATGGGCTTGTTCTCTAATAAGTTTTGTTTATTAGTTTCTGCTGAGAGAGAGGAAACAACAAAGAAGCCTATCACTAGCCATATATGAACACTCTTTTTTATTAATTTACCGAAATGTGCCATTTTTGAACTCCTTGGTTTGATTTAATAAATAGTGAATAATTTTTAGCAGATTAAATATTTTCTTCTAATGAATAACCGAAAAATTAATATGTCCATCGCTGATACACCTTAACCAATATCCCTTTCCTGGTTCAATATACTGCGGTTCAAAATATTCACCTTGAAAACCAAATATTGAACCAGAAACAATCAATTCACTGTTAAGGCTATCAATATTGATCTCAGTTGAAATACCTGAAATCAAGTTCCACCCTTCATTTACAGAAATTATAATTTCATTAAACACATCCCCAGATATATGAGTTGTGTCTTCATCATTGAATCGTAGCCAATATCCCTTTCCAGAGGATAGCTGTGTTTGCTCAATATATTCTCCACTATCATAACTGAAAAGAGAATTTTCGATAGCTTCGGGAAATAAAAATTCAACAGAATTGTTTTCGGGTATCAATGGAATTCCAATCATATTCCATCCATAATCATAAGAAAAATAATGAGATGAAACTACAAATTCCTCAATCCATGCCGCTGCAGCCAGTAGCAGCACACCTGCTGCATCACCGTGCCCGCCCAGATCATCCACATACATCTCAACATTTTCTGCTCCATTATTTATAAAATATTCATATGCGTTTAATGTGTTCTCTACTGGTACTAACTCATCTTGAGTACTGTGAAGAAGCGCCACAGGTGACTGGGGAGCCCAAAGATAAACATCGTTTTCCTCAAGAGCAACCCGAAGAGGGTGATTCATATTTGTGGATACTGCTTCTATAACTTCTGGGAGAACAATATTAATAGGGATTTCAGGCATGACCTCATCTACCTCGCTACCCGAGTGATCCCCATCAAACAAAGGGGGAAGCAAGGTATCATAGGGAGAAACAAAAAATTCCGACGGAAAATCATAGAGATCGTATACCGCATCGTATGCAAAAATAGTATAAGGTAAATAAAATGGTGCGTTATATGGTTCTGATGTTAACATCAGTTCTAGCATGACAGCTGAAAGATCATATGGCCCTGCACAAGGTGCTGATGCAGTTATAAGTATTTCACCAGCTAGCTCAGTTTCGATGTATTTATGAGCGGCCATTGTTACGTAGCCACCCTCAGAATATCCTGATAAAAATGTTTGCCCAGAAAAAGCTATCCCAAGAGAATCACATAGGTTCCGCCCTGCCCTGATCATATCCACAACCGCTGTCGCAGAAGAAATATAAACCATGTAAGGGTGGAGCATCTCAGAGACTCCCAACCCAAGAAAATCTGGAATTGCAGTGATAAATCCCCTGCCTCCTAGCCACATACTTACTACATCAAATCCCTGAACAGATGCGACGCTTGTCCTTTTTAGTACAGTTCCGTGTTGAAAACTAAAAAAGGGAAGTGGATTAGCTTGTGCTAACGGAACAGCGAGGACACCTGACGCAATAGTCGGCAACGCATGAGGGTCAACCGTGTGGTATTCAATACGATAAAGAGAAACACCGTACTCTATATCAAGAGGTAAATCATATTCAGAAAACCCAGACTCTAATTCCTGAATAATCTCATCTGCAGACCTCATCTCAATAAATTCAGAAAAATGAATATCTCCCGGGTTTTGAGAAAATAAAAACCATTGAAATCCGATAAAATAAATGATAACTCTAGCTACATACATATTTTTCATGATTAATTTAAAACCGGCAACTTTAAATTGATCTCTTTTTCTAATGCTTCACTTGTTATTGGTTTCCCAGAGGTTTCGTTTTCTAAGATCCACTCCATTATTTTTTTTTGAGTTTCACCTCTTTCCTGAACAACTGAATAAGGAATTTGATGAAAAGATACCATTGAATACCTAGAAATAAATTGACCTGGAAATTGATGTTCCATTTTTTTTTCCAGTTCCTTTTGCGCTAAAAACCACTGCTGATTTACTAAATCCCTCATTTCAATATAATTTTCCAATGCCATATCTGCAATTGCATCGCCGTCTATTTTCCTTTTTTTAGAAAAATTATCGAAAAGGTTTTCCCAATCTTCACACGTCTCCATCATCTCATTTAAAACCGTACAATCCTCAAAAGATGCATTCATCCCCTGTCCAAAAAAGGGAACAACAGCATGGGCAGCATCACCAATAAGAAGGAAATTCTTAATGTTCCAAGGTTGGCAACGAACTGTCCCCAGATGACCAGTTGGATTTGAAAAATAATCAAGTGTTAAATCTGGGATTAAGGATAGTACATCTGGAAATTTCTCTTTAAACAGTGAAACAAGCTCACTGTTTGTTTTAATTGATTCGAAGCTGATCTCTCCATTATTCGGCAAAAAAAGTGTGACTGTAAATGACCTATCCATATTTGGAAGAGCGATTAGCATAAACTGTCCCCGGGGCCAGATATGGAGACTATTTGGATCTAGCTGGAAATCCCCTGTTTTATCCGGAGGGACAGTGAGCTCTTTATATGCATGACCTAGCGGTTCGAGAACCTCTAAAATAAATTTTTGACTGCTAATGGATTTTCTTATTGTTGAGCCAGCACCATCCGTAGCAATTACAGGTATTTGTCTTACATTAATTTTCTTTTCACTTTGATTATCTATAAAATATATTATGTCAGATTCGATATCCACTCCTGTACAGGTATGGTTGAAAAAAAATCGGACTTTCCCTGTATGCTCCGCCTCAGAGATCAGTAATTTATTCAAATCAGATCGGGATACAGAGTTGATGTGTTGTCCCTTCCTACCATAGGGAAGACTCCGCGTGCTCCCGTTAGCGTCATGGATTTTTCTGCCATACATGGGAATCAAAAATGGAGAGATTTGTTTAAAAACTCCAACCTCTTCCAATGCTCTAATGCCTCTTTTGGAAAGCGCTAAATTAATAGAACGACCGGCAGATAATTTTTGTTTTCTCATATCTGCTCGCTGTTCATAGACATCTACATTGTATCCTTTTTGTGCCAGATACATCGCCATAACCGGACCTGACAAGCCGCCACCCACTATGATTACTTTTTCATTTTTCCCCGTGTTCACAGTATATCATTTAAAATATTTGAAAATTCCCATACCTCATGAAATGTATTGTAAAGGGGTACAGGAGCAACGCGAATGACATCTGGCTCCCGCCAGTCTGCGGTTACACCATTTTTATGTAATGTGTCCATGATATTATCTATCGGATCTATCATCTGTAAAGAGAGTTGACAGCCTCTATTATTTTTATTAGATGGGGTAATTATCTTAATTTTTGAATCCAAAGTGTTTTTTATTAGAAATTCTAAATAGTTGGTGAGTCGAATAGATTTTTCTCTCAATTTAATAATTCCCGCTTCATTAAAGATCTCTAAGCTGGCCAATAGGGGAGCCATTGCAAAAATAGGAGGGTTAGATAACTGCCACGCTTCAGCGGTATCCATTGGGATAAACTCATCAGGCATTTTAAAACGCGTTGATTTATCATGCCCCCACCATCCCTCAAAGCGGGGAATATCCTTACGTCCCAAGTGTCGCTCATGGATAAACACACCTGATGGTGCTCCCGGCCCGCCATTGAGATATTTATATCCACACCATGCTGCAAAATCTACGTCCCAGCCATGGAGGTTCATTTCCATATTCCCAGTGGCATGGGCTAAGTCGAACCCAACTAAGCAATCGTATTCGTGGGCTTTTTGTGTAATCGCTCGCATATCAAAAGCTTGACCTGAATAATAATTCACTCCGCCCATGAGCACCATGGCAATCTCATCTCCGTGGTGTTCAAAATAATCCAAAATCCAGGATGTGGTTATTAACTCACCTTCATCGGGTTGGAGGATCAATAAATCTTCTGTTGGATGGTTCTGATGAAACCTTAACTGCGATTGTACTGCATATCTATCTGAGGGGAAGGCATTGTTTTCAATAAGAATCTTTTTCTTTTTCCCAGTAGGTCTGTAAAAGGATGCCATAAGTAAATGCAAATTGACCGATAATGAATTCATCACCACTACTTCTTTTTCTAGAGCGCCAACCAGCTCAGATGAATGTTGCGTTAAAAATTCATGATAGGGAAGCCAGGGACGTTGCCCTGCAAGGTGACCATCCACGCCCAATTTTTTCCAGGCATCCAGTTCTTCCTTAATCAAGGTGTAGGCAGTTTGAGGCTGGAGCCCAAGTGAATTTCCGCAGAAATAAATTGATCGATCTCTTTCCTTTGAGGGGGGAATATGAAAACAATCTCTATATTTTTTTAAAGGATCCTCGCCATCCATTTGATGGGCAAAGGACTCTAAGGTAGAGAAGCTCATGGTATCACTGGATAGAGAATGGGTCTTGAAGGAGCTGCATCCAGGTCTATATTTGCTACCTGCAGGTTTATAAAATATAAGCCATCTTCTATCTCGTTAGAAACATAAATGAGCTCGGTAACTGTAGAAGGTGAAACAGAGCTCTTGCCTAATGATTTTTCATGGAGAGGAATATCCCAAAATAAATGGTGGGCTTCAAGAGTTCCTCCATCTAAAATTCTGTCAATCGATGGAAGGTCTGTGCAAAGATGAAGAATTTTCTTTTTCTTTATAAATTCAATGGCCGAACTGGAAAAATATGGAGGAATAAAATTTTCGTTATATTTCATAGTTAGTTTTTTTTCTGAGTTTGGAAGCGTACGAACTATTAATACTTCAATCTCCAGGTTAACTTCTCCAATTGCATTTTCTAGCTGGCTCCCTGTAATAACCTCATCTGAAACTTCATGATATTTTGAATGTTTTTCATTTTTATCTAAAACAGCTTCCGGCTCTACAGTAATAAGATAGGCAGACCTCAGCCCGTTAAGTGGAAACTGGTTTATATAGATAGGTTCATTTACTATATGTCCGACACATTCGGTGTGTGTTGTGTGACAGTGAGGGATGAGAGAGATGGTATCAAAATTACAGCCACCCCCCAACTCTGTACTGCCCTGAGTGTTTCCTTTTTCATAGGGAGCTGCCTTGGCATTTGGAACACCAAAAAAATTTAATTGGGTATTATTAAAACTTATTGGAATAGAGATATCAATGGGAGAGCTTACATCAACCTGAAACTGTCGACCACCCACACTAATGAAACTATCCATCTATTTTCCTGTGATAAAATCTGATTGATTCATTCCCAGCCAATCTAGCGCATTTTGGCCTAATAGTCTGGACTTTATATCATTAGAAATATTTTGATTACTATCTATTAGCTCTCCCACATTTTCTTCGCCCAATGGAAATGGATAGTCTGTACCCAGTGCTACTTTTTCCTCACCAAATATTTTTATTATCTGTTCAAGCGTGTTTTTGTCATGAACCAGAGAGTCAACCCAAAACTTCCCTAAAAAAGATTTTGGGTTCACTGATGTGTCCACTGCACACAGGTCAGGTCTAACCATAAATCCGTGTTCTATACGTCCCAGCGTTCCGTGAAATGAACCCCCGCCATGTGCAAACGCTAATTTTAGTCTGGGGAATTTTTCCAAAACACCCCCAAACAAAATGGAGCAAATTGCTCTTGATGTTTCAGCGGGCATCCCCACCAGCCATGGAAGCCAATACTTTTGCATATCGAGCTCACCCATCATGTTCCAGGGATGTATAAATATAGATGCATTCAGATCCTCTGCAGCTCTGAAAAAATCTGAAAATTCAGATTCGTTTAAATTTTTCCCATTTATATTGGTCCCAATTTGAATCCCCTTAAAATGCAGTTCTTTGATGCACCTTTCAAGTTCTTTAACTGCCAAGTTAGAGTCCTGCATTGGAATAGTTCCTAACCCAATAAATCTATGGGGAAACTGAGAGATGGTTTGGGCAATATCATCATTGAGAAATTGAGCCAGGTCATAGGTATCTTCGGGCTTTGCCCAATAACTGAACATGACAGGGACGGTGGATAAAACCTGGACATCTACAGAGTGATGATTACATTCCTCCAGACGAATTAGTGGGTCCCATGTATTGGGCTTTACCTCCCTGAAATGAAATCCATCTCTGACCATTGTCGCACATCCATTTTCCATATGATGCAGCTGAATCCACCCACCATATCCATATTTTTCTTCAAGGTCTTCCCATTCTCTAGGGAGAATATGTGTATGTATATCAATTTTTATCATTTTGTTTTTCCGGTGGTTGTTGGATCTCACCGCAGCGCTCACAGGTACGGTGAGATTCATTGCTCCAATAGTTTTCAAATAGAGGGGGAAGCTGAGCTACTATATCTTTCAGCTGGATGAATTTTTCATAAAGCAGGGTACCACAGGAATCGCAATACCATTGGAATCCATCTAGTTCTCCTGGTTTTCTATTCCTCTCTATAACCAACCCAACTGTATCAGCAAATCGCTGTGGAGAGTGAGGAATAAGCGGAGGCAATAAAAATATTTCTCCTTCATTTATTGGAATATCATGAAAAGAATTTGATTCGTACACTTTTAAAATCATATCCCCCTCTAGCTGATAAAAAAACTCCTCCGCAACATCCACATGATAGTCCTTGCGGGTGTTTGGGCCTCCTACGACCATAATAATAAATTCTGTGTCCTTGTACACAACCTGGTTTCCCACCGGGGGCTTGAGCAAATGGCGGTTTTCTTCAATCCAGGCTTTGATATTAATTGGGGGAGCTATCTGCATGTTTTATTTCCTATTTAGGGTTGCTATACATTTTAGTTCAATGGCAATGGGAGTAGGTAGAGAGGTAACCTCAACAGTAGTTCTGCATGGCTGATTATTTTTGAAATACTCAGCATATATTCTATTATAAATCTCAAAATCATCTTTTATATTGGTGAGATACACAGTTACATCAACTAGATTTTCCCATTGACTGTCTGATGCTTCCAATATGATTCGAACATTTTCAAACACAGAGCGACACTGCTGTGCAATATCATAGCTTAATATTTGTCCATTCTCATTCAATTCCACACCGGGGATTTCATCGGTCTCTGGTTTTCTCGGTCCTACTCCGGAAAGAAAAAGTAAATTCCCCACCTCTCTTGAGTGAGGATATAGCCCGACCGGCTTTGGTGCTTTTTCACTTATAATACCTTTTTTCATGATCAATTTATTTTTACACAAACATTTTTTGGCTCTGTAAAAAACTGGAGAGCTTCACTCCCTCCTTCACGTCCCACCCCTGAAGATTTAGTCCCTCCAAATGGTGTTCTCAGGTCACGTACAAGCCAGCAGTTGATCCAGATAATTCCTGCATCCAATCGTTCAGCTGCTCGGTGGGCTTTTTCTATATCCTGTGTCCAGATAGTTGCGGATAGTCCGTACTGTGAATCATTAGCTATACCTATAGCTTCCTCTTCACTTGAAAAAGGAATGAGGGTCACCACAGGCCCAAATATTTCTTCTTGATTCACCCTGCAGTCATTTTTTAATCCATCAATAATTGTTGGAGAGATAAACCACCCATTGCTGCATCTTCCATCCAGCTTCAACGGATTCCCTCCAATCAAAATCTTCCCTCCATCCTCTTTTGCTGACTCAATATAGCTCAAAACTTTATTCAAATGATCTTCAGAGATCAAGGCACCCATATTTGACTCTATTTTTAGGGGATCTCCCACTGATAGTTTTTTTACTTTATTGATAAAATCCGATTTGAATTTGTCATAAATACTTTTGTGAATCAGCAACCTTGAACTGCAAAGGCATATTTGTCCCTGGTTTGTAAATGAGGATTTTAACAGCGATGAAAGGGTTTTTTTATAGTTGCAGTCTGGGTATACAATTGCGGGGTTTTTCCCGCCCATTTCCAATGATACTTTTTTAAATTTTCCTGCCACAGATTTTGCAATAGACCTTCCTGTTTCAGTCCCACCGGTAAAAGAGATCGCAGAAACATCTGAGTGGTTCACCAAAGCTGACCCGACTTTATCTCCTCTACCATGAACAATATTTAACACCCCGGCAGGCAGCCCTGATTCCATACAAATCTTTGAAAGGAGAAACGCAGTCATAGGTGTTAACTCTGAGGGTTTTCCAATAACACAATTTCCCACAGCCAGGGCTGGTGCGATTTTCCAGGTAAACAAATATATAGGCAAGTTCCAGGGTGAAATACAGCCAACAAGACCCAGAGGTTGACGAAGAGTATAATTAAAAATTGTTTTCCCGGTTTGATGAGATTCACTGGAAAAATTTAAAGCGGCACCCGCAAAAAATCTGAAATTAGCTGCTGCCCTCGGAATATCTACTGTCTTTGATAAGTTGATGGGTTTTCCTGTGTCCCTTGTCTCTGCTTCGGCAAGCTCATGTATTTGTTTTTCTAGGCTGTCGGCTATGTTCCACAAATATTTTGTTCTAGATTCCACTGATAGCTCTGACCATTTTGGAAATGCATCTTTTGCTGAGTCCACTGCCAACTGAATATCTTCTTCCGTTGAATCCGGACACACAGAATATATTTCACCGGTGGCCGGATTTTCATTATCCATTAATTTCCGTTTAACAGGCAGAATCAGCTCTCCATTTATATAGTTAAGTATCTGCTTCATTCTGATATTGCTTTGAATTCCATTTTTAAACTGATGTTTTTTGTTCCCGTTGTTAGGGCTCCTATTGAGATCGCTTCAATGCCCGTGGAAGCATATTCTTCCAATTTATCTAAGGTGATTCCTCCGGATGCTTCCATAAATATTCTCTGCCCATTGGAATGTGCCTTTACATATTGAATTGATTTTTTGATTTCACTCGGACTCATATTATCTAATAAAAAACCATTTATTCCACAATTGAGCCCCTCAGTGAGCTGACTTAGAGTGTCCACCTCCAGCTCCACTGGGACAGCAGGCTTTGATTCAGCTAAGTTCCGGATTGCATTGTGTATTCCCCCTGCCGCAAGAAGATGGTTATCTTTTATTAAAACAGCGGATCTTAGATTCAGTCGATGGTTAAAACCTCCTCCCACTGCAACTGCATATTTTTCGAATAACCGCAAGCCCGGTGTCATTTTTCTTGTATCTAAAATTTTACATCCGTGTTTCTCGGCAATATTGACATATTTTTGTGTCGTTGTCGCAATCCCGCAGAGCCTTTGCAGTAGATTTAATATGACTCTCTCCCGAGAGAGAAGGGTCTGGGCAGGTCCAACTCCTGTTGCCAAAATCTCATTTTTTTCGACTCTGCTTCCGTCCTGCTTTTTTACTTCAACTTTAATTTCAGAAGGAAAACAATATTTCAGAAATGATGTCCCAGCAGCTATACATTTTTCCTCTGCAACAATATGAGCTCCCATTCTCACAGAATTTGGTATGGTGCCTAATGTGGTAACATCCTCTGTCCCAGCGTCCTCATCTAAAAAAAAATCTATTTTCTCCTTTACATATTTAGGAGGTAGTGTGGTCAATCTGGATATCTGAATCGGGTCTCCTTGAGATTCCAACATTACAGACATTGAAGTCTACCGCCGTCCACAGGCAGATTAACTCCGTTAATGTATCCCGCGTATTCTGAAGCAAGAAAAGCAATAGCATAAGCTGTTTCTTCAGGTTCGGCAATTCTTCCTGCAGGAATTTCTTGTATCCACTCTGCTTTTACATCTTCCAGTTCGACTCCTCTTTTCTCTGACATAGAATGAAACAGGGAGTACAGGCGTTCAGTATTAGTTGCACCCGGGAGAATGTTGTTTACAGTTATTCCAAACGGAGCAACCTCACTGGCTAACGTTTTTGACCAGCTTGCCACAGCACCCCGAATGGTATTGGACACACCCAATCCCCTTATGGGTTGTTTGACAGAGGTCGAGATAATATTAATGATTCGACCATATTTTTCTTTTTTCATTCCGGCGACCACTGACTGAGCTAAAATCTGATTACAGATCAAATGCTTATTAAAACCGTCTAAGAACTCAGCTGTTGTTCCTTTTGAGATTTCTCCTGCCGGAGGGCCCCCGGTATTGTTAACCAGAATATGTATGGGAGGGAATTCGCACATAAAATCATTCACCTTAATATTCAGTTGGTCAGGGTTGGAAAAATCTGCGCATATAATGTCATGGGACTGACCCCTGGAAACCGAGAGCTCAGATTTAACCTTGTCTAATAGATCCTGGTTTCTCGCGACTAATATAATTTCTGCACCTAGCTCCGAAAACAACAAGGCTGTAGCCTTTCCCATACCTTTTGTGCTGCCCGCAACTAAAGCTCGCTTTCCTGATAGGTCAATTATCATAAATCTCCTTTTGATTGGGAATAGTAAAATCCAAGAGCTTTTTGAATATCATCAGGGAGTGTAGGTAGTTTGGAGCGGGGCAGAAAAAAAGTTGTCAAGTTGGTAAAATCACTAAAAACTTTGTGACGCTCAGCTGTTGCCCGAAGATAGCTGTAACCTGATGACCCCCCTGTTCCGGTTTTTCTACCGATCATTCGATGCGCCATGAGTGCATGTCTGTAGCGCCAAGATGTTAGATATTCGTCCATATCAATTAATCCCGTAAGTAATCGATATGGCAGATAAAGAACCGGCTGGTCTCTGTAAAGAAATATAAGAAGGGCTGCCTGAAGTGACCTGTATGAGAGCTCTCTCTGTCCAGTTTCAACCATCTCGTTGTGCTTTTCTTCATCCATGATAGCTTCAATATTCTTGCGGGTGCTTTCATAATTTTTTTCCATCCGCTCCCTCTCTTCAGCGGAAAGGTGGCCTGAGTCAAGGGACTGTTTTTGCTTATCTAGGTTTTCCTCCAGAGCTTCTTTATAACTGTCCCAGAAACTGAATCCATCAAAGTCGAGAAAGGGTGTCCTCTCCAGCCACCGGTTCACACCATCAAAAAGAGAGAGATCTTTTTCCGTTTCCTCCAGTATTGCTCTCTCTTCGTCCCTCAGCTCACTGGAAAAGGTCTGCCTTTCAAAAAGTATCCGTCTCTCCTTTATCAGCCCCATTTTTATTTCTAAGAGTCGGAACTGGATGCTCTGGAATCCTGAGGCAGGGGCCAGCAGGTCACGGAACTCCAGAAAATCTGCCGGGGACATGGTCTCCAGAACTGCCACCTGAGCAATTAGTATTTTCTGAATTTCGATGATACGCTCAAAGCGGGAAACTATTATCCCCATATGCCGTTCGTTGATTGATTCCTTTTGAAATAATTTTAGTACAGAATCCAGTTCATGAAGAATTTGCTTAAACCACAATTCATATACCTGGTGAGTGATGATGAACAATACCTCATCGTGGGCTAACTCACCCGCCTCTTTACTGAGAGGCTGTTGGAGCCTAAGCAGTTCAGGAATTTTTAAATAATCCTGATAGGTGACTGTTTTAGATTTTGAATTCATTTCATAAAGAAAACAGTAGAATGGACAGGAAATTTAATTTGAGTGTCTAAAGTAAAAAAAGGGTTACTTTAAACACAGCGTAAAATATACCAGCTGATTTCTGAAGACCGGGTACTAGTATTATGTAATTTTAGTTTTTTCTACCAAAATCTTAAAGGTTAAAGCGTGTTCAATATTTTGTTTCAATTGAATCTATTTGGTTATGTATTAATAAACTAAAAGCCCCGTAGTATAACGGGGCTTTATTATTGTTCATTATGAAAGGAAAAAATCCAATTGAATTTAGATTTATAACAAGGGGATATTATCCGTAAACGAACACAACCTTTACTTTATGGTTTTTCCTTTTGTGTTTTTTAGTGTACATCTTTTTCAGCCACCGTTTCTCCTTTTTGGTCAACTTTCCGTGATGGTGCACATGAACATGAACAGTCTTTCCTCTTGCCTCAGGGATAACCTTTGCTATGCGGTGTTTATAGCGCTTTTCATAAATTACATAGTCTGGCTGGGAAGTAGCACACCCACTAAGCACCATTACAGTTGAAAGAAAGATCGTAACTAATAAATTTGATTTTTTCATGTTTTTCTCCATTTTATACCTTTAGACCTAATTGGAGCTAATTAGTTAAATATCGAGCTTGTCTTTCAGTTTTTTATCTATAAACAAATCATCCAAAGAAACAGCGGTATCGTAGTGATGTTTGGCTGAATTTATTTTTTTCATCATAACATACAACCGAGATATAAGCATGTGAGTGGAGGGATCATAGGGATGGGATTCCAGTGCACAGAAAAAATGTACTTCTGCAAGCTGAAAATCTTTTTTTCTTTGATAATATTTTCCTAATTCAATATTGGCTTTATAATGTTTAATATCTATCTCAATACATTGAATAAAACAATCATAGGATTTCTTATATTTTCTATTTTTCTGGGATATTATACCCTGATAAAAATAAACATCCCCGTTCAAAGGGTCTACCAGTTCAGCTTCATTAAATAGCTTCTGTGCTCTTTTAATATCATTTTTTGCAAAATGATATGTCCCCATCTCTACAAGTAGATTGGATAGATGCCTTTTCTGGTCCATTTCGAGGAAAAATAATTTTCTCACTAGACCAAAGAGGTTTTGATGAGCATAGTTCTTCTGCTGCTCCTTAGACTCATGGATCTGCTTTCTATCTATTTTGATGGCTTTATTCAAATGCTTTACATAGTGTGGGAAATCATCTTCTTTTTTGTACTCTTTTGCAAGAGAGACGTGAGCATCAGAAAATTCAGGGTCACACTCAATTGCCCGATGTAAGTGATGCATGACTTTATTCATTTAGTTTTTATTCCTAAATAAAAGAGCCAGCCGGTAGTGCGCCTTAGCATAGTCAGGGTTTAATTCAATAGCTTTTGATAGATGATTCTCTGCGTCCTCAAGGTTCCCCTCTTCTTCTAGAAGCAAGGCCATGTGGTAATGTATTTTGTGGAATGTCGGGTCTAATCTCAGAGCTTCTATGTAATGTTTCTTTGCACGATCCAATTCTTTCTTTACCTCTAATGTCCCATCTTTTTTCAACCTTTTTCCTGAGCTCAATAAGTTAGCAAGATGGTAGTGTGCCATTAAATATTTTGGGTCAATATCAATAGCAGTTAGGTAGCATTTCTTTGCCTCTGCGTAGTCTGCAGGGTCATTTAAAATTTGTCCCAGTTTGTAGTATGCTTTAGTAAAGTTTTGATCAATCTCTATTGTTTTTACCATGTACGCTTTTGCTTCCTCCATTACATTCAGTCTTTTCATCAATAACCCCAGATAAAAGGAAGCATCACGGTGTTTGTGATTTCTTGTTAGGGCTTTTAAATAATGTTCTTTTGCAGTTTCAAAGTCTTCCTTTTTTTCCAAGATTCGAGCTAAGTTATAGTATGCATCATCAAATTCAGAATCCAGTTCTATCGCTTTTTTTAAATGAAAAATTCCCTTATCAATCTCATCGTCTTCTGCTATTAAAAGTCCTAAATGAAAATGAGTAAGGTGACTTTTTGAATAATATTTTAGGGAGCGCTTTAATAACTTGATGGCATCTTTCTTATTATCCATCTGGCTTGAAACTAACCCTAAATGATAGAGAGCTTTTGAAAACTTAGGGTCTTGCTCTAGGGCTTTTTTGAGGTGTGCCTCTGCTGTTTCATATTCTCCTTTTTCTGAAAAAATTATTCCAAGTCTAAGATTGGCTTTAGAATAATTTTCATCAAACGTCAGTGCTTTCTTATAACAGGTGATAGCATAGTCTGTTTCTGGTTTAGAGGTGAGGGTCCCATCCTTTTTCTTCTGGAGGCCGGACATAACTAGTTTACCTAAATAGTAGAGTGCGTCTACATATTCTGGTTTTATATCAATTGCTGTCTCATAGCTCTTTTTTGCTTTATCATATTCTTCAGGATCTTTCAATAACATCGCTAACTCAAAATAGGCTTCTGCAAAATTATGTTCAGCTTCAATTGCTTTACTGAAGTGTTCAGTTGCCTCCTCAATCTTTTTATGTTTTTTTAAGAAAAGACCGTAGCTATACTGAATTTGCGGGTCATCAAATTTGAGAGTAACTGCTTTCTCAAAATTAGTCCGTGCAGATTTTATCTTTTTGCACTCTGATTTGATCAGAGCAAGTCTAAAATAGCTGTCAGCATGATTTTTATCTAATTTAATTACTTGATTAAATTGTTTTTCAGCATCACTCAGGTTACCCTCCTCCATGAGAAGGCACCCCAATTCAAAATAAGCATTTAAGAAATCTGGTTTGATCTTGATCGCACGTTCAAGGTGAGATTTAGCATCCATCTTGATGCTTTTTCCCTTTGATTTTTTTGCTTTTATCTTTTGAACTCTTTTGGCCATCTTAATTGAACTCAGCTTTATTTTGTTTTCATTACCCAAACACCATCCCACTCACCTTTCGGAGGGTTTTGCTTCATATAGTCGCACCGTTCAATATACATTTTTGAACATTTATCTTCTGAGTTTCCCTTGAGCGCTTCATTAAATAGTTTCTTTGCATCATCCCAGCGGGCATTTTTATAATATTCAATACCGCTATTGAAATTTCCCAGTACCTCAATCATATTCGGAAATGTATTATCATTGTGATAGTCTAGCACCTCGTAAATGCTCACTGGTTTCGTTTTCCCTTTCACAATGACCTTATCAATCTCTCTGGTGCGATAGGTTGCTTTCAATCCGTCAAATGTATATTCACTTATTATGATTCGGACCCCATACTGCTTGCACGCGCTTTCCAGTCTGGCAGCAAGATTCACGCCATCACCGATCACTGTATAATCCATACGTTTTGGTGAACCGATGTTTCCTGAAACGACCATGTCCGTATTCACACCCATCCCGTGGTCAATGGGAATTTGCCCTGCTTTTTCTCGTGCATCGTTCAATATATAAAGCTCCGTCATCATTTTGATGGCTGCACGAACACCTCTATCAGGGTCATCATCATGTGAAAATGGTGTCCCAAAAATAGCCATGATTGCATCACCTATGAATTTATCCAGCATCCCGCCCTGTTCCGTAATACAGTCAACCATAATGGTAAAGTATTCATTTAATAACGAAACAGTTCCGGAGGCCCCCAAGGATTCTGTCAGCGTGGTAAAGCTACGAACATCGGAAAATAAAACCGTACCTATACTTTCCTTTCCGCCCATGATATCTTCTTCAGATTCCTCTAAAAGCTTATCGGCTAATCCCGGATCCATGTATCTTGACATAGTAGATTTCATCCGCTTTTCACTGCTGATGTCCTCAATCATAATCAGGGAGCCTAGTGACTCACTTTCCACCCCTAGTAGTGGAAGCACACTGATGTTTGCTGATACGGTCTCACCGCTAAACTCAAGCTCCACATCCATAAATGTATCTTCACCTTTCTCTTTCGGTTTGTCCTCATCATCCTCATCCTTATCATCATTATCCTCTGAATTGTCATCCTGAATTGCTTCTACCAGCCAAGCATTCGGTCCTGCAAATAGTTCCTTGATCTCCTGACCGAGGACCTCTTTCAGCTTTGAGAACTTCAAGATACTCAATCCCGCAGGATTACAGGTGGCTATTTTTCCTTCTTCATCAACTGTTATTACGCCGTTTGACATAGATGACAGCATCCCCTGACTATAATTTTTTTCATTTTGTACATCATTAAACAACTTTGCGTTTTCAATTGCCATGGAAATCTGAGAGGTAAACGCCTCAAGCCTTTTCTGGTCCTCATCTGTGAATGGACCCTCTCGCTTGTTTAGTACCTGGCACACTCCAATTTTTTTACCCTCTTTGTTAATCACAGGTGTACACAGAATGGACCTTGTGAAATATCCGGTAGTTCTATCAAAGCCTGGATTAAATCGTAGGTCAGCATAGGCATGAGGTATGTTCAATGGTGTCCCTGACGCAAAAACACTTCCAGCAATTCCTAAATGATTGGGAAAGCGAATCACATTTTTTCCTACACCTTCCACAACTTCTGTATAAAGTTCATTTGTTTTATCATCATTTATAAATAGAGTAGATCGCTCTGCATTCAGCATCTTTGTGACAGTTCCAATTATTCGCTGCAGTAGGGGTCCTAGCTCTAGCTCGGATGAGACCTGGGAAACAATATCCAGGAACTCTAATTCCTGTTTTCGTGATTTTTCAATTTGTTCCACGATAATATTTCCCTGAATAGCAATGGCTGCCTGCTGGGTCATGGCCTGAAGTATTTCCAGATCGTCATCAGAAAATTTTCCGTTTATCTTATTTAATATCTGTGATACTCCTATAATTTCTCCGCTTACCGTTTTAAGCGGTGCACAAAGGATACTCTTTGTTCGGTATCCTGTCCTCATGTCCACTGACTTATCAAATCTGTCATCTTTGTATGCGTCCAAGATAATGGCACCTTCATTTTTCGAAAAAACCCAGCCAGCAACACCCTTGGTATTCATTATACGAATCTCCCGGCGAAAATTCCCTTGAGCAACTCTGGAATACAATTCCTGGGAATTTTCGTCATTAAGAAATATCGTGCCTCTCTCTCCTCCAATAGTAGATGTGGTAATTTCAACTAGTGTTTCTAGTGCTTCATCCAGGTTTCGGCTAGCGGCCATATCATTTGTGATTTGCAGTAGTAGTTCATTGAATTTTTCTTTTCTTGTCAGGGATTGAGTCCGAGACCTTGTATGTGTGCTAGGCATAGGCTTTTTCCAGTTTTTTTCGTAAAATAATTATTGTGTCTTTTAATTGTATCATTTGACCTTCAAATTCAAGTCCTTTTTTATCAATTTGATCGGTAAAAATAAATCTGGTTCTTTCCATCTCTCCGCGTAGAGCGTCCACTGTCTTTTTCAGCTGTCGGTTCTCATCGTTGGCCTTGCTCACTGCCTGCTGGATACGCTCATCCTCTCCTATTCGGGAACGCTCCAGATTGTCCCGCAGTGAGTTGACTGTCTCCTTTAGCTGCTTGATCTCATCATTGGCTGACGATACTGCCCTCTGAACTTCCTCATCCTTGGCTACCTTTGTGCGCTCCATCTCATCACGCAAAGCATTAACCGTATTCTTCAGCTGTCGGTTCTCATCGTTGGCCTTGCTCACTGCCTGCTGGATACGCTCTGCTTCGCCTATCTTAGACTGCTCTAGTGTGTCTCTTAAATCGTTTACTGTATCTCTAAGCTGAAAGAGTTCGTTGTTAAATGATTTTTTAACCGATTGTATTTTCTCTTCTTCAGATATTTTAGATTTCTCAAGCTCATCACGTAAAACATTGATTGTCTGTCTTAAATAATTTATTTCAAGCTCAACAAGTTGAGCTGGTTGTTTATCGTGTCTTGGGGAAGCTGTGCTCATTATACTTTTATAAAGTTTTCATTTTTCCAGCTTTCATACCAATCTAGTTCTTTTTTTTCTTTTTTTATGGATGTTACAGAAGATAGACTGTCTTGTTTGTTAATTTTTTCAGTCTCTTTTTTTGGCTTGGAGTTACTTTCTTTTACTTTATTTAAAATATATCCCGCTGCTTTTATCCCTCCAATTTTCTGGATGGCCTCTAGTACATGTTTATTATCTTGAATTGTGTTCCAATCTAAATAGTGCTCTTTTCCTAATCTTAATTTGTTGACCACCTTATTTTTTTCCAAAACTTTTATAAAACTTAAAACAGATTTTTCAGAGCCTATTTGCACATCCCTCTGTTTCCCCTCCCACCAGAACCTTCCTTTTATATATTGCTTAGATTTTTGTTTTTTAAGCGAAACAGAAACCCGTTTGTCATTTTTTGTAATATATCCAAGTCTCTCATTAATTTGCTTTATCTCATTTTCTGTAGTTTTTAAATCGGAATCCACTCTTGTTTTTTGACTAACCAGTAGCTCCCTCTTTTTAAATAAATTTAAGGACTTTCTTGATAGCTCATTTAATATCAAAGAAATCTCCTCTTTAGATATAGACGTATTTCCTACCCAACTTTGATGATTAAAAACATCCTGCGCAGAGTCATCGTTGTTCATATTATATGATATAATTATCCCTTGTTATTTATAATAATATTAAGGGTGAATATAATATAAATTAATTAAATAATTATAATTAAGTATTATAATATAATATACCATAGAATAAAAAAATAATATATAGGGATATAATATATTTTTTAATATATAATTATAACCTAATTATTTATTACAGGTATATATTATTCTTTATCCAACTCTCTAGGGAATTCATACTGTCCAATATGACTGTTCCCGATTGATTTAATCGCTTATAGTCTGTATGACCATGGGATACCAATATACTTTTCATCCCTAATTTAACTGCAATTTCATTGTCATGAATTGTATCTCCAATAAATAAGATACTAGAAGGGTCTAGCTGCTTTTCGTCAATCCATTTTCGTACAGTCTCCTCTTTCCCATACGCATAATGATTGTCCTGTCCAATTATATCAACAAAAAAGTCATTTATTCTGTGGTATTCAATCAGCTGGTCCAGCATTCTCTGAGTTGCTGCCGAGATTATGGACTGATCAATATTTAAATCCTTTAGTGAGCTTAAAAGATCTATAGTTCCCCTGTGGAGACCTGGTGTAAACTGTTTTTCCGTGTATTCTTTAATAAACTCAGTTCCCACCTCTTCAAAAGAATATTTATTAAAATCAAATCCAAGCAACTCATAATAGTCAATAACAGGGAATGTGAAATTTTCCAAATACCGTGACTCAGATATTTTTGGAAGTTTATATTTTATCAATATTTTATTAATGGATTGAACTGATAACCACACATCATCAAGTAGAGTTCCGTTCCAATCCCATATTATATGCTTACACTTGATCATATTAATCTTTTTCCAAGGATAGATTACTGAAAATATCCTTAATTTTCAAAGCTTTGTTATGTCACATTCACAGTTTATTAACCAATTAAAATCAAAATTATCTTTCCCCACTCTCCATAAGGGCATCCAACCTCAGTGGAGAAAAATAAACCATAATATTTCATCAACAGGTGACACAAATACCAGCAACTATAAACCAGCAGCGGTCCTAATCTTACTTTTCCCAAAAAATAATTCCATCCACTTTTGCCTTACAAAAAGAACAAACACAGTTGAACATCACAAAGGTCAGATCTCTTTTCCTGGTGGCTCAAAGGAGGCAGGGGAAACAATTCGAGAAACTGCTCTAAGAGAAACCCACGAAGAGCTGGGGGTTAAGCTGAGTTCTGATTCCATAATTGGATCACTAACCCCGTTTAATATCCCTGTATCAAAATTTCAAATATACCCTTTCATTGCTTGGTCTGACTCTCTCCCTAAAATTAGTCCTGACCCACAGGAGGTTGAACAAGTGTTTTCCCCGAATCTGAGTTCTCTATCGGATAATTCTATCTGTTTCACTGAAGCTCGACAATACAATGGTACAACCTATAAATCGCCGTACTATACATACCAGGAGGGCAAGGTATGGGGAGCAACGGCATTAATATTAACAGAATTAAAATACACAATAGAAGAATTTAAATGAATCACATTGGAATTGACCTTGGCGGTACTAAAATAGAGGGAATCCTTCTGAACTCTAGCGGTACTGAATTAAATAGAAACCGTATCCCCACACTGAGAGATCAAGGATACGACTCAATATTAAATCGTATTATATCTCTTGTACAGTCTCTTATTCCAAATGAAGAACAAGAGCTATCTATTGGAGTGTGTACCCCAGGAGTGATTTCCCCAGCTACAGGGGTAATGAAAAACAGTAACACCCAATGTCTCATAGGGAAGCCACTAAAAGAAGACCTAGAGAACAGCCTAAACCAAAATATTTATATGGAAAATGATGCAAATTGTTTTGCCCTAGCTGAGGCATTACTCGGAGCAGCGAAGGGAAACGATAGTGTTTTTGGAGTTATCATGGGTACCGGAGTTGGTGGGGGTATCATCTTTAACAGACAGATTCACCGGGGTCGTCACTTTATTGCCGGAGAGTGGGGACATCACACTCTTATAAAAAATGGGAGGGACTGTTATTGCGGAAATAAAGGCTGTGTCGAATCCTATATAAGCGGTCCAGCATTAGAAAAGGAGTGGAAGGAAGAGACAGGTGAGCCCAAAATTTTAAAAGATATTATCCCATTATATAATAATAAAGATTATAGGGATACGTATTTAAAGTGGAAGGGCAGGTTTTTAAATCATTTTGGTCAGGCTCTCTCTAATATCATAAACATTTTTGATCCAGAGGCGATTGTTTTGGGAGGGGGTCTCTCCAATATTGATTTTCTTTATGATGAGGGAAAGCAGTCAGTGTATGATCAGGTGTTCAGCGATGTTATAGATACTCCAATTTTGAAAAATAAATTAGGAGATTCTGCGGGTGTGTTTGGAGCAGCTCTGTTAGGTGAAATTGGATAATGGACTTTTCTCGTTGGCTCAATTCACTATCGATCGCCGATCAGATAACTATTATAATTTTATTTTTAATCTCCAGCCTGGTTTCAATAGTCTTACTTAAAATTGGTCTCTCCAGATACAACGATTATCGGAAAGACCAGCCCTTTGCCCCAACCGTTAGGATAAGTCCCTTTGGCTTTTTTGCTCTGGCGCTCCCCATTTCAGTTCTCTCCTATCTCACATTTGGGAACATAGTCTCTGGTTTTATTGAGGGGCTTGGTTTCTAGACTTTTTTTATTTTTACATATTTCCTTTTGAAGGTTATTTCTTTCTCTTTCGCATCAGGTTCATAGTTTTCCACGCAACTTTAGGCAATTTGTCTAAATCATTGAACTGTCCGGCTCCTTTCAACCACTCTCCTCCATCGATCGTAATGACCTCCCCATTGATATACCCAGCATAGTCACTCATAATAAATGAAGCTAAATTTGCGAGCTCAATGTGTTCACCAAATCGCTTAAGAGGGACACGGTTTTTCATTTTCTTTTCAATTCCCAATCCAGGGGGAACCAACCGCTTCCACGCGCCCTTTGTGGGGAATGGGCCCGGCGCAATTGCATTGGTACGGATACCATATTTGCCCCACTCCGAACCTAAAGAGCGGGTCATTGCTATCACACCACCTTTTGCTGCTGCTGATGGAACAACGTAGCCACTGCCAGTCCACGCATATGTTGTCACAATATTTAAAATACACCCATATTCAGATTTGATCATCTCTTTTCCGGCTGCCAATGTAAAATTAAATGTTCCTCCCAAAACTATATCTGTAACCGCTTTGAACCCATTTGGGGTCAAGCTCTCTGTCGGACATATAAAATTTCCTGCGGCATTATTCACCAATCCATCGATAGCGCCGTATGTCTCTTTTGCTTTTTGAACTACCTTTTCAACGTCCTCAGGGTTCCTTACATCACCAGCCACCGGTAGCGCTGCTATCCCTTCTGATTTCATTTCTTCGGCACACTCATCCAAAATATCCTGTTTTCTACTGGTGATAATAAGTTTTGCTCCTAATTCACCAAACCTCATCCCCATAGATTTTCCAAGACCCGTTCCTCCTCCAGTGATGATGATTACCTTATCTTTTAATAGTTGTGGTTCAAACATGTTTGTCTCCGACTTTTGATTGTTGGGTAAATCTACACTAATTTTCTATATGGATACTTCCCTGTTTATCGGACTAGTGCTTCTCTGCTTTGGGTTAATGATATTTAGCTTAAAACTTATGGCATACAACCGGAAAAAATATGGAATGGAGGTGCCCAAAGAGAGCACAGATGCAGATTTTGGCAAGACCCTTTCTCGTAATACATTCAGAATGTTGGTTCTTATAATTCTGCTGATGACTCTGATTATTCTAATTTATCAACCCCAAACAGGACTAAAATAATTAATGGAATCACCGCAGATCATAGATTCAAATCAGGCTAACATTGAAATTCCACTCACCCTGAAAAATATCAATGTTTTATCGGGGCTTGTAAAGTGGAGCAAAATTGTTGGAATGTTTCACATAGTATTGGGAATAATATACTGTCTTTCTATCTTTCTGTTTATGATACCCACTGTAGTTATAGGTGTATTTTTTATTATTTTGGGGACACGCCTTACTAACGCATCGGCTAATCTCAGATACTCTATTCAGGACCCAAACGAGGAAACTATAATTCTCGCACTGGAAAATCTAAAAAAATATCTGTTTTTCAATGGAATTATGTTCATTGTGATGTTTCTATTTGTATTAATTATCCTAACAGTTATTCTGGTATTTGGGGTCGCATTATTTGATATTTTACGTGAAGCTACGAACCCCTATGTCTCAATCATGACCTGGGTTAGCTAGTCCGAAGTTATTTTTTCAAGTTTCTTTTCCGCTTCTTCTAATATTTTTTCTTTGCTTTTTTCTATCAGCTCCTGTCCGGCTTTTTTCCCAGCTTCGATGCCTTCATCAACTTTTTCTTTGACTTTTGATGTTACATCTTCATAGGAAACCGGAACATCGTTCCCTGTCCACATCAGGTAAGCAATATATAAGACAAACACTGCAGCCACAATTATTGCAAGCTTGATTAACTTTTTTATAAAGCTGAACAAAATAACAATAGCTAAAATAACAGCAACAATTAAATAAACTGGCTGAGCGGAAAAAAATTCAATTATAGGCTGCATCTATCATTTCTCCTGTTGAGCCACCGAGAGGACTTGAACCTCCGACCCGTTCATTACGAATGAACTGCTCTACCAGCTGAGCTACGGTGGCAAAAAATAAAAAGATTATATTATCTAAATTATTCCAAAGAAAATTATCGATGTTTTTTACATTATTCAATAATAATAACTCCATCTCCGCTGCTCTTTAGCCAATATCCGTACCCGGGTGTTAAAACATCTGTCTGGATGTAACTTTCAGAAAAACCATAAATTGTATCTGGAATAATTAAATTTTCTAAATCAACAATATTTAAAGTATAAACTGAGCTAGAGCTCCCGCTGATTAGATTCCACCCTTCATTTAATTGAACTACTGCTGAGCTATTTGCTGTCCCTGTTATTTGAGTATTTGTTTCCCCTCCAAACATGAGCCAATAACCTCTGCCAAGTGTAAAAGTTTCTGTAGAATAATAGCTCCCATCATATCCATACATTGTTGACTGAATTGATCCAGGGAATACTTCAATCTGCGAAGGATCTGATACCACTACTGGAAGTCCTACCAAATTCCATCCTTCAATATTTGATACGGTCAGGGTAATTGAACTAATAAAATAATCTGTGGCGTATTTTTGCGCTCTCGCAATTATACCCTCTTGCGCAGAGAATACGTAATCCCACACAATAGCTCCATCCATGTTAACTTCAAATATTCTTCGATACTGGGCAACCGATATAATAGTATTTCCATTTAGCTGACGAAATGCACCAGACTGCATCTGTGAGTAAAACCCCTGATCATCATCAAAAACCCAGTGAGCTGACTCTGGGCCAAATGCCTGATTGGGGTTAATTTCATATAGCCCCTGGCTGTTAACTGGTGGGACTAACTCTTCCACTGTTGAATACTGTCCTTCAGGGCGATTGTTTCCGTTCACATAGTAAAGTATATTACCAAACCCCGGGGCTCCCTCTTGAATCCAATTTACACCATGAATTACAAAAAATTTTTGATCTCCCTCTGTTCCCCGATCATACACTCGGGGATTTCCCCATCGATATAAAAAATCGCCTCCCATACCGCTGTTTCCGCCAGTATGTCCTGAAGCTTCTTGGGATGTAGTGCTGTGGTCTATTATATAAAATTCATTCATCCTAGGTGAAGAAAAAATTATTTGGTCCAACTCCTCATTATAATCCACAGCATTTATATGAAGCCAATCAGCATGAGGCTGTCCACCACCACCGCCACCGCTGCTCCCTACCGTTGCATAGTTGATATTGATCAGCTCCGGGTGCTCAGAAATAACTCCGTAGCCTGGCAACTCCGGGTCTATATCCTGAACAAAATGATCCCAGACATGCCATTCCCAAACAACTGACCCCCCATTCAATCCCTCTGGCTGAACCTCAAAAATTGCTTCAGCCCAAAATTCATTTAGTGGGTTTTCAATCTCCAATCTACCCATTGCAAAGGCCTCTTCGGACGTATGACGTTCCCAAGCTACGATCAAAACATTCCCGTTTGGGAGGGGCTGAATGTCGTGGTGGTGCTGATAGATTTCATTTGATATAATATAATCCCAGAGAACAGTACCATCCCAGGTGATGTGCTGAATTCTGCCTCCTACTCCACCGTTAATCATAGTGGGTTCGGGGACTCTGCAAGGGCGTATAATAGAACTATCAGGGAGCAAATAGGGCATGCTTGCAGGACCGCATTCATTTTCCCATAAATGTATCGTTTCCCCTTCGGTATTCAATAAATAAGTGGAAAAAGGCGCACCGGGGTTTTGAGATGGAGTGCTAGGAGAAAACAGAGTGTATCCCTCCATGGGTGTTTCCGGTTGCGAAAATAATTTTGTGCTACCTAAAATAGTAATTGTTAAAACAATCTGGACTGTCTCTCTATGCATTCGGATGTTGCTGGTCAACGTTTTATAATATAATTATCATCCTCTAAATATAACCTCTTCTCGATTAAACCACCAGCGAGTGAAAATTAAGCTCAAAATAGCTAAAAAAATCATTGAACTAAACACTTCCAAAAGCATCCCTAGAGATACCGTCCCGGCTAGAATATCTTTTGAAATCAATGAAATATTTACAATTGGGATTAGCGCTGTCTTCCAGTTCAGCTCAATCCCAGGAATCATCCCCACCATTGCCGGTACAATTATTAAAAAATTTATGGGCGTTACGAGGCTCTGTGCTTCTTTGAATGATTTCGCATAAAACGAAAAAGATAAAAGAACCGCAGAAAAGAGTACCGTCACAGGGACAATCATTAAAAAAATAAGGGCAATGGTTTTTACCTGTATAATTTCTTTTGCCGTCTCAACAATTTCAGCTGGAATGTCTGTTATAAATTGGAGGCCAAAGATCAAACCCAAAACCCCTGATATTGCGGATAAAAATCCAAACAAAGAAATGACGCCAAATTTTCCCATTAATATTTCCATCCGTCCCGCGGGGGAGGCAAGTAAAGTTTCGATCGTTCCCCGTTCTTTTTCTCCCGCACCAAGATCTAAAGCAGGATACATGGCTCCCATAAAACAATATAAAATAAACATATAGGGCAGCCACCCTCCTGCAGCTTTTCCTATTTGTTCCTGATTGGTAGCTATATTATTATGGGAAATTATAACCGGCTCCAAATCTTGGGGCTGAACACCCAATCGCTCCATTCGTTCAGCTCGCTTTTCGTTAATGAACATATTCACAGCTATCTCCAACCGTTTTTTTACCGCCTCGAAATCTCCTGATGATAGGTAAATCATGTTTAATTCAGCTGTGCCAAATGATTCAATTGTGTCTGTAAACTCTTTGGGAATCTTTATAGCTCCGTCAATCTCTTTATTTCGAATAAAAACTTCTAGAGAATCTTCTTCAAGATTAAAAACTAAATTAATTGAATCTGCTGATGAGATGACTGATATTAGCTCAGGGCTATATTCACTTCCGATGACAGCGATTGAGATTTCTTCTGTCATTTTTTCTTTCATGATACCGGTCATAACTTTTGGTATACCTCCAATCAGCAGTGGAATTATAATAATTGGAAATACAATCATAAAAAAAAGTGTCCGCCTATCTCTCAGCATGTCTTTTAATTCTTTTTGAAAGATTATCCCTATCCGGTTCACCTATTATCTCCCCGAGTTAGTCGAATAAATTCCTCTTCCAATGTAGATGTTTTCATTTGATTTTTGAATGCTTCAATTGTATCATGAAAAAATATTTTACCCCTATGTAATATTGCAATGTCATCACACAAATTTTCTACTTCCGTCATCCGATGGGATGAAAAAATAACGGTTTTCCCTTCATCGCGACATCTCAATATTAATTCTACAATAGCTCTGGAGGACAATACATCTAACCCTGTTGTGGGCTCATCAAAGACAACCACAGGAGGGTTGTGAATAATAGTTCTGGCGATGGAAACTTTTTGTTTCATCCCAGAGCTAAGATTTGCAATTCTCCGGTGAATGAAATCCTCCATCTGTAGAAGCCTATATAATTCACTTTTTCTTTTAATAAATTTTGGTGGTTCCATCCCATTTAAATCTGCATAATATTTTATCATTTCTTCAGCAGTTAAACGGTCATAGAGCCCGGTGTTGTTTGAAAGAAACCCAAGATTTTTTCTGACATTTTCGGGATGCTTCACACTATCTTCATTTTGAATAAAAATAGTTCCTGACGTTGGGCGAAGCATGGTAGCTATCATCCTCAAAATAGTAGTTTTCCCTGCTCCGTTTGGGCCAATAAGGCCAAAAATTCTCCCAGGCCTACATTGAAAACTGACTTTGTTAACCGCTATAACTTTTCTTGTATGAGAATTTCCAGATTCTTTTCTCTGTTTTCTGTTCAGGTTAAATTCTTTTGTCAGTTGTTGTACTTCAATCATTTTCTGGAACTATGTGTCTGCTTTAATTATACAACAAATTAATAATCAGGTAAGATATTTTTCTTTTCATTACTTTTATTATAACTAAATCAAAAATAAATTTTCCCCACCTATGAACCCTCTAGAATCTTTATTCAGTTCTAATTTACCACCCCTGGCAGAGAGGGTGCGTCCAAAGTCTTTGGATGATTTTACGGGACAGGAACACCTTACCGGCAAACAAAAGATTATATCGATGCTCTGTGGAAGTAAACAACTTTTTTCACTAATATTTTGGGGGCCTCCTGGAACAGGAAAAACTACCTTAGCTAGACTTGTTAGCCGTCATGCTGAAGCAGAACTTCACGAGCTCTCTGCTGTTTCCAGTGGAGTGAAAGATCTACGAAATATTATTAAAAAAGGTAAGGCAAATCAGTCAATTAATATCCAGACAATCCTGTTTATAGATGAAATTCACAGGTTCAGTAAATCTCAACAGGATGCTCTTCTTCATGCTGTGGAGGATGGGACACTAATCATGTTTGGAGCAACAACGGAAAATCCTTCGTTTGAAATTATCAACCCACTATTATCCCGCTCTAAAGTCTTGGTATTAAAGCCTCTTGAAAATAAAAGTTTAGAGACTATTTTAAATCGCGCATTTGACGCTGATGTTGTACTAAGTAAGGGAAAATTTTCACTTTCCAAGTCAAACAGAAAATCGCTAGTTCAGTCATCCGGCGGGGATGCCCGTAAAATGTTAAATACACTCGATATATCCTGTAAACTTTTAAATGGCGAAGGGGATATAACAGATTCAGTACTTAGCGAAGCTCTCCAGTCCCAAGCACAACTTTATGATAAAACCGGGGACTACCATTATGACACTATCAGCGCATTTATTAAATCTGTCCGAGGAAGTGACCCTGACGCTGCTGTTTATTGGTTAGCTGTCATGCTGGAGAGCGGAGAACAGCCTGAGTTTATTGCCAGGCGTTTGGTCATTCTCGCATCTGAGGATGTAGGAAATGCAGAACCTCAGGGGTTACCTCTCGCTGTGTCAGGCTTCCAGGCAGTCCACCTGATCGGGATGCCTGAAGCATCCATTATCCTTGCCCAGATAACAACATTTCTCGCAGGGGCAAAAAAATCTAATGCTTCCTATAAATCTTTTTTTAAAGCCCAAAAAAAAGCAAAAGAAAACCCTGCACCCAATGTCCCTACTCACTTAAGAAATGCACCAACCGATTTAATGCGTACGCTGAACCACGGAAAAGACTACAAATATCCCCACAATTTCGAAGATCATTTTATTGAAGAAAATTATTTGCCTAGAGGGATAAAACCTGAATTTTATAGACCTACAGGTCAAGGATATGAGTCCTATATTTTAAAGCGAATGAAAAGACATTGGCCCAAAAGATATAAGGATGAATAATTTGCATATTTTTTCCATCTGCTCAAAAAAAATATCACTGTTTATTATTTTGTTCAATTTTCTATTATCTGAAGATCGTTTAAGGTTAATTCATGCTGATATTCTAGAAAACAAGCCTATTGCCGGGGGCTCTGTACAAGAGCTCAGGGGTGATGTATTATTCAAAAAAGGTGAGCTACAACTGTCCTGTCAAAAGGCCATTTTTAATGAAGAGTCTGGTATTGCGACACTTACAGGCAATGCGCAGGTTGTTAAAAATGATATGTCCCTCACCTGCGACTCATTGTTATTTTTATCAAGAGCAGATATTTTAAAAAACTTTGTAAACGTTCATATCTGGGATAACGACTATGATCTTAAAGCGGATTCATTGATTTATTTAACTGAATCAGATAGCGGTTATGCCGATGGAAACACAAAACTGGTCCAACAAAATCAGACCATTTTTGCTGATGCTCTTCGCTATCATAAAAAATCTAAATCAAACGCTGTCTCTTATGAAGCAATTGGAAATGTAATCATTGAGGAAGCAGAACGAGTTGCAACCTGCGGACATGCGCTATATAGCAAAGATAACGGTGAAACCATGTTGAAAATTTCTCCGGAAATTATTGATGGAGATAGAAAACTTAGTGGCTCTGAGATTTCACTTAACTACGAAAATGAACAACTTAAAACTCTTTTCATCCCATCAAAAGCACATATGGCCTCTCCGCAGTCTGGGTGGAGACAATTTGTTAGCGATAGTCTGATACAAAGAGATTCTGTAAAAATAGTAAATGATCTGAATGGTAAAACTCTCAAAGGGTTTTTCATTAATGGAAAACTAGATTCACTTCGACTAGCGGGAATGGCGACCTCTCTTTATCATGTTTTTGAAGACTCAGTTTACAAGGGAGCAAACGAGGTGTCTGGTGATACGATCACCATGCTGTTCAAAAAAGAGGATATGGAAAAAATAGTCGTGTCCGGAGGAGCTCAGGGAACATTTATCCCCGATTCCTCAAATAAAAAAACGGAATCTCCCATTAATTATTCATCCAAAAATATCCAATTCTTTAACGCTGAAGAGGTGACACATTTGGAACAAAATGCTTCCATTGATTTTCAGGATATGAATTTAACAGCGGGCTATATGAATATGGATATGAAATCAAATATATTAAATGCATTACCAGTCACACCAAATGATACAACAGCTATTCCCATTAGGCCTACCGTAAACGAAAAAGGGAAAGAACCAATGTTAGGGGACAAAATTTTATATAACCTCGAAAGTAAAAACGGACGGATTGTAATGGGAGAAACCAAAATGGAAGAAGGGCTTTATTATGGGGAAGAGATAAGAAATTGGGGAGAAGACACCTACTATATTGATGAAAGTATTTATACTACCTGTGATTTAGCGCTGCCCCATTTTCACTTTTCCAGCGATAAAATGAAAATGATTAATGATGATAAGGTGGTTGCTCAACCTTTAATCCTCTATGTAGGAGGTATCCCCATTTTTGGTGTTCCGTTTGCTATTTTTCCCCACCAAAAAGGAGACAGAAACTCTGGATGGATTATGCCAACTTATGGAGAATCAAGTTCCAGGGGCCAATTTCTTGATGGATTAGGATATTATTGGGCCCCTAGTCCTTATTGGGACTCCAAAGCGCTGCTAAGCTTTGCTGACCGACAGGGTCTCACATTCAAGCTATATAATTCATACAAAAAACGTTATAAGTATGGAGGAAATCTAAACATCGAGACAAGACAACTACTATCAACGCAGGAAGATATAACAAAAATTGGCGATGACAAAAAGACGGATTTTGTTTTAGCTTGGAATCACAACCAAGTTTTGCGAAATGATCAAAAACTTAATGTTAGAGCACGATACTACAGCAATGGTGAGTACAACCGCAGTACCGGCCTTGACCCCACTGTGAGACTAAAACAACAGGCCGTATCCAATGCAACATACAGTAAGCAATGGAAAAAGTGGAAAAATTCTATTAGCATCAATTTGTCTTCAACCCACGATCTTATGGCAGAAGACAAAATTGATTCCACCTCCGTCTTTTTTCAAGAGCCCTACAAAGCCGGTCAAAAAATGAATATAACAAATAACACCCTTCCTTCTCTCTCTTTTCGTCATGGACAAAGTCAATTGTTTCCGGAAAAGTCAACTTTTAAAAAATGGTACAACAATATTTCATGGAATTATTCTTCAAGTTTCATTAACAAAATGCGAACTGAGTTTGAGTCTGACACACTATGGCAGGCTGACTCATCCTATTCATATCATTGGAAAATGGACGGGTCTGATGGAATAGTATATACTGAGTCTGACCCAATTGCCACACATAATTTTGGGATAAGTGCTCCACAGAAAATATTTAAATACATTTCACTAAATCCAAGTTTATCCCTCAAGCATGTCTGGGTAAATAAAACATTCGATTCTCACTTAAATCCATTAACAAATTCACTTATAACAACAGAAAATCAGGGATTTGCTACACGAACTACAGGCTCATTTAGATTAAATTTAAGAACTCAGTTTTACGGAATGTTTCCACTAATCTTTGGTGAATTAAAGGGGCTGAGGCATGTTGCATCTCCGTCTATTGGGTATTCATATACTCCTGATTTTTCAGAGCCTCTCTTTGGATATAAATTTGGATATTTTCAGGAAAACCCAGATACCAGCGGACAAATTTTGCTCCATGACCGCTTCAAGGGGACTCTCGCAGGTAGCACCCCAAAATCAAAATCTCAAAGCATGAGCTTGTCACTGAACAATGTTTTTCAGGCGAAAGTTGGTGAAGATGAAAATGAAAAAAAAATTGACCTGTTCAGTTGGAACATGTCCACAAGCTACAATTTTGTTGCAGACTCTTTGAAACTTTCAAATCTCCGATCATCGGTGAGAACAAAACTGGGGAACAAACTAAATTTAGATTTATCTATGACACATGACTTTTACAAAATCAGAGAAAGTAATAATCAGTTTAAGCGAATTAATGAATTGAACAGACTCCCACGATTGATTAATGCAAGAATATCCACGAGCTTTCGTTTCTCAGGAAATTTGGTGGATTCTGAAAATACAGAAGCTCTAACGGCGGAAACAGACACCCTTGATTTCGATGAATTAGAATTATCAAGACAAACAAATAATGTAAACTCCTCTATTTTTTCAAAAAACAACGCAGGCAACTTTTGGTCAACAACGCTAAATCTCAGCTATTCACTCAATAAGTCTAACCCATCAAATCCCAGAGAAACATTTTGGGTCAACACAAATACTGATATTCAAGTTACAAAAAACTGGAAGGTAAAATACTCTGCACGGTTTAATATTCTTGATAAAGAATTGGTTAGCCATGGTTTCTCAATTTATCGAGATCTCCACTGCTGGGAGCTATCTTTGAACTGGACTCCCTCCGGTTTTGGGCAGGGAGTGTATTTAAAAATCAATGTAAAATCTCCTATGTTAAGAGATTTAAAAATTGAACAAAAAAGCGGACTTTATGGTCGCAGAGCGTTTTAAATGATATGCCCAAAATGTAAATCGGAATATATTAAGGGGACTAAAAACTGTATTGATTGTGATAAAAAACTAGTTTCTTTTCTTTCCAAAGAAAAACCTTTATCAAAAATTAAATGGGTAAAATTAGGGCCGGTCACAAATAGAATTTGTGCTGATATGATTTGTGAAATACTAAAAGCTGACGAGATTCCACATTATATAAAAACTGATTTTGCATTTGGGGTTATATCTGGAAATCAAACCGGATCAAATATTTCTGTGTTTATACCTGAAAATTACAGAAATATTACGCAAGACATTATTAAGGGCATATCAGGAACCTGAGCCATGACAAAAAATATAATTCGATCTGTTAAAGGTACTAAAGACATTCTTCCAGGGGAATCTTCAGAGTGGCAAAAAATAGAAAAATCATTTCGAAATTTTATTCATAGATATGGATATCGAGAGATTAGGACTCCGGTGTTTGAAAAAACTGAATTATTTGCAAGAGGAGTCGGAGAAGGAACTGATATCGTAACCAAAGAAATGTACACATGGGAAGACCGCAATGGAGATTCTCTGACCTTAAAACCAGAACTCACTGCTCCAGTAGTTCGTGCCTACATTCAACACAATTTAGGAACAGAATTGCCACTTACAAAATTATATTATTTTGACTCTTTATTTCGCAGGGAGAGGCCCCAAAAAGGGAGACAGCGCCAGTTCCACCAGTTCGGAATAGAGGCAATCGGGTCACCTTTCCCTGAATTGGATGCTGAGATCATCTCTGCAGCTTATTTATTTCTCTCAGATCTTGGGCTCTCAAAACTTAAGTTAAAAATAAACAGTATCGGATCAAATATAGCCCGAGAAATGTACAGTAGAGAGTTAGTAAATTTTATAAAACCACTTAGAAATAAACTTTCAAAAATCAGCCAAAAGCGGCTTGAAACAAACCCCCTAAGAATCTTGGACACAAAAATACCTGAAGAAATCGATTTGCTTAAAAACGCTCCTGATATAACCAAATATCTTACAAATGAAGATCAAGAGCACTTTCAGGATGTTGTTAAGCTGTTAGAGATTATGGAAATTCCATTTATTCTAGACAGCCGAATGGTGCGAGGACTAGATTACTATAGTAGGACAACGTTTGAAATTACATCTGACTCATTGGGAGGGCAGGATGCCCTTTGCGGTGGAGGGAGATATGACAGCTTAGTTGAGTCTTTAGGGGGAAAACCAACACCCGCAATGGGATTTGCTGCAGGCGTTGAACGTATTTTAATTGCTTTAGGGGAAACCCAAATTTCAAACTATACCAATAGAACAGATATCTTTATCATCACTATGTCTAAAGATTCTCTAGAAATGGGAATTTCTCTTTCAAACATATTGAGAAAAGAGGGGTTTTATATTGGAATGGACTCTCTCCGTCGTAGTGTTAAGTCTCAATTTAGGGAAGCCAATAAATTGAGAGCTCAATACGCTTTAATTTTGGGAGAAGAAGAGATGAAACAAAATAAAGTTACCGTAAAACAAATGAGTTCCAGTGACCAGTCAATGATAGATATAAATTCAATTTCATCTTTCTTTAAAAAATCATTTTCTTTATAAAAGAAAAGAAGATTAATCATATTTTATACTAATTTTATTAAACTAAATTATTTGCTATTATGTCAGGAAAATCATTAATAATTGTAGAGTCTCCATCTAAAATAAAATCTATATCAAAGTTTGTTGGAGATGAATTTGAAGTAATTTCTTGTGTTGGCCACTTTAAAGACCTTCCAAAAAATGAATTAGCAGTGGATGTAGAAAATAACTTTTCTATCAAACTTGAAGTTTATTCTGATAAAAAAGATTTTATTAAATCACTAAAACAAAAAGCAAAAAAAGCTCCCAAAATTTATCTGGCAACAGACCCTGACCGTGAGGGGGAAGCGATTGCCCACCATTTAGCTCAAGAGGTGGATGGCTCTCAGGTCGAACGAGTTCAATTTACTGAGATAACCCGCTCAGGAGTTAAAGAAGGTATGAAACACCCCCGAGATCTAGATCATGATCTGGTGGAAGCACAAAAAGCCCGAAGAATAATTGACAGATTGGTAGGATATAAAATTTCAGCACTACTTTGGAGCACAATTCAAAAAACTCTTGCAAATCTCAAATCATCGCTTTCTGCGGGGCGGGTTCAATCTGCAGCAGTAAAAATTCTTGTGGATCGTGAACGGGAGAGGATGAGATTCAAGGAAGCAACCTATTTTGATTTAAAAGCAGAAATGCTTACAGATAAGGGAGAGCCCTTCACGGCGGTACTTTATTCTCTTTCAGGCATGAAACTTGCAATCGGAAAAGATTTTGATCCTTCTACAGGAGAGCTGAAAAAAAACAATGTAATGATGCTTAGTGAATCTCAGGCCAAGGTACTCATTGATGAATTAAATCCGGGACCTTGGGTTGTCTTAAATAAAGAAGAAAAACCCCAAAATTCAAACCCTCCTCCTCCGTTTATCACTAGTACTCTTCAGCAGGAAGCGGGAAGGAAACTTAGATTCTCTGCTCAGCGAACTATGTCAACATCTCAAAAATTATATGAGAGTGGTTTTATTACCTATATGAGAACAGATTCTGTTCAACTATCCACAGAAGCTGTCCAAGCAGCGAGGTCCTACATACAATCAAACTTTGGCGAAGAATACCTTCCAGAAAAGCCCATTTATTATAAATCAAAAGTAAAAAATGCACAAGAAGCTCATGAAGCAATTCGCCCTGCGGGCAGTTCCATAAAATCCGTTGAAGAGGTTAAGAATTCTTTGGGGGATGATGCAGCCAATCTATATAGACTAATTCGTATGAGAACTCTTGCTTGTCAAATGAAATCAGCAAAAATTTTACGCACTATCGTTCTGTTACAAAACCAAAAAGCTGTATTTCGTTCGACAGGAAAAGTGATTAAGTTCCCTGGATATAGACTTGCATATATTGAAAGCCAACCGGAGAGAAGGTCCAATGATGAAGATGTTTTACCGCCAATAGATAAGGGAGATGAATTATCATGTGAAAAATTAACTGTTGATTCTCATACAACTAAACCACCTCCTCGATTTTCGGAGTCTTCTCTTATAAAGGAAATGGCTAACCGTGGAATCGGGAGACCTTCTACATATCACTCTGTTATCAGCGGTATTCAAAAAAGGGATTATGTTAACCAAAAGAAAAGAAAGCTGATGCCCTCATTTGTGGCCGTTGCAGTTACTCAGCTTTTAGAAAATCATTTTGAGCCACTCGTTAACATTGATTTTTCAGCAAACCTTGAAGATAGGTTAGATCAAATTTCAAGAGGAGAGCTAAACCTGCTTCCTTTTATGAATGACTTTTATTTTGGTGATAGTAAGATTAAAGGGCTCGAAAAAATGTTGGAAGAAGATATCGATATTCGAAAGGCATGCACAATGCCAATACCATCATCAAATGGTGAAGGATTTATTGCAAGATTAGGAAGATTTGGACCTTATATAGATGCTGGAGAGGACAACCGTCGTTCGATTCCTCTTGATTTTTCTTTGGGCGATCTATCTGATAAAAATGTGAAGGAGTTGCTAAGCACCCCAATAGAATCTTCAATTGTAGAGCTAGGAAATGATCCAGAAAGCGGTGAAATGCTGTTGTTAAAAAATGGTAGATATGGACCCTATATTGAAACATCAGAATCAACAAAAAGAAAATCCATTCCAAAGGGTATGGAAATAGAAAATGTTAATCTAGAGTTTGCAATCAAACTAATTGGCTTACCAAAAACAATTGGCACTCACCCTGAAACTGGGGAACCTGTTACCGCTGATTATGGACGCTATGGACCCTATATTCGCAGTGGAAGATCTACTGCTCCATTGAAACCTCCACCGACTCCATTGACAGTAACACTTGACGAAGCTGTAACGGCACTAGCCCAGAGAAATAAAAAATCTTCTGAATTATCTACTTTAGGTAAACATCCCGACACTGGGGAAGAGCTTATTTTAAAAGACGGTAGATACGGCCCATTTATTACAGATGGAAAAGTAAATGCTTCTCTACCAAAAACCGAATCACCTGACTCCCTCACTCTTGATATCGCTGTCGATTTAATAAATAAAAAAAGAGCAGCGCCAAAGCAAAAAAGAAAAAGAAGGAAAAAATGAAACGTCTCCTTTTTATTGGCTTCGTTTCGTTTTTAATAGCAGGTAATGAACAAGATCCTCTCATAAAAGATATACAAAAATCTCTTATGGCGCCCTGCTGTTGGAGTGGTACGGTGTATGACCATGGGCATGATCAAATGGAGAATGAAATTTTAGCATTTGTTAATGAGAATAAAACTAAAGCTGAAATTCTGAAATATTATAGCTCACTCCATGGAGAAAGGATACTGTCATCACCGATAGCCAAAGGGTTTAATGCTGCTGTTTGGCTGGCACCTCCTGTTCTCGCTTTTTTTGCATTTACTTTTTACATTGTTTACATAAAAAAACAGAAACCTGTCTCGGGATCAATAGCAAGCAGCTCTCCTGAAATCCCCTTTGATGATGTGATTGAAAAAGAGCTGAAAGAGTTTAAACTTTAATAATTTTACAGAGATATTATGGATTTAAAATCAATAGAAAATATAGTGTCTTTATGTAAACGGAGAGGATTTATATTCCAGAGTTCTGAAATATATGGAGGAATTGGCTCCACATGGGATTACGGTCCATTAGGGACTGAAATGAAAAAACGGATTAAAGATGACTGGTGGCAGTCAATTGTAACCAAAAGGTCCAACGTGGTTGGAATGGACTCATCTATCTTAATGCACCCTAAGGTTTGGGAAGCCAGCGGACATGTTTCTAATTTCCATGATCCAATGGTCGACTGCAAAAAATGCAAAAGCCGATACCGATCCGATCATATCAATCTGGAAAAACCATGTAAAAAATGTGGCAATACAGATTGGACAGAACCAAGACAATTTAATCTCATGTTCCAAACCACAATTGGGCCAATAAATGAAGAAGGTAATATCACCTATTTACGCCCTGAAACAGCCCAAGGTATCTTTGTTAATTTCAATAATGTTCAAACAACAGCTCGTCAAAAAATTCCATTTGGAATTGCTCAAATTGGCAAAGCATTTAGGAATGAAATTACTACAGGAAATTTTCTATTCAGAACCAGAGAGTTTGAGCAGATGGAAATGGAATATTTTATTCACCCTGATGAATCTTCTCGATGGCTGGATTTTTGGAATCAAGAAAGGCTGGATTGGTTTTTACGGTTGGGAATCAAAAAAAATAAACTAAGATTGAGAGCTCATGGAAAGGATGAATTAGCTCACTATTCTTCTGCATGCTATGATGTAGAATATGAATTCCCATTTGGATGGTCAGAGCTGGAAGGGATAGCAGATAGAGGAACTTATGATTTAGACCAGCATAATGAGTTTACTAAGAAAAAACTTTCCTATTTTGATCCAAAGACAAATAGAAGATTCACCCCAGCTGTAGTAGAGACTTCAGCCGGAGTTGACCGTACATTTCTTACGTGTCTCGTAGATGCGTACACTGAAGAAGAAGTTCGCGGTGAGAACAGAACACTGCTAAAATTGAGCCCAAAGATTGCACCAACAACCTGTGCGGTATTTCCACTGGTCAATAAAAATGGTCTTCCTGAACTTGCGGAAAAAATAGTTGAAGAGACCCGAAAACAATTTAGCTCATTCTTCGATCAGGGGGGATCAATTGGACGCCGTTACAGAAGACAGGATGAAGCAGGAACTCCCTTTGGTGTCACAGTTGATCATGAAACAATTGAAAATGGAACCGTTACTTTAAGAGAGAGAGACTCAATGAAACAAATAAGAATATCTCAAGATAAAATCTGTGAAGCTATCAATGAAAAAATCATTTCATAACTTAAGAGGTATCTTATGAATAATCATTTGACATTACGCTCTGGTAATCCTGCATTGTCAGCAACAACTTTTAAACAATTTAATGCATCTGTTACAGATACCATGACCATAATGGGAACTGTCCACAAAACTGCTATGTCATTGCTACTCCTAATGACAACTGCTTTATATACATGGAATCTCCCTTTAGGAAGCCCAAAAGCTACTGGGTTAATGTTTGCTGGAATTATTGGTGGTTTAATTCTTGCTATGATTACCGTATTCAAAAAGCATCTCGCATCGTACACTGTCCCCGGTTATGCCTTGTTGGAGGGATTAGCTTTGGGAGGGATATCCCGGACATTTGAATCAATGTATCCAGGGATTGTGAACCAAGCTGTATTTCTTACTTTCGGAACTCTTGGGGCTTTGCTCCTTGCCTACCGTTCAGGATTAATTAAACCTACAGAAAATTTCAAACTTGGAATTGCTGCAGCGACCGGAGGAGTTGCTTTTGTCTATCTTACAAGTTTCATCTTAGGTTTTTTTGGTATAGGTGTTCCTGTGATTCATGGAAATTCTAACATGGGAATAATTTTCAGCCTGGTTGTAGTAGGAATTGCAGCCTTGAATCTGGTATTAGATTTTGATTTTATTGAAGAAGGGGCAGAAATAGGAGCTCCCAAATATATGGAATGGTATGGAGCTTTTGGGCTTTTAGTATCACTGATCTGGCTCTATCTTGAACTTTTAAGATTACTGTCTAAACTGTATTCAAGACGATAGAAATAATACCTCTATATCAAAAAAAAGCAATATTTCATGATATTTAAATCAGTTAACAGATTGTTCTTTTGGGGATTAACTTTTTCACACTTTCTCTTAGCTGAAATACCCTTTTCTAAAAATGGCATGGTTGTTTCTGCTAATCGTTTGGCATCGGAAGCGGGAGTAGAAATTATGAAGAAAGGAGGTAACGCTGTTGATGCTGCTGTCGCAACAGGCTTTGCTTTAGCAGTTGTATCCCCTGCAGCAGGAAATATTGGTGGAGGCGGTTTTATGACAGCAGTTGTGGATGGAAAACAATTTACTCTAGATTTTCGGGAAATGGCTCCCGGGTCAGCTCATAAAGACATGTATTTAGATGATTCAAATCAAGTTATTCCGGGCCTATCATTATACTCTCATCTAGCGGCTGGTGTCCCTGGCTCAGTTCATGGTCTAATTAAAGCATGGAAAGACCATGGCTCAGGGAATATTAACTTATGGAATATCATGAAACCTGCTATAAAACTTGCAGAGCAGGGATTTAAAATTTCCAATGGACTTGCCAAAAGCTTAAATTACAGAAGAAATTTTTTTGCTAGAGATAACGACACTGAGAAAGTGTTTAATCGAAAGGATGGTAGAGATTGGATAATGGGAGACAGACTGAGACAAAAAGACCTTTCAAAAACCCTTCGTAGAATAGCAAGGACAGAGGGAAATGATTTTTATTTTGGAAAGACAGCAAGACTCATAGTTTCGGAAATGGAGTCATTCAATGGGCTTATCACATTAGAAGACTTAGCAAAGTATGAATCTGTTTATAGAAAACCAATTAAAGGTGAATTTTTGGATTTCGAAATATTATCCATGGGACCCCCCAGCTCAGGAGGATTGGTTTTAATCCATATGTTGAACATGCTGGAACAATTTAAATTGGATTCTATTGACTGGCATTCTTCAGATTATATTCATCTTCTCACAGAAGTAGAACGGAGAGGATACGCTGATAGAGCTGAACATTTAGGAGACATGGACTTTTGGGATGTTCCATTTAGTATGTTCTTATCAGATGAATATGCAAGTGAAAGAATTTCATCTTTTCATCCCTCTAAGGCAACACTAAGCTCAGACATTTCTCATGGCGATCCCTATCTCTACGAAAGCAGAGAAACAACTCATTATTCTATTGTGGATAAAAATGGAAATGCTGTAAGTGTAACTACTACTTTGAACACAGGTTTTGGCTCTGGATATGTAGTTAAAGGTGCGGGATTTTTTTTGAATAATGAAATGGATGATTTTTCTGCAAAACCAGGTGTGCCTAATACTTATGGACTAGTAGGAAATGCAGCTAATGCAATTGAACCCGGTAAACGACCGCTAAGTTCCATGACTCCCACCATTGTTTTGAGAGATGGAAATCCTTTGCTCATCATTGGTTCACCTGGAGGATCTACAATTATCACAACTGTAATGCAGGTAATCCTAAATGTTCTGGTATATGAAATGTCAATTCAACAAGCTGTCTCTGCTTCACGATTCCATTCCCAATGGCTACCAGATGCAATTTTTATTGAACCATTTTCATTAACTTCTGATATAAAGGAAATTCTTTTGAATAAGGGGCATTCAATCAGGTATTATAAATGGGGTTATATAGGTCAGGCAAATGGAATATCAATTATGGAGAATGGGTTTTACGGAGGAGCAGATTCAAGAGGAGAAAATTCAGCTGTTGGCTATTGAGTTAGGGACTAATTCACCATAAAGGAATCTTCAATCAACTGAAGGAAAATACTTGAACCAACCAACAACGCTCTCTCGTCTATGTCAAAGTGGGAGCAATGATGGGGCACACTTAAAGGCTCTCGATCCAGAGGAGCTGATCCCACAAAGAAAAAACAACCCGGTATTTCATTAGCAAAATATGAAAAATCTTCTGCACCCATAGATAGATAAGGTTCTTTTCCGTTTTCTCCTACAATCTTTTGTGCTGATGATAATAGTTTTTCATATGCAGATGTATTATTTATAGTAGGAGGATAACCTTTTTGATATTCCAATTCTATATTTGCGCCAAACATTTTTTCTGTGCCTGAGACTATATCTTTCATCTTCTTAATAATCATTTCACGGACATCCTCTTTATAAGCTCTCGTAGTACCAACCAATTCTACAGAATCTGAAATTATATTGAAATTATTTCCACCATGAAATTTTCCTACCGTTACTACTGCACTTTCAATGGGGTTTGTGTTTCGGCTGACAATAGTCTGAAAGGCATTAACTAGGTGTGCCCCTACAACTATGGCATCCACCGTTCCCTGAGGAGCAGCTCCGTGACCACCTATCCCATTTATAATAATTTTGAATTTATCTGCAGCGGCAAGAATAGGCCCAGATTTCACACCTACTTCTCCGAAAGGCTGGTAATTCCATAAATGAATACCATATATTTCATCCACACCGTTCAGACAGCCATCATTAATCATATGTTTAGCTCCAAAATATCCTTCTTCACCTGGTTGAAAAATAAATTTAACAGAGCCATTTAATATTTCCCTTTTTTCTGATATTATCTTTGCGGCTCCTAATAACATAGCTGTATGTCCATCGTGTCCACAGGCATGCATCACACCATCATTCTTAGACTTATATGGTACATCTCCGGTCTCCTGTATGGGCAAGGCATCCATATCCGCACGAAGTGCAATTATTGGTCCACTTTTATATTCATTTAAAGTTCCCACAACTCCGGAAACTCCTACCTCGGTTTGAACATCAATTCCCCACGAGGAAAGTTTATCCGAAACAAATTTAGCAGTTATCGGGAGATCTAAACCCAACTCTGGGTGAGAATGAATATGCCTTCTCCATTCAATAATATCTTTTGAAATCAATTCGATTTCAGATCTAATCTTTATGTTCATGATTCTGTAAGTTTCCTTTCAAAGTTAAAATTACTCACTAATATATAATATACAAATAGATAAAATTAATTTGAACCAAATCCTGATGATTTCGGAAAGAGTATCCCATAGTTTAATACCTTAAGTTGCTATATAGTTCAAATTGAAAACCTTATATGTTTCAATAAATTTCACTAAACAATAAAAAAATACAATATTCTGGATGGAATTTTTCAACCTTTTTTAATTATTTCAGATAATAACTTTATAAAGTCATCTTTAACTGTTTCAGCAGTTTCTAGTACTTCATTATGATGCAGAGGTGCTTTTGATAAACCGGCACCAAAATTTGTTACACAAGAGATCCCAAGTACATTCATTCCTAACTTTTCAGCTTCCATCATTTCAGGGACAGTGCTCATACCAACTACATCTCCACCTAAGGACCGAAAGTATTTAATCTCAGCAGGTGTTTCATAGGAAGGCCCTAGAGCCCAACAATAATTTCCTCTCTTGAGCACATAGTTTTGATCTTCAGATATAGTTTCAACAGTATTATAAATTTTAGGTGATAAATCACTTATATTTATCACTTGAGGGTCCTGGGGTGAATTTCGAAATGTGCAGTCCAAATAACTGGTAATTAAAAAAAGAGACCCCGGTTTAATAGATCTACGCATAGATCCTGAAGAGTTAGTAATAATCAAAGTTTCCACTTTTAATTGATGAAATAGCCGAATCGGTAATATAAGTGTATCCCAGTCATGACCTTCATAATAATGAAATCTTCCTTTGGCTGCCAGAATTTGTTTCCCCTTCAGCATACCAGAAACTAACTCACCTGAATGTCCTGGAACAGTTGTCAATGGATAATCAGGTATGTCTGCGTAAGAAACTCTCTTTTTCTCTTCCAGTCCATCTGCAAATTCACCTAAACCAGAGCCTAACACAATTGCGGTTTTCCCACTAAATCCTGTTGCCTTTCTGATAAATTCAGCCATTTTTTTAATTTTCAATATTATCTCCATTCATTACTGCTAACTGTCCACATCCTGCACTTATTTCTGTTCCATGGCTCCATCTTACAGTAACGATAAATGAACCAGATTTCAATTCATTCAGAAATTGTTCGATCCGTTTTGTATCTGGACGCTGAAATGAATCATCAAATGAATTATAAGGGATCACATTCACCTTACAGGGAAGGCCTTTTAATAGATATTTGAGTTTTAAAGCATCACCTATTGAATCGGTTTTGTTTTCAATCAACACATATTCAAATGTTATAATTGACCCTGTTTTTTCATAAAAATATTGAGCGGATGAAAGTATATCATTAATAGAATATTTTTTATTGATGGGCATAATTTTAGAACGCTCTTTATCAACGGTACCATTAAGACTCACCGCTAATTTGAATTTCCATCCTTCATCTGCATAGCGAATTATCTTGGGTACAATTCCAGCTGTTGAAATAGTAATTTTCCCAGCTCCCAACTTTATTCCATCTGGATCATTCAACAGTTGTGCTGCAGAAATGACACGGCCATAGTTTAAAAACGGTTCGCCCATCCCCATAAATACCACATTTGTAATTCTTCTTTCAGATGCGTTTTGAAGAAAAAGAAATTGATCAACTATTTCTCCTACAGATAAATTTTTCATAAATCCCATTTTTGCAGTTGCGCAGAATGTACATCCTAACGCACAGCCTACTTGAGTAGATAAACATACGGTTATTCGTTTCTTTTCCTCTATCAATACCGATTCAATTTTTTCTCCTGAGGGAATACTAAATAAATATTTTGATGTTTGTCCGGTTGAAGATGCGTTTACTTTAGAAAGCTGCAAAGATGAAACTTTATAATTCTCATCCAAAGAATCTCGTAATATTTTTGGCAGATTTTCCATCTTCATTATATTCCGTTCTTTTTGAGAATAAATCCAATTAAAAAGTTGATTCCCACGAAAGTCTGGCTCACCATATTCTTTACACAGGTGAGTCAACTCTGATTGGGTCATTCCTGTCAGAGGAACTTTTTCATTTTTTATTTCGTTATTCATACAACCTAATTTCAAACTTAAATCATAGTGAATAAAACAATAAAATTGTTTGAGTCTTTAGAGGCTCGTAAGTTTCGCCCTATTTTAAATCTTTGAAAGGAGAATTGAAAACATAATGGACCCGCAGATAAACGATATTGAATTACTTGAGAAGTTGAATCAATCAAAGGACAGGTTTTTAAGTGAGATAGGTAAAACAATCATTGGGCAAACCAAGATATTGAATCAAATTCTAATCGCATTATTTTGCAAGGGGCATACACTTATTGTGGGTGTCCCTGGTTTAGCAAAGACACTGATGATTAAAACTATGGCTGAATTATTAGAATTAAATTTCAGCAGAATCCAATTCACACCAGATCTAATGCCCAGCGATATTACGGGAACTGAAATTATAGAAGAAGATCATACCACAGGAAAACGAAATTTCAGATTTTTCCAAGGACCTGTTTTTGGTAATATTATTCTCGCAGATGAAATTAATCGTACTCCACCCAAAACTCAGGCAGCTTTACTGGAAGCCATGGAAGAACACAGAGTCACCTCTTCTGGGACAACCTATACATTAGAAGAACCTTTTTTTGTTCTTGCTACTCAAAACCCAATTGAGCAAGAGGGAACTTACCCTCTACCTGAAGCTCAGCTTGACCGATTTATGTTTAATTTGAAAATTTCTTATCCAACCCAAGAAGAAGAAATAAAAATTGTACAGTCAACAACGGGAGAACTAGAGAAAGATATAAAACCTATTTTATCACGACAAGAACTGTTGTCTTTTCAAAATTTGGTCAGAAGAGTACCAGTAGCAGAAAACGTTATTTCTTTTGCTGTAAACTTAACAACCTCAACTCGCCCTGACTCCGGGATAGCACCTGATTTTATTAAGGATTGGATTGATTGGGGAGCAGGGCCCAGAGCATCCCAATATCTAATTCTAGGGGCAAAGGCAAAAGCAGCTTTAGACGGACGGCCATCTCCAGATATTTCTGATATCAAAGAAATGGCGTTACCGGTTCTCAGGCATCGAATTCTTCCAAATTTTAATGCAGAAGCAGAAGGCCTTTCAACGGATGATATCCTATTAAAGCTACTAGATTCGATAAATTAATTAATCATTGCATATAACTCATATCTCAAAAACTAATCTTGGATAAAAGAAAATATCTGCAACCTGAAACAGTAGCTAAACTACAGAATATGGCTCTGAGAGCTAGACTCGTTGTAGAAGGATATATAATTGGAATGCACAAGAGCCCTTACCATGGATTTAGTGTTGAATTTGCTGAACACCGTGCATATGGATCGGGAGACGAAATCCGTCATATTGATTGGAAATTATTTGGAAAAACGAATCGCTATTACACTAAAAGATATGAAGAAGAAACAAATCTTTATTCCCACATTCTATTGGATATAAGTAATTCTATGAATTATTCTAGTGGCTCATTGACAAAGCTTGAATATGGGAGCTATCTAACCGCTGCTCTGGCATATCTAATGATAAATCAGCAGGATGGTGTTGGGCTGGGATTGTTTCATCATAAACTTGATTCTTTTATTTCCCCTCGTTCATTAAAAAGCCACCTAAATCCCCTATTAACCCGTCTTGAAAATATCACCCCCGGACAAGATACTAATCTTGGTTCTGTCCTCCACGAAATGGCTGAGAGAATTAAAAAACGCGGTTTGACAATTATTGTATCAGATTTAATGGATGACATGGAAGGTATTTTAAAGGGGTTACAACATTTCCGATACAAAAATCAGGAAATGATTGTTTTTCATATTATGGACAGGGAGGAAATGGAGTTTTCGTTTAATTCCCGAACCCGTTTTAAGGATATGGAGACGGGAGATATTATTACTACAGAACCATGGCAAATAAAAAGTGCTTACACTTCTTTAATGACCGATTATCAAAAGAAATATAAGGAACAATGTGGTCAGAGAAAGATTGACTATGTTCCACTTTATACGGATTTAAACCTAGATTTTGCTTTAAGTGAATACCTAAGAAAACGAATCAAATTAGGTTAAATATGTTTGCTTTAAAATCCAACCATCTTAGATTTATTCAAATAATAGTCTGACTCATCCTTTTTCCCCTGTCGAAGTAATACTCTGGACATTCCTCTGTAATGTTTAGAATTATCTGGCTCTAAAAAAATCAATTCTCTATAAAATTTTTCTGCTCTTGACCATTTTTCAGCTGTCTCAAATGTCTGTGCCATTCCCACCAATGCCTCAACATCATCTGGATTCATATCGTAAGCCATCATGAAATTATCCTCAGCATCAGTGAATCTATTTACCTGCATAAATAACACACCTAAGTTGAAATGTAGATCTGCCTTTACTTTGAGATCCGTTTCATTTTTAATGGCACTTTGATATGTTTCGATTGATTTTTCTTTCTGTCCTAAATCATAGTAGGCTTGTGCAAGATAACGAATAGCGCTGCCGCTTGTGGGATCTATTTCCACTGCTTTTATAAAATATAAGATAGCACCTTCTTTATCTTCTAAGGAACTAAAAATTTGACCAGCTGTAAAGTTTGCATCAAAATTACTAGCTGCAAGGACTGCCCCTTTGGAAGCATAATCCTTTGCAAGATCATTATTTCCAGATTCATAAAAACAGGTAGCAAGAATGGGATAAGTTTGAGGCTCTCCCGGATTAATATGTATCGCTTCTTTGAACGATGAAATCGCATTATCAAGTGCTGTTTTTCTTTCATCTCCAGAAGATTTACGAAACTTATTAAACTTATTCACACCTGTATTAAATTTGTCAATCCAAAATTGACTCCTTGCCTGGTCAACGTACTCAGATACGGTAGCGCCTTCTAAAATGACTTTATCTTCATCTATACCTAGAGCCCGATCAAACATTTCATTCATTTTACCCCAGTCTTTCTCTTTGGCATAAACCATCTTTCCCAGCAAATATGGAATTTCAGGATTATCCGGCTCAACATCTAATGCCTTTACCAAAAACTCCTCAGCTTTTTCCCAGTTTTCCTGTTGAATATAAAGTCTTGCAGAGGTCAACTCCTCACTGGCACATCCCAAAATGCCCAGATAGAAAATTGATAACAGTAATAATAATTTAGATTTTAAAAACATTTTATACCTCAAATAGTAGGGGAAATTAGATGAGAAGAACAGTTAATTCAAGAAATAACCGAATTCCTTATAAAATATTGTCTTCGCTTTAATTCCTCATTTGTCAATGATAATAATGAATTTACACCAAAGTCTTCTACACAAACAGATGCTAAAGCAGAACCAAGAATAAGAGACTCCCTTTCATCCATTCCAGATGCAAGTCCTGAAATATATCCACCTCCGAAAGTATCACCTGCTCCTGTAGTATCTTTAACACGCTCTACATCGAAAACTCCAACAGAAATTGAATTTCTTTTTGTAAATAACTTACATCCTTTTGAACCACATTTAATGATGACTTTTTCAGGACCTAAATCCAAGAGTATTTCTGCTGATTTTTCTAACTTACTCTTGCTCGTGAGAAGTAAAGACTCGCTATCATTTAGAAGCAAGATATCACAATTACTAATTACATTTAGTAATTGCTCACGGGTTGTTTCAATCCATAAGTTCATGGTGTCCACAATTATAACCGGATCACCTTCAACTTGATTCATTACAGAGAGCTGAATGTCAGGGTGAATATTTGCGAGAAACAGAAAATCTGTATTCCTGCATTTTGTAGACAGATTAGGGGAAAAATTACCAAATACTCCCAATTCAGTAAATAGCGTTTCCCTGTTATCCATTGTAAGATCATATTCTCCTCCCCAACGGAAGGTATTACCTTCAACTGTTTGAAAGTCAGTCAAATCAGTAGAATACTTTTTAATTATTTCAAATCCTTCTTTAGGAAAATCATTGCCAACAATTCCAACAGGGTAAACCTCGTTATCTATGCCTGAGGCAATGGTGGCATAGGTTGCCGAGCCTCCAATCAGGTTTTCCTTTCGGTCATAAGGAGTTACAATTGTGTCAAGAGCGACTGAGCCAACTATAGCTATAGATTTATCATTCATTGATATTCACTTTTAATATTAAAAACTATATTTCAATTCAAACCTGAGATGTGAAAAATCTTCCATTTGATTTAGGCGGTAGCTTTCTCCAGCAGGGTGATTGTCTCTTCCTCTAATTTGAGTCATTCCAGATATCAATTGGAGATCCTGATTTAGATCATATTCAATAGTTAAACTAAGTATGCTACCCCATAATTTAAGATTTTTTGTGTCTAAAGGATTATACAGGTCAATCATACTTAACAGGCCTATCTTTAATTGATCTTCTAGGAAGGTCTTTTCCATACTGAAAGTCAAAGCTTTTTTCATCAATGCTGCAGTTGGTGTTCCCATCCCCGGAGAAAAGAAATTACGAGGATCTATTTCATCTGCTGATAATTCCAGTGCAGGAATGTCCACATCCTCATCTATTGGAAGTTCTTTAGACTGGTATTTCAAAGTGTCATAACTAAAAAATTGTCCGACTATAGTAATATCCCATGGGAGTCCATATTCAAACTGTAATGTCATTTGAAAATAATCTGCTTTTTCTGATAATGGATATTCCTCAGCTAAATAACTATATAGCCAGCCTAACGATGGATTAGGATTTTCACGATTTATTCTTTTATTTTGATCCTCTGTCCTAAAGAAAGCGTAATCTCCTCGTAAAATTAAATCTTCAAATAGCAAGGTCCCACCGACTCCAATCATATTGGTTTTTCTGTATCCGTAAACTATATCAATATCCGGACTACCAGTTTGGGATTCATTCTGAAAAAATGCATTGATTCCTGATAAATTAAACAACCGATCGTATCCACTAAATCCGCTTAATCGAATGTCTCCATAGTTATGGGGATATTCAATAAAAGCACCATATTCCATAGGAACTTTCTCAATTGGATATATTTGATATTCCTGTGGGACAATGGGAAGCCTAATAGGAAACGCAGGGTCATTTACCGGAACTCTATTTGTATGGTGAAATGGAGATAGGACCGCGCCAAACTTAAAATCGTTTGTGTAGAGATCAACTGCTGCTGAGTATGAACCAAGCTTTCTGTCTGCTCCCTGAAAAAATAAATAGTAATAGTCGAACGCATTGACCACATCTATAGGACTATTTTCATCAACACTTCCCCAGGTATGAATTTGTTTGCCTAATCGTATTTCACCAAAATCTGTGTACCAAGTCATGTAAAGCTCTCTTAGATCCCATAAAAAATCCTGTGGGTTACTGCTAGATAAAAAATGAGTGTGTTGTTGCGGAAAGTATTCCATGGCTAAATCACCAAAAACTTCCATGTTTTCATTTTGATGCCTAATATGCAAATCAATCATTCGGTAAGGAATGTTAATTAGGTGATTGTCATTCTGGGCAGATAAGTAATAATAATTTAAATCACCAGAATAGGAAGTTTGACTAAGACCCATATTAAATCCAACCAATAAAGTAGTGAACATTAATTTAATATTTTTATAGAAATTCATGGGTACCCCTATCTTATTTTAAAGCTTCATTGAGCCAGTTCAATACTTCAGTTCCTTGAACCTTCCAAGCTCTTTCCAATCCCCAGTCAGGAAAATCTCCCCTTAACTCCCCGTTCCATAAATAAGAAACCTTTGTGTTTCCGTCTTTCATAGGAACTAGTGTCCATCTACCGCCGGCATTAATAAGGCGTACATAATTATTACGTTCGGGAATTTCCATTTCATTATAAGCAGTAAATGTGTAGTTGTATTCAATAGGTGATTTCTCAGATATATACTGTACAATATAATCTCTGTTATCGAACGGAAAGGGCATATCTAAAATAACGTGAACAATATCTTTTGATAAAATTATGGTTTCTTCTATACGTTTAAAAACATTAGGATAGTTAGCCTTATTTTCAATTATATCTGCTATTTTTTCCAAATTAAATGGTAAAACTTTTTCTGCTTTACACCACTGAACGTTGTCTTTTTTTGTACAAGCCACCCAAACATCTGACTCCTGCAAAATGGTCCAATCATTTAAGTTTTGTGGCACAATGATTGGTGATGGTAAGCATATATTTGAGGCAAATAATAAATAGATTAAACTGCTTTTTAACATATAATTATTGGTGCTTTAAAAAAATGTTTTATAAATAAAGGAACAATCCATTCTTATCTGCTTTTCAGTAAGCCCAAATTTATTAAGATCGTATTTATGTTTACTTACAAAAGTACGTTGATCTATTGCAGTTTGCTGAATGGAACTAATTAATTCTTCCGATGGCTCATGTTCAATAAACTTCAATATTTCCGGCATTAGCTTATCAAAGTCGCTCATCATTCGGTCAAAATGGATAATTTTAACATTTTTCCTATCAATTTTATTATGGACCCAATCATCATGAAATCTTTCTAGCAACTCCACCAATGCCTTATATAATCTTTTAATATAGCGATTTCTAATTTCATCTGGTAATGACCAAAACCCGAATCTTTTATCTAACACACCTGTAACCAAACTCAAACCAGATGGAATAACATTTAAAGGTTCTCGAACCATATACAGAATTTTTGCTTCAGGAAATTTAATCTGAAACTTTGGCATATTAGCGCTAACTGAAAAAAGTTTTCCTATAATTCTATCCTGTTTTGTTGAATTCAGAGTTCGCTTCCAAATTGATTTGAGCCAATTGAAATCTCGGTTTGACATATCCCTCTGTTGTGGATCAAACCAATTAAAAACATCTTTATCTGCCCAAGATAGTATAAATCCATAAAGAAAAAATCCATCTAAATAATGAAATAAAATGGAGACATCATCTGTCTCAACCGATTTCAAACTAGTTTTGTGGGCAGCTGTTGAGTGGTGGCGTGCAGGACTTATTTTCTCTAAAATAGGAAGGAAAGGCCTGATTAGTTTTTGAAGAATCAGGGATGGATACAGCAATTGCCAAAGCTCCGTACCCGCACCAATTTTCTCGTTAACCAGGTAACGATGGAGAAAGGTTGTCCCCGATCTGGGATTTCCAACAATTACTATTGGGTTTTTCAGTTTTTTTCTGCGAAGTGAAATCCAGATTACATTGTCCAAAATCATTGCAAAGCTTACAGCTATCCATAGCCCTCCAATTAATATACCGGAAAAAATAGGTGATATCCACTTCCCGAAAGTTTTCCCAAGGGTTACATATATTTTTATAACTCGCTGATAAATAGAGATATTCAATGCAATTTCATTTAAACTTGAAATATATTGAGTAGTTCATTAAAAAAAGTTAACTTATTTATTCGTTTTACATGTATATAAAAAGTCAAAAAGGAAATCAAAGTGTATTATAAGCTAACTGTAATAATTTTTCATCTATTTTTAGTTATATCAAAAGCTGATGTTTTTGAAGGATATGTAATTTTTACTCCAGGACAGGGGGGCGCTGGAGGGAACTCAACAACTTCCTATTTGATGGATCACAATAGTGATGTTGTTCATACGTGGTCACATGACCGAAGTCCCGCAAGCATGCCCTATTTGTTCCCAGATAGTACTATTATATATCCTTATCGTGTGCCCAGCCCTTCAATGAATGCAGGAGGAGTAGGAGGAGGGATAAGAAAATATAATTGGGGTGGAACAATATTATGGGATTATCAATTTTCTGATAATACTTATCAGCATCACCACGACATTGAACCTCTGCCTAATGGAAATGTACTCATCATCGTATGGGAAAGAAAAACTTCCGTGGAAGCATATGCGATGGGAAGACAAACAATTAATAACCCCTTGAATCAAATGTGGTCTGAAGCGGTTCTTGAGTTAGATCCTGAAACAGGTGGAATAGTGTGGGAGTGGCATCTCTGGGATCACCTTTGTCAGGATATTAGTAGTCAATATCCAAACTATGTTGATGTTTCTGAACATCCTGAACTATTTGATATTAACAATGGCAATGTTGGAAGCAGCGGCGGACCTGGAGGTGCTAACGCAGATTGGATGCACATTAATGCCATTGCCTATAACTCTGATTTAGATCAGGTTATTTTATCATCGAGACATCAAGATGAAATTTTTATCATTGATCATAGCACGACAACTGAAGAAGCCGCTGGACACAGTGGTGGAAATTCTGGTGTGGGTGGTGATTTACTTTTCCGCTGGGGAAACCCTCAAAACTATGATCGGGGTAACAATTCAGATCGTATTTTGGATGCTCAACATGGTGTGAATTGGATTCCATCAGGATATCCCGGTGAAGGAAATTTAATTCTCTTTAACAATGGCCATACAAATCAAGCTTCAGCAGTCTTAGAGTTGACCCCACCATTAAATTCCAATGGTACCTATGAAATTTCGGCGAATGACCCCTTCGGACCTGAAAATACGGTTTGGAGCTATTCAGCTGGAAGCAGTGTCCAATCAGATGTTCAAAGCGGAGCTTTTAGATTGCCAAACGGAAATACACTGATCACCGAAGCTGATGATGCATATATTTTTGAAGTAAACTATTCAGGCAGTGTCGAATGGAGCTATACACATCCAGGAAATGATATTATGATTGCCCGTGCTCAGAAATACGGACTTGATTATTTTACTCAAAACAACGATATGACTTTAATAGTTGATTATGTTTCCGATTGGAATATGGTAGGACTTCCTCTTTTTGTTGAAAATTCCAATCAAACTATAATATTTCCTGAAGCTGTTGAAGGAACACTTTATTCATTTTCTGGGGGCTATGTGCAGGAAGTTGATTTGACTCCAGGAGTTGGCTATTGGCTTAGATTTCCTTTTGCTGGTTTAACCCAAGTTACCGGAGAACCAACTGAAGGACTATCGATATCTTTAAATACAGACTGGAATCTGATTTCAGGAATTTCCTCCCCTTTAAATGTAAATAACATCATTGACACTGATAACCTAATTATCCCCGGGACATTATATGGATTTCAAGAGAGTGGCTACACATCAGTGGAAATCATTTCCCCTGGTTATGGTTACTGGATAAGGAGTTCCGGTGAAGGTGAAATCACGTTATCATCTTTTTTATCTGGAGGGCGAATCAAATCATTTCAAATTTCTAATAATGCTAATACGTTAAAAATCGGAAATCAGACGCTTTACTTTGGATCTGATATTGAAATCGAAGACCCGTTGAGTTTCTCCCTCCCGCCTTTACCACCCGCTGGGGTTAAAGATATACGTTTTTCAGGAAATACTAAACTCTGCACTTGGGACGAGTGTAAAGTTGAGCTAATGAATGACAACCAACTGATTCAATTAGAAGCAAATATAAAAGATGGCAGTAGTTGGGAGATAGTAGATAACAAGGGGAATGTGGTAAAGTGTGAAGGACTTCAGATATTGGAGTTAGTTAATGAATTGGAAACATTTATTTTGAGAAAGTCTGCTAATGCTCGATCTATTTCAAATCTTAACCTTTATCCTGCACATCCCAATCCATTTAACCCCGTAACTACTATTCGATTTAATATCTCTGAAATATCGGAAGTTGATGTGTCCATTTATAATATACAGGGGAGATTGGTTGAAAACCTTTTGAAAGGACAATTGTCAGAGGGAGACCACAACCTTCAGTGGAACGCAAATAAATTTCCAAGCGGAGTGTATTTTGTAATGTTCGAAGGAAATAAGGTTAAAGAGATAGAAAAGATTGTATTTGTAAAATAAATATCTTCCATATTTTATAAACCATATTGTATATATGGCAAAACTATTGATCGAATCATTGGAATTGAAATTTTAAATAGTCTAATTTCCTTGCTCCAATCACCAAATTTTTGAAATATTCCATTTACATTATAAACATAAGGAAACTCCATGAAATTTGATACAAAAGTAGTTAGATCTCAAATCTCTCCAGACCCCACAACCGGTGCTATAGTCCCACCTATTTACCAAACAGCCACCTATGTTTTACCAGAAGTAGGACGAGATCTAGGGTTTGACTACACCCGTTCATCGAACCCCACACGGGAGATATTGGAAAATAATTTATCATCTATTGAAGGAGGAAAATATGGTACGTGTTTTTCCAGCGGAATGGCAGCAGTTGATAGTGTTCTCAAGCTCTTAAAAGAGGGAGATCACGTAGTATGCTCTGATGATGTGTATGGTGGTGTCTCTCGCCATTTCAATAATATTTTAGTGAATTACGGTTTGACCTTCTCTTATGTGAACTCATCAAATCCTGAAAATGTAAAGAATGCCATCACCTCAAAAACAAAACTACTTTGGATAGAAACTCCAACAAATCCTCTTCTGAAAATCACTGATTTACATGCTATGGCTGAAATAGCGAAAACCCGTGGTATTTTGCTTGGAGTTGATTCAACTTTTGCCACTCCTGTATTCCTCCGACCGTTTGAGTACGGTGCAGATATCGTAATGCACAGCACCACAAAATATATCAGCGGTCATAACCAGATCATAGGAGGCATTATTATAACCAATGATGATGATTTACAAGAAAAAATGAAGTTCGTCCAAAAAACCATCGGAGCAGTTCCCAGTCCATTTGACTGCTGGCTCACATTATTGGGAATCAAAACACTGCATCTCAGGATGGAACGTCACGCTACAAATGCTCAGGCAGTGGCAGAGTTTTTAGAATCCCATCCTAAGGTTGAAAAAATCACTTATCCTGGGCTCCCTTCTCATCCTCAATTTGATATTGCCAAAGAGCAGATGAGTGGATTTAGCGGGATGATCTCTTTTGAGTTAAAAGGCGGAATCCCAGCGGGAAAAACATTGATGAACTCTGTTGAACTGTGTTCTTTAGCAGAGAGTTTGGGGGCTGTCGAAACTATGGTCACTCATCCAGCCACCATGACCCATGTGGATGTTCCGGAAAAGGAACGATATGCCCGGGGATTGACAGACGGATTAGTACGAATATCGGTTGGAATTGAGGATTCCGATGATATCATTGGTGATTTGGAAAAAGCATTGGAAAGATGTTGATGTTTTAATATCATGAAAAAAAATACTAAAATAGAAACAAAACTTATCCACTCTGGAGAGCCAAACCCTCGGATTGGTGGTGCTGTTTCTATGCCTATTTTCCAGTCAGCCATGTATGAATATTGCGGTGAGGAAAAATATCAGGATATAAAATATATTCGTCTGAATAACACACCTAATCACATTGTTCTTCAGGAGAAACTTGCAGCTCTGGAAAATGCAGAGTCTGCGCTGGTTACTGCCAGTGGAATGGCATCAATCACCGCTTCCCTACTTACATTTTTAGAAAAGGGAGATCACTTACTTGTTCAAGATACATTATATGGGGGAACCCATACTTTTGTAAATCATGAAATTGAGAAATGGGGGATTGAATTTGATTTTATTGATGGAAATAATTTAAATAATTGGGAAGAAAAACTTCGACCGAACACAAAGGTCATTTATGTTGAATCTATAACAAATCCCCTTATAAAAGTCACAGATTTAAAAGCGGTTGTTGAATTTGCAAAAAATCATGAACTCATTTCCATAGTAGACAACACATTTCCGTCCCCAATTAATTTTCGTCCTACTGAATGGGGATTTGATTTATCCTGTCACAGTTGTACAAAATACTTAAATGGCCATTCTGATATTGTTGCAGGTTGTGTCATTGGTTCAAAAAATCTTATTGAAAAAATCACTCATAAGCTCAATCACTTAGGAGGGACTTTAGATCCACATGCTTGCTTTCTACTACATCGTGGGATTAAAACTCTTTCATTAAGAATGGAACGTCATAATGCAAATGCTTTAAGAGTCGCTCAGTTTCTGGAAGACCATCCTGGTGTGGATAAAGTTAATTACCCAGGACTGGAGTCAAACTCTCACCATAAAAATGCTAAAAGATATTTTGATGGATTTAGCGGAATGCTCAGCTTCGAATTAAAAGGTGGTATGAGCTCCGCAAAGCAATTTATGGAAAAACTAAATTTCTCAATTATTGCTCCAAGCCTTGGAGGAGTAGAATCTTTGGTTACTCTCCCTTCCACTACATCCCATTCAGGGATGAGCACGAATGAACGGAAAAATAGTGGTATCTCTAATAGCCTTATTCGAATGTCAGTTGGGATAGAACATATGGATGATCTTATCGCTGATCTAAAACAGGCATTGGAATTGCATTAATAAATAATTAGATTTACCACTTCCCTATTAAAAATTGAATAATTTCCAATTTATTTTGTCTAACATTTGAAAATATTACAAAAGTCTTGTTGATCTTATATGATTTTAATAATTATATCTTTTGTTTTTGTTTCAGTCTCCTATAGTCAAACGCTTTATTCCGGAGAAATAAATATGGACCTAAAAAATAAAACTGACAAGGAATGGCAATCCTGCCTTTCACCAATCGAATACAAGATTTTACGACAAAAAGGCACCGAACCACCGGGAACCGGAAAATACTACAAACATAATGATGACGGAAGCTATCACTGTGCAGGATGTGGAACTTTATTATTCAGTTCAGATACAAAATATGACTCCGGTTCCGGATGGCCCAGTTTCTGGGGACCTATAGATTCATCTGCTATAACTGAACACAAAGATTTTAGTTTGTTTATGACCAGAACAGAGATTAAATGTTCTAATTGTGGTGGTCATTTAGGACATGTGTTTGATGATGGACCTCAACCGACAGGTTTAAGGTATTGTGTAAACAGTGCTTCTTTGAACTTTCAGAAATATCCTATTTCAGAAAAATAGAGTTTCATTTAAAAGGCTATTATAATCTTGAACTTTATCAGAATATCTATTCTATTTTTACTTCTATCACAGATTTCAGGATTTTCTATTTCCGGTTTTATTCGGGATAACAGCAACGGAGAACCTCTACCATACGCAAATATAATTGTCTCCATAGATGAAATTGGGACATCTGCCGATGTAAATGGCTACTACATTTTAACCAATTTAAAAAGCGGAAACTATACCCTGCGGGTTATGATGATTGGATATGAAACAAAGGAAATTAAAACTGATATAACAAATGTAAATAAACGCATTGATATTGAACTGAATCCAACTCAAATTAATTTAGATGAAATTACAGTATCTGCTGAAAGAATGAGATTTGAAAACAGGGTAGACGTTAGCAGAATTAATCTTACCAATCAGGAGATTCGCAGAGCTCCTGCATTTATTGAAGCAGATGTTTTTCGCACTCTTCAGCTTCTACCTAGTGTCAGTTCCAGCAATGATTTTAATGCTGCTTTAATTGTGAGAGGTGGAAGCCCAGATGAAAATCTCATTTTGCTCGATGGCGCAGAAGTATACAATCCTTATCACATTGGAGGCGTTTTTTCAACATTTAATGCAGATATGATTTCTGACACGGAGTTTTTAGCAGGAGGTTTCCCCTCGCAATATGGTGGGAGACTATCATCTGTCCTAAAAATAACAGCAAGAGAAGGTGATTCAAAAAATGGCAGATTATCTGATTTAAATCCCCTTAAAAAGTATTGGGACTACAGTAAGATAAGCGGTGACATCAGTTTATTATCATCTAAATTTTTGGCGGAAGGACCTTTGTATAATGGTTCCTGGATGATTTCAGGTAGAAGAACTTATTTTGACCAATTTGTAAATTTATATTATAAATTTAAAAATGAGGAATCTCCATTTAATTATTATTTCTGGGATACGCACATAAAACTCAAGTCCTCCCCCAATAAATATAATCAATTTGTTTACAGTCAATTCTCGGGAAAGGACGATTTATATTTATCCCTTGGTGGAGGAGATTTTCCTGGAATTAATTTTTCGTGGGATTGGAGAAATTCTACAAAAAGCTTGATCTGGAAATACATCCCCAACTCAAATTATTTTATTGAAAACAATCTATCTAGAACGGATTACATATTCAACGTGGATTTTGCTGTTGATTTTAATCCAGATACTACCAACACCAATAGTGAAGAAATATCTGAAAATGATGTTGATCTGTCTCTTGATATAAATAACATTGTTACAGACCTGAGTTTTGATCAAACCCTTAATATATTTTTTTCAGATGAATTGACTATGAAAACAGGGTGGGAATACAAAATATTGTATATGGATTATTTTGAATCTTTTGCAGGAATAGAGAGAGTGAATCTGAATTCAGAGCCATCAATTACCAGTATGTTTTTTACAACTACGTGGCAACCTTTTTCAAAACTACATTTAAATACAGGATTACGCTTTTCTAAATTTAGCCAATATAATAAGAACTTATTTAATCCAAGAATTGGGCTAAAATTTAATCCGATTTCTGATCTGGCATTAAAAGTAAGTTGGGGAAAATATTCTCAGTTTTTATATACAATCAATCAGGAAGATGAATTGCTTCGAATTGTAGATTTTTGGCAGCCCATACCCGAGGGTAGCGAACCGCAACAATCAGAACATTTAATAGTTGGTAGTGAATATTGGATATCTGAAGGTAATATTTTTTCTTTAGAGCTATATACCAAAACCTATGGAAACATTTATGATCTTAATCCAAAGGTAGAAGGAAGTGACATAGAACAAACTATTGCATTATCAGGAAAAGGAAAATCCTATGGATTAGAAATATTATATCGATTAAAAAAAGATAAAATATCAGGATGGATCAGCTATGCGTTTGCAAATATTGAGAGAGAAGTAGATCTTAATTCTGATGGAAGAATATGGGAAGAAAAAGAAATTTATCCTGCTAAATATGATAAACCGCATACCTTTAATTTGGTGCTAAGCTATCAATTATCTGATAAAAATGAGTTTGGTGTAAGCTCAATTTTTAGCAGTGGTCAAACATATACTCCAGTTATTGGAAAGGTCCATCAAGCTGGACAATACGGAAGCCTGGAAAATCCATATCGGTATTTTGGAAATATATACGGAGCGAGGAATAGTGGAAGATATCCAGCTTATTTCAGAATAGATATTAGCTATGCTAGAAAATCAACCTTATGGGGATTGAAAGGAAAATGGAAATTTCAGATAATAAATTTAACGAATCATTACAATGTTCTTTTGTACAACTGGAATCATCAGGCTTCACCATCACAGGTTTCAGCTTACAGTATGTTTCCTGTTTTGTTTACATTTGGGTGGGAGTTTAATCTATAATGAATAAAAAGTTTTTACTTATACATATTTTTGTTTTTTATTTCATCGCCTGCGAAAAAGATTTAGATATAACTGATTTTTCAAGTGATTTTTCCTTTTATAATTCTGAACTAAGAATAGAAGCGCTAATGTTGCCTGCTCAAAATACCGCAATCATTAGAATCGATAAATCTGTACCATTAGATGAAGTAAGCTTATATAATTGTATCGACGATGACAATGACTGGAATTATTACTATTGTGCTGATGATTCAGTATCCTATAAGTCTCTGGATGAGTGTACAAACGAGTGCAATAGCTCAAATTGTCTTCTTCATTTATTTTCCTGCGAAATAAATGAAGAAGAGTGTGATACATGTAGTTGGGATCTTTCCCCGCTCATTACATTTGAAACCAAAGAAGAGTGTATTGAATCATGTCGCGGCGATTGCGTAACTGACGACGTAGGAGAAGACGGTAAACAGGCATATGATTCGAACAACGATGGAGATTATGATGATAGGGGATTTGGTGGAGATATCGCCCCCGATGAAGGAGAAGGGGACGGTGTCCCTGGCTGTAATGAATTAAATGTGGATGAGTATGATGAAATATTGCCTGAGATACATCTTGATAGCCTTTGCACTGTAAAAATACAACATGGAGAAGAAATTTGTTCTTTCATTTATAGCGAAATAGGGGGAGTTTTTTTTGATGATAAATCACGGGATTTTGATGTAAATGATGTGGAGACCATCTCTTATGGTGCATGGATACCCGATCCATTAAATTGTGATGTTGATTTTAATCATTATGATACAGAATACTTATTTTCATGTGAATGTGAAGAAGAATCAGGTTATGGCTATTATGGTAAAATTACCGCTACGGATACGATCAGAAGACCTGTTATATTTTATAGAGATACTGTAGAAAACAATATTATTTCATGTTCTGAAAACCCCAGCACTCATAGCTGTCTTGAATCTTTCCATAATAACGATACCTTATATTTTGAGGAAGGGGATAATTCCGCAAAGATATCATATGTGTCACTTATTGAAACAATAAAATATCAAGCTGTACAATATATCTTTGATGAAGAAAATGATCGTTATGTTTATTACCATGGTCACCGGGATGGCGGAACTGATAGTGGAAATAGTATAATAAATAATTCAATTTGTCTTATGTCAGAAAAAGTAGTAGCTGAAAAATATCCACCATTTATAGGCTCTGATAAGTTCAAATATGATATATTTACATTTTCAAAAGGATATGAAAATTATTACTTTTTTATTCAGTTAGATTTATCAGACCCTGAACGAACTAACCTAAGAGATAAAAACGGTAACCCTGTGATGGGAGCGTTTGGAGCAATGAGCGGAAGGACTAAATATTTTCAGATCCTTAGTAATAATGATGAAAACTGATTACAAATAATGTGATTATTATTCTTCATCCCAAATCGCCCCTATAATTCTATCTTCTAGCTCAAATGTAAATCCCCTTATGGAGACTAAATCTCTCCTTTCAAGCCCCCATTTCCCTGATACTTTCATGATTTCCTTTTCTATATCATTTTGATTTTTAAAGGTCAATAATTTGTTAAGGGATTGTACAAATTTTTTCATATCCTCTTTTTTTAAATTTTGTTTATTTGACTTTAGTTCTCTATTCTTTGATAGGTACTCAAGAAATTGATTTTCATATTCTCCCTGCCATTTTTTAACTCCTGCTCCTGGTGCTAGAGTTCCACTATCATTTAAAACAGTAGTTAACTCATTGACACAACAGATAAAGGTATAGTCCAACAAAAAATCCATAGAATTCTTTTTTTGGTAATTTGAAAAATCATTTTCAACCCAATCTTCGTCACCCAATATAAATACTATTTTCCTTAGGATGGATCTGAGCTGTTCCAGCATTCTATATAGATCTTTATCTATAATTAATTTCTTAATATGTGTTTCAAATTCTTTATTGTTGATTTTCTTTGGCATTTTTTTCTCTTATCAATCTGTATAGTAAAATAAATATTAAAAATATATAACATTGGTTACAATAAAACCAATCTTAATTATTTGATTTTCTTTATTATTTTAGGGTAGCTTTTTAAGTATTATCACATATATTTTTTGTTTACACTATAAATTAATCAAAGTATGCCTGTACGAAAAATCATGACTGGCGGTAGGGTCCCTGTTCATATCTATACAGAGCAAGTGGAATCTCAAGCCATGAAACAATTGGAAAACGTTTCCAAATTACCGATAATTCATCATCATATTGCAGCCATGCCAGATGTTCATTGGGGGTTGGGAGCAACTATTGGATCTGTCATACCATCAGTGAAAGCAATTATTCCCGCTGCGGTCGGAGTAGATATTGGCTGCGGAATGATGGCGTGCAGATTAAATCTTACGGCCGATGAGCTACCAGATAATTTGTCCAAAGTCCGAAATCAAATTGAAAAATCCGTACCTCATGGAAGAACGGACAACGGCGGGATAAATGACAAGGGAGCATGGAAAAATCCATCAAACATAATTTTAGATTTTTGGAAAAAAAATAACATAAATAAAAAACTCCCAACTGTAGTACAGAACCATCCGAAGCTATTTAGTAGAAAGGTTAATTCGTATAAACATCTGGGAACACTGGGAACAGGAAATCATTTTATCGAAATTTGCCTAGATGAAAATAAAAAAGTCTGGGCTATGCTCCATTCTGGATCAAGAGGAATCGGAAATCGCATTGGTACTTATTTTATCAGTTTAGCAAAAAGAGAAGCAAATAGATATATGTTGAATCTACCTGACAAAGATTTAGCTTATCTCAGTGAAGGGTCTAAATATTTTTATGATTATATAAAAGCTGTAAAGTGGGCACAAGATTTTGCAGAAGCTAACCGTCAATTTATAATGAGAGCCGTTTTAGGTGCAGTTTCAAATTCATTGAAAGTGAATATTTTTTCAGTTGAGAAAGCGATCAACTGCCATCACAATTATGTTGGATATGAAAAACATTATGGGGAAAAAGTATGGCTAACACGTAAAGGCGCTATTAAAGCTGGGAAAGGAGATCTAGGTATAATTCCTGGAAGCATGGGCGCAAAAAGCTATATTGTCAGAGGCAAGGGTAATTTAGATTCATTTCAATCCTGTTCACATGGAGCAGGGAGGATTATGAGCAGAAAAGAAGCAAAAAAACGTTTTTCCATCAATGACATGGAAAAACAAACTAGTGGAGTTGAATGTCGTAAAGACAAAAATGTGATTGATGAAATCCCCGAAGCCTACAAAAATATTGAGGAGGTCATGGAAAACCAGAATGATTTAGTAGAAACTGTTCATACTCTAAAACAGGTGCTTTGCGTAAAGGGATAGAATATTATAAGAGTTATAAAATATAGAAGATTATTCCCAAAATATATTTTACTTGGAATGTTTTTACTTAAAGTATAACTTTAGAAGAATCGATCTACATAATGTAGATTAAAATACAGGTGGTTTTCATGTTCTTCACTTTCTGAACAGAATTCCACATACCAAAATAAAACATAGGAGAAAAAATGAGAAAACTACTCATAGTAGTACCACTTTTATTGTCAGTGTCTCTATTCGGTCAGCTTAGAGTATCAGCCGATGTAGGTGGAACATTTAAAATTGAGCAATCTGGCGATGGAGGAGAATCTGATGCAAAGATGGGTATAACTCTTGGTTATGATTATGGCATTGGAAGCTCAGGAGCAATCGACTACGGTGCTGGTGGAGAATATCAGCTAAATAGAGGACTAGATGAAGAAGGAAGTGAGCTTGAATTTGGATTTACTTCAGTATATGGTTTTGGAAAGTATAATATTAGCCCAGCTATGTATGCCGTATCTAGAGTTGGGTATGCTGCTATGTATAATGTTAGTGGTGTCGAAGGTGATATTGATACCAGTGGCGGTGTAATGTGGTCTATAGGGTTTGGATATCCGTTCAATGAACAGATGTCATTTGAGGGAGGATATGCTTCAAATGCGGGAACTATGGATTCTGGCGGCGGCACATGGGATGCTACATATGCTCGTGGATATTTTACTTTTAATTATAGCTTCTAAATAGATAAAATATCAACTATATGAAAAAGGGTGATTTTTTATCACCCTTTTTTATTTTAAATAGATTCAAAAATAATATTTTAAATAAAAATCTTAACCTGACACCCCCTCATCTTTTATTTCGGAGTCTGATTAGATACTGTATCCCTTATTTTTTTCAGTAATTCCAGTGTCAGTTTGATGCCCTCCGTTTCAGTGTGCTTACTCCCTTCATATTCTATACCCACATATCCACTGTAGCCTGAATCCAACACAATTTTCATCATCTTATTGAAATCAGTTCTGATCTCACTACCATGGCTATCAAACTCATGGCTCTTCGCGCTGACTGCCCTAGCATAAGGCATGAGCTCTCGCACTCCCTGATATCGATCGTACCACTCATCTCCCTCAATTTTAAAATTTCCGAAATCTGGTAAAGTTCCAACTCTGGGATGATCAACTTTTTTCATTACTGAGGAAAGCCATTTTCCATTGGATGAGAGACCTCCATGATTCTCTACAATGGTATTTATTCCAATGTTATCACCAAACTCTGTGAGTTTTCTCAGTCCATCTGCTGCTAATTCGATTTGATTTTTGTATGTTCCCTCACTCTTAGCGTTCACCCTGATGGAATGACAACCTAATAGCTTAGCTGCTTCTGCCCATTTATAATGATTTTCGACCGCCTGAGTTCTCTTTTTTTGGTCAGGGTCCCCTATATTCCCCTCGTTGTCACACATAATCAGAAGATTTTTTACACTGTTGTCGTCTGTCCTCATTTTCATTTCTTTTAGATAAGAACTATCCTTTGCTTTATCAAAAAAGAATATGTTTACATATTCAACAGCGGAAATACCGAATTCTTTTTTGGCAACTGAACTAAAGTCCAGATGATTTATTGTTCCGTTAAAAATTGAACGGTGCAGAGACCATTCCGCCAGAGATATTTTAAAGGGGATATATGGTTTTTTACAGCCGGATATAAATGAACCACAGAATCCGATTAGGGGAAATCCCCCAGATATAATAGCAGTATTTTTAAGAAATTCACGACGCTTCAATTCAAATCTTCCGTATACGGATATTGCGGTACCATATCTCTCCGTGATCTCCCTGTAAACCTATATGCCCCTCTGTAGCTTTGGCAAAATTTTTCATGGCATTAAATTTACTTTCCTTTACCAAATCCCACATTTCAGTACTCTGGTAGGTGTATTGAACCACTTTCACATCATTGAGCCAATGCTCTACATGTTTATCCTTAACTTTTATTCGGACATTATTGAATTGGCCAACAGGTTTTACCACACTTTTTGAAGGCTGAATCAAGGCATAAAGTGAACCTGCCGAAGTGAGTGAATTTTTACCATCTGTATGCCCCTCATCATCCAAAACCTGCATCTCAGGGGCAGACTGCCAAATATAATCCCCCTCTTCTGTTGCAAAATAAAATATCCCACTGTTTCCACCAGGAGGGACTTTCCACTCAAGCTCCAATTCAAAGTCCTTGTAAACATTTTCGCTGATTAAATCAACACCATGCCCCGGAATAGTTTTTAATGTCCCATCTACAATAATCCAGTCCTTTGATGGAAAACCAGATTGTCGGTAACCACGAAGACCATTTACTGTCCTACCATCAAACAGTACTTCCCACCCATTTGAACCGGAACAGCTAATATGAATTAATGCGGTAAGAAAAAAAAATAAATTTTTCATAAGCTAACCTTTCGGATTCCACTCTCCGCGTGCTACAGCAGGAATAAATGAATCAATATCAGGATTCGGGAGTTTTATAGTCTTATTTTGTTCAGCGCTCATATATGCAGCCATGAGTAATCTGGTAACCTCCAACCCATCATCAAAATTTTCATTTGGACGTTTCCCTGCTAAAAAAGATTCAACCATATGACGGTTTTCCGCTGTATATCCATATACATCAGTTTCACTACTAACCACCGGCATTTCTCCAGATTCTGCATTTTGCTTTTCAACCAAATCCTCTCCAGAAATTCCTGAAACATTGCGAGAAAAGAATACCTTTAAGTCTGAATCAAGCGTGTTCACAAACATTGAATATTCAGGACCGAACAGTTCCATACTAAGACGCAGTCCCGCTCCTACAAAACACCAGGAAGTGGTGGTTTCGACTAATAATTTATTTTTGTTGTTATCCTCATATTCAATTAATGAACGAGCAAAATCTTCTGCTGGTTTTTTTAAATAATCTGTCTTTCCACCACTGTTCTCAGATAAAATCTTCGCGTACTTTGGCTGCTGCCATTTCAAACAGGCGGTATAGGCATTTACACTTACTGGTGTGAGAGAATTTCGGGGTTTGCCCGGCTCTGTTAACATAAATCGGGCCTCCTCAACTGAATGACACATCATATCATTCAATACGCCACCACCCTGGAGTTCGCCCTCCCAAAACCAGGGCATGTGAGGTCCACTATGTTCTTCTGCTGCTCTTGCTAAATAGGGTCTGCCGGTAGTTGCAGCTCCCCTTGCCCACACAATTTCCTTCCCACGGGTAACAGATGGAGCAAAAACCTGGTTCTCCAAATATCCATCCAGTAAACAAGATTTTTTTGTTAGTTCTAACACCTTTTTAGCTTCTCTAACATTTCGCCCAAGTGGTTTCTCACACGTTACCCCAATTAACTCACCCTTACCAGAGCTAATTACATATTCTATCTCTTCAAAAGTTTCCTCTCTAGTGAAGTTTGGAGAGCATACCCAAAGCGCATCGATTGCAGGATCAGCTCCCATGTCAGTAATAGAATCATATACTTTTGCATCGCCAACTCCTGTAGCTTTTGCCAATCCAGCTGATTCTTCGGCTGAGGCCTTTGACCTAGATGTTACGCCAAGTACATCAACGTCCCTTACCCCTATGAGAGACTGAATATGAAATCGTGTGATAAACCCTCCGCCTATAAAGCCAATCCCTAATCGTTTTTTGTTCAATTCTTATCTCCGTTAGGTTTAATCTGTTCCTTAAACAAAAAGAAAAAAGCTATCCCGGTTATCAATCCCATCAAAGAAAGTGTATACCAAAAATCCGAATAATTAAATACACCAGCTTCTGTATATATTTCTTGTAGCTTTCCTGATAACCACCCTCCGATAACAGGCCCTCCACCAAGAATTATAATTCCAAATACAGTCTGCGCAGAGTGCCTGACATCCTCATCAGATATTTTATCCACATATATATAAGCTGCAGCAAAGAAAAAAGCATAGCAAAAACCGTGAAATGCCTGACTTAACACCATAATCCAGGGTGCTAAAAGAGTAGTTCCAAAAATTGCATACCTGGCAAAATAAGCCAGGATACCTATTTGAATCACCTTTTTAAAACCTAAACGTTTCAAAAAATATCCTAAATATGCCATAGTTAATATCTCGGCAAACTGTCCAATTGTCATAGCTGGACCAATTTGACTATCCTTAATGCCAATGTGCGAAAGGAAAGGTCCGGTCTGAAGAAAATAAATTTGGTGGATAATACTCACAGCCAAACTAGCAATTACCAATACTGTGAAAGATGAATAATTAAATAATTCGAATGCCTTTTTAAATGCAAGTTTTTCTGATGCATCTTGTTTCGGAGGTGTATTGGGGAGCATGAAACAAAATGCTCCATATATCATAGAAATAATTCCTGAAAATTTAAGAGCATCTGCCAATCGTGAGGTAACATTTGGAACTTCTTCCCCAGAAAGAAATGGCGGCATCCATTGAAACGATAACTCCTGCTGAAGCCAGATCATTGGAAATGCCCAACTTGCAGCGATCCATCCAATTGTTCCCCAAACACGAATCTTAGGAAAACTATTTTCTCTATCTTCGATATGAGAAAATGTAATGGAATTTGATAGAGCCAGAGTTGGCATATAGAGAACGCTGTAAAGTATGGAAAGATACAACCAGGCACTGTAAGTTGTCTGATATGAAGTATACCATTTAACCAATCCGCCAGTGAATACAAGAAAAGCCAGTATTTTCTCTGTACTAAAATACCTGTCCGCAAATTGACCAGCAATGAAGGGCGCTGCAATTGCACCGATAGAACCCGCCAACCCAAGGGTCATCCCAATTTCTGAACCGGTAAATCCAAGACCTCCCTCAGAAACACTCGCAGATAGGTAACGAGCTGTCAGGGGAAGCCAGGCTCCCCATAACGCATACTGAAGGAACATCATGGTCCCTAAACGATAGTTCTTAGACATATATTTTTTCTTTTAGGTTATATCAATTTTCGATTCACTGGATCCCACTCTATACGACGTCCGGTGAGATAAGATTCGGTAGCCATGTGGCATGCAACTGCTTCATGAAATGCAACCTCAATGTTACATTTAGGCTGGCTATTACTACGAATAGAGTCAAGCCAATCTTTTATATGTAAATGAGTTGGGTCAACCCTTTTCCCTTCTCTGTAGGTGTAGAGTAGCCCTTTGTTTGCAAAATATCTTGCAGTCGCAGATGTAACTCCATCAATCTGCTTGGACCCAGCTGTGTAGGTATAAATTGGATATCGCTGATTTATTATACCGCTTTCCAAGCGTTCTTTATATTGAGTTGAACCAGAATCAGCAGACACAGTAAATCCATGAATGGATCCACCTCCACTTTGACCTCCCATTAACATAGTTGCATCATGCCCCATTATTCTATTTCCACGGGAATCATTACTGGACAGTGTTGCACTGTATAAAATTGTAAGATCTTTGTCTGGATATTCAAAGGTAGCATTCCAAACATCTGGAACATCACGACCATCTTTGTAAAAATAAACTCCCCCCGTAGATGACGCGTACTTAGGGATTCCCATACCCATGATTTGGTTAATAGTATCAAAATCATGAGATAGAAGATCACCGGAAAGACCGGTTCCATAATCGTACCAGCAACGCCACCGAAAAAACCGTCTCAGTGCTTCCTCTCCAAATGGTATTTTATTGGGAGATGGCTCTTGATAGGTCTCCCAATCAATTGTTTTTGCATTCCCTTCAGGGTGAATCCCCCAAACCCAGGCACCCCAGGGAGAATTTCGATTGGTAGTAAGTTCCACAAGATTTATAGGACCCAGCAGACCCTGATCGATAATCTCTTTAGCTTTATCGTTTGCTTCTACCTGACGATTCTGGTGCCCAAGCTGAAAAGTAATACCCGTTTGTTTAACTGTATCATAAACATCAACGGCCTCATCAAAAGTTCGGGTGAGTCCTTTTTCACAATAAACATGCTTCCCTGCCTTGGCAGCATCAATGGTTATCCGGGAATGCCAGTGATCTGGTGTTGCCACTATGACCGCATCAATATCTTTATTAGCTAAAAGCTCCGTGTAATGATGATACCGAATCGCAGAATTTTTAGGTTTTCCTCCCGGACGAACCTCATTTTTTGATGCATCAATCCCCTGATCTGCACGTACATCAAACAGATCACAGACACCAATTAGTGAGCAATTCAAATCTTCCTGTGTCATAAAAGTTTTAAACTGTTTATCCAGCTTATTTTTACGAGCGTTTTCTGAAACGATATCTGTCCACTGTTTAGTAGCAAAACCTGCCCCCCGTACTAAATGCGATCCTCTTCCACCATATCCAATTATGCCCAAGTTCAAATGACGGGTATCAGATAAGCCGCTAATAACTGAAGGAGGTGATTTCTCTTGAACAAGGTCAGACAACAAATTTGCTTTTTTCAGCGCATCTCTGCGCATTTTTTTCCACAGATTAATTAGAAATAAACCTAAAACTGGTACAGTTGCTAACCCTTTTAACACATCACGGCGTTTCAAATCTGTTTCATTTCCATTTTTTAAATTATTACTCATGAAGAAACCTCCGAATTTGATAAGAATCTATCTATACCAATAATATGGCTTGTGGGAAATGAATAAATAACCCATAACGCACAAGCTTCAATTAAGTTTTTATTTACAATCAAATAACTCCCCTCTCCCGGTTTGGAATACTCAAATCCTAAAAGTGGAGGTGCAAATAAATAATATAACAGGACGAAACACATTCCAATCAGAGAAAAATATTTACTGAATATTCCTAAGACCAGTGAAACTCCTACAAGTGTCAAGCCCCACATATTCACATAATCTGAAATACTTAAAAAATTAGGATTAGAAACAATGGTCTCTGCTAAACCAGAAAACCACCCCTTTGAATCCAATAGATAAGCCGCTGATGACCAATATGGATTGATAAGCTTTGACACTCCCTCATACAAAAAATGCCAGCCGATTAGTACACGTAAAGTGACCAATCCATAAAGCTGACATTTATTATTTATAACCGATGAACCTGCAAATCTCATTTATGACGTACCTCTTTTAAATTGATAAACTGACGCATGGAGTAGGTAATCATAAGCTTCATTCGTGCTTTGAATCAAGGGATAATTAATAGAAAAATTAATTGAGTATAAATAAGTAGAACGGGTGAAACTAAATCAATAAAATAAATTGTACTTACAGATCATAATTTTTATTTTGATTCACAATAATACTAAATATTTAAACAATAAGGATATAAATGAATTTATTTTTAAGAATAATTATAATTTTACATGTGAACTTTAGTTTTGCCCAAATAGGAGATATAATTTGGGAAGAGAATTTTAATGACCTGAATAGCTGGATGAAAATTACCGGCAATGGATTCTGGGGTTGGGGCAATGGTGAACTTGAGTTTTATAAAGAAGAAAATGTTGAAATAGCCGAAATCCCCGGAGAACCAGGGAATAGCGCCTTACGCATTACAGCAAAGGAAGAATCAGGTCCAGATATAGTTGATCAATGGGGAAATCCGTTAAACTATACATCGGGGAAGGTGATCACGAAATCAAAAGTAGCAGTACAATATGGTGTGATTGAGGCCAGAGTAATGGTGCCAGATTTAGATCTTGGAGGATGGCCTGCAGTTTGGCTGCTTGGGACATCAAATCTTAATTGGCCTCATTGTGGTGAACTTGATATGATGGAGATGGGTTCTCGCCAGGAATTTAGGGATTTACATGATGAGCACAATGGCGGCAATGGCGCAGATAATTCAACCGTTAATCAAGTAGTTGGGGCAAATGCAATTTTTTATGCAGATGAAGCTGTGGTCCCAGAAAATCCATCTGGTGCCGCCAGTATATCATGGGATCCAGATGATGATTATTGCAGGCCATACTATAATTATAATAACCTGCATGATAGATTTATAATATATCGAACATATTGGGATTCAGACAGTATCCGATTTACCGTTATTGATGATAACGTTGAGTACGATCTATATACTGAACCATTTCCAATTGATAGTATCTCTGCAGAGTTTCAACAACCGTTTTATTTAATAGCAAACCTAGCTATAGGCGGAGCATTTACAGATGCAGAATATATTGGTGGTAGTGGAGCACCAGTTTCCATGCCATTCCCTTCTCATATGTACGTTGATTATATTAAGGTAATGGAATGGAACGGACAGGGCGAAGTTCACATCGGGCCACCCACTTCCCAAGGAGGTACCTTTGGTCTCTTTACTGATACAACACCGATTGACAATGGTTTGGTAGTGGGGGACAATGCAGAAATTTATGTATGGGAAGGCACCTTAGCAGAAGGGAGTATACAACCCTATGAAGGTGAAAATAGCATATCATGGCAAACCACAGGATTAGGCTGGTTTGGCGCGGGTATAATGTCTATGCAGCCAGTAAATTTGTTCAACTTTAGTGAGGGGCATTTAAAATTTATGATCAAAATCCCACAGAATATTTCCTTCAAGATTGGTATTATAGACGCCTGGGGTAATCAGTCCTATGTTGACTTTCCAGCCAATCAGACTACTTACGGGCTAGTAAGGAACGGAAATTGGGGACAAGCATCAATCCCCGTGGCTGATATAAGGGGAGAATTTATAGATTTAAGAATGTTGAGCTATGAATTTGTAATACTAGAAGTAAACGGTTCATCCTGTGAATTTGGGCTGGATGATATTTACTGGGATGGTGGTGGAACCAGCAATTTAATCGAAATTGATTACTCTCAGAACTGGTATTTAATTGGATTACCTCTTGATGTTGAAGAGAGTAACTATCAGTCTCTCTT
>CEUS01283355.1_pt1 | contig 109668 bp, 111 predicted proteins | sample 427031 | NCBI WGS metagenome assembly CEUS01 (sample SAMEA2622837, study PRJEB7988) | marine metagenome | biome: marine biome (ENVO:00000447); feature: marine epipelagic mixed layer (ENVO:xxxxxxxxx); material: "saline water (ENVO:00002010), including plankton (ENVO:xxxxxxxx)" | depth 140 m
CGTACGATCGGTGCCGGTACTGTCAGTGAGGTTGTAGAGTAACGCGATGGCGAAAGAGAGAATTCGCATTAGGCTCAAGGCTTATGACCACCGGACCCTCGACAGGTCAACGGGGGAAATTGTTGAGACTGCCAAACGAACAGGAGCGCAGGTGGCTGGCCCAATACCATTACCGACTGACAAGAGCAAGTACACCGTTAACCGCTCGGTTCATTCTGACAAGAGGGCGCGAGAACAGTTTGAAATTCGTACCCATAAGCGGCTGCTTGATATTTTAGAGCCGACTCAGCAAACCGTAGATGCGTTGATGCGATTAGATCTGCCGGCAGGGGTCGACGTCGAGATTAAAGCCTTTGGCGGATAGGTTAGTAAAAGGTGAAAGAGTTAATTTTAAGATGGCACCCGGAATTTTAGGAAAAAAAGTCGGAATGACGCAGGTGTTTGCTCAGAATGGCAGGGTGATTCCCGTTACCGTTCTGAAGGCTGGTCCATGTGTGGTTGTCCAGCGTAAGACGGCTGATAAAGATGGTTATGAGGCTGTTCAGTTGGGCCTGGTGGAATTTGTTAAAGAGAAGAATATAGCCAAGCCGATGAAGGGTCATTTTAAGAAAGCTGGCGTGGAGCCGCTGCGTTTTCTGAGTGAGTTTCCGGTTTCCGGTGATGCTGAAGAAATGAAAACAGGCGACCGTGTGCTAGCTGAACATTTTGATGCTTCTGAGTTGATTGATGTTGTGGGTGTTAGCAAGGGGCGCGGCTTTCAGGGCAACATCAAGCGCCATGGTCAGCGCCGCGGTCCCGAGTCGCATGGTTCGATGTCGCATCGCCAGCCAGGTTCGATCGGGCAGAGTGCCTCCCCTTCGCGAGTATTGAAAGGCGTTAAGCTACCTGGGCAGATGGGCTCGGAACGTGTAACGGTAAAAAATATAGAGATTGTAGAAGTGGATGGGGATAACAACGTAATTCTTGTGAAGGGTGCGGTGCCAGGACCCAATGGCGGATATGTTGTCATCCGACGCACTTAAGGTTTGCGGTTAAGGAAGCGTAGAAGCAATGCCGAAAGTAGATGTAATAGATCTTGAGAACAATGTGGTAGGTGAGATTGAACTTGCTGATGCAGTGTTCAGTTCAGAGGTCAACCGGGCATTGCTCTATCAGGCGGTTCATCACTACCGCAATGAACTTCGCTCTGGAACGCATAAGACTAAGGGTCGCGGTGAGATCAGAGGCGGTGGCAGGAAGCCTTGGAGACAAAAAGGTACGGGTAGGGCGCGTGCTGGATCAAACCGCTCTCCTCTGTGGCGTGGAGGTGGCACGGTTCATGGGCCTCAGCCTCGTAGCTATGGTTATCATCTGCCTCGCAAGATGCTTGTCGGGGCTTTACGTTCAGCACTTTCGGTAAAGTTGGCGGACGGGGCTCTGAAAGTGGTCAAGAATTTTGACTTGGCTGCTCCGAAGACCAAGGAATTTTCTGGAGTACTGGATCGGTTAGGAGTAGAAGCAACGGTTCTTCTGGTGAACAACGGCGAGAATGATAAGTTGATGTTATCGAGTCGTAATATCCCAGGAGTCACCCTGCTGGAAAGTCGTGATGTGCATCCTTACCACCTGTTGAGATGTAAGACGGTAATATTTTCCGAAGCGGCAGTACAGCATTGTTCAGAGGTGTTGAAATGAACCCTTACGACGTCATTCGAGGTGCATCCATTACCGAGAAAAGTGAGACAATCCGGGCGCTTGAGCAGACCATGTGTTTTCGTGTGCATCCTGGTGCGACGAAGACTGACATCAAGAATGCAGTACAGAAGATTTTCAAGGTCAAGGTTGCGGGTGTACGAACTGCCAACTATGACGGTAAGATGCGCCGGAGGGGTCGATATACTGGTCACAGGCCGAATTGGAAGAAGGCTTACGTAAAGCTCCAAGAGGGCGAAACAATGGTTGAGTACGCTCAGGTATAGAGGGATATCTTTAAGACAAGCTAGACATGCCGATTAAGACATACAGGCCGACAACCCCAACCAGGCGTTTCCAGACGACGGTCTCACGAGAGGAGATTACTCGTAGAAACCCCGAAAAGTCTCTGGTCAAAGGAAAGAAGCGTTCGGGGGGGCGCAATAGTAAGGGGCGTATATGTATTTGGTTTAGAGGAGGCGGACACAAAAAGCGTTATCGGCTGGTCGATTTCAAGCGTGACAAAGTGGGCATCCCTGCTGTTGTGGCAGAAGTTGATTACGATCCAAATCGTTCAGCAAACCTTGCTTTGTTGCACTATGTTGATGGCGAGAAACGTTATATTTTACAGCCGGTAGGTCTTGAAAAAGGCATGAAGGTAATGTCTGGCCCGACCGCTGATATTCTGGTTGGAAATGCACTGCCGTTAAGAAATATTCCTCCGGGAACAATTGTTCACAACGTGGAACTGCGACCTGGAAAGGGAGGACAGATGGCACGTGCGGCAGGTTCGGAAGTGCGTCTGATTTCTAGAGAGGGCGACTATGCTTTACTTAAGCTACCCTCGGGCGAAACACGTCGAGTTTTGATAGATTGCATGGCAACAGTCGGACAGGTTGGAAATGTTGACCAGGGTAATATTTCTTGGGGCAAGGCAGGCCGTAGTCGTTGGCTAGGAAAACGTCCTCATAACCGCGGTGTGACTATGAACCCAGTGGATCATCCGCATGGTGGTGGGGAGGGTCGTTCTTCGGGAGGCCGACACCCAGTTACGCCGTGGGGTGTTCCGACAAGAGGTTATAAAACACGTAAGAATCGTCGCACGGACAAGTACATTGTCATACGGCGTGGAAAGAAAAAATAGCGATAATGCTTGGAGCTTGAGAGCGAAACGATGAGCCGTTCTGTAAAAAAAGGACCCTTTTATGATCAACATCTTGCGCGCAAGATCGGCGAGCACGATGCTCGTAGCGAAAAGAAAGTCATAAAGACGTGGTCGAGACGTTCAACGATCTTACCCGAATGGGTTGGGCATACGATTGCCGTGCATAACGGACGCAAGTTTATCCCGGTTTTCATAACTGAAAACATGGTTGGTCACAAGCTGGGAGAATTTGCACCAACAAGGACCTATAGGGGACACTCGGATCGTGGTGGGAAGGCTGCAAGAGTGAGCTAAAGGTGAAGAGATAGCAATGCAGACAACGGCAAAATTAAACTACGTCCGCGTGTCACCTCAGAAGGCGAGATTGGTGATTGATTTAATCCGAGGTCGAGCGGCTTCGGAGGCCTTGACTATCTTGAGCCAGACGAATAAACGGATTGCTCCACAAGTGGAGAAGCTTTTACGCTCAGCAATCGCCAATGCAGAGGATACTGCTGATGTGGATGTAGACGAGCTTGTAGTTAGTGATGCCTATGTCAACGAAGGGCCCGTTTTATATCGACTGCGGGCTGCAGCTCAAGGCCGTGCATTTCGCTACAAGCACAAGTTGTCACATATAATCGTGACCGTTTCTGACGGTCGCTTTGATGAGGATGAAGGGGAAGACGCCGAATAGGCGGGAAATCATTAACGTAATATGGGCCAGAAAGTACATCCCTACGGATTTAGGTTAGGCTACACCAAGCCTTGGCGCTCGAGATGGTTTGCCAAGCAGGGCTATGCCACACTGCTCCACGAGGATTTAAAACTAAAGAAAGATCTGAGAAATCGGTTGCGTGCTGCCGGTATTAGTTCGATCGAGATAGACCGGCCAGGTAACAAGCTGCGGATTACAATTCGCACTGCTCGCCCTGGTATTATCATTGGTCGCCGAGGCTCGGAGATAGAGAAGTTAAAGCAGGATTTACAGGAGAAAACACAGCGCGAAATTTACATAGACATTCAGGAGGTGCATCGTCCTGAGCTTGATGCGCAGCTGGTTGCGGAATCGGTCGCTCTTCAGATAGAGAAGCGAGTTGCATTTCGCCGAGCGATGAGAAAGGCTGTAGATTCCGCACAACGTTTCGGTTGCAAGGGTATCAAAATCTGGGTAGCGGGTAGGTTAAATGGGCGAGAAATTGCTCGAAGCGAATGGAATTTACAAGGGCGACTGCCGTTACAAACACTACGTGCTGATATCGATTATGGCTTTTGCGGGGCGTTCACAACCTACGGCGTCATTGGTGTGAAGTGCTGGATATACAAGGGTGACATTCTTGACTCTCGTGGCCCGGCGCATTCAAAGGGTGAAATCGATGCGCTCGAACCAGCGAGACGTCACGAAGCTCGCACGGCTGGCGAGAAGGAGCGTGAGCGTATTAGAGCCTCAAGCGTGGTTGATCGTGAAGTACAGGCAGGCACGGTGCCGAGTGAAGAATTAGTAGCGTCTCCTGCCGTTGCGGAGACGCCTGAAGTCACTCCTGTGTCGGACGGTTCATCTCCGGTGAAGCCACCGATAGGTAAGACGGAAGAGGAGGCTACGAATAAGGCCGCTGTTTCAGGCGGAATTGGTACTTCCACAGACGAAGCCGTTGAGCAACCCCCGGAGACGGAGGAGTTGACGACTGGAGATGCTGCTGATCCCGTGGTGGAGCCTGGTGAGCCAAAGAAGGGTGATTAGTTGGCAATCGGTACAGGGGTAAATAAGAGATTTAAGTTATGTTGATGCCGAAAAGAGTTAAGCATAGGAAGGTGCAGCGCGGCAAGCGCCGTGGTAAGGCCTGGAAAGGTTCGGCGTTGGCGTTCGGCGACTTTGGTCTCAAGGCAATGGATGTTGGTTGGGTGACTGATCGCCAGATCGAGGCAGCCCGGGTAGCAATTAATCGCCACATTAAACGTGGAGGTAAGTTGTGGATCCGTATTTTCCCGGACAAGCCAATCACAAAAAAGCCTGCCGAGACGCGTATGGGTAAAGGAAAAGGTGCTCCAGAACAATGGGTGGCGGTTGTCAAGCCTGGTCGTATGATGTTCGAGGTGGAGGGTGTGTCCGAGCCGTTAGCGGCGCGAGCTATGGAGTTGGCAGCACGAAAGCTATCGATTCCGACGCGTTTTGTAAGTCGTGAGTCCGGGGGTTTGATATGAACACTGAGGAGATCCGTGAATTAAGCAGCGATGAGCTTCTTTCTAAGCAGGCGGAGATCAAAGAACAGATTTTTCGTCTGCGCTTCCAGATCGATCTTGGTCAAACTGACGGAGTCAAGAAATACCGCGCCCTCAAAAAAGATCTAGCGCGAGTGCTGACGATTTCCAGAGAGCAAGAGACCGCGGAAAACGAAGGAAGTAATTGATGGGTGAACAGGTGCAATCCTCCGACCGTAGTGGAGGTCAACAGAAAGTGGGCACGGTGGTTTCCACTAGTATGGCGAAGACGATCGTGGTGGAGGTCAAGCGACGAGTGGCGCACCCTCTGTATAGGAGAATTGTGACACGTAAGTCAAAGTTCTATGCACACGATGAGAAGAGTCTAGCTGAGATTGGTGACAGTGTTCGAATTGTCGAATGTAGACCACTTAGTAAGCTTAAGCGCTGGCGTTTAGTCGATGTGGTTTGGAAACCAACTAGAGCTGACGTAATCTCTGACGGGAGTGAAAAGGGATGATTGGATCACGCACAAGACTGGAAGTCGCTGATAATTCCGGTGCACGTAGGTTGCGTACGATTCAGCCGAGAGGTGGCAACACAGGCCTGCATGCGGGTCTGGGTGACATTGTAATGGCCTCGGTGCAAGAGGCGGTTCCGGATTCGAGCGTCAAAAAGGGGCAAGTTGTGCGTGCCGTTATTGTCAGGACACGTAAAGAAGCTCGTAGAGCTGACGGGACCTATATTCGCTTCGACAACAATGCTGCTGTTTTAGTGAATGAAGTGGACGAACCAGTTGGAACAAGAGTTTTTGGCCCAGTTGCTCGCGAACTACGAGATAGACGGTTCATGAAGATTGTTTCATTGGCTCCGGAGGTACTTTAGTTTGAACTACGTGATTTGCAATCACGCGACGGACAAACGAAGGGATAGGGTTTGACGGATGACGAAAACGGACATTCGCAAGGAAGACACAGTGGCTGTGATTGCTGGTCGTGATCGCGGCAAACAGGGTCGTGTGCTTTCGGTTGACCGCAAACATGGACGAGTGCTCGTTGAGCACGTGATGATGATGAAGAAACATGTGCGACCGAACCCTCAGAAGCAAATCAAGGGTGGCGTTGCAGAAAGCGAGTCGCCGGTATCGCTGTCGAATGTGATGTTGATTTGTGCTACCTGTGGCCCGACACGTACTGCGAGGCAGATAGATGCTGATGGACGGCGATCGCGGTCTTGTCGTAAATGCGGTAGTCCAATAGAGAGGAAATCCTAGTTGGCGTCCAATAGGGTGGATGCCGACTGGTACGAAAGTTTGTAGTTTGAGGTTTTATAGCGACGATAGGTAATTTGATGATGTCTCGACTGAAGGACCAGTACCAAGACGAAGTAGTGCCAGCTCTTCAAAAGGAGTTTGACTACTCAAGTTCGATGGCGATCCCAAAGATAGCCATGATCAAGGTTAACGTGGGCTTAGGGGAGGCGATTCAGAATTCCCGAATGCTTGAATCTAGTGCCAAGGAGCTGGGTCAGATTACCGGGCAGAAGCCTGTTATTACTAAGGCGCGTAAGTCGATTGCAGCATTCAAATTGCGTCAAGGCATGTCGATCGGAATGACGGTGACTTTGAGAGGCATGCGAATGTACGAATTCCTGGATCGTCTGATTAGTATTGCGCTACCAAGGGTACGTGATTTTCGGGGAATCACTCCGAAGGCTTTTGATGGCCGGGGTAACTACACGTTGGGACTGAAAGAACAGTTAGTTTTTCCTGAGATTGAATATTCCAAAGTGGACAAAATCACAGGGATGAATATTACCCTTGTCACGACTGCGAAAACTGACCAAGAAGGTTTATTGCTTCTAAAGAAGATGGGGATGCCGTTTCATGACTAACATGATGAGCTGCATTAAGACACGGTAGAAATTATGGCAAGAATCGCTAAGATTGTTCGCGAAGATAAGAAGCCGAAGTTTAAAATTCGGCAGCGTAACCGCTGTAAAAGATGTGGTCGCCCGCGAGGATTCCTTCGAAAATTTAAACTATGCCGTATTTGCTTTAGGGAGTTGGCATTACTCGGAGAATTGCCAGGAGTAGTTAAAAGTAGTTGGTAGTTTGAAGTTACGACTGAATGTCAAGAGTCGTGAGATAAGGAAGCGAATAACAAATGTACACCGATCCGATTGCCGATATGTTGACACGCATTCGCAATGGGCAAGGGGCCCGCAAGAAGAAGGTGGAGATTCCATCTTCGAAACTGAAGACAGAGCTGGCACGTATTTTAAAGGAGCAGGGGTATATCACAAACTACCGTCTAGCGACAGATGACAACAAAACTGTCATCAAGGTGTATTTGAAGTACGACTCTGAGGACACGCCCGTGATTCGCGAGATTCAAAGGGTCTCCAAGCCCGGCCGTAGAGTATACGTGGACTCCAAAAGTATTCCACGGGTGATTGGTGGCATGGGGATCAATATTTTAACTACATCGCGAGGCTTGATGACGGGTCGGGAAGCGCGCCGTGCAGGTGTTGGTGGTGAGATTCTTTGTAATGTTTTGTAGGAGCTTATGTCGAGAGTAGGAAATCAGCCGATCACTGTCCCCGCTGAGGCCAAAGTGACCATTGGGGATGTTCGTCTTCAGGTAGAAGGGCCGAAGGGTACGTTGGAATGTATGGTTCCTTCGGGAATTAAATTCCATCTTGAGGAAGGTGTGTTGACAGCTTTGCGCAGTAGTGATGAGGTTGCTGCTGCTCACGGGCTCGCACGTAGTCTTGCTGCAAATGCAGTGATGGGAGTGACGCAGGGGTTTGCACGCCATCTTGAGATAGTTGGTGTTGGCTATCGAGCTCAAGTAGCAGGACGTGTGGTCGTTTTTTCTCTTGGGTATTCCCATGCCATCGAATTGTTGATGCCGGAGGGTATTGAAATTAAAGTGGAGAAGCAAACAGCTATCACAGTATCCGGTATTGATAAACAGCTAGTTGGTCAAACTGCGGCAAAAATCCGAGCATTGCGACCGCCTGATCCTTACAAGAACAAAGGTGTTCGCTATGCCGGTGAGCGGCTGCGCAAGAAAGAAGGCAAGGCAAGTGCAAAGGCAGCCTAAGATAAGTCTGGCGGAGAGGTGTATTTAGAGGAGATGGGTTCGTATGTATAGTCCCCCGAATAAAAACCGGAGACGCTCTAGTATTCACCGACGCATTCGCAAGAAGGTGCGTGGCAGCGCGACTAGGCCCCGCATGGCTGTTTATCGCTCCTTGAAGCATATTTACGTACAGCTGATTGATGACGACAATGGCCGTACGGTTGCAATGGCAAGTTCCCGTGACAAAGAGGCCAACGGTCCGTATGGTGGTAATATTGCTGCCGCCGTTGATGTTGGCAAACGTGTGGCTGAGAGGGCGATAGCAGTTGGGCTTAAACAAGTGGTCTTCGACCGTGGCGGGAATCGATATCACGGTCGTGTTAAGGCGTTAGCGGGTGCTGCCCGCGAGGCAGGTTTACAGATCTAAAGTTTAGATACAGATGGATAAAAGTTCTATGAACGAATTGCAACAGATAGATGTAGCTGCATTGGACCTAAAGGACCAAGTTGTAAACATTAACCGCGTCACAAAGGTGGTGAAAGGAGGTAAGAATCTAAGCTTCACGGCTTTGGTGGTGGTGGGTGACCCGGAGAAGCATGTTGTTGGTTATGCCAAGGGCAAGGCCAAGGAGGTTCCGGCAGCGATTCGTAAGGCTATCGAAAAGGCAAAGAAAAATTTGTTTAAAGTGAATGTTTTAGATCACACTATTCCGCATGTAGCACTGGGTGTGTACGGAGCAGGACGGGTTCTTCTGAAGCCAGCCAGGGCTGGAAAGGGCACCATTGCCGGAGGTGCGGTTAGAGCTGTTGTGGAAGCTGCGGGCATTCAGAATGTACTCACAAAATCGATTGGCACGAAAAATCCTCACAATGTGGTTAAGGCAACTTTCGAGGCTCTTAAGCAGTTGAGAGAAAAGAATGAAGTGGCTGCTATACGTGGTATTGATGCACAGAGAATGTAAACTCTCAGATGATTTGTTCTAGTGAGTGAGGAGTTAAGTGTTCCGAAGAGGTTGGTCAATGGCGCATATGATCAAAATTAGGCTGGTCAGGAGTTCTATAGGGGCTCCAGGTAAGCTCAAAGCTGTGGTGAGGGGACTAGGTCTGCATCGCATTAACCAGGTTGTAGAGAAGCCGGACGACGAGGCCATACGTGGAATGATAGACAAGGTGCCTCACTTGGTCGAGGTGGTGAAATGAATCTTAGCGATTTACGTGCACCCGAGGGTCAGAATCATCGCTCGAAGCGAGTGGGGCGTGGTTTCGGTTCTGGAATGGGTAAGACCGCGGGACGTGGTGAAAAGGGTCAGAAATCTCGCACTGGGTATAGTCGCCGGCGTGGATTTGAAGGTGGACAGATGCCGTTGATACGGCGTGTTCCCAAACGCGGCTTCCATAACCCTTTCCGTAAGGAGTTTGCAGCCGTAAACGTTGGTCGACTAGATCAACTGGAAGGCGATACCTTCAATCCGGTTGTTTTACAACAAACTGGAGTTGTGAAAAAACTAGGAGACGGTCTTAAGATTCTGGGTGGCGGCGAGCTCTCTCGTGCGGTTACTGTTGCAGCGCATCGGTTTTCTGCGTCGGCCAAGGATAAGATCGAGAAGGCTGGCGGTAAGGTAGAAGTTCTCTCCGAATGAAGATTGTCGAAACCATCACGAATGTTTTCCGTATCCCGGACCTTCGGCGCAGGATTCTGTTTACCTTGTCAATGTTGGCGGTGTACCGCATCGGCGGTCATATTCCCACACCAGGTGTTGATACGGAACAACTTCAGGAGCTGTTCGATCAGGCTGCGGGAACAGCATTGGGGTTTATGGACTTATTTTCGGGTGGGCAGTTGAGCCAGCTAACAATTTTTGCACTGGGCATCATGCCTTATATCACCGCTTCGATTATTTTGCAGTTGTTGACAATTGTCATTCCAACGCTTGAGAAGCTGCAGAAAGAAGGTGAGTTAGGTCGCCGGAAGATTACTCAATGGACTCGCTATTTAACGATAGCTCTGGCCATCGTTCAGTCCTCGGCGATTGCCTCGATGCTACAAGCACAGGGGCTCAGTGAGCCTGGGTTTTCCTTTGTGCTCATGACGATTTTGACATTGACTACAGGCACTGCGTTCATTATGTGGCTAGGCGAACAAATCACTGAACGCGGGATTGGTAACGGCATGTCTCTGATTATTTTTGCCGGTATTGTCGTCGGCTTACCGGGTGCGATTCAGAATCTTTATGACAATGTTTTTGTGACACGCCAGTGGAGCATGCTGCAATTGGTCATGATCTTGGCATTCATGGTGGGCGTTGTGGCCTTCATTGTTCTCGTGGAGCGAGGGGAGCGCCGCATTCCCGTACAGTATGCTCGCCGGGTCGTCGGGCGCAAAATGATGGGCGGCCAGCAGACACATTTACCACTCAAGGTGAATTCCGGAGGTGTGATCCCCGTAATATTTGCATCCTCGATGTTGGCCTTTCCGCAGACTCTAGCTCTAATGTTTCCCAATAGCGAGTTGTTGCAGAATATTTTGGCACCGATTACATATGGCGAGCCACTCTATGAAGCACTCTATGTTTTCTTGATTGTTTTCTTTTGTTTCTTTTATGTGTCTATCATTTTCAACCCAACTGAGGTGGCCGACAATATGCGTAAGTACGGAGGGTTTGTACCGGGTATCCGTTCGGGCAAGCCGACCGCTGAACACATTAATCAAATTCTGACAAGGATTACCATGGTCGGTGGCTTATATCTGGCTATCATTTCAGTGATTCCGGATTTCATGATCGCTGGTGTTCGCATTCATCATCTGCCACTGATTGGCGACTGGGCAGATCAGGTCGTTCCACGCTGGTTTCTTGAAGGTTTAAATATTAATTTCTTCTTTGGGGGTACGGCACTTTTGATTGTAGTGGGCGTGGCGATGGATACGGTCAATCAGATTGAGGCACAACTGGTGATGCGTCACTACGAAGGCTTTACACCTAAAACGGGGAGGATTAGGGGTCGACGTTCCTTCGCCTAGTGGTGGGCTGGAGGTTTTCGAGACCGCTGTGAAAGTGGACATGAGCCGGCTTGCCGAAGATAGGATTGGGGCTATTATCATTTTCGGTCCACCTGGTGCGGGAAAAGGTACTCAGGCTAGAAGGATAGCTGCTAGGTGTGGAATTCCTCAGGTTTCGACCGGTGACATGATTCGCGATGAAATGCATCGAGAGACCGAGTTAGGGAGGAAGGCGCAGAATAAGATTGCTGCTGGAAAGCTGATAGGTGATGAACTAGTCAATGCGTTGGCTACCGCACGACTGGCACAGCCAGATTGCGAGAGGGGGTTTTTGCTGGATGGATATCCGCGCACTGCGGGACAAGTAGGCCATGTGGATCGATTGCTTCAGTCACTGGGGCATCGCACGACGGTGATCGAGATCCAGATTGGTTATAATGAGCTTATTAGGCGGATTACAGGCCGACGGCTTTGTCCTAAGTGCGGCGCTATCTTTAACATCCACTCACAGCCGCCAGCGATTTCTGATGTTTGTGACGTCTGTCACGCTCGTTTGGTCGTGCGTACAGATGATCGGGCGGAAGTAATTGGTGAGAGGTTGCGTGCGTACGAGGAGGAGACACGACCGATCTTTGAGGTTTTTCGCAATAAGGGCGAGATGATTCATGCTGTCCAAGGTGAGGAAGCAGAGGAAGTGGTCTTCGAGACGATATTTGGACTGTTGGACAGAATATGATCATCAGAAAGAGTCCATCTGAACTCCAGAAAATGTACGCAGCAGGCCAGTTGGTGAGGCGCATTTTGGGTGAGTTGAGAGAGATAGTGAAGCCAGGGATAACAACGTATGATTTGGAGCTTGTAGCGGAAAAACAGATCAAAGCAGCTGGCGCAAAGGCGGCGTTTAAGGGCTATTATGTACAAGCGGCAGGGAAACGTTTTCCTACTGTGTTGTGTACCTCAATCAACGAAGAGGTGGTCCATGGAGTGCCGTCGAAGAAGCGTACATTAGCTGAAGGCGACATAGTGAAAATTGATGTTGGTGTGCGACTAGACGGTTATTATGGAGATTCAGCAACTACGGTTCCAGTTGGTAAGATCAGCTCCGAGACAATGAGGTTGATGGATGTGACTAAGGAGTCGCTTGATCTGGCGATTGAGAAAATGATGGAAGGGCATCGCCTTTTTGATGTTTGTGGCACAGTGCAAAAGCATGTGGAGGAACAGGGCTTTTCGGTAGTTAGGGAGTTTGTAGGTCATGGCATAGGTACTGAATTGCATGAGCCTCCGAGTGTGCCGAATTATGTAGATCAAGGATTAAGTAATCCGAGATTGCGAACTGGGATGGTGTTAGCGATAGAGCCAATGGTGGCAGCTGGAAAGCCAGATACGCGAGTGCTGGACGATCGTTGGACGGCTGTAACCACTGATGGTGCTAATGCTGCTCATTTTGAGCACTGTGTAGCTATTACTGAAGACGGGCCGTGGGTGCTGACGGCGTAGCTGAGGCAAGTTTGTTTGCAGACGTATTCACGAGTGAATGGTGTAGAACGATGAAGGTACGAGCGTCGGTTAAGAAACTCTGTAATAAGTGTAAGGTGATCCGCAGAAAGGGTGTCTTGCGGGTTATTTGTGAAAACCCAAAACACAAGCAGAGGCAAGGATAGAGCTGCCGATAGACTTGGCAATCCGGTGGTTGGGAGGATGATATAGATGGCACGTTTTGAAGGCGTTGATTTGCCGAACGATAAGAGGTCAGAAATTGCGTTGACGTATTTATTCGGCGTTGGCAGAACTCGCGCGCGGTCATTACTATATAGGGCTGGAATTGATTTCGGCAAGAAGATGGCGGACCTCGACGACGAGGAAATTACGAACTTACGTAAAATCCTTGAAGAAGAGGGTCAGGTTGAGGGTGATCTACGCAAGGAAATTTCGATGAATATTCGCCGACTGATGGAGATCGGCTGCTATCGTGGTTTGCGTCATAGGCGTAGCTTGCCGGTGCGTGGTCAAAGAACGCATACCAATTCTAGGACACGCAAAGGGCCTCGCCGCGGCGCGGTCGCTAATAAGCAAAAGATAAAAATGAAGTGAGCTGGGTAGGGTAACAATTTTTCAGAACCCCAGGAGAAGTTATGGCCAAGGTGAAAGCAAAGAGTGGAAAGAAGAAACGCTTCAAAACTCGCACTAAAAAGTCGGTTCCGGTGGGTGTGGTGCATATAAAAGCGACTTTCAATAACACCATCATTACTGTCAGTGACCCAGATGGTAGAGTGATTTCCTGGAGTAGTTCGGGCTCATTAGGATTCAGAGGATCGCAGAAAGGCACTCCGTTCGCTGCGCAGCAAGCCTGTCTTAAAGCTGTGAACGCTGCTAAGGAGCACGGTTTGCGTTCGGTAACGGTGCGCGTGAAAGGTCCTGGTGGAGGGCGTGAGTCAGCCATTAGATCTCTTGCCGCGGCGGGACTAGAGGTCAGTTTAATTCGGGATGTGACGCCCATCCCACACAACGGCTGTAGGCCACCGAAAAAGAGACGCGTCTGATGTATAGAAATATTTAAGGTCTGAGAAGGGGAAGAATAGGAAAGCAACATGGCACGTTATCGAGGTCCAGTTTGTAGGTTATGCCGACGAGAGGGGATGAAGCTCTTTCTCAAAGGTGAGCGTTGTTATGGCAGCTCCTGTGCCATTGAGAAGCGCAATTACTTCCCCGGTCAACATGGCAAAACAAGTCGTCCGAAGCGTCTGATTGGATATGGCTTACAGCTTAGAGAGAAACAGAAGGTCCGGCGTATCTACGGGATTCTGGAACAACAGTTCCGTAATTACTACAAGAAGGCCGTCACGATGAAAGGGGTAGTTGGTGAGAATCTACTATCGCTACTCGAACGACGGCTAGACAACGCGGTTTTCCGTATGGGCTTTGGAGCGAGCCGGGCGCAGGCGCGACAAGTGGTGCGCCACGGTCATGTTCAAGTCAATGGACGGAAGGTGAATATACCGTCTTATTTGGTTAAGCCTGGTGATCAGATCGCAGTTCGAGAGAACTCGCGTAAACATGTCGGCCTGACAATGGCTCTTGAATCAACCGAGCACTTACTAGTGCCGAGTTGGATTGAGGTAGACCGAGAGAATCTCAGCGGCAAGGTCACGGGAATGCCTCGCCGCGATGAATTGGTTCAGATCCCGATTAACGAACAGTTGATCGTCGAGCTGTATTCTCGATAGTGAATCCAGCCTTTGGCTGCCGACGCGAAACGTCTGGCGGCATTAACGGAAAGTAGGTCGTATGTGGAAAGGATTTCAGAAACCCAAAAGACTGGCAGCAGATGGAGAGGAACTCTCTCCGACGCATGGAGTGTTTACAGCTCAGCCGTTTGAGCGCGGCTTTGGGCGTACCATAGGCAACTCTTTGCGCAGAGCTTTACTCAGCTCGATTGAAGGTGCAGCGGTAACAGCTGTCAAAATAGAGGGCATTTCTCACGAATTCAGTGCAATTCCCAATGTTGTTGAAGATGCAACTGATATTATTCTCAACATCAAACAAATCCCTTTAAAACTTCATGGTGAGGGTGCGCGGACGATACGTCTCCGTGCTACTGAGCCTGGCGAAGTGCACAGCGGGCAGATAGAGGCTGATTCTGATGTCGAGATTCTTGACAATGAAGTCTACATTGCCACGGTGGGCAAGGGTGGCGTTCTTGATGTAGAGATGCGTGTTAAACAGGGACGGGGTTATGTTAGTGCCGAGAAGAATTTTGATGATGATTTAGCGCTTGGTTACATACCGATCGATTCAGTTCATTCTCCGGTGCGTAAGGTCAACTACGAAGTTGAGGCTGCTCGTCTAGGGCAGATGACAGATTACGATAAATTGACAGTCGAGGTCTGGACCAATGGAGCCATTGCACCACAGGATGCAATAGGGTTTGCGGCGAAATTGATCAAGGATCACATGACAATTTTCATTAACTTTGAAGAAGAGGCTATCCAGGAAGAGGTTCCAACGGATGGTGTGGCTGATCTGGTTAATGAACATCTCAACAGATCAGTGGAAGAATTGGAGCTCAGTGTCCGTTCGTACAACTGTTTGAAGAATGCGAATATTCAAACAATTGGCGATCTGGTTGTCCGTAGCGAGGCTGATATGCTCAAGACCAAGAACTTTGGGCGCAAATCCCTCAATGAGATCAGGGAAATTTTGGATTCTATGGGATTGGCACTGGGGATGCGCTTTGATGAACAAGGGCGACTCGTTCCACCAAGCGGCACTATGGTCGCTGAAATAGATGCTATGGGACTGTAGAGGATCGGGAGAATTACATGAGGCATCGTAAGGCCGGCACTAAGCTTCAACGCAATCCATCGTCCCGTCGTGCGTTATTACGAGGATTGACGACGAGTGTCATACTGGAAGACCGCGTAATTACCACAGTGACAAAGGCTAAAGCGGTCAAACCAGTCGTAGAAAAGATGATTACTCTGGGGAAGCGTGACACCCTCCATTCTCGCCGTCAGGCGGCTTCCTATCTGCAGACACCCGATGCGGTGAAAAGACTATTCGACACCCTAGCGCCACGATTTGCAGAACGTAAGGGTGGTTATACGAGAGTTGTTCGACTGGGTCCTCGCAAGGGTGACGGTGCTGAGATGGCTCTCATTGAGATTCTCGGTGCAGAGCTTAAAAAACGGGCAGAAGAACGCCGTAAACGCCGAGAGGAACGCATGAAACAGCAACAGGAAGAGGAGACTGTCACAGAAGACAGCAAAACTTCTGAAACGGGTTCACCTGTCGCGTCGAGCTGAACCGGCGTGCCACACAGAACCCATGCAACCTAGCGATGCTGGCCCATGATTTCTTTACGCTTCTGACTTGTAGAATGTTGATTTGTTGTGACTCTTCGATTGGAAGAGCTCCCTTTGGCAATGGTTAGAACTGCACTAATCTACGTCTTGGTAGTTGCTGGATTGCTTGGACTCACCTCGTGTGCTGATGACTCCGACCAGGGGATTGTCGCAGAAGTAAATGGTTATAGAATTACCCAAAGAGAATTTAAGCATTACATAGCAATCCAAATCCCTGACCTCTCACAGCCTACTATGCCTAATCAGGCACAGATGCTCCAGCTGACGTTATTACGGGAGTTGATCGACAGATATATCATGTTACAGCGAGCTACGAAACGTGGCCTTGTGGCTAGAGATGATCAGATAGATGCAAGATTGAACACTTATCGCGCTTCTTACAAGACTGCCGATCAATTCAAACAACATCTCAAGAAAATAGACATAACCATCGAAGAATTGCGAGATGAATTTCGAAGAAACATATTAGTGGACAAACTATTGGCAAGTGAAATTATTGCCAAGATGACAGTCAGTGAAAGCGAAATACGGGATTACTATGAGAAAAACAAAGCTAGCTTCCACCTGGCCGAACAGCAGATTCATCTGGCACAAATTCTTATAACTGCCACCCCAGAAGTGCCTATTCCAAATTATCGTAACGACGATGCGCGAGATTTTGAAACAGCTCGAGCAAAGGCAGAAATGCTACTTGAGCTTCTGAGTGAAGGTCAGCCTTTTTCTGAAGTTGCTAAAAATTACTCTGAAGATCCAGGTTCCATTGGTAACGGAGGTGATTTGGGGTTCATTCCGCAGTCTTTCCTCGAGGAAACTGACCTTAATCTACGTCGCGTTGTAGCTTCACTTTCACCAGGTGAGATCTCACCTATCATCAGGTCCGGTTCGGAACTACGTATCATCCGCTTGATCTCTCGGGCACCAGCGGGACAACGTGAATTTTCTGACCCTAGAGTCCAGCAGTCGATTCGTGAGACATTGAAAAACCGTAAAGATCAGCTTTTGCGTACCGCCTATTCGGAGATGCTACGGAACGAAGCGGATGTGACGAACTACATAGCGAAACGCATCATATCCAATTTTGATTCTTTAAATTAGGGTTTGTCTTGAAGTGAGTTTTCCTGATAAGGTGCGGAGTCAAGTTCTTTGGCATCGTATTCGGTGATCACCTAACCCGTGTGTCACACTTGGACTTTTCGACTCGGTTACACAATTGCGGACTAAGCAGCTAATTGCTCTTTTGAAGGTCTTCAAACCACTCCCACTGCGTGTAGGAATATGAAGGTAATTGCAATAGGAACAAGCAGTTTTAATAGGAGTACCCAAGCTCTGTAGAACACACCGAGTTTGGTGCCACTCAAAAAGTTGTGTTTGCGAATCGCTTCGTTCATTTTCCAGGCGGTAAAGAGGGAGATGCCTAACCCACCCAGAGGAAGCATCCAATTTGTGGCTAAGTAATCCGCGGTGTCGAACCAATTTCTACCGAAGATTGCTGCGAAGTCTTGCCCGAAAAACGTAGTGCTTCCGCTTAGCGCGGAAGGAATTCCGAAGATTCCCACCAATGTTCCAGCCACTAGAGTGGCGCGCTTACGTGTCCAACCGTGTTCGTCCATAAAGTAAGAACAGGTTGGCTCGAGCATAGATATTGCACTGGTTATAGCTGCGAATACTAGTAGCCCGAAGAAGATTGAAATAAATAATGCACCGCCTGTCATCTGACTTAGTGCAACCGGGATACTGACGAACACAAGACCAGGTCCAGCAGACGGTTCTAAGCCAAAAGTAAAGATGATTGGGAATAGTACTACTGCCGCCAGGATTGCTATGAGCGTATCGAGAAATGAAATTGTTATCGAGGCCGACACAATGTCATCTTGTTTGCGTAGGTAACTACCGTAAGTCACCATTGATCCCATACCTAGACTTAGTGAAAAGAATGCTTGTCCCAATGCTTCCAAAACACCTTCCGCCGTCAGTTTTTCGCTGTGGAAACCGAAGACGAAGCTCATGCCTTCACTAAAGCCTTCTAGGGTAAAAGACTTCAACAAAAGTGCTATGAGCATAATGAACAGAGCTGGCATTAAGATGCGAGCCCAGCGTTCAAGACCCTTCGCCACCCCTCCCAGTACGATCGCCATAGTTATGGTTATAAAAAAGATGTGCCAGAAAAGGTTTATGCCTGGCGAGGCAAAAACTTCTGTGAAGATGTTTTGAAGACTAGATGTATCAGTGTTAGTAATTCCACCTGTTAGTGCTAGCCAGGCGTAGTGTAGAGACCAACCGGCTACGATGCTGTAGAAGGACAAAATCACAAAAGATGAAGCCACTCCTAACCAGCCGAAAGCTTGCCAAGGGCTTCTTGGGCTACTCAGTTCTCGTACGGCGCCCACAGGGGATTTTTGGGTTGAACGACCCAACAAGATCTCTGCAATCATTACTGGCAAACCAACCAACAGGACACATGTCAGATACACGGCGACAAAAGCACCACCTCCATTAGTCCCCGTTTCATAGGGAAATTTCCAGATATTTCCTAATCCCACCGCTGAGCCAGCAGCAGCTAGGATAAAACCGACGCGAGAACCCCACTGTGCTCTTTGTGTCAATTTAATACTCCGTCAGGAAGAGGCTGCAGGGTAAAGCTAAAACATTCCAGGCCTCTCCTGGTGCATCCCAAAAGCGAGAACTGAAAAGATAGCACAGTTGGAGGTGAGTGAGTTTGTGCTTGATACGCTTACAGCTTTTCTTTCGGAATAAGGGCTGAAGGAATCATCCTAGTGCCATGGTTTTCCAGTCAGGATTTTAGGAAGATGTTTTGTGAAGGCATTGCGGGAGAGTACCTGGTCGCAACCGGCCTGGAGAGCTGAGTCGATTAATGTGGACATTTCGTGTTGGATAAACCCAATTATGGGTAGGTCCACAGATGCAGTGGTCTCTTTCAAACTCTTAATGGTTAGAACGGGATCAATGCCGTCGGCGTTCAAGTCCAACACAATGAGCCTCGGCTTTGATTGAATACAACTGATTAGATCTTCTGTGGAGTCTGCAAAGCGGATTTTTGCACCCACTTGTTTAGCAGTTTCACCGATTTTGGCTAAAAAAAACAGATCTTTCACAAGAGCGATTACTTCGCTATTGGCCTCGGCACCCATAACTAAAGGGTACAATTATATTTGTCTTGCCTGCATGGTATTGGTTTTGTGCGGTTGGGTGTGTTGCGACTGCTACGATAATGTTGGCATGCCAAAGTTGAAAAATGTAGATGGCCATCAGGCCTGGCAATGTAGGTAGTGCTCTCATCCGCTAAAAACATTTTCAACCGGCTCGTGAGTGCACTCTCTACCAGAATGAAAAATTATGTCCTCTGCCCCATGTACCATAGATATCGCACATAGCCCCGACGCTGATGATGCCTTTATGTTTTACGCTTTGGCGACTGGTAGGGTGAGTTCACCGACCGTCAAATTTGAACATGTCCTGAAAGACATTCAAACACTTAACACTGCTGCGCTCGAAAGTCGTTACGGCATGACGGCAGTTTCCTATCATGCGTATCCCTATTTGGCAGATCGTTATGTTCTGACATCGGCAGGGTCGAGTGTTGGTGATGGCTATGGACCGGTGGTGGTGTCAAGCCGGAAATTAGACCACACGCAATTGAAGGGAAAAACTATTGCTGTTCCTGGTGAATTGACCACTGCCTATCTCGCGCTGCGATTATTCGAGCCGGATTTCACAGTCAAGGTCAAGCCGTTTGATGAAATTATTGAAACTGTTGTATCGGGTGAAGCGGATGCTGGTGTGGTTATTCACGAGGGGCAACTCTTCTATGCTGCTGCCGGTATGCACAAGGTAGTGGATTTGGGTGCTTGGTGGAAGGAGTGTCACGACTTGCCACTCCCGTTAGGGGCGAACGCCATTCTCCGTAATTTATCATCAGAGATTCAGCATGAGAGCTGTCGTTGTTTGAGTGAAAGTATTCAGTATGCTCTTGATCACCGTGAGGAGGCGTTGCAATATGCCCTCGGATTTGGGCGCGGGTTAGATGCGAAACTTGCTGATCGGTTCGTTGGTATGTACGTGAATCACTTTACTACGGAGATGCGACCAGAGGTTGTCGAATCAGCACAGATTCTTCTTGACTCTGGCTATGAAGCCGGAATAATCTCTAAACGCATCCAAATTGAGTTCGTATAATTGTTTCCATGAGCTGGGCCGTGTACCACTGAAAGTTCTCAAAGGTGTCTGTCATGAAATCTGGTCGCGTTCTCTGTCGTTTTATTCTGTCGACTGTAGGTCTGTTGCTACTGCAGTTTTCTTTTGCGGTTTCGGCACCCTTGCAAGATCTCTCTCACAAGGATGCCAGAAAAAGGATGAAGGCCACTGAGAAAATTGGCCGCCTCAAAGACCCCAAACATATTCCACTGATCAAACCGTTATTGCAGGATCCGGTGGTGAAGGTTCGAGCAAAAGCTGTAGCAGCAGTCACTTCCATAGGTACTCAGCACAGTTTGTCGGTATTACGCCTGGCCACAAATGATTCAATCTCTGAAATTCAGATTATGGCCACCGATGGATTAGTGAATTTCTACTATCCAGGCTATGTGCGCAAGGGTTTTGGGGCTTCTCTAAAGAAGTTTGGCGCTGGTATTAAAAACCGTTTAGCTCAACCAGCTGAAGTAATTATTGATCCCTATCTGAAGGTTTCCCCCGATGTGATCGCAGTGTTGAGTCGCCTAATTTCTAATGGTGCGACATTAGAATCACGTGCGAATGCTGCACGTGCAGTTGGTATCTTGCGCGGCGATCAGGCTCTGCCACAATTACTTGAAGCTCTACGTTCAAAAGACACAGGTTTGATTGTCGAATCAGTTCAAGCAGTTGAAAAAATTGGTGATGTCAGTGTCGGCCCTTCATTGGTTTTCCTACTGCGCGACCTCGATGAAAGAGTTCAGCTTTCCGTTGTGAAGGCAGTTGGTCAACTTCTGGTGCGTGAATCAATTCCTGAGCTGGTGGGCCTCGTTAAAAGTTCGAACAATAGAAAAATTCGACGACAAGCGTTAATTGCACTTGCCAAGATCCCAAACTCGAACCAGCGAACAACGTTTTTGATGTATCTGCGGGATAAAGATCATCAGATACGTGCGGCGGCAGCTGAAGGCATAGCGAGATCCGCCGAACCCAGAGACTTAGCGGTCGTTAAAGAAGTATTCGAACGTGAAAAGAATGAATCAGCACGACTTTCGGCAGCTTTTGCAGCGGTATATCTTGGTGATCTCAGTTACATCAACTATCTTGTCGATGCACTTAGTTCCACATTTCATCGGATGGAGGCGCGACCGTTCCTTGTTGAGTTATCGAGAAAGCCGGCGGTGCTTGAGAGGCTCTACCAGCCTCTTATTTCAGGCACGAATGATCAAAGGAGGCATCTTGCCTACGTGCTTTCGAGAAGTGGTACAAAAAAAAGCATTTCTCATTTAGAAAAACTCACACATGACTCCGAGCCACGAGTTGCTCGAGCTGCGATCGAAGCGATCAAAACTTTACAGGCCCGCCTTTAGTTTTCTGATGCACTCGACAGAAGAAGATTTTTCCGCAACGATGCGACCTGATTTAAACTCGTGTTTTGAAGACGACGATTCTCCAGAAGATGGTTCTTTTCAAAGGCTTGCTGTCCGCGTCGATTTGTCCTTCAAAGATACCTTGGTTTCGGCTCTTCAAGTTTTTTTGTACCGTGCACGCACAGGTATTATTCTTTATTTGGTGGTGACAGTAGGGCTATTTTTACTCACCACCCTGTACGAGAGGGCTGAGTTTATCACCGCCGCTACAGCCGCTTCAGTTGTGGCTTTACTGATGTCAGCCCTCACTGCTGTCTTGATATATAGAAACGCAAAGCTGGAATTCTCTAAGGCCGCCAGTGGTGTTCATATTATGCAGTATCGTTTTGATGCTGATGGTGTTCTGATTGAAACACTGGAGAGACCAGGCTGGTTCGAGTGGGGTTCGTTCGAAAACTTTTTAGAGGTACGGAGTTATTTTCTTCTATTTCGCAATAGTCACCAGTGCTACGTGATTCCAAAGAGAAGCTTGAGTCGGCTAGAAGAGGTCAACAATCTACGGGCTATGCTTGATCGACACATAGGGGAAAACGCTGTGAAGCAACCGAAATGAACGAAACAAGCTTCAAGGGCCGCTTTAGTTTTAATCGTTGCGGCACATTTTTGGGCGCATGAGCGATTGTGCTCTCTTGGATACTAGTGTATTAGCTATATTCCGTGGCAAAATAGAAAGATAACCGGCGGCAGCAGATTGAATTGCCGGCAAAGTAGGGAGTTCAGACAAAATGCCTTGGACAGGAATGAAATCAGTATCAGTAGTATTTCTTTTGGGAGCAGTCTTGCTCCCTTGCACATTGAGCGCTCAGGAGCTACCACCGGCTCGCGTGGCAGTTGTGAATTTCCAAAATGCTCTTTTGGCAACGGATGACATGCAGGCCAGATCCAAAGAACTGGAGTCGAAATACGCACCAAGAAGAGATGAGCTAGAAAAACGTGCGCAAGAGTTACAAGATTTACAGAGGAAACTGCAATCGGTCACGGGAGCAGAGGCACGAGCAGTGCAGAACGAATTCCAACGCAAACAGCGAGAGGCACAACGCATGCAAGAGGATTTCCAGACGGAAGTCGAATTTGATCGTACTGATGTTTTAGGTGCCGGTGCGCGAGTAATGCGTGAAGTCGTTGCAGAATTGGCAAAAGAGAAGGGGCTCGATCTGGTTGTCGACGTTTCTACTCAGATATCTAATACGTTGTTCTTTAAGCCGACACTCGATCTTTCGGTCGAGGCTACAGCAGCCTATAACCGGAAGGTGCAGGCTCAATAGCTTTTACCTTTAAAGGAAGCCACATTTTTCTGTGATGGGTTACCTGGACGACTACTATTCAGTGTCGGGGTCACGTCGAGAGGATTTACTCAAGGCCGTGACATTAACTCTCTTGATTGCAGTGATTGCAGGCGGCATCCTGTACTTTTTTTTCAAAAACTATTTTGAAGAACGCCGGGTTTCGTCTTTTTTAATGGCATTGCAAGAGGGAGATCATGCGGAAGCATACCAGTTCTGGGGATGTTCAGTAGAGGAACCGTGCAGAAACTACAATTACGAAAATTTTTTGCAGGATTGGGGGTCATCGAGCCAGTTTGGCCAAGTGGAGAGGTTTCGATTAGGGCGTTCGGCGGAAGTAGGAACAGGTGTGATCGTAGAGGTGTATATAAATGGGACATTGCATCCGGAACTGTGGGTAGAAAAGGGCAGCAAAGTTGTCGGGTTTTCACCTTATAAGTTTCGAAAGAGTCCATTTTCTCCGTGATCCGCCTATGCAATTCATTGGCTTTAGCTAATCATTTGAGTCAATCGAGAGGTTACCTGCCTTGAAGCTGCACAGAGATTTGTTGTTTCACAGCTGCATAGGCTCTTTTGTGTGTCTCAGGGTTGTCTCCAAAGCTTTCGATCCAAAACACATTCTGTTCTCGACGGAACCAAGTCATTTGGCGTTTAGCGTAGCGATGAGTTTGGGTAATTGTTGTACGGATCGCCTGCTCAACGGTTGAAGCTCCATTGAGGTGTGCTAGGGCTTGTTTATAACCAATAGCACCAAGTGGCCATGCTTCACGACGAAGTCCGGTGTCAAGTAACTGCTGCACTTCCTCGACAAGTCCGTTATTGAACATCCGTTGAGTGCGCAACTCAATTTTCTCTCGAAGGTCTCTGCGGGGTGGGTTTAGACCGATGCGGAAAATTTCATAGTTTGTGAGAGCATTTTCTCCAGTTTCCCAGAGTTTTGATGCTGGTTTTTTGCCGATGATACATACTTCTATTGCTCGGGTTAATTTAGCATGGTCATTGGGGTGAATATAGCCCGCAGCTTTCGCGTCAAGCCGGTTCAGTAATTGGTGAAGGTAGCCTGCAGGTCGTGTGGCAATCCGTCTATTTAGACGATCTCGTAACTCTTGGTCACGTGTAGGAGTCGGCGGCAGACCCTCAATCAGAGCACGCAGATAGAAGCCAGTGCCGCCGACCAGTATTGGGAGTTGGCCACGAGTAGCAATTTCTTCAAGTGTCTTGCGCGCGTGTCGTACATAAAGACCGACACTGACCTGTTCATTCGGTTCAAAAATGTCAAGCAAATGGTGTGGGATGTTACGGCGCTGAGCCAAAGGAGTCTTAGCAGCACCTATGTCGAAACCACGATAGAGTTGGATGGAGTCAAAGTTAACTATCTCTCCGCCGAAATGTTCTGCGATGTTGAGGGCAAGCTCGGATTTACCGGATGCAGTGGGCCCGACTACGGCAATCAAAAGTTTTAAGGGATGGTTTATCAAATCAAAACTACGGTTCTTCATTCGGGGGATCCATCGTAGTATGAGTTGGATAGACTCGTATTGTTCTGCTGTATTAGCAATATTCGATTACTACTTAAAAATTCAGCCACAAGCTACAGAGATTCTCCTCTTATTAAGTCGGCATAGCTTTCACGTTCTCGGATTATTTTGAAGTTCGAATTTTGAACTAGTACTTCGGGTGGACGTGGGCGAGCGTTGTAGTTCGAGGCTAATGCAAACCCGTATGCTCCCGCTGTGCATACTGCGAGTACTTCACCAGGTTTTGAATCTTCTATTTCCCGTCGGCGGGCTAGAAAATCACCAGTTTCACAGATTGGCCCCACAATATCTGCGATGATCTTTGGTCTTCCGGACCGTATTAACGGTACGATTTCGTGGTACGAGTCATAAAGCGAAGGGCGGATTAAGTCATTCATTGCTGCGTCGACAATAATGAATTCTTTTGCATCACTCCGTTTGCGATAGAGGACTCTTGTTAGTAACACTCCAGCCGGCCCTACAATTGAGCGACCGGGCTCGAGAATGAGGTGTAAGTTTTCACCACGAAGCTTTTCTGTCAATTGCCCGAGAAATTTTTCAATGGACGGAGTTGTCTCTGAATCCCGATAAGCTACAGCTAGTCCACCACCCAGATCTAAGCAACTTATTGGAATGTCAATTTTTTTTAGTCTTTCCACTAAAGTTGTAATAGTATCGAGTGTTTCTAAGAACGGTCCACTATCAAAGATTTGTGATCCAATGTGGCAGCTAACACCCACCAAATTTAGATGATCATTACTAGCGAAACGTTTATAAATCTGTTCGGCTTCTCTGATAGGAATACCGAACTTGTGTTCGTGCATTCCAGTGGCAATGTAAGGATGAGTCTCAGCGTTGATATCTGGGTTAACGCGAAATCCGATGTCGGGCCGCTTGTTCAATTTTTGAGCAGTTAGCGCAAGCGCATGTGCCTCCGGTTCAGATTCGCAGTTGAACATTTTGACACCACATTTCAAAGCGTACTCGATCTCAGAGGGTGTCTTCCCCACGCCAGAAAATACGACCTTTTTGGGGTCGCCACCTGAGCTGATCACACGGAACAACTCACCACCCGAGACGACATCAAAGCCGGCACCTTCACGAGTCAGGAGTGAAAGAACGCCCAGCGTACTGTTTGCCTTTACTGAGTAATGAATCTCATGGTCTAGATTCTCAAGAGTACGGCTATAAGCTCGATAGTTGTCGACAATTGCATCACCCGAGTAGACATAGCACGGGGTGCCAACCTTCTCAGCTAAATCTGTCAACGGGGTTCTGTTGCAACAGAACACGTTGTCTCGATAGCCAAAGCTTTGTATCGACATTTCAATTCTCTTGCTCGGTGTTGACCGACCGAGTAGCAATACGGTGGGAGTCTGGTTATGTCCTCCCACAACAATAATTCACCGCGGAAGTCTTAGGATGCCAGTAACTATGCTTGACATCAACCCGATCACACCACGAAGCAATACGAGAGTCAACCTCTTCAATCCCGGTTTTTGGAAACGACAAATTTTTCCGCGGCTTGGGTCACAATAGCAACACCAGATGAACTTCCAATACGTGTGGCCCCTGCACGCATCATCTGAACCAAATCTGAATAGGTTGTTATGCCACCCGCTGCTTTGATTCCCACCTCGCCACCGACGAGGCTGTGCATCAGTGCAACATCGTGAATGTTTGCTCCTGGTATTCCAAAGCCAGTTGAGGTTTTGACAAAATCCGCCCCTGCCAGCTTTGATAGCACGCAGGCCAAAACTTTCTCTTGGTTACTAAGTAATGAAGTCTCCAGTATAACTTTGAGTATTCTGTGGGTTGAATGTACCAATTCCGCTACACAACGGATGTCCGTATACACAAGATCTTCTTCGTGTGATTTTAAGGCTCCAATTGAAAGAACCATATCTACTTCATCAGCGCCGAGCTTGATCACCTGTTCTGCCTCCGCACATTTTACGGGTGTAAGAGTTGCGCCCTGAGGGAAGCCTACAACAGTGCATGTTTTAACGGATGAACCGCGCAACTCTCGTGCGACGAGAGAAACCCATCCGGGATTAACACAAACTGCTGCGAAGCCGTGATGACGAGCTTCCGCACAGATTTTTCTAACATCACGTTCTGTAGCATCAGGTCGAAGTAAAGTATGGTCGATCAGGTTTGCTACTCCCGCCTCAGAAGGAGACCAATCAGGATAGGGGATGTGCACGTGACTTCCGTCGGGCGTTAGGCTATTCATAGTATCGCTGAATGTTTGAGTTTCTATTTCAGAACCGCAATCGGTGCTGGTTGTTTTGTTAGTTTTTTCCCCCGGCTCACTCTTCAGCCTAGCCAACAGTTCGTCGCCGATACTGTGAACAATACGATCTAGCTCGCTTTTGCTCATCTCAGGCATTCTTTTAGTTGTACTGATTTTTCATCGAAACCGACATTGCATCCTAATTTTAGCTCACAGAAGGTGATTTATTGATTACTGGTCCAAGTGATTTTCCGGTTCCTGTTGTTGACCTACTCTCTGTGGAGTATCGTTACATTACGATCTTTTACAATTGTATCTACGGTGCTGAGCAAAAATAAATTACACTCGATCGATCACAATACCTATCTAGTTCAGATAAAATCTTACGATTGATCATGTTGTATGGGTAAAGTATTTTACCTCAGCTAATGGCTTTGAACACCAATGCGTATCCTTATTGTTTTGACAATTCTCGCTGGGCTTTTATCATGTGCCGATGGCGAAAAAAGTTCCGGTGTTACACAGTTCAAATTGGGTCATGTTGCGGGTCCTGATTCGTTAATTACGGCTTGTGCTGACGAGTTTGCACGGCGAGTTAATAAAAAACTTGCAGGACGTGCGGAGGTTCAAGTATTTGGTTCAAGTCAACTCGGTAATGATGAGACCTTGTTGCAAAAGCTGAAACTAGGTACGGTTGATTTCTCTCTGCCTTCCACTATCATGTCGTCTACTGTCGATGCCTTTGGGCTCTTTGAGATGCCCTATTTAGTGAGAGATAGAGAACATATGAAACACATTGAGAGGGCTGTTTTTTGGCCTCGTATTGCACCGGAGGCGGAAAAAAATGGCTACAAAATACTGGCACTGTGGGAAAACGGCTTCCGGCATATCACAAATTCTGAGAGGCCAATCGTAACGCCTTACGATCTCGCTGGCATTAAGTTGCGCACGCCTCGTGGGCGCTGGCGTGTCAAGCTGTTCCAAACATATGAAGCAAATCCGACACCAATGCCTTTGAGTGAAGTGTTTGTAGCTTTACAAACTGGTGTCATGGATGGTCAAGAGAACCCCTTAGCGCAGGTCTGGGGTGCGAAACTGCAGGAGGTTCAAACCTATCTTTCCTTAACTGGTCATGTCTACACGCCAGCCTATCTCGTCACAAGTGTCGAACATTGGAAGAAGGTTTCACCTGATCTCCGTGCTGCGCTTGCTGCAATTGCTCGTGACATGCAGGGGTTTGTGTACCGGACTGCCGAGCAAATGGATGCTGAACTTCTATTGAAGCTTGAAGCCACAGGTATGAAAGTTAACCGAGCGGACACCAAGGCCTTTCAGCGGGCTGGAAAATCAATTTACGAAGAATTCAGTGCCGCTGTTCCTGGTGCTGAAAATTGGATTCAAACCACTCTCGCCCTTGGTGAGAATTAGTTTGCTTTGTAACAAGCTTGAGTCAGCCGATCTTGTGTAGCAGATAGGCAGGATACCCTACGGCAAGCTTTAGGAAAATTTAGCATCTTCAGATCAAGCTCAAGAGTAGGACTACTACGTATGATCACAAAGGAATATTTTGCACGTTGTATCACTTTGATGTCTTTCCTTTTTAACACTGTGATTGGGTTGTTTGTCTTTTTTGTGCTTACCCAAGCTGCTAGTTCGACATGGCTTGAAGATTTTGAACTACATTCTCTGGAGAATTGGCATCTCCCTCAGCCATCGCACTGGGAGAGGGTTGTTATCGAAGGTAACGGAGTACTTCATCTCGCGGTTGGCGGCCCTGTTGGCAAAAACCCACGTCGACCTGTAAAATTCGCTATCTTGGAGGGCCCTTGTCTCGTTGGTTTTACATTAGGAGTAAAACTGAAGAAGGACCCGATTGAAGAAGAATCGGACCTAATAGTTGTCTTTGCCTACCAGGACAAAGAACATTTTTACTATGTGCATTTGTCGAATGACACTGGTGACGTCAGTGTGCACAATGGGATCTTTAAGGTCGCTGGAGCTGACCGTGAACGCATAGCGGGAAAAGGATCAAGGCCGACTCTACCTGATTCAGAGTGGCATCATGTGGCGGTTGTCCATGATCGTTTAACTAGCACGGTGCGAGTGTATATTGACGGTGAATCTGAACCGAGATTTCAGACAAGCAATCACTCAATTCCTTTTGGTCGCATTGGCTTGGGGTCTTTCAACAACAGTGGCATGTTCGACGAATTGCATCTCGATGGCACAACAGTGGATCTTTGTTCGGCGGAAATTGACTCTCCACTTGATGACTAGTATTTCGACAGAAGAGAGATCAAATTCCCGCTGCCGATTTCTGTCTCAAAATGGTCGTGTATCGATAGATTGTCATCGTGAAGGAACTGCCGGTTTATTGCCCACGAGATTGATTCATAGGCAATGGACACCGCCTGGAAACTTCGATAGACTCTAGGTTTGGCGTCTTCGTATGTGATGGAGACGTGCGCCCAGGCTGTGGCTGAGTTGTTCAGACGAGCCGCCATATACGGTCGAATTTCTTCAAGAGATTGAGAGGTTTGAGGTGGAGGCCTGCCGTAAGGCGCGTCGAGAAGTGATAATGACGAGAAAAAATACAACGTATGTTCCACAGGCCTCTGAGGTGAAGTCCAACTGGTATCTTCTCGATGCCAAGGATCAGGTTCTCGGTAGATTGGCGACTCGTGCAGCGGTGTTGCTTATGGGTAAACACAAGCCTGACTACACTCCATTTTTGAAGACGGGTGACCATGTGGTAGTGGTGAACGCCGAAAAAATACGTCTAACAGGTAAGAAAGAAGACCAGAAGATGTATAGACGGCACTCGGGGTATCCAGGGGGATTGAGGTCAGTGAATGCACGCAAGCAGCGTGAGGTTTTCCCCGAGCGTATGATTGAGGGTGCCGTTGCGGGCATGTTGCCCAAAAATAAACTGGGGAAGCAGCTAACCACCAGACTGAAAGTTTACGCGGGTGCGGTGCACCCACACGAAGCACAGCAACCGGAGGCAGTTGAAATCTCCTAACCTTTCAAGCTGCAGCCGGTTTAGAGTTAATGACAAGGAAAGATAACGACAATGGCCGAACATAAAAGTCCGAGTGGGCAAGTTCAGTATGTGGGAACAGGACGGCGAAAGTGTGCCGTAGCAAGGGTGTTTCTCCGCCCGGGCGAAGGGAAAATCACTATTAATGGTCGCACTCCAGAAGATTATTTTCCAACGTCAGCGCATCGTCTACGCATTACACAGCCACTACAGGTGACGGATGCCACTGAGAAATTTGATCTGGTGGTTTTGACCAATGGTGGTGGACTAAACGGTCAAGCCGATGCAATTCGCATGGGACTTGCACGAGCTTTGCAGGACTTTGATCTTGAACTAAGGCAAATATTGAAGAAAGAGGGCTTCCTGAGGAGGGACCCACGCAAACATGAGCGTAAAAAGTACGGGAGACCTGGGGCACGGAAACGTTTTCAGTACTCCAAACGCTAAGGAAGGTTTAGTCTGTCTGCCTTCGATGACTCGTGCGGCAGGTTTTTTTAAAGCTTGCGGATCCAACTTTCGCTTGGCCGGATTCGCGACAAAGGAGGATACTTGGCTGAGATCACAATGAAAGAATTGCTCGAATCAGGCGTTCATTTCGGGCACCAGATCAGGCGCTGGAATCCGAAAATGAAAGAATATATTTTCGGCGAACGCAATGGCATTCACATCATTGACCTACAAAAGACATTCAAGGCGTTTAAAGAAGCGGCACAGTTTGTGACTGATTCGGCGTCCGAAGGCAAAACGGTTCTTTTTGTTGGTACTAAGCGTCAAGCGCAAGAGGCTGTGGCTACAGAGGCGGTTCGTTGTGGCCAGTACTACATCAATAGTCGTTGGTTGGGAGGACTACTAACAAATTGGTCGACGGTACAAAAATCAATCCAACGACTTAAGGACTTGGAAGTACTTGCAGATCAAGAGGGCTATGAAGGTCGCTCGAAGAAAGAGGTTTCGAGACTGGAACGAGAACGCAAACACCTCCACCAGAACCTGCGCGGCATAAAGGAAATGCCTGGCATCCCAGACATCTTGTTTGTGATCGATTCTGGCAAGGAAGATATTGCTATTCGGGAAGCGAAGAAGTTGGACATTTCAATTGTTGCAGTGGTGGATACCAATAGCGACCCGACCCCAGTTGACTATGTTATTCCTGGCAACGATGATGCTCTTCGAGCTATTCGTCTGTTCTCCGCCAAGATTGCCGATGCTGTTCTTGCTGGTACCAATATGGCTGTTGACCAAGCGACTGCAGAGGGTGCAGATGACGTTGCTGTAGGTGCTGATGCAACGGAAGAAGCTACTGATGCAACGGAAGAAGCTGCTGATGCAACGGAAGAGCTTGCTGACGTTGAAGTGCAAAACAATGGCGAAAGCGATTCTGAAGTTGTTCCGGATGTTGATACCATCACAGAAACTGCGACTGCTGCTGACGAGGTGCCACAAAAACTACACCCCGACACTGTTTCTGAGGAGAGTGCCGATGTGTCGACAACGGAGGGTGAGTCAATCAAGGTCCAGTCTGGAACTACTGGACTTGAGCCGGGGAACGATTTGTAGGTTTGACAGGAAGATCTTTGATGGGGATTAGTGGTTTACGTGAAGCCCACAACCCTATTGATTATTAAAGTTAGGTAGGTAGACAATGGCGGAAATTACCGCACAAATGGTGAAGGAACTACGGGAGCGTAGTGGCGCTGGAATCATGGAGTGCAAGAGGGCTCTTTCTGAGTCTGGTGGTGATATTGATGAAGCGGAACTGGTTCTACGCAAACGTGGAATCGACGTAGCTCAAAAGAAGGCTTCGCGTACTGCAAACGAAGGTAGTATTGGATCGTATATTCATGCTGGCAGCAAGCTTGGTGTACTAGTCGAAATTAATTGCGAAACTGACTTTGTGGCTCGCACAGACGATTTTCAGAGTCTAGTGCATGACGTAGCTATGCATGTTGCTGCTGCAGACCCACGTTTTATTAGTAAGGATGAGGTGACGGAAGAGGCTGTACAGAGGGAAAAGATGGTTCAGCGCGAACGCGCTCTAGCCGAAGGGAAGCCTGAAAAGATAGTAGACAAGATTGTTGATGGGCGAATGGGAAAATTTTATGAGGAAGTGTGTCTACTTGAGCAGCCTTTCGTTAAGGACAACTCAACAACAGTAGGTGAGATGATCACGGCACAAATAGCCAAGATGGGTGAAAACATTACTGTAAGCCGTATAGCCCGGTTCAAGGTGGGCGAAGCCGGTTCTTGAATTAATATTTGTGTGGACCGGAGTGTAACCCGGCATTTATGGGACACAGTCGCATTCTCTTTAAGCTCAGTGGTGAGGCTCTTGCAGGCCAAGCGGGGTTCGGTGTTGACAGTGGGCGGGTGTCTGAAATCACGTCCGAAATTGCTGAGCTAGCAAAAAGTGACGTTCAAGTAGCGCTAGTGGTAGGTGGAGGGAACTTCTTCCGGGGAGTTTCGGCTTCAGATGATGGATTAACTCGTGTTTCCGTTGATTACATGGGAATGCTAGCAACTATCATCAATGCAGTTGTCCTTCGTGACCATATTTCTGCCTGTGGCGTGTCAGCAAATATACTGAGCGCTATCAATGTTCCTCCTATCACTGAGTTGTGCTCTCCGACCACTGCGATAAAACTGCTTGAATCTGGCCATGTGGTGATTTTTGCTGCGGGCACTGGTAGTCCATACTTTTCTACTGATACAGCAGCAGCTTTACGTGCTATTGAAATTGAGGCTGAACTTGTTGCTAAGGCTACAAAAGTTGATGGGGTTTACAATAAAGACCCAGTTTGTTTTCCAGATGCACAAAGATATGAGAAGATTTCTTATGCTGAAGTTCTCACGGCTGGATTGGCGGTGATGGACCAGTCGGCAGTCGCGATGTGTCGGGAGAATGATCTTCCGCTGGTTGTATTTGATCTTAATGTTAGAGGCAACATCAAGAAAGTTGCTGCGGGAGAAAATATTGGCACTCTGATTCACGCGGCCGAGTAGAAACAGTTCCACTTTGAAGGTGGTTACCTTTTAACTTTTCTGGTTTTGATCAACTCGACAGGAGAACGACCATGTCCCATATCCAAGGTGAAACGGTCGCGGACATAGAATCTCAAGTAGTAGTCCGCATGAAAAAAACGTTGGAGGATTTGCATCGTGAGATGGCTACCATCCGTACTGGCAAAGCATCACCAACAATTTTGGATGGGGTGCGCGTAAATTACTACGGGACACCTACACCTCTCAATCAACTTGCAAACATGTCAGCACCTGAGTCGTCACTCATCCTAGTACAGCCATGGGATGTTTCGCAGATCGATGAAATTGAAAAGGCGATACTTTCATCTGGCCTGGGCTTGAACCCCTCCAATGATGGCAAGGTTATTCGGATCATCATTCCCGCATTGACTGAAGAGAGACGCAAAGACTTAGTGAAGCTTCTACACCAAGTTGTTGAGCAACATCGAGTCGCAGCACGCACGGTTCGCCGTGATGCTAACGATGCTCTCAAACAGCTCGAAAAAGACAAGAAAATTTCGGAGGATGACAGTCGACGTGGCCAGGAATCGGTACAGAAAAAGACGAGCGAAATTGTCGCTGATTTGGACAAGGCTGGCTCGGTTAAGGAACAAGAGATCATGGCGATTGGCTAGCCCTCTGATTCCGAGTGTGCAGATGTTTTCAAGTTGCGGCTAGCATGGCATGGGATTCAAGTTTGGCACACTGAATCACCCGATGAATGAAACTCTCAACATTCTTGCATTCATACTGGCAAGACATTGCAACTACTACCTCTGTTTAAGCCACGCTTAGATTGGTCACGAAACAGGATAGGCCCGCTGAGGCATAAGATTATGGTTCTAGATCAGGTCCGAAAATGCGGAGTCTGTATCATTTGTTTCGGTGTGCTGCATTGACCACGTACAATCACTTATGAGGTGATGCCTCTCAACATTCTTTGCTGTTGCTATGACAGGAACCATTTATCTTGTGGCTACGCCGATTGGGAATTTGGATGATCTCAGCCCGCGTGCGGTTACGATTCTGAAACAAGTAGATAGAATTGCATGTGAAGACACTCGTCACAGTGGCAAGTTGTTGCGACACTTCAAGATTGACAAGCCACTGTTGAGCTACCACGAACATAATGAAAACAAGCGTGCTCAAGACTTGACAAGGATGGCACGCAGGGGAGAGAAAATTGCTGTTATTTGCGATGCCGGAATGCCGGGCATCTCGGATCCGGGTTATCGCGTAGTTCGTGCAGCGATAGATCAGGGAGTTCCGATCATTCCAATCCCCGGTCCGACGGCAGTGGAAACGGCACTTGCAGCTTCTGGTTTGCCAACAGATCGGTTCCGTTTCGAAGGATTCCTTCCATCGAAGAAATCATTGCGTCGCAAGGCAATTGAAATCCTCAAATATGAGAGATCGACAACTATTTATTACGAGACACCTCGTCGTATCTGTGACACTCTTGCAGATATTGCAGAACTCTTAGGGGCACGGCCAGTGGTAGTTGCCAGAGAGTTAACCAAGTTACACGAGGAGTTTCTTCGTGGTACAGCGACATCTATCATTTCTATTCTTGAGCAGCGAACAGTTATCAAAGGAGAAATCACTCTATTGATCGGTGGAGGCAAGAAGACGCCTCCTGATTCTAACGATGCCACTAACCGTGTTGCCACGTTACTTGCCAGTGGAGTTGACCGTATGGATGCGATTAAACAAGTTGCTCGCGAGTTTGGTATGTCAAAGAGTGAGATGTATCGATTAGTGGAAGAATCGCGATCTGATGCGAGCGAAGCTTGACCATGACACATCGTGCACTGGCTCTATCTGTCATCCGTGTTTTAAAGAGCCATAGGCATAAGGCCTACTTGGTAGGTGGCTGCGTTCGTGATCTCCTTTTGGGTCATGAGCCAAAAGACTACGATATTGCGACAGAAGCTCGTTCAGATCAAATTCAGAACTATTTTCCAGGGTCACAAATGATAGGTGAGGAGTTTGGTGTAACTTTGGTGCATGAGGGTGAGGCGAGGGTTGAAGTAGCTACATTTCGCAGAGATCGGGAGTATCATGATGGACGCCGACCTTCAGGTGTAGACTTCACCAATATTCCGCAACAAGATGCTACTCGTAGAGATTTCACGATCAATGCAATTTTCTTTGATCCAATTGAACATCGTTATTTCGATTATGTTGGTGGCCGTGCTGACCTACAGAGTGGGGTGATTCGGTCGATTGGAGACCCCCAAAAGCGATTTATCGATGACAAATTACGCATGCTTAGAGCGGTGCGTTTGGCAGCACGTCTAGATTTTTACATCGAGACCGAGACTCGACGAGCGATTGAGCGGTGCGCAACAAGGATTACGGAAATTTCAGCCCAGCGGGTTCGAGATGAATTGAGTGCCATGTTGACTGAACGTAAACCACGAGCAGCTTTTGAGTTGTTGGATGAGGTCAGGTTACTAAGTGCAATTCTGCCTGAGGTAAGCAAAATGAGAGGAGTGTCTCAGCCTGCAGAGTATCACCCGAAGAGAGATGTCTGGCAACATACACTTTTGTTGTTAGAGAATCTACGCACGCCGACGGTTACACTCGCGTGGGGTGCTCTATTGCACGATGTTGGCAAACCCGACACAATTTCATTTGGCAACCGGATTCGTTTCAATAATCACGTTGAGGTGGGTGTAAAGATTGCTGAGTCTGTCCTGATGAGACTGCATTTCTCAAATAAACAGACTAGGCGCATCCTTTTGCTCGTGGCTAACCATATGCGTTTTTCCGATGTGACTGCGATGCGTAAAAGTCGACTTTTAAAATTTTTACAAATGGAGCATTTCGATGAGCATCTGGAGTTGCATAGATTGGATTGTATGGCGAGTCACGGTAAACTTCAGAACTACAATTTTATACGTGGAAAGTTATCAGAAATTCCAGGACCGAAGTTGCGACCGATACGACTTGTTAACGGTGATGATCTGATTGCTGCGGGGTATTGCCCTGGCCCATCATTCAGGGAGATGCTCGCATGGGTTGAGATGGAGCAATCAGAATGTGAAGTATTGACAAAAGACGGATTATTGGCAAAGTTGCGAGAGAATTTTCCCCTGATTGAATACGGCAAGGGGTCGTAGATTAAGGTACTAGAGTTTAATGTTGATAATGCGAATTATCGTTTTTGCGAGCACCATCGGAATTACCGCGACTTGGTTCATCAATGCATGTAATTGGATTTACGATTGTGGGTGCCGGTCGTGGTGGAGTGGAGCGGCGAAGTGGTGTAATATCCACCTCTCTCAAGGTCCTCACTGTCCGTGGTGCTTGGAGAGTGGTTTCGGTGGATATAGTACCTTCGTGCTCATTTTAATGATGCAATCTTTTTTAATTTTTCATTCAGGAGCGATGAAGCTTAAGTGGCGGTTCTTGTGGGCTCTCGTATCCTTTCCGGCTGGAGTAGTTCTCTTTGGATTGTTCTTTGGTTGGTTGTACAATTACTGGCATCGCTGATCTAGCATTATCTCCAACGCTCGACAAGAAAACCAACGCAATTCTTGGATCGTTTTTCATTTCACATTTGTCTGCAATTCAGATCATATTACCGTGAAAGTTTAAATCCCATGATAAGCTAACCATCAATGGCTACCAACGAGCCATTGTCTCCTGGGCCACACGAAGCCAAACCGTCCGAGACCCCTCAGGTCTCGCGACATGCGCACATAGTGCGATCAGCCGGTGTCGTAAGCGCATCAGTATTGTTTAGTCGTGTGACCGGATTGATTCGTGAGGTAGTTTTCGCTAAGTACTTCGGAGCGGGGATGGTGTTCGATGCGTTTCTAGCGGCATTCCGGATTCCAAACTTAGCCCGTGATTTGTTAGCAGAGGGAGCCCTGTCATCAGCCTTTGTGACAACATTCTCACGTTATTTGGCAACAAAAAGTGAAGAGGACGCCTACCGTCTTTCAAATCGGCTAGCGACAGTCCTTGTGCCACTCTTAGCTTTTGTCTGTTGTTTAGGAATCGTGTTTGCCCCTCAGCTTGTCGATCTAATGTTTCCTGGTTTCTCCGAGGTTCCTGGCAAGAGGGACTTAACGATCAAGCTTGCCCGAATCATGATTCCGTTTTTGGTTTTCATAGCTCTGGCGGCAAAGGCGATGGGTGTTCTTAACGCGAAAGGTGTTTTCGGAGTTCCGGCACTAGCCTCAGCGTTCTTCAATATAACGTCATTAGCAGCAGGGTTGACTCTAGGATTTGCTGCCGGGCCACTACTAGGCATAAAACCAATCGTTGGCATGGCGATAGGAACACTTTTAGGTGGAGTAGTGCAGTATGGTTGTCAGTGGCCTAGCTTGCGCAAAATAGGCTTACGCTTTCGGCCTGATTTTGAGCTTTCTGATCCAGGTTTGAGACATATGCTGCTATTAATGGGTCCAGCCGTCATAGGTGCAGCGGCTGTGCAGATCAATGTTGTCGTGAACAGTATTTTTGCTTCACAGATTACTGATTCAGTTGGCAATGTGATGGATGGCCCAGTGTCCTGGCTTGGCTATGCCTTTCGATTTATGCAATTACCACTAGGGTTGTTCGGGGTTGCAATTGCGTCGGCGACTTTACCTGCGATCTCGCAGAGTGCCGGCCATGGAAGGATTAATGAGTTTCGCGATACGCTGTCGCGATCTCTTGGGCTGGTATTCCTACTGACGATTCCCTCAGCTGTAGGATTGACAATTTTGAGTGAATCGTTGGTTGGTGTAGTGTTTCAACGTGGTGAGTTCAGTGCAATCGATACGGAGCAGACTGCGGAGGCTCTTTCGTTCTATTGCCTTGGCTTGGCCGGTTATGCGGCTATTAAAGTCCTCACTCCTGCTTATTACGCTCTGGGTGACGTTCGAATTCCGATGATAGCTGGAATTACTGCTATCTTTCTTAATTACAGTCTGAACTGGGCATTTGTTCGTGTATTAGGGTGGGGACATGGAGGTCTGGCATTTTCTACGTCTTTAGTCGCAATCTTCAATTTCTTGATATTGTTCTGGATGATGAAAGTGAAACTGGGGGGAATTCACGGAAGGCGACTAACCTGGAGCGTATTAAAGATTGTCACTGCTTCAGGTCTTATGGGTGCTAATTGTTGGCTGTCTTCGACCGCAGTGCAATACGCCATCGGAGGATCTTCAATGGCGCGATTGGTTGATTTGGCTCTTTCGGTTCCGTTAGGGCTAACGGTGCTGTATGGGACATGTCGTTTTCTTAGAGTGCAAGAATTAGATGCTGCTCAAGAGGCAGTGGTTGGACGGTTACGAGACCGTAAGGACTGGGCGGAAGAGCAAAATAACCACTATGATAAAATCTACCCCGATGATTACTAGTTGCAGATGTCGCATTGTCGGCCGTGTTATAGGAACTGAATGAACCCAGATATCCCGATTGTCCGTGAATTACAGCTTGTAGACTGTCGCATCCGCGAGTTAACGGAAGAAATAGCTCGATTGCCCAGGTACATAGCTGAGATCGAGAACAAGCTCGAGTCTCACGAGATTGCACTATCTAAAGATCAGGCCATCCTCGAAGAAAATCGTAAAGATCGCCGTCTGATGGACGGCAAGATCAGTACCTACGAGCAAAAGATGTCGCAGTTGCGTGTGCAGATGGGTGAAGCGAAGACCAATACGCAGTTCCGAGCGTTTCAGAAGGAGATTGAGTTTTCCAAGAATGAGATTCGAAAAACTGAGGACAGTATTCTTGACAAAATGGTTGAGGCAGAGAAGCTAGAAACGAATGTTGAGATAGCGAAAAAGGCCTTACAGGCGGAGAAGCAAGTTGTCGCTAAAGAGGTTGAGAGGACCACCGCTCGAGTCTCGAAAGATGAGCACGAGTTGGCAGCTGTCAGAAACGATCGTGAGCAGCTGATAACGGGTATATCACCCCAGGTATTGGCGTTGTACACCAGAGTTTCGAAGACACGACAGGGTGTGGCGGTGGCATCGGTATCCGATGAACGATGCATGGCTTGTAATGTGGTATTGCGTCCGCATCTGACTCAGAAATTACGGCTAGGTGAAGAGATTCTTACCTGTGAATCCTGCGGACGTATTCTTTACCGAGGCAATTTGCAGGAAACGCCACTCGAGGATCCGGCGAGCGGGTCTAACATTGTCGCTTGATGACTTTAGGTCAGAGAATTTGCCGTAGGTTAATATCAAAAGCCAACTATTTGCAGAAATTCCAAAAGCAAATGATGTTGATTGAACAATGTAGGGCCATCAGGCTTCAAAAAAGAATAGCCTGGCCTCTATTCATTGCAGTTTTGATTGGGGTGTTGCCATTTGCTAAGGCATTTGGTAGTTGGACAGAAATTCGTCTGGAGCCCTCGGCTCTAGTGCTGCCAGGCCCTGGTACTTCTCAAAGGTTCATTATATCGGCTCTTGATGAACAAGAGAACACGATAGATGTTACGACCAGGGTTGCAATCCGTTCATCCCAACCCGAGATCGTGGATATTGATATTGCACGAGGTAGAATCGTTGCGAAAGCAGTTGGCCAGGCTTGGATTCAGGTAGAGTTTGCAGATATAAAAAGAAATTTTCTTGTCGAGGTGAGTGCTGGTTCAAGCGAAGTAGCGGTCAACTTTGCACGTGATGTTGTTTCCATATTGACGATCAAAGGTTGCAATGGATCGGGGTGTCACGGTTCACCAGCAGGGAAAAATGGGTTCAAGTTATCGTTATTTGGTTACGATACGGAAACAGATCATAGAATGATCGTCCACGAACACAATGGCAGACGCGTAGATCTTAAAAATCCGGCTGAAAGTCTTCTATTGAAGAAACCGACTTTTGCTATTGCTCACGGTGGTGGACACCTAATGACTGCCGATTCAGAAGAGTATGAGACTTTGCACCGATGGCTTAAACAAGGTGCACAACTAGATCGCAGTGGCGCACAATTGATCCGCTTAGAGCTTTATCCGAATCAGCAAATTTTGGTCGGAAGTGGTGCATCTCAAAAATTGGTTGCAGTGGGACGTCTCTCCGATGGTACGACCAGGGATATGACCGACCAGGTCCATTTTGTCTCGGCTGATGATGCTGTAGTAAGGGTTTCGGGTGAGGACACAATCTCAGCTGTGAATCCTGGGCTGACGAATGTCATGGCACGAGCCATGGGCAAAGTAGCTACGGCACAAATTGGCGTTATCGAGGAACGTGCGAGTTTGGGTTATCCAGTTGCTAAAACTCAAAATTTCATTGATGAGATTGTTTTTCGTAAGCTACGCAAGATGAACGTCATACCCGCACGGCGCACTAGCGACCAAGAGTTTGTTCGTCGTGTTTATCTTGACGCCGGGGGAGTTTTACCAACACACCAACAGATCTCACGTTTTTTAGATGACACTTCCACTCAAAAAAGAGAAAAACTGATTGACGAGATTCTATCAAGTGAAGCGTATGTTGATCACTGGTTGGTGAAGTTTGAAGACTGGTATCGCAATAATCAGCTGAACTCTCAAGGGCGCTCGATGGGTGTTTTCAAAGATTGGATTCGTGAATGGCTTGCTGGGGATACTGGTTACGACGATCTCGTGAGGGTTTTTCTGACAAGCACTGGGGACACATTAGTCGCTCCTGAGACGAATTTCTGGCACCCCGCAACCGATTTCATGTTGAAGAAATTCAGCACAGCGAAAGCAACACCATCTGTGACACGTTTATTTTTGGGAGTGCGGGTGGAATGTGCGGAGTGTCACAATCATCCTCTTGAAAACTTCACCCAGGATGATTTTTACGGATTTGCCGCTTTTTTCAGTCGTTTAAGAGTCAAGCATGGCTACGGGAGTTATCGTCGTACTTGGTATCTAGATGATGAAGGTGAAATTGAACACCCCGTGACAAAGCAGCCGGTGGCGCCAAAGTTTCTAGCTGGTACAACTCCAAAGATTCCAGAAGGTGTTGATCGCCGAGAAGTTTTGGCGAAATGGATAACTGCTCCGGAAAATCCTTATTTCGCAAGAGCTACAGTCAACCGAATTTGGAATGAGTATTTTCAGATGGGCATTGTCGAACCCTTTGACGATTTCCGTTCAACTAATATGCCAAGCAACCCCAAATTATTAGACCGACTGGCAGATCACTTTATTCAAAACGGGTTTCGTCTTCGTCCCTTGCATCGAGCAATTCTTAATTCGCGCGTTTATCAATCAGCTTCAAAACGCACCGGCTCGACTCCTCTTGAAAGAGCACTTTTTGCGAGCTACTCTCCCAGGAGATTGACATCTGAGGTGTTGCTAGACGCAGTTTCAGATGTGACGGGAGTGCCTCACGTTTTTTCGGCTGGGATGGGTACTGACACACTGCAACTTTATCCCATGGGTACTCGTGCTAAGGATGTGTATGTTCCTGACCAGGCTGAATATTTCTTGCGGGTTTTTGGGACACCTCGGCGTGACGTAATCAAGGAACGAGAAAAGTCACCTACCCTTGCACAGGCACTACATATGCTCAATGGTAAAACTATTCGCGATAAGTTAAAATCTGCAAACAACATCATAGGGGCAGAGCTCACGACTGGCTCCAGTGATTTAGAGATTATTGAAGAGGTCTACCAGAGGGCTTATGCGCGATCACCCAACAAGAAAGAACGTATTGCCCTGAAAGAATTTGTTGCTTCCGAACTCAGAGCTGGCCGAGGACGCCGTCGTGCGCTGGAAAATATTCTATGGGCCGTACTGAATTCCAAGGAGTTTCTTCTGAATTATTGAACTGACGGAGGAGTCACCACCGTCCAGCAACTAGTATAAGCTTGAAGAAAGAGTGATGAGACAAACGGAGTCACGTTTTTGGCGACATAGTCGCCGAGAATTTCTTAAGATTGGCGGGTTGGGCTTCGGAGGCCTGAGTTTGCCGGTTCTCCAGGCTTTGTCAACCAGCCGTGCGAGTTCTTGTATTATTCTGTTCCAGGGTGGTGGATCCAGCCAACTGGATACTTTTGACCCAAAACCAGATGCTCCTTCAGGTATCCGTAGCAACTTCAAGACAATCTCTACAGCTGTTCCTGGGACACAATTTACAGAATTATTGCCCGAGTCAGCGAAGATTGCGGACAAATTTGCTGTCATTCGATCCGTTTCTGCAGCTGAGGCTATCCATGAACGTGCTCGTCAGCATATCTTTAGTGGAACTCGTCCACGGAACGAGTTATTGCAGCCAAGCTTTGGCTCTGTGGTCGCTAAAGAAAAGGGCTCGTTGAACGGTCTTCCTCCGTACGTGGTAATTCCGGATGCCGATCAGTGTGTGGAGGCCGGTTTCTTAGGGCCGACTTTTGATCCCTTTCTAACTGGCGATCCAAACGGAAAGAAATTTTCTGTGCGCGACTTGACCTTGCCTACAGGGATTACTTTTGAAGAGACCGGAGCTCGTTCAAGACTATTGGCCTCACTTGACAGTCATTTCAAGAATATAGAGGAATCGCCTCTGGTTGCGAGCATGGATGAATTTTCCCAGAAAGCATTTGATCTGATTTCTTCGCCGGCTGCCAAGAAGGCGTTCAATCTCACAGCTGAGCCTGATAAGCTGCGTGACCGTTATGGACGCTCTGTAATTGGACAAGGGGCATTACTGGCGAGACGTTTGATTGAGTCGGGTGTTAGGTTGGCGACCGTCTTCCAGTGGGGCTATGACACTCACACGGAACACGAACCAACGAATAAGATAATCCTCCCTCAATTTGATAAAGCTTTTGCGACACTGATCTTGGATCTTGAGGATCGTGGCTTGCTCGATACGACTCTAGTGCTTGTTGTTAGTGATTTTGGTCGTACACCAAAAGTAAATTTTTTGGGTGGCCGCGACCATTGGCCTCGTGTTAGCTCGGTTGCACTAGCAGGGGCTGGGGTTCGGGGTGGGGCACTGATTGGGGCCACTGACAAAATTGCTTCCGACCCCATCGACCGACCGGTTCTGGTAGAAGATTTAGGGGCAACAATCTACGCAGCTTTAGGTATAGATCGAAAAAAAGTTTATATGGCTGGTGACCGCCCAGTAAAAATTAGTGCTGAGGGTGAACCTGTCAATGAGCTGTGGGACTGAAACCGTGAGCTTTTTGCGTACCACAGTATTGGCACTGTTACTCTTTGTCTTGACGGGCTCTTTATTTGCTTACCAGGGCAGGCCAGAGCTAGATCGTATATTTCCTTTGGGAGGGCAACGTGGCAGTACAGTCACAGTTGAATTACGTGGCAGGTATCTTTCCAACGCCAGCAGGGTAGAGTTTGACTGCGAGGATTTGAAGTGGGTCAAGACGACTGACCAAAGTGCCGGACACCTCAGGGGCGAGATCACCATTGATTCAGAGGCAGCGTTGGGCTCTCATTTCGTGCGTCTATGGTCGATCGACGGATATTCGACTACGATTCTCTTCAATGTAGGTCAGTTTCGCGATGTCATCGACACGGAACCTAACGATGCAGCGCATCAGGCACAATTCATTACCGGAGATGTTGAAATTCAAGGCAGACTGGAGCCAGCCAGTGACATAGATATCTACTCGATCAAAGTTAACAAGGGTGAACGGTGGGTGATGGATTTACGCTCGATCGAACACGGTTCACTGTTGGCGGGAAAAATGGAAATCTTTGATTCCAAAGGTCGTCGAGTTGCTGCTAACGATGATCGAAACGACTATCTTGAAACGCCATTTCTGGAACACATCTTTGCAGAAACGGGATCTTATCGTATTTTGGTCGATCGTTATCGTGGCCCTCGCGGGCAAGATTTTAGTTTAAATTCCGCTTACATGATGCGCTTATCTCGATTGCCGACGATCGATTATGTGGCTCCCTTGGGGGCTAGTGTGGGTGCCAGTGTTGAAATTCAACTAAATGGCAACTCGCTGGAAACGATCGAACAAGTTTATCTCAGCGAAGTCCGTTCAGCCGAATATATGAGAATGACGTACCCCTACACAATGCCCATTCACATGCGGACAGACCCACCAAAATCCACCAGTATTGCTCGTATTGCAGGTTCGATCAAAAGACATGGGAGCGAAAAACTCGTTGCCTCCTTCACTATTCCAGAAAAAGTGCGAACTGGTATGTGGCGATTGTGGGCTTCGGGATCTCGTGGCACCGTCGAGGCGACATATTTTGAGATCAGTGATACTGTTGACTATTCTGAGTTTGAAGCGTCAACCACTCCGTCTAGCGAACTCGCCTACTCGATAAATGGTGGTTTGTTGAACGATGGCGAACGTGATCAATACCCGATTCGTGCGATCACTGGGAGACCACTCCATTTTTGGACCTTGTCGACGCAATTAGGGGTGCCTCATTTGGATCCAGTACTTGCCTTGTATGACGATGCAGGATTTAAGATCGCAGAAAATGATGACACAGTAGGAGCTTATGGTAATCTCGTTGGTAACCCCGATAGCAGCCTATTCTACACTCCGACGCAAGATGGTTTGTTGATGCTGGTTATCAAGGATCGCACTGGTCGTGGTGGTCCATCATATCGCTACCGCCTCAGGGCTGATCGCCGTCTTCCCACTTTCCAGCTTTTTACCACACCGGAAAACTTTACAGTGGAGAGAGGTGGTCAAGCTGAAATCAAGATTCATATGCCGCGCGAGACAGGGTTTGATGGTGAGGTGGTAGTTTGGCTCGAAGGACTTCCTGAGGGTGTGAAGGCACCTCGTGGCAGGTTTCGAAAAGATCAAACCTTTGAACCCAGTGCCGATGGTGCAGATATGATCATACCCGAAGTTTCCCTTACAATTAAGGTTCCCAAGAGTGTCACTGCAGGGGCTTATCCGATTCGCGTTTTTGGCGTGGAAGCTCAAGAAGAGTTAATGCCGGAGCGTCGTATTGTTGAGGCCAATACATGTTCGCAGATGGGACCACTTGTCGACTTATGGAACTTTACTCGACGACCTTTGCCCAAAATCACACTGACTGTGGTAGAGCCGCCCAAGATTTCTTTATCCACAATGACTTCTGTAGTCTCTGTCTTCCCTGGAAAAACTGCCAATCTCAGTGTTCGTACCGTGAACCTTCCCCAGCAGACCAAAATTGAAGTTAAAGGTTTACCCAAGGGTGTTTCATTTGAAGTGGGTAAGCGCGACGAGCATAATGCTTTAATTCAACTGAAAACTACTCCAAAAACTCAACCAGGCTACTTTGACATCTCTGTCGAATCGAAGGACAAGAGTAGGTGGGCGACGACGGCTCTAATTAAACTTCGTATTGAGAAAAAGTTAAGTACAGCGCGCTGAGATTTCTATGTTGCGGCGACTAACAATTGGCAGAATTGCTGCCAATTTTTTTGCGTAATACTTCACGATAGTGGTGTTCTAGTTTGTTCGTCCGTTGTTCGGCAGACCACCTTTCTTCTACCTCACGGCGGGCACGGCGAGCCATTGAGCGCGCCCGGATGGGATTTTCGAGTAATGAGATCGTGGCATCTGCAAATTTGTCAGGTGTCTCGGCCAATTCGATGATCTCTCCACTCTGCGTGGATAAACCTTCAGCGCCTAGGGCAGTTGAAACTGCTGGAATGCCCACGGCAAATGCTTCGAGTAGTTTGACGCGAATTCCTGATCCGTTCAAGATGGGACATACAAAGATACTGCAGGTCGCATAGAGCTCTCGGATATCATCAACACGTCCAAGAAATTGAACGCCTGGCACGTCAATTGTATTGACTAAATCGGGAGGAGCTTGAGCCCCCGCTACTAGTAGTCGAACCGAGTGGCGTCGGGTGCGAATTATGGGCAGGATCTGTTCAATGAAATAAGATATAGCGTGGAGGTTCGGAGTGTGCTGGAAGCTGCCAACAAAAAGCAACGTGTCTGCTTGACGTCCCTCCTCTACGAATTTGTAGCGTGCCAGATCGATGGAAGCTCGTAGGTCATCCTGAATGAGTGGCATTACTTTCGAAGAGTTTTGTGGGATGAAGGATTCTAAATAGCGTCGATTTTCCATGGTGCAAGTTTGTACACCATCGAAGTGCTGTAAAGCCTTTAATTCAAAACGAAGTGCACGTAGATATTCGTAACCACTAAGTAATTTTCGGACTGGATTTGAAGTAGTGCGAAGGCCACTCGAAACAGATTGAAAGTAAATGTCATGCTCGAATAAAAATGTGGCAATACACTCAAAAAACTTGCCGTAACTAGCTAACTGTGTGTACTCAAGCTGGAGGATATCAATTTCGTGGATGTAGATAGCACGGTGTAATCGCCAATCGAAGTCGTCGTTTGCGAACTCACGGATGGCATGCGGTACAAGTCCACCGAGACCTTTGGGGTGACCCTTCGAGCGGATCACAAACTCTGTACTGGTGCAGAGCTCATCAAGTTTACGGTGCCCGGCAAGGTTGCTTTCTTCGTCCAACATGGCGAGCAGGTGGACCCTTGCCAGCAGAGCAAGGTGACGGACCGTCTGATTCATGAAAAGAGCTCCACCATGAAGAGGTGGCTCGATCGGGTAGGGGGAGACAAATAGAACGTTCAGTTTGTCGCGGTTGGGGTTAGGGTTTTGAAAGCGATCTCGGAAATAGCCTGCCAACGGTCGACGAAAAGCCTCAATGTCGTCTACAACTGCAAGTTGGCGACAGTGGTTACGTGAGGTGAGAGCCGGCATAAGCTGACAGAAAGCGCACCACAAGATGCTGAAATTTGGACGGGCTGTTTCACTACCACCGAGGAGTCTGATCCACAACCCAGCATAAAGCCAACCAAAGTGTTCACTAAGTAACTGCCAGTCGTGAAGGTTTTTCCAGGCGAAAAGTAGATGGTTCTTTTCAAGAGTGCGGCGAATAAGTTCTGACGAAAAATCCCTACCGATTGTTCCTCGATGGTCATGGTAGACGATGCTACGAGGCTGATAAAGGACCATCCAGCCATGCTTCCAAGCGTTGTAACTTATGTCGGTGTCTTCGAGGTAGAAGGGCTCCCAAAGAGGGTCAAATCCACCAAGCGTAAGAAACTTCTGGCGGTCATAGGCAGAAGAACCTCCTCCTGCATAGAAGGTGGGAAACAAGTCACAGATTTCATCATCAGCAACGTGGCCGACTGAAAGACGTCCATTACACCACCGTCCTTGTGTGAGCCCCGTTTCTTCTCGACGTTTAGACGGATCGGAGAAAAAGATCTGTGAAGAGACAGCGAAGACACGTGGATCACGGAAACCGTCGAGTAATGGTGCAAGAAAATCCTTCTTAACAGACATATCATTGTTCAGAAGGACAACAATATTGTGTTGTGCCGCACGAAAGCCAGCGTTTGAACCACCTCCAAATCCTAGATTACTTTCTAGCCTCAGGACGTGCACTTCAGGAAACAGTCGATTCAGCATCTCGTGTGTTCCGTCAGTCGAAGCGTTATCTACAACGATGATTTCGTGGTTCGAATCTTCACTGAGGGCTTCTAAGACTGATGGCAAGTTACGCACCAGGTGGTCATAACCATTCCATGTAGGGATGACCACACTCACGGGGCCAGAGATTATTCCCTCATCAAGTGATGACTTAGAAGCATCCTGTCGCCATACCAGCAAGAGACCCAACAGATCGTTGATGGCAATTGCAGCCACGGTCAAAAGTGTGAGTAAAGGTGCCAGAGTTAGTAGCAGAATTAATTCGCCGGCAATGCGAAAAAATGCTTTTATTCTTTGCATGACGAAACAGCAGACACACCTTCATTGGAATCGATTAGACGAGTGTTGATTTCAATTTTCGTTGGCAGCCTAATATAACCGTATATTGGATTGTCACCATGTTCCATGGGCAAGGTGAGAGCATTATCGATCCAGTCACAGGTTTCATAACCATCCAGCGGTCCGTTGGCGACGGCTGGGGTGAAGGAAAAATGGTCAGACTGTAATTCAGGTACGACAAAAGAAAAATCGACGGTGTGAATATCGCCGGGTGACATCGCCGGCACCTCAATGCCCTCACTTGCGGTATTAACCCCAGCGAAATCAACGCCCAAATGGTTTCTGAGGATGAAACCTATATTGGGTGAAGTTAAAGGTTTTCGGGCACGGACGCTGATACGAACTCGCAGTCGAATATGAGGCTCGAGTGAGTTTATGGTTTGTCCATATGGGTTGATGACATTGATGCCAAGAATTTCGGCGCGGCGATTACCGTGTCGAAAATCGATATTTGGGATGGTTTCGACAATTTCAGGTGCAATTGATGGCCCCAGTCCTCGATCCATACCCGCTTCTGTTTTGTGTAGGTCAACATAAGTAGCATCCTTTTTGGACAGGTGGGCGAGATACTTGCTAATAACCGGAGCAGGGTCTCCGATTTCCATAATGTGTCCACGTTCAAGCCACAATGCCTGGGTTCCTATAGCTTTCACGTCAGCCATACTATGGGAGACAAACACTACGGTCACGTTTCGTCGTCGCAGTTCGTGGATTTTGCGCATGCAGCGCTGACGAAAGTAGTAGTCGCCAACCGCTAAAGCTTCGTCAACCAGTAGGATTTCTGGTTCGACGTGAATAGCTACAGCGAAAGCCAATCTCACGAGCATCCCCGAAGAGTATGTTCTAACTGGCTGATTAATAAATTCGCCAATCTCAGCAAAATCGGTAATTTTTCTGAAACTATGACGGATTTCTTGAGTCGAAAGCCCTAAGATTGCACCGTTGAGGAAGACATTTTCACGACCACTGAACTCCGGGTTGAAACCAGCGCCAAGTTCGAGCAGTGATGAGACTCGTCCTTTAACGTCGATTTGACCACGTGTGGGTGAAAAAATTCCAGCTGCCAGTTGCAGCGCGGTGCTCTTACCGGAACCGTTTTCACCAACCAAGCAGAACGTACTGCCTCGAGTGACTTCAAACGAACAATCACGCAAGGCCCAAAAATCTTTGTGAAAATTGCGCCGGCCGAAAAAAGCTAATTCTTTAATTCGAGACACAGAGTTTTCGTATACGGGGTAGCTTTTAGATACGTTGTTAAATATCAGGGACATTATTTTTCGACTTGATTAGCTGTGAATTGTCACTCACTGCAACCTGTAGCTTGACGCCAAGCCCAAGGTCAATTCTCTCCTATCATCTTCCGTGTTGCACGGAAGTTCAACCGTTTATGTTGTCTTGACTCACGAGCTGTCTCCTAAAGTACATCAGCAAAACCGCGTTTTGCGTGACGGAAAAAGAGACCGCCTGCAATGAAGGTCATCAGGGCAAAGCTGGTTAAGACTAGGAAGTCCTCACCCGAAGGTAGTTCACCACCGAGGATACATTCGCGATAACCTCGAACGACGTAGGTCAATGGATTCAAGAGTAGAACACCTGACACCGACTCTGGAAACTGGGCCTCAAATAAGAAAATCGGAGTCAGCCAAAACCATGCTGTGAGAACAACGGAGAGGACTTGAGCGGTGTCACGAAGGTACACATTGAGAGCTGCAGTAATCCACGCCAATCCAAGGCTAAGCATCCCAAGCAATAAAAAATATCCTGGCAGTAACAGCAGCGAGGCATTAATTTCATGGTCTTGGATTCCAACGATGACAACTAGTAAGATCAAACCTAATAAATGACTGATCCAGGTGGAAAGAAAAATACTTAATGGGATAATTTCAGCTGGGAATACAGTCTTTTTTATGAGGTTTGCTTGGTCGATAAGTGCAGATGATGAACGTTGAAGGGTTTCTGAAAACAGCAACCATGGCAGCATCCCAGCGAAAAGAAAGAGTGGATAACTGTCGGTTACCTCACCTCGAGGCAATCTCATACCAAAAGCGTATGCGAAAACAAAGGTGTAGACGCCGAGCAAAACTAGCGGATGTACTATGCCCCACAGCCAGCCGGCAACTGAGCCTACATAACGTTGCTCGAAGTCACGTCTAACTAGTTGGTATATGAGACTACGATTTTTAATTAGATTTTGGAGAAATAATTTACCAGGAAATACCATTTAAATTAGCCGTGCGATGCTTCTCTTATCATCGCAAGGCGGAAGTCCTCTGTGGTGTGTATTCTTTGCAAATTACACCATCGATTACTGTGTCCTGGGTTGAGGTTATGTTGACGTCGATGACTATTGAGAATGACTTACTCTTGAAGAAGATTTACTTTATTTAACGTCTAGACACTTTCTTCTGGATCGTTGAGCTGACATGCTGTATGCAGTTCAAAATTGACACTTTTTAAACGCACTGCTAGCTTGAAGATAGTAGTAGAGCTCGAATAATTTTCCAATGGATCCTCTCCTGGTCCGCAACTTTTCAATCATTGCCCACATTGACCACGGGAAATCGACGCTAGCGGATCGTCTGCTGGAGATAACCGAAGCACTTAGCAGCAGGGAAATGACCCAGCAGGTGCTTGACACGATGGATCTCGAGCGAGAACGCGGCATTACGATTAAGGCACAAGCGGTTCGTATTAACTACCGTGCTCGTGATGGCCAGAGTTATCAACTCAACTTGATAGACACACCAGGACATGTAGATTTTTCCTACGAGGTTTCACGTAGTCTGGCGGCTTGTGAAGGGGCATTATTAGTGGTCGATGCTTCTCAAGGAGTTGAAGCTCAGACTCTGGCAAATACCCATCTTGCACTGCAACACAATCTCGAAATAATTCCAGTAATCAATAAGATTGATCTGCCGGCGGCTGAACCCGAGCGAGTACGTGAAGAAATAGAGATGACGCTTGGGTTAGACGCTCAAAATGGATTATTGGTCAGTGCGAAGTCGGGCCAAGGTGCTGACGAGATCCTGGAAGCGATCGTACAACAGATTCCAGCCCCGAAAGGGTCGCCTGATAAGCCTCTACGTGCATTGCTGTTTGACTCTTGGTTCGATCCTTATCGAGGCGTGATCGTCTTGGCACGGGTGATCGATGGAACTTTGCGTAAAGGTATGAAGATCCGACTAGCATCAACTAAACAAACATACACCGTCGAGGAATTAGGCTTTCGAACTCCAAAGCCAGTCGAATGTGATGAACTTACCAGTGGAGAAGTTGGCTGGGTGATTGCAAATATTAAAGATGTCACCGAAACCAAAATTGGTGACACAATTTGCGATGAAAGTAATCTCCCCGCTGAGCCTCTGGAAGGCTTCGAAGAAAGCAAACCGATGGTTTTTGCCGGACTGTACCCGGTCGAGTCGCATCAACATCAGTTATTGCGTGAAGCGCTCGAAAAATTACAGCTCAATGACTGCTCTTTTCAGTTCGAATCGGAGAGTTCAACTGCACTGGGGTTTGGTTTTCGTTGTGGGTTCCTCGGCTTATTGCATCTTGAAATTGTACAAGAACGTCTGGAGAGAGAATTTAATATTGATTTGATTACGACAGCGCCTAGTGTCCGTTACAGAGTGAGTTTGACAGACGATGAGGTGGTTGAGGTGGATAATCCTAGCGATTGGCCACTGACACAAAATATATCGGCAGTCGAGGAGCCAATATTTGTGGTCACAGTTATCACACCAGACGAGTATGTGGGTGGAATCCTCAAACTGTTTGAAGACAAGCGAGGCAGCCAACAGGGCTTTGAATATGTGGCGAACAATAGAGTGATGCTGACCTATGATGTTCCGTTAAGTGAAATCGTACTTGATTTCTATGATCGCCTAAAGACAGTTTCGAGAGGTTATGCTTCCGTGGACTACCATTTTTCGGGGTATCGAGAGTCACCCATGGTCAAACTGGATGTTCTTGTCGCTGGTGACCCAGTAGACGCCTTGTCAATGGTAGTGCATAGTGAACAGGCCCATGGTCGCGGTAAGGCATTAATTGAGAAGATGCGCAAATTGATTCCGAGACAGATGTTCGAAGTGGCTTTGCAGGCTGCGGTTGGTAGCAAAATTGTGGCTCGAGAAAACATTCCTGCTTTGCGTAAGAACGTCTTGGCAAAGTGCTACGGAGGTGATGTTAGTCGCAAGCGTAAACTTCTCGAGAAGCAGAAGGAAGGTAAAAGACGCATGAAGCGCGTTGGACGAGTAGATATTCCTCAGGAAGCCTTTCTTGCTGTATTACAGGTTGGCGATTAGGTCTGCTGCGAACAGCACTTATAAAACGCAACGAGTTGCAATCCCTAATAAGTTTGCATGCATTAGTCTTCTTCCGTATCACGCAGAGCTCTCTCCAGGGCCTCGACAAAAAAGTAATCACCCCACATAACGGACTCACTAACCCCTAAACCTTTACGTAGATGATAGATCCCCTGTCGTAAAATACCTTCCCATCCATCAATGCCTTTAGCAAGATAATCTGAGCTACAGAGAGTTAGCAGGATTCTTTGCGCGGCTGCGCCGTAGAGAGCACCTTTGGCTGGATCGGGGACAACTTTTGCTAATTGGAGTAGGCCAGCTGCCGTAATTGCTGCTGCAGAAGATTCACGGTATTGCGGTTCTTCGGAAGGTGTATCATAATCCATCGGAGGAACGCCATCAGCAGGCGTTTCACGAATGAAAAAGTCGGCACAACATTGTGCAGTGTGAAGAAAACGAGGATCTTTAACGGCCCGGTAAGACGATGTAAACCCATAGATGGCCCAAGCCAACCCTCGTGACCAACAGGAGTCTCCGCGCCAACCCTGATGGGTTGATTGTCGCAGGAACTCGCCAGTCTCTAAATCAAAAATTCCTTCGTGTGAGCTACTGCCATCGCCACGAATTAACACTCGACGAGTTGTTAAACAGTGGTCCATGGCAGTACGTAGTAGAGCATCATCGCCGGTTTTAAGAGCAGCGTAAAAAATGATTCCAACATTTGCCATCACATCAATAAAGATAGATTCAGGGCCAATAAATGAAGCCAGATAACGTCCTTTTTTCTGAAAACGTTTTGCTAACGTTTGCCCAGCTTGAATAACAACATCATTGAGTTTTTCATCACCAGTTTGTTTGTACCAGCGGTGGTAGGTGGATAAAAAAATGAAACCCAAATCATGGACATTTCGATCCATTTTACGAGGTTCAAGTGGTGTGGTGTAGTGCTGTGCGTATCTCGCCCAGTCGGAATCTTTAGTGTGTCTGTGGAAGACCCACATCATTCCAGGGAGAAATCCGTCGCACCAATGTGTCCAAGCTTCACCAGTGTGTCTCCAGTGACCCCCTTGTGTATACATCGGGTAGAAGTCAGGGTCGCGTTCAATCAACGCTCGAACCTGGTGCTGGGCGAATTCAAGAGATTGTTTAAAAATGGGCCGCCAATCAGCGGAGGGGCAAATTTCAACCATAGGAGATGAAAGTGTATCATTACTGTCCTAGGTTTTGCCTCTATAAATGGTATTAGAGTTTTTGGACAGGGTCTGAGATAAATGTTCTGGGCTTCTCGAAATGGTGAGATCTTTAACGGAACCAGCTTATGAGCCAATCTAGTGCAAGCTGTAGGGAAGAATATCCAGCACCGATATTAGATTGATCGTTCAACCCCCAATCGTAATCCTTGACAATAATGCGGAGCTCGTCGTCGACCGTTGCAGTGATTGTTTTCGGTGGTGAGTAATGACGTAAAAACCCACTTAAGCCGCCAGGATAAGATATAAAGTCGTCCTTGTACCATTCGAAGATAGCACTTACTTCCGCGTGTCGATGAGCAGCATCAATTTTATTCAGGTCGGAGTTAGCCAACCACCGGCGAGTATTGTCCTCAAGCTGCTGATCAATGTGATCCGGCGTATAGGCCTCGGTACGGAGAGGGGGACAGCTTCGAGCGGCGCAAACTAACGCGGCATGAATTCTAGGGTCCCCTGTTGCACGGAGGCGGGACTCGATTTCATCGAGTGACATCTTCTCACCTGCGACTTTATGACGGGCCTTACGGAATGGATTGGGTGTTGCCATGATACTCTTGACAGGGTAGTTCTTCACAATCCACTCAATCACCAAGGCGTTGTAAGCATTAATCAAGAAGGCCTTCCCTTGAGGTGTTTTTGGGTCAGGTTGACCTGCGAGACTTAGTTCTCGAACATAAGTTTCTAGATGGTCTGAGGCCTGCTTCTTTAGGCGCGCATAATCGACCCGCGACTTGTCGTCGACATACTCGGCCAATAGAGCATTCCAGATTGCATGGTCAGTTTTGGCAAGGCTTGAGTCTGCATGGAGAGCAACTGTAATCAGATATAGACCAAATAATAATTTTGCGACCATATCTTCAGGTTGCAGTGGCAGACCTCATAAAATAACCACCACCGTCCATTTAAGTGTAGCTACTAACTGTACAGAAGGTGGATCGCAAGCTGGCTAGGTAGAGAACACTTCTTATCGATTTTGTATGGGCTCAAGTTGCTTGGAAGCTACTGATGGGGTCTCAACTCTTTCAGTACTCTTGATTTGTGACAGGTACGATTTAGCTTCTTCGATTCTCGAAGGTGTTTTAGTTAGGTTGTGTGAGTTGAGCCGGATCCCCTGTGATGTGGTACGGGCGAGGTGTTTCGATGCAACGAGGCAACTTGTGGTCACTGTAATAGTCAAGTCCGTAGACTACATGACGTCGCACTTCTCCTATACATGTTTCTGATTGATGAGGCTCAGTACTGAGCCATAGAGGACGAACTCCTGCCTCCCCATCGATTACCGGGAATGTTTTGATTTGCAGGTAGCTTATATTGACAACTGCGATGGCGGCGAGTAACTGCACCGCCATCGTGCGCTTTCCTGAATTGGCCGCCCAGAGAACCATGATCGTAGCAAGGCTCACCCCGATGACGCGGCTCCAAGCGATAGTGTCTGGTGGCCAAGCGGCAAAGAGCCCATGTGACAACGCACGTGGTAATACATCCTCTGCTATGGGCACCAACATCAAGGACAAACCAGCGATCGCAAAGGCTCCAAGTCTTAATCGTGGTCGGCTGAGTTGTAGACCCGCAAGGATCGCCAGCGGCGGAAACATCGGCAAAATATAGCCAGGCAGTTTGTTGATTGAGAACGAAAAGAGCAAGAGTGTCGACAAACACCACATAAAGAGGAAGCGAATTCGTGCATCATTTTGAAATGAGATTATCGATCGTGTCACAACAAAGGAGGTCCAAGGAAGGAAGCCCAATGCAAGAACTGGTATGAAAAACCAGAAGGGCTGAGCGTGTTGCAACGAGTCGTTAGTAAAACGTTGGAAGTGATGTTGCCAGAAGAAATCTTCTAGGAAAGGGTTACCATTTTCGATGTAACAAAATAGATACCAAGGGGCTGCGACGGCAACGAAAGGGAGCCATACTCGTAGCTGTATCAAGTCGCGTATGACTGAGGAGAACCCTCGGTCGCGGCAAACCGAAAGTAGAGTCAATGCTCCTACGGCGGGACCAACCAAACCCTTGGCGAGTACCGAAACACCAAGGAGCGCACCAAACCAGGGTAGAGCTTTTCGTGTCGAAACGTCAGATTTCTGTACCCATGGCATTAGTATGAGCAAAGCAGCCGAGAGACTTGCAGAGAGAGGCAGGTCGAAAGTGCCAATTTGGCTGAAAGCTATCCAGCCGATCGAGGTTCCCAATATTAAAAGAGCATATTGTGCTTCCAGTGGTCCAAACTGGCGTCGGGTATAACGATAGAAAAAGAACATAAAAGCAATACTGATGAGCGATACTGGCAAGCGTGTCATGCGATCGTCGTTGACACCCAATTTGGCTGAGACTGCACCAAGCCAGTACAAGAGTACGGGTTTTTCGAACCAGGCTTTCGCCCCGAGACGTGGAGTAATCCAATCATCGGATTCAATCATTTCTCGTGCAACTGAGGCATACCGTGGTTCGTCGGGTCCGATCAGACCACGTTTGTCCATCGCATGGAAGTAGAGAAAATAGATCGCGACAGCAGCGATCGTACATGTGATTGCTTTCTTAAATAACGACAAGTACTTTCTCGAACTCAGTGGAGTATATGTGGAGTTAATAGCTTTCAAGATTATTTCACAGCTGGTGAGGTGACTCGGGTTCGATATGTCAATATGCCGATCCGTGGTTCGATTATTTTGAGATAAAGCCAACGGGCACCTAGTTAGTGTTGGTCGGTTTCAGTAATGATCCTTTGAGCTGTTGGTAGATGGCTCGTGTGGCCGTTGAACGATTGAGTGTGTAGAAATGTAATCCCGCTACTTCCTTTTCGACTAATTCTATGCATTGTTCGACGGCGTGGTAAGTGCCCAATTGGCGCACCGCATCGACGTCGTCTGATACTGCTTCCATCTTTGAAAGTAAATCAGTTGGTATTGTTGCTCCACACATATTGGTGAATCGTTTGACTTGTTTCAGACTTAAGATCGGCATGATGCCGGCGAGTATCGGGATTGATATGCCTCGTGCGGTAGCTCTATCCCGAAAACGTAGGAAATCATCATTGTTGAAGAAAAGCTGAGTAATCAAGAAATCAATACCAGTGTCCACCTTGCGGAGAAGGTTATCGAGGTCGGTGGTTGCGTCGGAGGCTTCTGGGTGGGTTTCTGGATAGCACGCTCCAGCCAAGCAGAAAGAGTACCGTGACTTGATAAAGGCGGCGAGTTCCGAGGCATATCCGAAACCGTCTTTGTGTTGTGTGAATTGTGCCTCGCCATGAGGGGGGTCCCCTCTTAGTGCCAAGACATTTTCTATGCCGCTCGCCTCAAGCTCGTCGAGCACAGAAACGATCTCCGCACGGTCAGCGCCAACACAGGTGAGATGAGCTAATGCTTCTATGTCGATCTCGTGTTTAATCTTTTTGACGAGCTCTACAGTCTTCTGGCGCGTACTACCACCAGCCCCATATGTGACAGATACATGTGACGGCTTGAGAGGCTTGAGAGCAGCTATAGACTTATAAAGTTGGTCAAACCCAGCGTCATCCTTGGGTGGAAAGAATTCGAAGGAAACCGTTTGGTGTCCGGCTTTGAGTGTGTCTATGATTTTCACGGAGTCAACTGGGATCTAATCAAGGTAGAGGTTGCATCCTCTTAAGATAGAGCGTGTGACGGAAAAACATCCTAAGTATAGCCTGAAACTCCGATTATGTTCAGAGGATGAGAACACCTCTTGTCAGGGAATCCGTTATACTGTCTACTTGATGAAGTTTGTTCTCCACTACCTGTGTACACATCACGCTTACCCGAGCGGGTAAGTTCGCCGGTGGGGTAGTTCGCGATCAACAAGCGAGACACAAGAGGAATACAGGAACCCGCCGGCGAGAGCCGAGCGGGGTTTTTTTTTGCGGAAAGGAAGTTGCAAACGACGACATGGAACTGGATTTCAGTAAATTACATGGGTTGATACCAGCAGTCATTCAAGATGCTTCTGATGGAGAGGTGTTAATGGTCGGCTTCATGAATCAAGAAGCCTTAGATAAGACTGTCGAAACCGGCAAGGTGACATTTTATAGTCGAACACGTAATCGGTTGTGGACCAAGGGTTCAACATCTGGTCATTACCTACTGACGAAGGAAATTCGGGTTGATTGTGACCAAGATACAGTTCTGATTAGGGCGGAGCTCTTGGGTTCTGGTGTTTGCCATAATGGGTTCCGCACATGCTTTTATCGACGTTTGGAAGACGGTGAATGGAAGCAGTGTGCCGAACAAACCTATGACCCAGGAGCTGTTTATTGAAGTAGAGTGATTCGGAGGCGATACCGGATCTCATCTTTTCCAAAGTTCTAGTCGCTCTACTCTTCCATGTTTGTGGACTAGTTGAGAGTGGCCGTGGATCGGCAAAGTGTGATGCTAAAGATTTTTTCCAGAAAAGATACGACTGCTGTAGATCAGTTGTTTGCACGCCGTGCGAGACGTTTAGAGCGTGCTCAGGTGGTAGTGGGCCCAATTCTTGAAGATGTGAGAAAGAAGGGGGATCGAGCTTTGATTAGCTACGCGAGGCAATTCGATGGTCTCGAAGGAAACTCTGTTCGAATTCCTCCGTCACGCTTGCTTGAATCAACAGAAGCCCTGCCGAAACCATTTTTATCAGCTTTAGACGTCTCCTCACGACAAATTCGACGTTTCGCTGAAAGGCAAATGCCGAAGTCTTGGAATAAGAGTTTTGGTGCTGGTGTAGTGCTAGGTCAAGAAGTGCGACCACTTGACTCAATCGCGGCATATATTCCTGGTGGTCGCTATCCACTTCCGTCGACTTTGATGATGACAGTGATTCCCGCACAAACCGCTGGGGTCAAATTAATATCAGCTGCTTCGCCGACCCCAAACTTGGAAACGCTTGGGACTGCCGGCTATATGGAAGTGAATAACTTCTTTCACATGGGTGGAGCGCAAGCAGTCGCGGCATTTGCATTTGGAACAGAAACAGTTCCACGTGCTGATCGAATTGTGGGCCCCGGAAATATTTATGTTGCAGCAGCCAAAAAACTTTTAGCTGGTACAGCCGGCATAGATTTTGTTGCTGGACCGACTGAGATTTTTCTGATAGCAGCCGATGGCGATCCACGATATATTGCTGCCGATATGCTGGCTCAAGCTGAGCACGATACGGATGCAGCGGCGGTTCTTCTGACAACTTCGAAACGTTTGGCAAGAAGAGTGCAACGAGAGGTTGCTCGCCAACTGGAAACACTTCCTACTGGCAAAGTTGCATCTAAGGCAATTATGAGCAATAGTGCCATTATTCTTACGGCGTCACTTGATGAAGCAGTGGAAATTTCAAATCGATTCGCTCCTGAACATCTTGTGCTCTACGATGAAAACTTGCTTAACAAGATAGATAACGCAGGAAGTATTTTCCTTGGCCCTTGGAGTCCAGAAGCGGCGGGAGATTATGTTTCTGGCCCGAATCATGTTCTACCAACGGGAGGCGTCGCAAGGCTGCGAGGAGGACTTTCGGTTCTAGATTACATCAAAGTGATTACTGTGCAGCAATTGAAACGGGAAGGGTTGCAAAGGCTTGCTCCAGCTATCGTTACGCTAGCAAGAGCAGAGGGTCTCGAGGCACATGCCCGTTCAGTCGAGGTACGCCTTGATGACTAACAACAAAGCAGAAACAGAAAAAAAACCCAGATACCCACGAGTGCGTTCGGCCATTGAACGAATGGAGCCGTACACACCCCCTACCGATGGCCGCGGTGGCAAGTTGCGACTAGACTTTAACGAAAATACAGTAGGTTGTTCACCGCGCGTCGTGCGAGTTCTACGCAATAGGGCAACAGCACAATTTTTATCTGTCTACCCAGAGTATCTGGCATCACGTGAGAAAATCGCACCGTTCTTCGGTGTACAGGAAGATCAGTTGACCTTCACCGATGGTACAGATGAAGCAATTCAGCTGATGGTCCACACCTACGTTGACCCGGGACAAGAAGTATTGATGTCGTGGCCTACGTTCCCAATTTTTCGCTTGGCGGCAGAATCAGTTGACGCAAAGGTTAGCCTGGTGCGATATCCACAAAAGACACTAAGTTTTCCATTGAAGAAAATGATTCGAGCGATTGGAGCGAAGACACGCCTGATACTCATAGCGAATCCCAATAATCCTACCGCCAGCGCAATTGGGCTCAATGATATCGAATTGATCCTTCAGGCTGCTCCACAGGCAGCCGTACTGATCGACGAGGCCTACTTTGAATTTTTTGGTATTACTGCGCTTGATTTGTTGACACACTATCCAAACTTATTTGTGAGTCGAACTTTTTCGAAAGTTTATGGTATGGCTGGCTTGCGCATTGGATGTCTATTTTCTCAGAAGGAAAATATCGCTATGATACGAAAATTTCAGTCACCTTACAGTGTCAACTCATTGGCCGTTGCATGTGCGCTTGAGGCTGTCCAAGACCAGAAATACATCCGGAATTATGTCGATGAGATTTTTGAAGCCCGTAAAACGTTGTGTGAAGGACTCGATCAACTTGGACTCTTTTACTATCCAAGCCAGGCAAATTTCGTATTAGTCCGTTTTGGCAGAAGGGCTGCGATGATCTGCAAGCTCTTGCGCGAATACAATTTTCTTGTTAGAGATCGCACCAAAGATATACCAGGTACTATCCGTATCACCGTAGGGACCAGGCGACAAGTGAAAACTATGCTCAAGGCGTTGGGTGAGGTGATGGGAAGATGAAGCTGTTGATTTTTGATATGGACGGCGTGTTGGTTGATCCAACATACTCCTATCGTGTGACGACGATTGAAACGATTGCACATTTCAGTGGTCGACGCATAACGCAGGAAAAGATAGTCATTATGAAAAACCGTGGTGGCTACAACGATGATTGTGTGCTTGCGTTCGACGTGTTGCGTGAACTCGGCATAGAAGTAGATTATGAGCAGCTATGTTTGCAATTCCACAAACTATTTTGGGGAACGGCTGAGGATGGGTTCATCTCCCAGGAATCTTGGCTCGTGGCTGATGGAGTTCTTGAACGCTTGGAAACGATTAACCGCTTGGCTATATACACTGGGAGGCCCACGCGCGCCGCACGTTTCGCTTTGAGTCGTTTTGCAGCTGATGTTAGATTTGACCCGGTTATCACAAGCGATCTAATCGAAAACCAAAAACCTGCACCAGATGGATTGTTGCGAGTGCTTGAAGGTGCTCCGGGATGTGAAGCAACTTATATTGGTGACAATATTGATGATGCTCGGTGTGCACGAGCCGCAGGAGTATCATTTGTGGGAGTAGCTGCCCGTAACTTGTATCAGCGTGATGAGATTGTTCAGTTGTTTCAAGCCGAAGGGGCACAGGTTGTGGTCGAGAGTGTAAATGAGCTAGAGTCCGCTTTGTGATTACGGCGAGTAGCGATTTGTACTGAAGGATTCAAAAGAGACGTACTGCCATCACAGTAATCTTTCCAAGTTCTGATAGGGAGTGGAGGACCGATGAGAACAGCTACCAATAATCGTGAGACCAAAGAGACACGTGTACAAATATGCCTTGGTATCGAAGGTCAGGGACGGTACAACATCTCCACAGGAATTCGTTTTCTTGATCACATGCTCGAACTTTTTGCCAAGCATGGTGGTTTTGATTTAGATATACGCGCAGAGGGAGATTTAGAGGTTGATCAACATCATACAGTTGAAGATGTTGGCATTGTTTTGGGGCAGTGTTTTTCACAAGCACTTGGAGATCGCATAGGTATCAATCGAGCTGGTTATTTTGTTCTACCAATGGATGAAAGCTTGGCGGTTGTAGCGGTGGACCTTGGAGGTCGTCCAGCACTCGTTTACCATGCACCGACCCGGTTTCGATTAGTTGGAGATTTACAGACTGAATTACTCGAGGATTTTTTTGATGGTTTCGTTGCTCACTGTGGTGCAAATCTTCATGCGCGGGTGATGTATGGTCGATCCAATCATCACAAAATTGAAGCAATTTTTAAGTGTTTTGCGAGAGCTATGAGCTATGCCTGTTCGGTGGACGAACGGCTCAAGGATCAGCTTCCAAGCACTAAGGGACTACTGGAGAAGACATTATGATTGGTATTTTTGACTACGGTGCGGGCAATCTTCGCTCCGTCGAAAATACGCTTGACTCTATTGGCGTCCGTTATGAGATAGTTACCGATGAAGAGGGGCTTCGTCGAGCGAGCAAAGTGATATTGCCGGGTGTCGGCCACTTTGGGCAGCTTATTCATTCCTTGGATGCTCTCGAAGTGCGGACTGCCTTTTGTGAATTGATCAGAGAGGGAGTACCGTTTCTAGGCATTTGTCTGGGGATGCAGGCACTATTTGAAAAAAGTGAAGAGGCGCCAGATCTCGATGGGTTAAGTATCTACCCCGGTGTAGTACGACGATTCGACTCGACTGCTCGTGTGCCTCACATGGGCTGGAACGAGCTCGAACTCGAGGGCCGACCTAGACTGCTTGGAGATGTTGGTGAACATCCATATGTGTACTTTGCGCACAGTTATTACGTCCCGACCGAGATAGCTGGCAAGAGGACAGCAGCCCTCTGTAATTACGGCATCGACTACGTTGCAGCTATCGAGTATCAGAACGTGTTTGGAGTACAGTTTCACCCCGAAAAATCGGGAGTTCTCGGGCAAAAAGTTATGCGTAATTTTTTAGCGGCCGAGTCTTTGGTAGTGAAATCTTAACTGGTGTTTACGTTATGCTTTGCGATCGATTTCCGAGTAAATTCAGTGAATTGTATCTGCAATTAGTCAGTGGTACAGTCCGAGTTTCTAGTTGAATTAGTTTGGCAGAAGCATGCTTGCAAAACGAATTATTCCTTGCCTGGACGTTACTGACGGTCGCGTTGTCAAAGGTGTCAATTTTGTAGCACTGAGAGATGCTGGTGACCCCGTCGAACTGGCGGACATCTACAATCGTGATGGAGCTGATGAGCTCGTATTTCTTGATATTACTGCTTCCAGTGATCATCGCGAGACAATGATCCACGTCGTTGAAGATACCGCACGTAAGGTTTTTATACCCTTGACGGTCGGAGGTGGTATTCGGTCGATTACGGATGCTCGTACAGTGCTGACGGTTGGTGCCGACAAAGTATCGATCAATACAGCAGCGATCGAGCGCCCAGGATTGATCACCGAGATTTCCGAAGAGTTTGGTGCACAAGCCACGGTTCTTGCGATTGATGCCCGTCGCAGTAAACCAGGTGTCTGGAATGTCTTCACCTATGGGGGTCGTAATGACACTGGCATAGATGTTCTCGAATGGGCACAGCGTGGTGAGGATCTTGGTGCTGGAGAAATTTTACTCACTTCGATGGACTGTGACGGAGTTCAGGAGGGGTTCGACTGTGATCTTACACGTACCGTCTCACGAAATACTCGCATACCAATTATTGCGAGTGGAGGTGGTGGACATCCTGAAGATTTTGTTCGAGTGCTGACCGACGGTGAAGCCGATGCGGCTCTGGCAGCATCGATTTTCCACTACGGAACACACACTATAGATGATCTAAAAAACGTTCTTAACAAAGCCGGAGTTCCCGTACGTATGAGGTGTTAAAGAGATGACAGGGTAACTCTATCCAAGTGCCATGGATGATCTTTGTGATGTTAGACAGGTACTCTTGGAGTCGCATGGGTGGTTTTTGCCAACTATATCGTGCTGAGCTTTGTTCACGTAAAATTTAGCAGAGGACTCAGAGTCTAAATACCATGATGGAACCCAGCGAACTTCGATCCCGGCTTACTGGCGTAATAGCCTTTCCCGTTACGCCATTCAATGATGATCTCTCTCTAAATGTTGAGGGACTACGCCGCAATATAGCTGAAATGGTGCAATATCCACTGGCAGCAATTGTAGTTGGTGGTGGGACGGGAGAGATATATTCTCTCTCAATGGAAGAACACTGCAAGGTAGTCGAGACTGTCGTCCAGGAAGTTGGGGGCAAGGTGCCAGTGATTGCCGGTGTTGGTTTTGGAGTGCAGATTGCCGTCGAATTGGCGAAACAGAGCTCGGATGTTGGTGCCGATGGCATCTTATGTCTCCCACCCTATTATCCAAGTGCTCCGTTTGAAGGTATGTTGAAGTATTATCAAGCCATCGGTGATAGTACGTCACTCGCTTTAATAATCTACAATCGCGATTGGGCTGGTTTCAGCGCAGGAGAAGTGAACCAATTAGCGGACGCCATTCCCACTCTAACAGCCTGGAAAGAAGGTCAGGCAGATGTGCGACGATACCAGATGATCATGGAGCGAGTGGGGGATCGCCTGCATTGGATTGGGGGCGCTGGGGATGATATGGTGCGCCCCTATTATGCGCTTGGTATTCGTGTTTACACATCCAGTATTGCCAGCATAGCGCCACGGCTTTCTCTGCAGCTTCACGAGCGTGCCTCAATGCTCGATAACGCTAGTCTCGAGCGATTGATGTCGAATTATGTGTTGCCATTGTATGGATTGCGAGCGAGACGCAAAGGTTACGAGGTTTCGGTTATGAAGACTGCAATGGAGGTACTGGGGAAGCCCGCCGGCCCGGTGCGGCCGCCATTGCCTGATGTACGACCCGCTGAGCACAAAGAGATTTCAATACTCATGGAAAGGTACAAGCCGGTTTTGTGACCTCACTCATCGCAACTTAATCGTAATGGAAACCCGCTAGGTGTTTATAGTAGAAGGCTTGAGCAAGATTGTGTTAACCCGAAAGAAGATTTGTGACTGACAGTTTTTGACGGTTTCGTTCCGAAAATTCACTTCTTGTATCCGGTGTTTTTAGTTCGCTGCACAGCGAAATCCAAGATTGTTAAGGCCAGTGTCTGGAGAGGTTTTTTGTCTAGCGGCGACACGAAAACCTCGGCAGTAGTTCCGACTGCACATCCAACTACCTCCACGATGAACCTTTTCATTTCCCTTCTCAGGGCCGATGGGGTTCCTGGTTGGAGCAGAGCGGTAGTAGGTGGGGTCATACCAGTCAGCAACCCATTCCCAAACATTGCCACCCATGTCATAGAGTCCATCTCCAGTGGCCGGAAACTGTTTAACCGGAGCAACTGTGGAAAACCCATCCTCTTCAAGATCGTAGGTGGGAAAGACACCTTGCCACCAGTTAGCAGCATGCTGGTTCTTTGGCATCAGTTCGTCTCCCCAAGGGTAGTGTGGTTTGTTGCCCATTCCAGAAGCGGCATACTCCCATTCGGCTTCGGTTGGCAAACGTTTTCTGGCCCAGGCAGAAAATGCTACTGCGTCGTTCCAGGAAATGTGAATAACCGGATGCAGATCTCGCCCTTTCAGATCGGAGTTAGGGCCCTCGGGATGTCGCCAATTAGCCCCCGTTACGAGATCCCATTCTCCGGTCTTCGGGTCGAAAACACCAGAGGAGCCCTGTTTCTCGGATTCTGTAATGTATCCGGTGGCTTCAACAAACTCAGAAAATTGTTGGTTTGTTACTTCTGTCGCATCCAGATAAAAGCTATCAACAACAACACGATGAGAAGGACCTTCGTAGGAGTAACCCGTATCGGTTCCCATAAGAAACTCTCCACCCTTGATAAAAATCATGCCGTTGTAATCGACGGGACGAATTGAAGAGCAATTACTACTCAGCAAGAAGACAAATATGGTGACAATCGTAAACGAAAAGGAGACAGGGGTAGACTTGTTGTCTGCAGTGCAACAAAGAAGAGACAGCACGAGGTCATTATAACGACGTGGATTCAGAATGTTGACTTCCGCTACATCTTAGATCCACCTATATTTTTTTGTCACAGGTACAATTACTCTATGCTCAAAGTTGGACTGACTGGTGGTCTTGCCAGTGGCAAGACCTTTGTGGCTGCGGTGTTGGAGCAATTGGGGTGTAGGGTTTTTTCATCTGACCGTCTGGGGCATGAAGCAATTAAAAGTGATGGTGAAGCATTTGACAGAGTTATTGAGGAATTTGGTAATGGAATTCTCGGTGCGGATGGAGAAATAGATCGTGGCAGACTGGGAAAAATCGTTTTTGCCGATGAAGCAAAGCTAAAGAAACTGAACTCACTGGTTCATCCATACGTCTTGAAGAGACAGGAAAGCATTTTTGCCCGGATTGCCTCACAGAACTCAGACTCTATTGTTGTCTGCGAGGCAGCTATTATGATCGAAACAGGAAGTTATTCTCGTTACGACTGCATCGTAGTTGCGGTGTGTCCACCCGAATTGCAAGTGCGTCGTTACTGTGAGCGTGAGGGTGTTTCGACGGCCGACGCTCTTGCTAGACTAGCGGTGCAGATTCCTATTGAAGAAAAAAGGAAATATGCCGATTATGTTATTGAGACGGCAGGAACAAAACAGGAGACTAAGAGACAAGTGAGCACTGTTCACCAAAAACTTCTTCAACGGGTCACCCTATGAGGCAACTTCTTAGGAGCAGTGTATTTCGATCGGTTTGTCTTGCCGCGTTCTTGGTTGGAGTATTCGTTTTTTGGACAACTTCTTCCTTGTTCAACTTCTGGCATCAGACGGAAAATTTTTCCTATAGACACCAGTTACCCTACTGGACGCAAGCACAAGCAACAGGTCTGACATCGGAAGAAGAGTCCAATATCGATATTTATACAAGAGCGAACCAAGCGACCGTAAATATTACCAGTACGGTTCTCAAGAGAGGTTGGTTCTTGGAGGTTATGCCTAGTGAAGCTTCGGGCTCGGGTTTTTTGATTGACACATCAGGTCGTATTTTGACGAACCACCATGTGATACGTGGAAGTGCCCCACAGATCGAAGTCACTTTGAGTGATAAATCGCGTCACGAAGCAGATGTCCTTGCGGTTGATGAGGCTAACGATCTAGCATTGTTGCGTATCAATGCTAATCGTGATCTGCCGTCACTTAAGCTCGGTGAATCTGATCACCTGAAAGTTGGCCAGAAAGTTCTAGCCATTGGCAACCCATTTGGTCTCGATGGGACACTCACAACGGGTGTGATTAGTTCTCTGGGGCGTTCGATTCGTGACGGGGAAAGTTTTCTTGAAGATCTAATTCAAACTGACGCTGCTATTAACCCTGGCAATAGCGGTGGACCATTGTTGGACAGTGCTGGCAATGTTATCGGTGTCAATACAGCTATTATTGGCCCTGGTAACATAGGTATCGGTTTCGCTATGCCCATTAGTCGAGCGATTCCGTTGCTGGAATACGAACGTACCGGTGGCAAGGCTCGTCAAGCCAGTCACCCTGGGTTTCGAACTCTTTTTCTGTCAGGTCGGATTGTACGAGCTCTTAATTTACCTGGTGGAGCTGGGTATCTTGTGACAGAGGTTGCACATGGTTCTGCAGCTGCTCAGGTTGGTTTGGTAGGTGCACAGAGAGAAGTAGTGTTGGGAAACTATTTAATTCCTTGGGGTGGTGACTTTATTACTCACGTAGATGGGCGTGAGGTTACTCATCGTCGTGTGTTAAGTCAAGTCCTTGCACTTAAACACGGAGGTGACTCGCTTGAGCTTTCGATTGTTCGTGACAATGAAGAGATTCAAAAGATCACGATTGTCTTAAAAGAAAAAAGTACTCGGTGGCTATGATTCACGAGAGTATCTACAATGCGCGACTGTGACCAAATCCGGTTTCTCTCAATACAGAATCCTGTTTAAATCCCAATGATCCATATCGTCGAAGAGCAAGTCCGAGAGATTCTTTCAGTTAACAAGGCAGTGGAGCTACTGGAGAATTGCTTCGGTCGCCTAGGTGTTAATCAGGCAGTCAACCACCCTCGTCGACGCATCAAGATGCACAATCGAAACCTGCTGCACTATATGGCTGCCGGTGACAATGAGAGTGGATATTTCGGTGCTAAGATCTACGCCACGAGTGCGACGGCAGGTGCTCGTTTTATTGTCATATTGTTCGATACTGAGACAGTATCTCCAGTGGCTACAATTGATGCTGACGCCCTGGGACAGATTCGTACCGGGGCTGCCAGTGGTGTAGCAACCAAGTTTATGGCCAACCCTGGATCGCAAACGTTAGGAGTTATTGGGACTGGTTGGCAGGCTGAGACTCAACTTGCTGCATTAGCTTGTGTGTGCACTCTAAAGAAAATCAAGGTTTATGGCCGTTCAGAGAAGAGACGAGATGCTTTTGCAGAGAAAATGTCGGTTCAACTTGGAGTCGATATCGAATCAATGGCTACGGCTGAGGAAACGGTCCGAAATAGCGATATTGTTATCACAATCACTAACTCATCAACCCCGGTTTTCGAGGGAAGTTGGTTACAAGCCGGTGTTCACGTCAATGCGGCTGGTAGCAATAGCGCGAAACGTCGTGAAGTTGATAGCACTACAATTGAGGCGGCTACTTTAATTGCAGCTGACTCGGTGGAGCAGGCTAAAGTAGAGGCTGGTGATCTCGTGCAAGCCTATGAGGAAGGGTTGTTGGAATGGGAACGAGTCCAGGAACTGTCGACTATTGTGAGAGGAGTTATTCCCGGCCGAAAATCGCCAGACACAATAACCTTGTTTGAATCTCAAGGCCTAGCGTTAGAAGATATCACCGTTGCTGCATACGTATATGAGCAGCTTTGTCAGGCTTGATAATTTGAATACTTTTCGGATGGACCCAAAGGCCACAGTAGTGAAGAATTCACGAACAACCTGTGTTCTTACTATTCGTTAAACATCACCGGTTGTGCAGCTTCTTTCCATGCGCTGATCTTAAGGCGCTGACAAACCCAGCACAGACCCTCTGATTGATGGGTGGCACCAGGTGAATCACAGACACTGCACGAAAAGGTTTCTTGTATCTTAGGTGTCAGTGCAATCTCTTCAGTTGGTTTCAGGAACTGGGGGTTCACTACCGGCACTTCAGGGGTGTTCTTCTGTCTACTGTTTTCTTTCACGTTGACCTCTAGCGAAACGGCCCAAGGCCGACTCTTCCAAGACAACTCTCTGTTGCACAGATCCAAGCCCTACAAAGCAACATTCTATCATGAGCCATTGATGTGCTGAGTATTGTTTCCAAAAGGGTCGAGGCTATTAAAATGCTGATCGATTCTTTCACGTCTGGGTTTTCTTGTCACCAGTTTCGTGGTTATAGTTACGAGTTCTGGTTTGCTAGACTGGCATTCTGATATTGCCAGTTTTCTTCTGGTAAGTATGGGAAGCTTTAGATGTTTACCTTGGACGCACTGCGGTCCGGCATCGGGTGAGTCACTAGGAGCGTTACTTAGTTTCGATGTGTCAGCGAAGGCATTGTTCGGAGTCCCATGAAGAGACGAAGTGTTAACCTTCGATTCCGTTTCTTTTTAATACCCATTGTTGTTCTGTTGAACGTAACAATCTGTATCCAGGCAGGCACGAAAGACAATCACCTGTCATCTGATGTCGCTTTACCGAGCTCCCAATTGAAACAGGAAGAATGGCCAGCCCCTGAACACCCGATTACGTGTCGTGTGCGAAGCGCTCGCCCTTTTTTAAGTTTTGAATTTCGGTTTCTTGCTGGATTTATTGCCGAGATTCCAGCACGTGAAATCCGAGCCCCCGTCAACCGATTTTTTTTGCGGGTCTCGATTAACCCAATACGGCCTAAGGCCGCCGCGGAAGTGCACTTCAACCGTAGCTTTCGAGTTACTGTGCCCGATCAAGATCACCGTGGGTCAATGCGGTTCAGAGGTTCGTTTGCGATGGGTGAGGGTGTGTACGATGTGCTATGGCACCTCCAGGACGATTTTGGGCGCTTTTGTGAAACTCGTTGGAGGGTTGATACGAGAAGGTCAGGCAAGGATCGTAGTATTGATCTAACTCTTGCACCTGGTGAGATCGCTCCTTCACTTGTCTATCTATTTCGTAAAGAAACGCCAACTCCACCTGACCAAACTGGCAAGATGCTCCGTGTGAAGCTTCTAGTCAATATGGATGTTCGCAGTGGCCGTCGTGTTACTGTTCCATTGGCGCGGTATGCACCAGTTGTTTCCGTTCTGCGTATGATGACACGCCACTCCGAGTTAGCAGAATTCTCTGTTGTTGCTTTCAGTCTCGACGACCAACAGGTTTTGTTTGAGCAAGCTTATGAGGGAACTATTGATTTTCCAGCGCTTGGAAAAACCCTCGAGCGCCTTACTCCGGGCACGGTTACTTTCAAGGAGCTCGGCAAAAAGAAGGAACAGATCTTTTTTGAACACCTCCTTATGGAAACGATACTTAAAGATGAGACTGCTGATGCTTTCGTCTTTGTGGGTTGGGATCTTAATTTTGGAAAAAGGATTGATAAAAAAGCTCTCGGGGCATTGCGACAGAATACAACGCCGGTATTTCATTTGTATCCTGCCAATCGAGCTGACTTTAGGGGACTTTTAGGAAACTCAGTCAAGGCGCTTGGCGGAAAACGCTATAAAGTTCGTCGTCCACGGGACCTTCCTGTCGCGATCGAACGCATGATCGCCCATATTGCTACACATTCATCCCGTCACGCAGAGAAAGACGACTAATCACACCAAGACTTATTAGTGATTTCTTCGATGATATTGGCATTGTGTAGAGCCAGCAACAATCTTTGCTCTGTTACCATTGCGGGTTGATAGAAACCGTAAAACGTTTTGAACTGCGCATACTTGCAGTGTGCATGTTACTGCTGGGATCTGCGGCAGTTTGGCTGTTGCTTACGAGGCCGGTTTATCGTATCGAAAGTGACTTTTTGGAACGAGAAGATAAACGTCAAATTGATGAGTGGTTGAGAGATAAAGCAGTTTCGCCCGTTGGCGATACTCGTCGTCGTGCAATGCTCGCACTTAGTCGTATTGGTAATCCTCAAGCTCTTGAATTGGTGATAGCTGGCACTACAGATCCGAGTCCTCGTGTACGTGCTATGGCGGCATTCGCGATCGGCCAAATAGACGATTCCACAGTTCTGACCAAGATGAACCGAAAATCACACCCTGAAGCCTTCCAAGTGCTATACGACTTGCTGAGTGATACGGAACGAGTTGTTGTTTCTTATGCAGTCGAAGCATTGGGAAAGCTGGGTCGACCGAAACAGTTCGAGATGTTGCTGAGAACTACTGCACCGCTTCCGATTACTCTTGCTGCGTTGGTTCGCATGCAAGCCAAAGAGTCAGCACCGTGGATCGTTGAATTATTACGATCTGACGACCAAGATGTCCGTCGAGCTGCCGTCGATGCTCTGGATCGTCTTGAAATCGACTTCGACAAGAGACTTACAAAAAAACTGATCGAACGTTCCCGAGATCGTAATGCGGCAGTGCGTGTCGTTTCACTAAAGGCGTTAGCTCGAGCCAAGTCCACTCCAGGGGTTCTGCGGGCTGTTTTTGCTGCTACCAAAGACCGTAATACACAAGCGCGAATTCAGGCCTATACTACTCTCGGTTTATTGAGACCTTCGGGCACAGAAGTCGAGATAGCTGCCGGTCTGCAAGACGCGAATATTAACGTTCGCATCGCCGCAGTTCGAGCACTGGGTGCACGAGGCGACCGAAATTCATTACAGCTTGTTCGATCACTGCGATTCCAGTCCGATCCGCTGTCCTATGCAGCTGAGGAGACGACGGCCCAATTGGCTGACAATGACGATGACTACTTCACTGGTTTTACGGGATTTCCACCTGAATATCAAAGTGATGCCGGGAAGGAAAGTTTTCTGCGAGCACTGAGTATTTTAGGCTCTCCAAGAGCACAGGATCTCTTCCGAAAACTTAAAAACTTCGATGGCAGATCCTCTGCAAATCCAGATAGCAAGTCTTCGCAGCCGAGATTTGAATCAGATGATTACCAGCGTATTTCTCGCGAGTTAAATCGTCGATTGATGGTTCACACAACGATTGGAGTATTTGAACTTATTGTTCATTATGATAAAGCGCGTCTTACAGCTGAACACTTTCTCAATCTGGTTCGGCAAGGCGCGTTTGAGTCACAGCGTTTTGTTGCAGTGCATCCTACACTAGTTGTTGAATTCAGGGCGGCTCGGCCACTATTCCAAGCCCGATTTCCAGACAGAGTTAGGTGTGAAGTCAATACAGAATTCTTCACTCGTGGAAGTTTGGGAATGTTTGCCGATCCAAAAGACACTGGGGGGTATCGTTTTTTTATTGCTCTTGCAGATATACCTGAGTTTGACGGACGGTACACGAATTTCGGCCGTCTTATTTCTGGAGACAATTTGATAAGTAACATTACAAGAGAGACAAAAATACTGAAAATCACTGGGATCTGAGTAACTTGCGATTCTAGGTTTCAGCTTTGTTAGGTTCGATATGTCTGTGATGGGCTCCGGTCGTGCACGCTTTACAGCATCTTCTGGAGGTTTTTATCTAAGTCAACTCAAGTATATACTTCCCCGCCGGTTATCTTGGCAAGGACTTCATTGAACAGGTCAGATTTTTTATTGGATGACCGCTTTTTTGTTCCCATTTTTCCGTGACGATACTTATGTTCGTAATAGCAAGTGCGGCAACGAACTCTCTCTGGGATATCGTCCACAAGGGCCACCACAGCATGGTTCGTCAGCAGGGTGCATTTTGAGCAGTAGTCGTCGACAATATCCCCTAAGCGGTTTTCTGTCATAGGTTTACTCCAGCCTAGTAGTTAATCAAACTCGATCCTATTAGTCGATAGTGTGAAGATGTAGTTTATCGTCTGGCCAGACAGTACAAATGTTCGGCGGTGCGTATGAATAGCTGGTTGCCGACTGCTGCCGGGCTGGCCAGTGTGTGGCTGTCAAACTTGTTGACTGCCAATACCTTGAATTTTCGGCCTGCCTGTAAAACCGATACCGTTCCGTCTTCACTGGCGGCATATATTTTTCCATCAGCGAGTGTTGGCGATGCACTGTAAATCCCAGGCTCGATTCGTATCCGGTCCCAAACGATTTCTCCTGATTTTGCGTCGAGTGCCACCATGATACCTTTGTCACCCAAGATGTAAATAAGTTGGCCATCGGTTGTTGGGGATGGAACATCTGCCCCGAGATTATTTTTCCACAAGATATTTTCTGATCCCAGTTTGCCGTGACCGGGCTTGAAAGCAATAAAAGGCCGCCCACGAGTGCTAGATGTGTACACCGTACCATCAAGGAAAATCGACGAAGCAATAGTACGGTAAAAGGACTGCTTGCCCGGATTAAATCCACCCATTCTCCATAGTTCTTTACCGTTACCTAGATCATGGCCAGTTACGTAATCGCCGCCGGATACAAGTAATTGCTTTCTTGCGCCGACTTTCTGAATCAGAGGAGTGGAGTAATCATCTGGAGATTCGTGATTGGCATCTGTCCACCGGTTGGTTTTCCAAAGAGTCTCTCCTGTTGTTTTGTCAACAGCGAACACATAGGAAGGATCATCGGTCGTCATTCCATGGAGAACCTGGATGTACAGATGGTTGTTGTGTAGTAACGGAGATGACGCGTACCCATGGTTGAGTCCAAAGCGCCCATAATCCTTTTGGATCTGCCGTTGCCAGAGTTTCTTTCCCGAAAAATCAAAGCATGTCAGAAAGCCTGATCCCGTCAACACCCATATGTGTTCACCATCGGTTGCGGGCGAAGGAGAGGCAAGGTTTTGTTTACGATAGCGGCGATTACCAGACCCAATTTCACGTTGCCAAAGGACGGATCCGTTTTCACGGTTGATAGCTAGGAGCAGCAGTTTGTCTCGTTTTCCGGATCTATTTTGACGGCCGGTTTGTCCTCTGATGGCGTCGAACCCCTCCTCCGCGGATGTAACTAGAACTGTGTTTTCCCAAATAATTGGTGTTGCTGCACTCCAGCTAGGCAACCGAACACGCCATTGGACATTCTCTGTCTCGCTCCAGTTCACAGGAAGATTTCTGGCTGTGGTGCTTGTGCCATTTTGATGCGCACCGCGCCACTGTGGCCAATTCTTGGCAGGTTCGCCGGCCAGCGGTAGCATGACGCAGTGAAAAGCGGCCATAACAAGAAAAAATGCCCTTTTTGACAAGTAGAGTTCTCCCACTGACAGTGTAGGGTCATACTATCACAAGAGTGGAATAGTTGATGCAGAGAGTGTTTTAAGGGGTTTCCGCTCTCGGCGATCCTATCTGAATTTCACGTAGATCTTCACCACGGTCGAATATTTTTATCATCTTTCTCGTCGAAGGAAAGAGATGAGTGAACTTTTCTCCCCATTCGATCAGCACTATGGCTGGTTTGTCCCATAAATCTTCGAGGCCAAGTGTTTCGATTTGAGGCACATGGTCGAGTCGATAGAGGTCAATGTGATACACCTTCGGTGGACCTTCGTACTCGTGAATCAACGAGAATGTAGGACTCAGAACGTCTTCGGGATTGGCGACCCCTAGGCCTTGAATGATGCCCTTTGCCAAGGTCGTTTTGCCACTGCCGAGATCTCCTACCAATAAAATGACTTCTGGAATTCGTATTTTGGCGGCCAGCCGGTGTCCCAACTCTGTCGTTGCTTGGGCTGAACTTGTGTAGTGAACTTCAAGGGGCATTGTAAGGAATAGGTTCGATAAAAATTACTCGATATTTTAAAAAAGAAAGACCATACTTTAGCTGGAAGTGATTATAAAGTGGCACCTTTGAGCCAATGAAGTAACCCTAGAAGCAGCTAGATGCGATTTAATCGATATGGAAACCCTAAGAATACCAAGGGTTTTGGATGGTTGCTCATTGCCTCGGTATTTTCTACCCGTGGGACTAGTGCAGTTAAATGTGGACAAAACGATATTGTCTTTACATATGTGAATGATCTCTTCCTGTACTCAGGAACAATCTTTCGGCTTTGATAGACTGGTTGGGTTTATGACGTACGATGTCATCATTATTGGCAGTGGTCCTGGCGGATATGTTGCTGCGATCCGTGCAGCCCAGTATGGCTGCAAAGTTGCTGTGGTTGAGAGAGCTGCAGCTTTTGGTGGAACTTGTCTACACGTTGGCTGTATCCCAACGAAAGCACTATTGCATTTTGCGGATTCCTACGAGACTGTTGTCAACGGGAAGCATATCGGCATCAACACTAAAGAGGTCACCCTTGATTTTTCTCTAATGCAACAACGCAAGCGACAAATTATTGAGGGCCATGCTCGAGGCATTCAACTTCTTTTCCGAAAAAACAAGATCGAAAGCATTGCTGGTTTTGGAAGGCTCATGGGTGACGGAAGAGTGGAAGTTGAGAGTACAGACGAAAGACATGAGCTGAAAGCAGATAACATCGTATTGGCCACCGGATCCGAAGCAAAACGACTTCCAGGAATCAACCTACCGAGTGGATGTTTGCTGACCAATGTTGAAATTCTAAACCTTGAAACGATTCCGAAGTCTCTGGCGATTGTAGGGGCGGGTGCTGTCGGCGTAGAATTTGCCTCAATCTATCGTAGTTTCGGTTCTGACGTAACAATACTAGAAGCGCTCCCACGGCTTGTTCCACTTGAAGACGAAGAAATTTCTAAAGAACTTGCACGAGCTTTCCTTCGACGAAATATCCAGATTCACACAGGCGCAGTTATTGATAGTGTGGAGCAAGCATCCGATGGTGTTGCGATCAACTTTACTGCTGAAGGTAATGACGCACAACAAATGAGTGCAGAGAAAGTGCTTCTAGCTGTAGGGCGGACACCTAATACTGAAAAAATTGGCTTGGAAAACACTTCCATACAGACAGAAAAAGGCTTTATCAAAACAGATAGTTACATGCAAACTGCTGAACAGGGTGTGTACGCTATTGGGGACATCGTTGCAGACACGCCACAGCTTGCCCATGTTGCTTCGATGGAGGGGATTGTAGCGGCAACGCGCATTGCCGGGCAAGACGTTGAACCGATCAATCGCCACCATAGTCCAGCGGCTACTTACTGCGAACCACAGATAGGTAGCGTTGGATTCACTGAAGCCGTTGCACGCAAGATGGGTTACGCGGTCAAGGTAGGAAAATTTTCTTTCCGAGGAAATAGTAAATCATCGATTCTTGGCCGTCATGATGGATTTGTAAAAGTTATTGCTGAAGAAGAAACTGAAGAGATACTTGGTGTTCACATAATTGGACCTCAGGCAACGGAACTGATTTCCGAAGCCGTAGTTGCGATGAGTTCAGAAGCGACTGCAGACTCAATAGCACGGACAATTCACTCACATCCGACACTCTCTGAAGCCGTGCAAGAAGCTTTCCAGGGTGTGTACGGCATGACGATTAACTCTTAAGTGTCTAGCTGACTTTATGATTACTCCTTCTACTTCGCCACAAAATTCCTCGATACTGCAGGGGGAATCCAACAAACCTCCATGTGAATACAGAGACCTAGGCCGAGTTTGCTACAGATCTGCTTTCGAACTACAGCAGGATCTTGTTGCACAACGTAAAGAAGGGGCAATCCCCGACCAATTGCTTCTTGTTGAACATACTTCAGTTATCACTTTGGGTCGCAATGCTCATAGTCACAATGTGTTACTTCCCGCAGCGGATCTTGCCCGTTGTGGGATAGAAGTACATGCCAGCGATCGTGGTGGAGATGTTACTTACCATGGGCCGGGCCAGATTGTCGGTTACCCCATTCTTGATCTGCGCTACTGGAAGCGCGATGTTGTTAAGTACCTGCGAGCTCTGGAACAAGTGATGATAGAATCTGTCAAACCTTTAGGTGTGAGGGCAGAGAGATTGAATGGATGTACAGGATGCTGGGTAGATGGTGCAAAACTGGGTGCAATTGGTGTCCATATAAGTCGCTGGGTGACATCACACGGCTTTGCTCTTAATCTTTCACCGGAGCTCAAACATTTTGACTATATCGTTCCTTGCGGTATAGATAAACCAGTGACTTCCGTAGCACAGTTAACGGGTAAAGCTCCTGATTTTGAAAAGGTCAAGATGCTACTGGTAGATTCTTTCGGAGAAATTTTTGGGCGGTTGATGGTAGCGAGTTAATGAAGTTTTGTAGTATTTCAGGATTGTAATTAGGCACGTTTCTTCTATAGTTGTGCCAAATCGGCAACGCCTGTTTCGGGTTTTGTTAACATGTGTGGACTCAGCTGAGACCATTACGGTGGGTTATTTCAAAATAAGGGGCAGTCCAATGAAAAAAACAATAGGACAGTGTGGTCGTTTAGTAATTGCATCCCTAGCTATATCGCTAGTTGCATCGACTGCTGAATTGGCAACGAAAAAAGTTTTGACTCTTTCTGTTGCTAAAGAGGTAGCTGCAGCTGCGGAAGCCCATGCTGTTAAGAATCAGTGGAACGTTGTGATCGCTATTCTTGATGACGGAGGAAATTTACTCTACTTGGAGCGTATGGACGGGACGCAAATTGGAAGTATCGAAGTTGCGATCAAAAAGGCCGAGGCAGCGGTTTCTTATCGCCGCCCCACCAAGGTTTTTGGTGATGCCTTAGCCAAAGGAGCAACAGCTCTTTTAGCCTTACCCGGTGCGTTGCCATTCGAAGGTGGTATTCCGCTTAAGTCTGGCGATGATGTCTTAGGTGCTATTGGAGTCAGTGGAGTGACGGCACAACAAGATGGAATGATCGCTCAAGCCGGTGCTGATGTGTTGACGGCAAAAGATGGTCAGTAGCCCAGGCAGTTTTTTTAGTTGTGGTGACTGTACGTGCGGGTTTGCCCACGTGTTTTCCTGGCCCAGTTTGAGATCTTTACCGATAGGATCGAGTTACCCACTCGGCAACCACACTTGGTTTTTCAGCCTTTTCAGTTTCCACTGTAACTATCCAGACAAACTGGATGCCGCTCTCGATTTCCTCGAGCGATTGTAGGCCAACCCTAGCACGAATTTTTGACCCTGCTGGGATGGGCGCAGGGAAACGAACGTGATTGAGGCCATAGTTAATACCATGACTAAACTCGGCAGTGATATTTACTAAGTCCTTAACAAACCCTGTGATCAGTGAAAGGCCTAAAAACCCGTGAGCTATGGTTGTCCCATATGGAGACTCTGTCAAAGCGCGTTCCATATCTAAATGAATCCATTGACAATCTCCAGTGGCTTCAGAAAAATCGTTTATACGCTTTTGACTTAGTGTTCTCCAGCCCGTGACACCGATCTCTTGTCCCACGAGTTCGCGTAGTTGGTGAAGTTCTGTAATAACGTCTGTGGCCATTGTCTCCTCCATGTTCGGCTTTGTGTGACCTATTCGGCCAAACTCGATCTGGTAGATAATAATACGTCATAAATTGTGATTCGCAGAGCTTTCCTTCTAATTACTACGGGCGGTACAATCTTGCGAGTGTAGTTAATAGCTTCACGGTTCACATCGGTTACATCAGGGGTGTCTCGAATGAAACTTTTACTGAATTGCAATTCAAACTGTATAGCCTTATTGCTTTGTTCTTTGAAGATTGCTTTTGCAAGTCTGTTGTTTTGCGTTGACATCTCCATTGCTCAAAACCTAGCACGGTGGAAGGCTCATGACATGAAGCGTGCAACTCCATCAGTAGTTTCGTCGAATTTAGTGTTGCCATTCCCTCCACCCTCAGATGCAATAGTGTTATTTGATGGTGTTGATCTTTCGAAGTGGAGGGCGGTTGACAACTCTCCTTCACGATGGATTATCCAAGATGGTTGCATGGAGTCAGTTGATGGTGCAGGATTCATTTATTCTCGCGATTCTTTTGGCGATATCCAGTTACACGTCGAATGGGCTACCCCTGCCAAGGTTGAGGGAGATAGTCAAGGACGTGGAAACAGTGGGGTCTTCCTTATGGGACTCTACGAGGTGCAAGTGCTTGATTCATATAATAATCGCACCTACGCTGATGGTCAGGCGGCGGCCATATATGGTCAGTATCCACCTTTGAGTAATGCTAGTCGTGGTCCTGGTGAATGGCAGAGTTATGACATTTTTTTTCGCCGACCACGTTTCAAGCGCGATGGCACGGTCAGCAAGCCTGGCCTGATGACAGTTCTTCATAATGGCATACTCGTGCAAGACAATGAGGAAATTTGGGGCCCTACGAGCTGGTTGCAAAACCACCCCTATCGGTCACATCCTGATCAGTTGCCACTAGCGTTCCAAGACCATGGAAACCCAGTTCGATATCGCAACGTTTGGGTTCGGAAACTAGATGAATGGACTCGCCCTGGACCGACAAATGACGATACTAAGCCGCTGGTGACTATGGGTGAAAGTGTTCTTGAGGGCTATGTTGGAGACTACTACGGAGAGAGTGAGCATCCCTTCGTTATCACTCGTGAAGGGTCACAGTTGTTTTTGCGAATTCTTGGCGTCAGTAAACTCGATCTATTGGCACACTCGAAAACCGAGTTCACGTTGCGTTGGACTGCTGGGAAAATTATTTTTGATCTCGATGACTCACAGAAACCAACTGCGTTCACTTTTTACTTAGGGGGTCAAGCTATCAAGACACAGAAAGGTAGCTCATCTACTCAGTGAACGATAAGGGTTGGAACTTTACAGGTGCACTTACTAGAAATGGGCTGTCGTGAGGTTCCCGCTTGTTTTTATCGGGTTGAACTATAATTGACGTTTGGTGTAAATAGATCTTCGTTTGGTTCGAGTATGACCCCTGGCGTATTTTGATACTGCGGGTCTAAACAGTAGGTAGCACACTTTATTTTACTGGAGGTTTCATGGCAGTAGATCGCCGTCAATTTCTTGAAGCTTTAACTTTTCTCGGGGCTGCAATTGCTCACGCACGAGCACAAACCCCGGACAACGATCGCCGAATGCCCTCTTATGAGGAAGTTCGTGAGGCGATGAAAGACACGAAGCTTTTCTTCGTACCCTATAGCCATAACGACTATTCTTGGTTTGCGACTGAGACTTGGCACCATGAGCGTGCGGCACGCATTGAAAAACATGCAGTTGAGATCTTGCATCGGGAAGACAATTTCAAGTGGTTTATAGACGTCAAACTTGAACGCATGGATCGGGTTGAGAAAATACACCCCGAGTTGATAGATGAACTGAAGGAGTTTGTGACTCAAGGCCGAGTGGGTGTTGCGGCTGGTACTGTCGTCAATAACGATAATCCGTTCAATGAAGCCGAGGCAATTATTCGCAATATGGTTCTTGGGCGCAAGTATTTTCGCAAAATTTTTCCAGAAGTCAACCTTGAAGTGGCAGCCTTCATCGATATACACCCTGGCTTTGCTCAAATGCCTCAATTACTCACTAAGGCAGGATATAAGTACTACCGTTTTACACGTCCGATCTTTCCTCTTGATCGCAAGGGATACAAAAGGGAGTTCATTTGGGAAGGGCTTGACGGCAGTGAAACATTGCTTAGTTATGGCCCATACGGTTGGATGGCAGGTGGTTGGGGTATGGGAAAGGGGGCTGCGGCCTATTACGACGAAATTAGTGGCTACAAAGACGACTGGGAGCGAGCAGTTGTTGCTTTGTATGATTCGGCAGTAGAAAGTCTTTCAGCTAATAGCCCGAGTAAGGTTATTTGGATTCCTGTTGGACTTGATCACACTCTACCCCTGTCTATCCCTCGGCTTGTAGAGGACCAAGGTAAAGAAGGGTACGTTGATCTTCCTGGGTTTGTTCGTGAATGGGCAAAACGAGAATCAATACCTCTCGACTTTGCTACACCGATTGATTTTTATCATGAGTTGGAAAAACAACGTTCGTCACTGCCTCGTGTCAAAGGTGTGATCGAACCAGTGGGGTGGCCTTTCTGGTATGGGCAATGTGGCAGTAAGGGTCTGGACAATTGGCGTGATCGATCGTCGCAACGTCTCGTAGAGGCGGAAATTTTCTCCTCCATGGCGAGCTGGCTTGGTGTTAATTACCCCGAAACTAAACTAGAAACACTTTGGTACGATGGCCTATTTCTATTTCCACATGATGGGCTATATGTGAGCGATGAGGATCTTTCAGATGGTATTCGTGTCGGTGGTCATGTTGTTTACGAATGTGAACAACTGAGACATGAGGCATTAACTCTGTTGAGTCACCGAATTACTGCCGACGAGGGAGAACAAAAAGCGGCCGTTGTTAACCCTATGAATTGGACACGTCGTGAAGTTATTGAGTATAAAGCGGTCTTCCCAGAGCCTGGTGTTAGCAAGATTAAAGTTGTCGATGGCCAGGGACGTGAACGACCGCATCAGGTTCTTGAGATGCGAAATTACTTGAACCCTAGTGAGCATTTAGGCACTGGGAAAAATTCGTACAAAGAACTATGGATTTTAGTGGATGTCGAGGTGCCGCCGATCGGTTACACGACGCTCAAGATAGTGCCTCAGGAGGGGGTGGAGACGCCAGGCCCTGTGGAAGATTCGAGAAGTGTAATCGAAGACGACTTTATAAAAATCCAACTTGGGCCGCATGGTATCAAGAGCATTGAAGATAAAGTCCATCAAACAGTTTATGCGGATGCAGGCAATCCAGTTTTTTATACCAATGACGATCCCTGGCCTTGGCACGGTGGTCCAGTGACCTCAGAGCAAAAGATCAGGGACGCCGAATGGAAGATCGTGGAGGCTGGCTCGTTGCGCACTCGAGCCCAGATGAAGGGCATGATCGGTGATCATGAGGTGTCGATGATGATTTCGGTCTATCACAGACTAGGCCGCATTGATTTTAGTGTCGATATCGACAGCGTTGGCGGCAACGGATATTTTGCAGCGAATGTTCTATTTGATTACGATGCAATTCCCTACGCGGGAATACCTTTCGGAACAGAGCATCGTGATCTTTCTAATGAGCCCTGGGCGGATGGGTCAGATGTCAATGAGGAATTCCTGCGTAAGAATGTATTTTATGCCCACCACTGGGTAGATCACAGCGATAACGAGAAGGGGCTGACGTTCCTTGCTGCCGAAGGGAAACGAGGGTTTCTGTATCACCCCGAAAAGCGCTCACTCGAGCATATCTTGATGTTGACAATTGTCAAGAGACCTATTTCAGAACAGTTCACGAACCGTTATTTCACTGGCGAGGGACAACACCATTTTGACTACACTCTCTTGCCCCACGGAGGTGATTGGAAGGATACAGAGAGTCCACGACGGGCACAGGAGAAAATTTACCCTCTGAGCGAAATTAGGCTCTATCCACGCAGTGATGCAGATCTTCCTTCTGAAAAAAGTTTTATCACTGTGAGCCCAGAAACAGTAATGATGTCGGCCTGTTACGGGAAAGGTGAAGGTTTCGAAGTACGTCTTTACGATTCAATTGGTGAAGAGTCCGACGTAGAGGTGAAACTTCCTTTTGCGGCTTCGTCTTGCCAGCCGGTAGACTTCAATGGCAACCCACTCTCAGGACCGGATGTAACACTACGCGGCCATCAGGCTTCTTTCCAAATTAAACCTTGGGAGATTGTCACTTTGCGATTTGAGAGGTGATGAATCGTGATTAACTCAAGAGCCTACTTGTTGATAACTCAGATCTGCTAGCCAGTAGAGGGGTTGGTTGTTCCAACTGGACAAGGTTATGCCAGTACAAAGGCATTGTTAGGTTCAATTTCCTGCATGTGGTGCTCATTTGTGTATTGCTGTGGCACACCGTTGTTCGAAATACACCTTTAAGCGAAACGTTGTAGTATTTGTGTTGAAGATGGAAGGCAGCAATGTTTTTATTACGAAATGAGTCGACGATGCGAGTTTTGGGATGCATGCTTTTGCTTGTTTTCATCATGGGAGCGAGAGCCGATGATTCAGCATTCAATGGAAAATGGGCGATTGAGGTAGAACCTCCTCACCAGAAGGCAATGTGGCTTGAAATCAGGGGAGCGGGTAACGGCGATATTGCAGGTCGTTGTGTTGGTGCAGTCGGAGGTCGTTCACAACCGTTGATCGATGCCAACATTCGAGATGGAGTGCTGTCTTTCGGCGTCGAACGCTATTTGCAGCAAAGTCAAACTTGGCTTAGGGCGACCAACACGGTCCGCTTATTTAAAGACGGAATAAAAGGTACCACTAGCCGCCAAAACGGCACTGAAATTCGGTGGTCAGGAAGACGCCCGGATGTCCTCAAAGACACAGACGATGGTAGCTGGAAGCCAAGTGTCCCCATCGTATTGTTCGACGGAAAAGATATGCTGCATTGGCACGCTGGACAGAATGAATATGGTAGGTGGATTGTTTCTGATGGCGTTCTCCGTAACCAGGGTAAGGCTCCAAACCTGGTTTCTAACGAAAAGTTTTTCAACTTTCGTCTACATGTCGAGTTTCGTGTTGCATCGAAAAGCAACAGTGGTATTGGGCTTCGCTCGAGATATGAGATCCAGATCCTCGATGATTTTGGTCAACCGCCAAGCATCCATGGTAACGGCGCCTTGTACAGTACAATCAAGCCTTCTTTGAATGCCAGCCAACCATCTACTGCCCGTCAAACATTTGATATTGTTCTCATTGGCCGTGATCTTACTGTGGTGCTTAATGGGACAAGCATCATCGACAAGAGAGAGGTTCGTGGACTTACCGCTATGGCTATGGATGCACGTGAAGCCAGTGCTGGCCCACTTCTGTTACAAGGCGATCACGGCCCAATCGAGTTCTACAAGATTGTGGTAACACCTCTGGTCAGGTAGCTCGTAATGAGTGTTGACTATATGAACGACAATGTTGCGGCGTACTCGTCTGCTTCTTCGTGGGTGATGTAGATTGGAGGTACGCCACCGACAAGGGTTGGCTGCCGATCGAACATCGCAAATAAAGCCATCTTAATGAGCGCATATTGCTCGGTAGCGTTCAGTTCTCGTTGCCTAGCTGTTTGCCATTCAGTCGTAACCTTTCGACTAAGAAAGATTCGGATCGGAAATTGTACCACTCGATCCGAACTAACAGAAAAAAGGTATTCCTGGCCATTTTCACCGTCCATGTTTGTTTCGTGGAAACCTTCATAGAAGTACTGATAAACGTATCCAGTTTCGGCTGTATAGGACTTTTCACGCCGAATTGCAGGGCGGCCGCGCAAGGATATTTTTGCCGGGGGTGTCGAAAATATTTTACGTAGCCATTTCATCGTATCCTCAATGGTCTAATATTCGTAGTACAACTTGTGAGATGTTCTCTCCTAGTGTGACCTAAATCGAAAGAGCTGGATAGGGGAGATGAGGTTGTGTGCAAACAACGTCATGGACATGGTTTACCTACTCCTCTCGAGCATTGCCGCACAAAGAACAAGTGTTATTTTGTTGGGTTGATTCTCTATTCACCAAAGAATCCAATGTTTTCGTGAGGCGCGCTAGAAGTCCTGCCGGTTTAGATCCGCAAAGAGGGCAAGACCGATCGCCACTGGGCGATTCTTTCAGGATGTTGTTTCTGGTGGAGTGATTTGTGTTGGCCGGTTCAATTTCAGCGCGAGTATCCGTGAGTCCAAGTAACTCTACTGCAAGATTGGTATCGTGCTCGGGGACTTGTAGTCGGATGCCTCCTACGTACCTGCCAGCACTACCGAGAGCCCGGTTAATATTTTCGTCAAGCAAAGTGACGACGATTCCGTGGGCTTCAAGCATTCCCCGTGCGAGATGAGCTTCATGCAGTGAAGAGAAGCGTGCAATAGTTACCAAGTGGTCTTGCATAGGGGCCTCACCAGGTTATCCTACTGAATAAAGCCTGCGTCGGCCATTAGCAAATTCACAGAAAATAAATGATTGTGTTTGTGATTTTTTGTTCGATGGCACTCAGTATTCATGGTCCGTCTAGCAGGAACTTAGGTGCTGGATGTGATCAAGGGTGACAATTACTTCTCTATTGGATTGGAAATGCGATTCAGCTTTGTTGATAAACACGCTAAAATATGAGTTGCGTTGTGGCGTTTGTCGTAATTGCACTCCCACGAATACTGGTCTGATTCGAGGTCTCAGAGCAGATGGTGTCACCAGAGACGCTGTTGACAATGGAGTTCGAGTAGAAGCAGTCATAGAACGTTACTAAAACAATGGGACTTCATAAGATCAGGAAGGGTTTAAATCTTCCTATTGCGGGCGCACCGAAACAAACAATCGAAAAGGCCTCTCAGCCTAACAGTGTTGCTGTTCTTGCAGATGACTACGTTGGGATAAAACCCACCATGCATGTTGCTGTGGGGGATGATGTATGTCGCGGGCAGGTATTATTTGACGACAAGAAAAATCCGGGTGTACGCTTCACAGCACCGGGTAGTGGGCGCGTAATAGCAGTTCATCGAGGTGCAAGACGTGCTCTGCAGTCAGTCGTGATTCAGCTCGACACCTCCGAACTTGCAGGAAAAGGTGAGGCCATAACGTTTTCCTCCTTCACAGGTCGTTCACCAGGTGAACTGCAGCGCACACAAGTTAAAGATCTTCTGCTTGAATCAGGGTTGTGGACTGCATTGCGTGGTCGGCCATTTGGTCGAGTGGCTGACCCAGAAAAATTGCCACGGTCCATATTTGTTACCGCATCGGACACAAATCCTCTATCGCCTGATGTGAATGTTGTCTTGGACGGCAAAGAAGAGCACTTTGAGCGGGGCTTGCAGGTACTTGCGAAATTAACAGATGGACCGGTTTATATCTGTAAGAGTCCAGGAGGAGAAATTCCTGTACCGTCTGGCAGATGCTTCAAGGTTGAAGAGTTCAGTGGACCTCATCCCTCAGGTACCGTTGGTGTGCATATTCATTTTCTAGACCCTGTCGATGCCACAAAGCTTGTTTGGCATGTTGACTATCAAGACACTGTGGCTATCGGAGCGCTATTTGAGTCCGGAGTACTGGATGTAGAGCGAGTTGTTGCACTGGCCGGACCGTCGGTAAATCGACCAAGACTACTATCGACTCGGATTGGAGCTTCTGTCGATCGTCTGACCACAGGAGAGCTATCGAACGCCGAAAACCGCGTTATCTCAGGATCGGTATTCTCGGGCCGTATTGCCTCCGGCGATGTGTTTGGTTATTTGGGCCGGTATCATCATCAGATCTCAGCGATACCCGAACAGCGTACGAGAACGTTTCTAGGCTGGTTGACTCCTGGTATTGAGAGCTACTCGATCGTTAACACGTTTATTTCGAGATTGATACCCAATAAAAAATTTAATTTTGGCAGTTCAACACATGGCTCAAATCGTGCCATGGTGCCAATTGGCATGTACGAACGCATCATGCCGATGGACATTCAACCGTCATTTCTACTAAGAGCTTTGGCGGTAGGCGACATAGAGTATGCGCAACAGTTGGGTTGCCTTGAGTTGGATGAAGAGGATTTGGCTTTGTGTACATTTGTTTGTCCGGGCAAAACTGAATATGGCCCTCTGTTACGCAATGTTCTGACAGCGATAGAGAAGGAAGGTTAGTAGCAGACTGATGCAATTTCTGAGGTCGATTTTAGATTCACAGTCGAAACATTTTCGACCCGGTGGTCGTCTCGAGAGGCTGTATCCCTTATTCGAGGCAGGAGAGACCTTTCTCTTTACTCCTGGCAAGGTAACTAGTGGCGCCTCTCATGTCCGAGACGGACTCGACCTCAAACGCATGATGATGACTGTGGTTTTTGCGCTGATCCCCTGTGTTTTGATGGCGATGTACAACACTGGTTATCAGGCACATATGGCGATTATGGGTGGCGCATTACCACTTGATACTTGGCAAACCGAGGTGATGCACATGCTCGGCTATGCTTTTTCACCTTCCGATGTAGTTGCTTGCATCGTGCACGGTGCTCTCTATTATTTTCCAGTGGTTCTTGTCACGTTTCTAGTGGGTGGCAATTGCGAGGCTCTGTTTGCGTTAGTACGAAAACATGAAATCAACGAAGGTTTTTTGGTAACAGGGATGCTGTTCCCATTGGTCTTACCTCCAACGATTCCCTTGTGGCAAGTTGCGGTGGGGATAGCATTTGGCATTATTATCGGCAAGGAAGTGTTCGGCGGTACTGGGATGAATATCCTGAACCCAGCACTTGTGTCACGGGCTTTTCTGTTCTTTGCCTATCCGGGTCAGATTTCCGGCGATGCAGTATGGATTGCTGCACGGACCAGTGCAGATGGGTATAGTGGTGCGACTTGGCTTGCAGAAACGGTAACAAATGGACCAAACGTTCTGACTGCCAACATCACCTGGTGGGACGCCTTTCTCGGATTCGTGCCAGGCTCGATGGGCGAAACCTCGACAGCTGCTTGCCTATTTGGTGCTGGGGTGCTAATTCTCAGTGGGATTGGTTCGTGGCGGATCATGGTTTCCGTGGTGGTGGGATCTTTTCTTACTGTGACATTTTTGAATGCCATAGGATCGGAAACGAATCTTCTTTTCAATTTATCGTTTGGTTGGCATGTGGTTCTCGGTGGTTGGGCATTTGGAACCGTATTTATGGCCACCGATCCAGTTTCAGCGACACATTCCAGTTCAGGCAAGTACGTGTATGGTTTTTTGATAGGTGTGTTGGCAATTTTGATCCGAGTTCTCAACCCTGCTTATCCTGAAGGCATGATGCTGGCGATTCTATTTATGAATCTTTTCTCTGCACTGATTGACTACTTTGTGGTGCGGGCCAACATAAAGAGAAGGAAGACTCGTTATGCGGCATAGTACCGGATACATTTTTTTGTTTGCTGGGGCTATTTGTATAATCTGCGCGATAGTAGTCTGTTCATCGGAGGTCTCTCTTTCTGAACTTCACAAAAACAACGCTAGGCTTGATAAGCAAAAGAACATTCTTTATGCTGCTGGGCTAGCAAGGTCGAGTGAGAACTTATCTTCGGAGGATGTGCAACTCAGGTTTGGACGGGTAAAGGCTATCGCAATTCACGTTGAGGATGGCGAACTAGCACCAGAGATTGACCCTGATTTTTATGATGCACGCAAAGCGGCAGTTGACCCGAAGGCAGGGCGCTCTGCACCGCCAAATGCCTCGGCAATTAAACGCATGGCTCGTCATGCGATTATCTACCACATTCTCGAGGATAGCGGCGAAGTCGGTATGATTGTGCTCCCCATCGAAGGCTATGGGCTTTGGGGAACACTCTACGGATTTCTTGCACTGGATGCCGATGCCAAAACGGTGCGCGGATTAACCTACTACCAACACAAAGAAACGCCTGGATTGGGCGGTGAAGTGGACAACCCAGACTGGAAGGCGCTTTGGCCTGACAGAGTGGCCTTTGATGAAAGTGGCGAAGTGGCTATTGAAGTAATCAAGGGACAGGCTGGACTACCGGTCGGGGACCCTCATCGGATTGATGGTCTATCTGGCGCGACTATTACCAGTCGTGGTGTGACGAACATGCTGCATTTTTGGTTGGGTGAGGACGGGTTTGGGCCATATTTAAAAAATTTCACACAGGTCAATAATGATTCCATCAAATGAAATATGGTGAGTAAAAGAGAGCAGGAAAGACATGACAACGGAAGCGAAAAAGGTATTACTAGATCCTCTGATCGAAAATAACCCCATTGCTTTGCAAGTTCTGGGAATTTGTTCGGCTTTGGCGGTAACGACCAAAATGGATACTGCGCTCGTGATGTGTGGCGCAGTCATATTTGTTCTGATGGCTTCGAATGTTTCTATTAGTTTCCTCCGCGATTATATTCCGACGAATATCAGAATCATAGTGCAGTTAACCATCATTGCTTCCTTGGTTATTGTGGCTGACCAATTTTTGAAGGCGTACGTCTACGACATAAGTAAGCAGCTATCTGTTTTTGTGGGTCTGATTATTACTAATTGCATTATTATGGGCCGGGCGGAGGCTTATGCGATGCAGAACGGTGTTGGGTCAAGTTTACTGGATGCCGTTGGGAACGGGTTTGGTTACAGCTTGATACTCATTGCAACTGCTCTATTAAGGGAATTATTTGGCGCTGGGAAGATCTATGGACAAGTGATATTTCCAGCTGTGCATGAAGGAGGGTGGTATTACCCTAATGGAATTATGGTGAGCTCTGCAGGGGCATTTTTCATTATCGGGCTTTTCATTTGGTTGATTCGGACAATTCGTCCCGATCAGATTGAAGAACAGGAGTTGGGATAAGTTTGATTCGGACGAGGAGTCTATGGCGGACAAAGGACAGGAATGATGACGGAACACTATTTAAGTCTGGCGGTTAAGGCAGTGTTTGTTGAAAATATGGCACTTGCCTTTTTCCTCGGCATGTGCTCATTCCTGGCTGTCTCGAAGAAAGTTAGCACTGCGATTGGTCTCGGGTATGCAGTTATCTTTGTTTTGACTGTGACAATACCGTTCAACAATATAATCTTCAATTTCTTCTTGAGGCCTGGTGCGTTGACGTGGATTGATCCGAGCTTGGCTCAAGAAGATCTTTCGTTCCTTGGTTTTCTATGCTACATAGGAACCATAGCTGCCATGGTTCAGATTGTGGAGATGACGACTGATCGTTTTGCCCCCAAACTTTATGCTGCCTTAGGTGTATTTCTGCCCTTGATTGCTGTCAACTGTGCAATTTTGGGGGGCTCTTTGTTCATGGTTGAGCGTGATTACACTCTGATCGAAAGTACTGTATTTGGATTAGGATCTGGAATAGGTTGGTTTTTGGCGATTACGGCCTTGGCAGCAATCCGCGAACGTATGCGTTACAGCAATGTTCCATCTGGCCTGAGAGGTTTGGGTATTACGTTTATCTTGACTGGATTAATGGCTATCGGATTTATGGCCTTTGCTGGGATTCAGCTATAAAGGTTCATTATGACGGATGATCGAAATCAGAAATTTCAACAACTTGCGATACCGCTACCAAACGTCCGAGGAGAGTTGTTGGAGCAGTTACGACGCTCAATCAAAGGGGTCCTATCGTGACCATCATCATATTAGGCGTTTTCATGTTCACATTCGTGATCCTCAGCCTGGTGGCTCTGTTGATGGTGGCACGGAATAAGTTAGTTGCCGGTGGAGAAGTAGATATTTTGGTAAACGGTGATTCGGACAAGACACTACGGGTTTCGACTGGTGGTACATTGCTGAGCGCGTTGGCTGACCGGAAGATTTTTATACCTTCGGCGTGTGGCGGCAAGGGAAGTTGTGGAGTCTGCAAAGTGAGTGTCAAAAATGGTGGTGGCGCTATGCTTCCCACCGAGACGAGCCATATTACACGTCGTGAAGCTGCTGAAGGATGCCGCCTTTCCTGCCAAGTTAAAGTCAAACAAGATATCGCTATAGAACTACCTTCGGAAATTTTTAGTGTGCGGCAATGGAAATGCAAGGTTCGTTCGAACCACAATGTTGCAACTTTCATCAAAGAGTTAATTCTTGAACTACCCTCCGGCGAAGAAGTGCCCTTTCGTGCGGGTGGCTATGTACAGTTGACCTGTCCGCCACATACTTTGTCGTATGAAGATTTCGATATTGCGGAGGAGTATCGCGGAGATTGGAATAAATTCAGTTTGTGGGGCCTGGTTTCAAAAGTCGATACGGAAGTCAGTAGAGCTTATTCCATGGCAAACTACCCTGATGAGAAGGGTGTAATCATGCTCAATATTCGAGTGGCAGCACCTCCTCCACGTTCACCTAAAAATACTCCTCCAGGAAAGATGTCGTCTTGGACGTTCAACCTTAAGCCAGGAGACGACGTTACGATTTCAGGACCTTTCGGGGAATTTTTTGCCAGAGAAACCGATGCGGAAATGGTATTCATCGGAGGTGGTGCGGGTATGGCCCCTATGCGCTCACATATTTTCGACCAGTTTCGGCGTTTGGAAACGGGTCGCAAGATCTCTTTTTGGTATGGTGCACGCAGCTATCGAGAGGCCTTCTATATCAATGACTTCGATACGATCCAAGCTGAACACTCCAACTTTGAGTGGCATCTGGCACTTTCCGATCCTCTTCCTGAAGACAACTGGACAGGCTATACGGGTTTTATCCATCAGGTTGTATTAGACAACTATTTGACTGATCATCCGGCCCCTGAAGACGTTGAGTACTACTTGTGTGGGCCACCTATGATGATCTCTGCGTGTATGAATATGCTTGACAATCTCGGTGTCGAGCCGGAAAACATTCTTTTCGACGACTTTGGATGAGCCTCTAGTGAGGTTCGCTCGCGGATAGATTTCAGCCAAGATGTACCTGACCGTGTATCACCGCTTGTTGCACACTAGGCCGAGGTTTATTTTATTGGCCGTGACCATTGTGGCTCTGGTTGCTTGTGCCCCTTCACCTCGTCTAACTGTTCTACAGGGGCAGAAGATGGGCACAAGTTTTCAAGTTAAAATCGTTTCCTCTCATCTTTCTGACCAGCGTACTTTTGAGTTACGCCTATCGGTTGAGAGAGTATTGGATGACGTTGACCGAAAGATGTCAACTTATCGAGATGATTCTGAAGTATCTCGTTTCAATAAACTTAGAAACGATGAGCCGTTACTGGTATCGAATGAAACATTTGAAGTGTTTCGCCATGCTCGTTCGATTAGTGAGGAGACAAAAGGGGCTTTCGATATAACAGTTGAACCACTCGTCGACGCGTGGGGATTTGGACCTGGAGGTGCCATTTCTAGGCGTTCGAAAAGATCTCTACCCACCGAAAACGAGATCGACGCAATACGATCGCATCTCGGATGGCAACTGATTGACTTAGATGAGGAAGAGATCACACTGTCGAAACGGAACTCATCTGTGAAATGTGATTTATCAGCGATTGCGAAAGGCTACGCCGTTGATCGAGTTGCCGACACACTCAATGACATGGGCATTGATGACTATCTGGTTGAATTGGGTGGTGAAATTCGGGCTTCGGGTAGCAATGAAGAAGGTGTATCCTGGCGTGTCGCAGTCGAGCGCCCTCAGTCTGTGACTCGTCAGTCACATCGACTATTGCCGTTAAGAAATTTGGCACTTGCGACATCTGGGAATTACCGTAATTTTTACGAGCAAGATGGCCGTCGGTATTCACATACAATCGATCCACGCACCGGTCGACCGGTGCGAGATCGTCTAGCTTCGGTGAGTGTCCTCGATACACTTTGCGTTCGTGCTGATGCTTATGCCACCGCTCTTATGGTGTTAGGTGAAGTCGAAGGGTTTCGTTTTGCAGTCGGCAACAACCTAATGGCGATGTTTCTGATACGTGATGAATCCGGTGTGTTGATAGAGAAGACAACACCTATGTTTGATGAAAAATTTGAAACACGCTGATCCCCATGAGAAGAACCATTTACGAGATAATGGGCCTGGTGCCTGGGGAGTATGACGCTCTTTTTTATTACCGTTGCTGTGATTGCTCTAGCCATGCTGATTATGGCTTCAGGGGTAATGATAGCGAAGCGACCTTTACATGGTTCCTGTGGCGGTCTATCGACAGTTAGACCGAATGGGGAACCCATTGATTGCAATGCATGTCCCTACCGGGAAAAATTTCCTGAGTGCGAAAACCGTACTTCAGGTTAGAGTAACTCAATAAAACCGACCGAGACGACTGTTGGTTTTAGAGCTGATGCCTCAATTCTGCCTTGGAATTTTCATTCTCCTAGTGTTTTGCCAAGTAATGACGTGAGTATTACTTGGCCCTGCCGTAGAGAGTACGATAGATTTGAGTATTACGGAAAACAGATTGTACATAACCGCGAGTCTCTGTAAAGGGGATCGTCTCTGCGAACTCTTCTAAATCCGTAAAGTTTTCCCATGTCATCCATTCTTCAACCCTATGCTCGCCAGCATTATAAGCTGCAAGCGTGTATGCAATTCTATGATCGAACTGATCATGTACCTTACGGAAGTGAAATGTGCCGAGCCTTAGGCTAGTGTCCGGTCGATACAGATGTCTGGACCTGAATCCGCGGATACCAAGACGTTTTGCTATTCTTTTCCCGGTTGCTGGCATGATTTGCATTAAGCCGCGTGCTCCTGCCGAAGAAATTGCACCAGGATTGAATTCTGACTCCTGACGGATTAGCGCGGCTATCAAATAGGGATCAAGTTTGTGAGGTTTGGAGCGCGCACGAAGGTGTTTTCCGTACGGCATAGGGAATAGACGTTTCCAGAATTCACGAGGCATTGATTCAAATTGCATCCTCAGGTATCCGAATCCATAGAGTTTCATCATGCGTAGTCCCAGGTGGTGTTGCCCCTGAGCGCTATACTGTTCCGCTAACGTTACGCCGATCCAGGGACTATCTGGTTTGTGATAGTCACCAGTACGCAGTTCAGCGATAGCTTGCTTTACAAGGCCCAGCGTGTAGAGGGTTTTTCCTCGACGAAGAAGAGATTCTGTTTCCACAGATGGCTCTTGGGTGACCTTGCGTACTTCGGGCAATATAGTCAAAACGATTGGCAGTGATGCTTTATCAAGGTTTAGTGTTGGAACGGAAATATTCTCTAAACGCTGCCGGGCGAGGTATCCGTAATAGTAATGGGGGAAATGTTTCGTCAGAGCCATGTAGAGCAAGGCGGCTCGAGATGAGCTTTCTTTTTCTTCTAGTCGTCCAATCCAGTAAATAGCACCGGGAGCAGATGTGGAATGAGGATATAACTTAACGTGCTCCTCAAACAACAAGCGGGCTTCAGGATCACGGTCGAGGTACGCCCGCCAGCAAACCTTCCAATGAGCTCTAGCTGCATATGCACCTTGTGGGAAAGTTCGTGCTGTACGTTTGTAGTAATTTCGGGAACGCGTGGTAGCTTTCTTTAGTAAGTAGTAATTGCCGAGAGAGAACAGAGCTGATTCATACCACTTCGAGTTGGGGTAGGTTTCTGATAGGTACTCTGCGCGATCTTGAAACTCTTTTATTTTTCGTAGCCGGCGTGCACATTCACCTATGAGATAGACACGCTCTGCATCTAAGTCGGGATCTTTGATTTTCAGGCGTTTTAGATACTGATAGGTCTTATTTGTGTAATTCCGTCTGTAGTCAGCCGTGCCACGGTGCACTAGTGCTTGTTCGAGTTCATTACCGCTCAAACCACTAGTCGCACGTACGTATTCTGCAGAGGCTTGTGCGAACTTGCGGGCTTTGAGTAACGCCTCGGCACGGCCAAGTCTCCATTTTGGCGGTGCATCTGGGTAGTTCACTCCTAGTTTTTTTCTCAAGGCATTCAGATGGCTCTCCGATTTTTTGGCTTGGTCGGAAAATGGATAATGGTAGTAAACTCGCCTATATGCTCGAACAGCCTCTAGGGGTTTGCCATCGAGATGGGTTAAACGGGCCAATTCATAAAGCCGCAAAGGTTCGGGCATTGCCTTGTGGGAGGATTCCAAAAGGCGTCGGGCTTCGTTGTGTTGACCATTTTGGGTGAGGCTTTTGGCATTAATGTGCTTTGCCATGCCAGTGAAGCGACTATGTGGAAATAGCTGGAAGAACTGGTTGGCAGCCATAATAGCCGCTGTGTGGTCTTCGGCCATGGCTAGGCTGTGAAGCTGATGGTAAGCAGCGTAATGCGCGAGGTCCTCTAATCCTTCCATGGCAATAGCAAAGTGAGTGGCCGCTTCCTTGTATTTTTTAGCCGCTTTGTCACCCATGCCTGCTGCAAACAATGCTAGTGCTTTGGTTGAATTTGTTGATTTTTCGGCAAAAGAGATCAATCTGTCATGATCTATATCCGATTGAGATTTAAGGTAAGCTCTACTTTGTCGACCTAGCTCTTCTGGTAGATCGATACCACTGAGTAGTGGCTGTATGAGCAGGTATACAGTGGCGATTTTTAGAAAGACAACAATCATGGTTCTATTGCCATACTGGGAAAGTGTCGTCGTAAACTGCTATTCGAAGAACATTGCTCCGTACGGTTTTCGATTGCGATACCGTTCTGGTTCACAATTTTTAATGGTTCTTAGCATAGAGGGTGTTATTTTACCGTACGAGAGAGGTCTTAAATTAATCATGGGTACGAATTCTGTATTGCTACGAGGGAAGGTTGCGTTGGTTACGGGTGGCACGCGTGGCATTGGTCGAGCAATCTCTGAACATTTACTGAAGGAAGGTGTTGCCGTTGTGCTCTGTGGGCGCAATTCCACCACAGTTGATCATACGGTGAGTGAGCTAGAGTCGTTGGGTCATGTTGTTGGTGTTGTTTGCGATGTAGGGAGACACGAACAGGTTGAAGCATTGTTCTCCACCCTTGAGGGATCTTTTGGGCAATTGGATATTCTAGTTAATAATGCCGGCATCCGTGGTTTTGGAAAAATTGATGAAGTTGGACTCGAGCAATGGCAAGACGTCATTGCAACCAACTTGTGTGGTCCTTTTTATTGCTCACGTCTTGCTGTCCCAATGATGAGACGAGCTGGGAACGGATTCATCGTGAACATAGGCAGCCTAGCGGGAAAGCATGCTTTTGCCGGAGGGGCAGCCTATAATGCCTCAAAGTTTGGATTAAACGGTTTAACTGAAGCTATGATGCTCGACGTACGCCACGACAATATTAGGGTCACAACGATCATGCCAGGCAGTGTGCAAACCAACTTTAATGGAAGAGATGTGAAGGATGGTGCGTGGAAGATAGACCCGTCACACATTGCAGAAACTGTAGTTCATCTGTTGCAAATACCAGATCGAAGTCTTGTAAGCCGGGTGGAAATTCGCCCTAGCCGACCTACGGCGAAGAAGTAGGACTTTGTTTGACAGTTTCACAACCTTTCTGGCAGCATACAGGTAACAGTTTTTCCCTTCTACTCCTCAGTAGCTCAATTGGTAGAGCATCCGGCTGTTAACCGGAGGGTTGTAGGTTCGAGTCCTACCTGAGGAGCCAATATTTTCAACTATTCAGAGAATAAGGCGGTGCGAGTACTGCTATGTTTTGATTTTAGACAAGGTGCAATGGCTCCAAAGACAGCTCAGCAGCCGTTGGTTCTCCACACTGTTGAACTTTTCCACTTAATCGATTAGTCTGAGCTAGCTGCTTTCGGTTTGGGTAATCTTAAATGCGCCACCTGTTAAAGCTATCCACAATCATTACTCTGGCGTTACCGACACTTTCGGCGATGGACTTAGAGCAGCGAGCGACTACTCTAATCGCCAAGAGCTGTTTGGGTTGCCATAGTGAAGCTCTGAAGACTGCAGGGTTGGTACTTAACAACCGCACCAATGCGATCAAAGGTGGGGACCATGGTCCGGCATTGGTTCCTGGTAGTCCAGCTAAGAGCCTTCTTAACCAGAAGATCGCTAGTGGTGAGATGCCGGTTGGTAATCCCTTGCCTAAGGAAGATAGAGATGTGATTCATGATTGGATCATGGCCGGTGCTCCATGGGGAAAAACCATAGAGACTGAAGTGACTCGCAGGCGTAGTGATCGCTCTTGGTGGTCATTCCAACCATTGCAAAGTATCGAGCTGCCGACCCCTAGGAACCTACCTAGCACATGGAAAAATTCCCCGATTGACATTTTTCTCTTTAGCAAGATGATGCAGAAAGGTTTGCATCCTAACCCGCGTGCGGATCGTCGTACGCTTCTTCGACGCGTCACATTCGACCTGATTGGATTGCCGCCGACGCCAGAAGAAATAGATGCCTTTCTTGCAGATCGAAGTTCTGATGCCTATGAGAAAGTTATCGATCGACTACTCAATTCGCCTCACTACGGCGAACGTTGGGGGAGGCATTGGTTAGATGTCGTACGGTTTGGTGAAAGTGATGGTTATGAGCAGAATTTTCTTCGTGATGATGCGTGGCCATATCGTGATTATGTGGTTCGCTCGCTGAACGAAGATAAGCCATTCAATCGCATGATTGTTGAGCAACTTGCCGGAGATCAGCTTACTCCTTGGGATCTGCAATCAGAAGCTGCGACAGGATTTCTTGTTGCTGGGCCGTACGACACCGTCGGCATCGACAACATCGAAGGCAAGAAACAACAGCGCGCTAATGAACTCGATGATATGGTTATGGCCACGGCATCTTCTTTTCTGGGCTTGACGGTCAATTGTGCTCGTTGTCACGATCATAAGTTTGATCCGATCGAACAGAGGGATTATTACCGAATGCAGTCAGTGTTCGCTGGGGTGCGTCACGTCAACCGACGCCAACGTAGTGCAGGTGTGAGAGTGTGGGCAACTGAAGCTCAAAAAGCAGCTTACGAGAGTCGGGCGAAACCTTTACAGCAAAAAATCTCCGAGGCAGAAGCAGATCTACAAGAGTTGTACGGCACAGTCAAAGATCGTATTCGCGCTCAACGCGATGAGATTTTTGCACGTTACCGGCCAAGTGTGACTGGGTATGGCACTGAGGAAAAGTTTGCCCCTGTCGAAGCTCGTTACTTACGTTTTAACATTGAGACAGTGAAAAGGGGGCGTCCCACCAGTGCTTTTTTTGCCGCTTCTCTTGATGAATTGGAAATTTGGACTACAGGAACGAATGCTCGCAATATTGCTTTGGCGCGACACGGTGCAAAGGCGTCTGCCAGTAGTACTAGAAAAGATGACGCTAATCCGGATACCTACTCTCCGATGCATGTCATTGACGGCAAGTTTGACAGGGGTTGGATGTCTCAAGCACTTGCAACAACAACCCCAGAGAACAAGTCAAATTCAGGGCGGAAATACGGGGCGGGGACACCTTTATGGATTCAAATTGAGTGGCCTGAAGTGCAGACAATCTCTCGTATATATTGGTCTTCTGACAGGCTGAAGGCATTTGGCGAAACTTATAGTAATCGCAACCCAGAGAGATACACGATTGAAGTCTCTCGTGACGGTAAGCATTGGAACAAGGTTGCCGACTCCTTCGACCGATTGCCAGCAAAGAAGGAAAACCGTGAGGAACTACTCTTTCTCGCCGTTCTTAACAACGAAGAGAGGAAGGTGTGGAACGCTGCTGAGCGAACGAAGAGTGATGCCAAGGCTAAATTAGCCAAACTGCCCAAACTTCAGACTGCCTACTTAGCAATGTTCAAGCAACCGGAGGATCCTACCTACCTTATGAAGCGTGGCGACCCAATGGCTAGGGGAGAAATAATTGCTCCTGCTAGCCTGACGACGCTGTCTGATTTGCTCTACCGTTTTGAGATGGATACGAGTACGAAGGAAGGCGCACGTCGCCTCGCACTGGCACGATGGATTGCTGACGATCGTAACGCTCTGACAGCACGTGTCATTGTAAATCGTATTTGGATGTATCACTTTGGTGCCTCCTTTGTCGAGACGCCTAGCGATTTTGGCATCAATGGCGGGAAACCAACGCACCCCGAATTATTCGAGTGGTTGAGTAATCGATTTGTAAAAGAATACCGGTGGCGCTGGAAACCATTGCATAAAGAAATAGTGATGTCTGAAGCTTACCGTCAGTCGAGCACCTACAATGCCACCCAAGCGTCAATAGATGCTGATGCACGCTATTTGTGGCGTTTCCCACCGAAGCGCTTAGAAGCAGAAGCTATACGGGATGCGGTTTTAGCAGTTTCTGGCAATCTCGACAGGACGATGGGGGGTAAGGGGTTTCAGCTGTATCGCTATACGGTTGATAATGTTGCTACTTACTACCCAATCCAAGAATTTGATAAAAGTACGTTTCGTCGTGCTGTCTATCATCAACATGCACGTTCAGTAAAACCGGAACTTCTCGGCCAGTACGACTGTCCTGACACTGCGCTACCAGCACCGAAGCGTGTTGTCACAACGTCACCACTACAGGCTCTGAGTTTGTTCAATAACTCCTTTGTATTGCAACAGGCCCGTTCTTTTGCTGAACGCTTAGAGCGCGAGACGAGACAGCTAGATGTCAAAATGGTGATAATTCGTGCGTACGAACTTGCTTTTGGTCGTAAGCCAACCGGTGAGGAGATGAAACACGCCGAGCATTTCATTAGTGATTACGGGCTCTTCCCATTTTGCCGTGCACTGTTGAACGCGAATGAATTTGTTTATCTAATGTAGGTAAGTGGAAATTTTCTGATCCACCAGTGAATCTTTGAAGCTCGGAAATTAATACAAATGAATCGTCGTAATTTGCTCTCTAATTTTTCGACTGGTGTAGCAGGTATTGCATTGTCGACGCTGTTAAATGAGGTTTCATACGCTACCACCGCATCTCATTTCCCTGCCAAAGCCAAGAGAGTGCTGCAAATTTTTTGTCCCGGTGGCGTCTCTCATATGGATACTTGGGACCACAAACCTGAACTTCAGCGACGTTCTGGTGAGTCCTTGCCTGGTGCATCAGACATCGTTACATTCCAAGGTAAGAATGGTGCCTTAATGGGTAGCCCATGGGAATTTATTCGACATGGGCAGAGTGGAAAACCAGTAACAGAACTACTGCCAAACCTTGGAAAATTTGCTGACCAAATAGCGTTCGTCCACTCCATGACATCAAAGACAAATACTCACGGTCCTGGATGCGTCATGATGAATACCGGTTTTCCGACTGAAGGCTTCCCGAGTGCTGGTGCCTGGGTCAGTTATGCGCTTGGATCTGAGAATGAAAATCTGCCGACATACGTGGCTATTCCTGATGTCCGAGGCAGGCCTCCTTCGGGACAAGCCAATTGGGGAGCAGGATTTCTTCCTGCCGAACATCAGGCGATAGTTTTCAATGCACAGGAGCCAATTCGTAACCTAGCAAAACCAAGTGGTATTGACTCAGATGTTGAGAGTGCCTCACGTCAATTTTTAGGGAAGATCAATCGACTTCATGCCAAACGATATCCTGGTAATTCAGATCTTTCAGCTCGCATCGCAGCTTATGAATTAGCTGCTCGGATGCAGCTCTCCGCACCTGAAGCATCTGACTTAAGCCGTGAATCGACGGCAACGCACGCTCTCTATGGGACCAACGATTCCAACCCTCTGATCGCTGCTTATGCCAAGAACTGTTTACTGGCACGACGTCTGCTTGAACGTAATGTTCGTTTTATTACGCTGTACTGCGGTTCTCGTGCGTCAGGAGTGGATGGCCTACTCAATTGGGATGCGCACAAGACGCTTCAGACTGATTATGAGCGCCATTGCCCCATTCTGGACAAGCCAACTGCAGGCCTGATCCGTGATATACAAGCCAGAGGGTTGCTCGATGAAACACTTATTTTATGGACTAGCGAGTTTGGGCGTATGCCTACACACCAAGAAGGGACAAAAGGCCGAGACCATAACCCCAACGCATTTACCTGCTGGATGATGGGAGCAGGAATCAAAGGCGGAGTTAGTTATGGAGCGACTGACGAATTCGGCGGCAAATCAGTTGAAAACGTCACTACTATCTATGACTTCTATGCAACTGTGCTGCATCTTCTAGGGCTTAACCACGAAAGACTTACCTATTACCACAACGGCATACAGCGCCGACTAACTGACGTCCATGGCCGTGTAATCCAACCTATATTGGTTTGAGAATATTATCAACTTTGTTTAGTAAACCCATACCAAACAAGTAACGACTGATAGACGTGATTTTGTTCAGAACTGATAAGCACTTGATAATCGCATCTCCGTGTTGTCAAATGTTACTCTGCTTCACTCATATCTAGACGATAAAACGTGATTGCACCATAGGAGTCATCTTTCAGATCTGATCCTTCGTCTGTATCGCTTGATGTTTCTACCAAAATACCAAGGCTGCCATCGGCTAAGCGTTGCATAACAGAATATGCAGCAAACCCGTCATTTAATTTGATAGGGTCGCGAAAAGTTTCCCCTTCGTCATAGCTGGTCCAGATGGTGATGCTGTTCCGATTCAGGCCATTTTCCCCACGAGGCCCTGAAAATAGAATTCGGTTGTCATCGTATCGAATCAAAGAGGTATCCACTGGCGTGATGGAAATACTGTCAGACCGATCTGGTCCCCAGGTGATGCCTCCATCGCTGCTCAGGTGGCGTCGGCGAAAACTGCCTTTATTTTGCCGTGCATCGAGTAATATTCGACCGTCTTTTAGTTCGACCACTTCATCTTCATCAGCTTCTGGTCCGGGCGTGACATTGCCGATTCTCCAGTTTTTGCCATGGTCATCAGAATAGTAGACAAATGGTAGCTGCGTAACATTTGATTCCCCATCCGGCGTAATTGAACCACTGCGCTTGGCCGGAACCACTAACCGACCATTGAGTTGCTCGTTGAGGTTCTGCCACTGAAGTTGGATGCCGCTTCCTGGCCCTGGTTCAGCGTGTCGCCAGTAGAGGCCGTCACTTGTTTCGTGGGGTTCGTCTGGATAGATTATCTGCCGACGATTCGACCAGGTCTCGCCATTGTCAGAACTTGAGCGTACCCACACCACTTGATTGCCAGCTTTTGCATCGGTACTCTGGCCGTGAATTGGTGTTGTGGGGCCTACATCTGGCCACTGTCCATAGAACAAAAATACTACCCCAGTAATTTGGTCATATACCGGTGTCGGATCTGCAAAATCAAACAAGTTCCCAGCGGAGTGAAATCCAGACTCAAGAACGACCATTGGCTGCCAAGTTTGACCATTGTCGATACTTTTTCTCATCACTAGATCTATTGGTGCTGCTCGATCTCTTCTAGGATCATTGCCAAAGCCACGGCGCCCCTCTGCAAAAGCTAAGATGGTTCCATTTTGTGTGACTGTCATACCTGGAATACGAAATGTATGATAGTGCTCTTGACGTGTAACGTACTCCCCTTTAGGCGAAACAAATGGTGTTGACTGCGTAAGCACACGACTTGTGAATACAGGTGTTGTGGGCAGCTGGTGTGTTTTGTCACAGGCCAGCAACGTTGTAGTCACGATTACCAGGAGGCTAATAAACATTAGTTGTCTTTTTCCTATGCGCGTTACTAAATCTAGAGGGCCTCCACAAATCCCATTGACTTTGCGTTACGGAGAGCCCGATTAAGATGAAGAATCTCTTCAGGATCGTGAACACCATCTCGCAAGACATGGCAAAAATTCTGACTACTATGTGGTCTATTCCACAGCAAAGCAATAGAAGTATCCGTTACCGCCTGTTCCCTGTAAATTTTCTTGGCTGCAACCTCGTGAGCCGTGAGCTGAATTCCAGGATGTGGGGTCTTGACCTCCACCTTGACGGTCGTGATGACCCACCTGGGCACTGCCTTTATCGTGGCTAGTCCAATTCCCGCATGTATGGTCTTTGCTATCTGTAAAAGCCATTCCATCAGACTTCGAGCCTGTCAAGATATCGTGCTGGTTGGGCTTATCTCCTCGTCCGTTAATAACAACACCTTTCTCAGAGAGAGAATGTTCTTTGCTGAGTTTGCTGTTGTTGGAATGCAAATCTTCTATATTTTTTGCAATCCGAACACCCTTGGCGTTATACCAAGGACCTCTACCAATGCGATCTCGGGCGTTAATTGCTTCTTGGTTGCCAATAGGGCTTGTGCTTAGGTAAGCACGCCAGGTACGGGTTCCTGAATCAACGGTGCTTGCTAGTTTCTGGCAGTGCGCATCAGCACCGGCAAGACCTCCCAAATCGGCACCGTTACCGGGGCCAGCACTGGTTAGAAAAAAACTCAAGTGTTGATTCTCACTTTGGATTAATTGAACACTCATAACTATGAGAACAACTAACGCTGGAATTATGTATTTTCTATGCATGGAGACGCTCCTTCAATCTGTTTTGTGTCTGTCGCCATCTGCATTCTATCAACGCTTATAACTTGCAGTTGATGATTTAGCAATTTGCAGACGTACTATTGCTGTTTTGTTATAGCCTCACTTTAGTTAAAACATCTATGATTTAGTAGTAGTCGCTCGACATAATTCGTACTCAGGAGGTTAGTTTCGTGATTCGTTTTGCCAGTGAATTTGGAGCAAGTTTGTTCTTTGTTGCCTTGATTTCTTGCAGCCCTGGTGGTGATACTTTTGATGCCGAATCTCAGTCTCACGCTGAAAAGACCGCACCGCGTGTATATGTGACTAATGAAGCTTCCGGCGACCTGAGTATTATCGATACGATTTCTCACCAAGTATTGGCGACTGTTCCCTTGGGTAAACGTCCGAGAGGGATTCGTGTTAGCCCTGATCATGAGAAAATCTACGTCGCCCTGAGCGGATCTCCTTTTGCAGGCCCAGGTATTGATCGCGAGACCTTGCCTCCGGCAGACAAATCGGCAGACGGCATTGGTATTTTCGATGTTGCACAGGGGAAGCTTATCAAAGTTCTCAATGGCGGTTCTGACCCCGAGCAGCTTGCCGTGAGTCTAGATGGAACCAAGATGTATATTGCGAACGAAGATGTTGGCTTAGCATCCATTTTGAAGATTAGCGACAATCAAGTTCTTAGGACTCTACCAGTTGGAGATGAGCCAGAAGGTGTTGGCATCAGTCCCGATGGAAGTTTCGTTTATGTAACATCAGAAGATGATGCAATGGTTTCGGTGATCGACACTGCGACCGATTCCGTAATTAAGACCTTTAAGGTTGGACTTCGACCACGTACAGCGGCTTTTTCTCCAGATGCCTCTCGTGCCTATGTAAGTTCGGAAAGAAGTGGTACGGTTTCGGTGGTGGACACGTCTAAGCATGAGGTTATCCACACTATACAGTTGACTGGAGAGACAGTAAGGCCGATGGGTATTGCTGTCGCTCCTGATGGATCCACCATCTACGTTACGACTGGGAGAGGGCGTCATGTGGTGGCTATTAGTACGGACACGAATGAAGTAATCGGTTCGGTACAGGTTGGAGTGCGGCCCTGGGGAATTGCTATAACTCCTGATGGCAAGACTCTATATACCGCAAACGGACCAGGTAACGATGTCTCTGTGGTCGATGCTGCGACCTTGGAAGTTAAGAGGCGAATCGAAGTCGGCCAGCGCCCGTGGGGCGTTCTGGTACTTCCATGATTGAGCAGAGAGAACTGACTCATTCGTAACGCAAGCAGTCGATTGGGTCAAGGCTGGCAGCGCGATTGGCTGGGTAGTAACCAAAAAAAAGACCGATGCCGACTGAGATGGTGAATGCAACGGAAACCCAAACCAGAGAGACTGCCACTGGCAGGATGGGATAAACAAGTTTTACTCCCCATGCTATGCTGAGTCCAAACAAAATTCCTACTATGCCACCCAGGCATGTGAGCATAATAGCCTCGATCAAAAATTGCATGCGGATGTCCTGAGCGCGTGCTCCGACAGCTTTCCGAACCCCAATCTCCTGAGTCCGTTGCGTAACCGATACCAGCATGATATTCATCACACCGATGCCACCCACGACCAGTGCGATTGAACTAATACTAAATGTCAACAGAAATAAGGCGCTAGTAACCTGTTTCCAGATGCGGGCAAAGAACTCTGGCATGAAAACCTCGAAGTCATTTTCTCTTAGAGCAGGTACTTTGCGTACACGTCTAAGAGCGGAAACTGTTTCGTCTACAGCTTGCGAGATTTGTGAAGTGTCTCGAACAGATGCGGCTATGAAGTGCTCACGTTGATTTGGGTACAACTTGTGGAATGTTGACAAAGGAATTGTAACCATCTGGTCAATTCCGGGTGCCCCAAACAGACCCTCGTCACGGACAAATATGCCAACTACTTCGAACGGCAGCCCATTGAAACGAACTGTGTGACCGATTGGATCAGTGAAGGGGAATAGGCTCTCAGCAATTGCGCGACCAAGGACGGCAACATTGCGGGAATGTTTTCGGTCTTGTAACGAAATGGGTCTTCCTTGTACGACATCCATGGCGGTTATAGTATCGGAATGAAACTCATCGACTCCGCGTAGAAAAAAGCCATTAACGTGGCGGTTGCGGTAACGTATTTCGTTGCTTCCAGAAGAGATTCTCCTGCGATCTGCGAAGACTGTGACGAATTCGACCGTTGGTGCTGACTCGCGAATGGCCTGGGCGTCAGACGATTTTAAATACTTTCTTTGACGTATTTCTTGGGATGGGCGCCCAAATTGCGGCCCGACACGGCCGACAATGAAGACTTTGGACCCCATCATTTGGATGCGCCCAACGACATCTTTATTCAGTCCTTCAATAATCGATGCAACACCGATAACTGAGGAGACTCCTATTACCACACCTAGAAGCGTCAATATTGATCTAGTTTTCTGAGTACGGATTGACCGAAAAGCAACGTCGATATGCCCTCGCAACCTATCTTTATGACTTGGGAAAAATCGGTTGACGTTGATGTGGTTTTCCGGGCTCATTTTACTCACTTCTCAGAGCTTCGACCGGATCTAAGTCCGCTGCCTTTATCGCCGGATACAAACCAAAGAAGATTCCAATCACCGAGGCAACTCCGACACCAAGAACAGCCACCCACCACTCAACCGAGGCTGGAAAATTCGAGTAACGTGTCACCAGGAATGCTGCGAGAATTCCTATCGAAACTCCCAAAAATCCACCCAGTACTGCCTGCGCCACACTCTCGGTCAAGAATTGTTGTACGATGTCACTGCGTGTGGCTCCACAGGCACGCCTCAATCCTACCTCCTTGGTTCGCTCGGTTACGCTGACCAGCATTATGTTCATGATCACTATGCCTCCCACGATGGCAGCGATTGAGGAGACACTAATAAACACGAAGAAAAAAGAGGCACTTATTTGCTCCCAAAGATTCATGTAAGCAGTTGCAGTTCCGAGGTAAAAGTTGTCTTCGTCTTTACCGCTTAGGCCTCTTTGAGTACGCATTGCTCCCCAGGCTTGGTTCAGGGTTTGCTCGAAAATACCTTCACCTTCTTTTGTTTTGACCTCAATTTTCAAACTAAACCTAGATCCACGCAAACCTATAAACGTATTCAGAGGAACGACGACGAACGAATCTTGATTTTGCCCCAGTATCGAGCCAATATGTTCAAAGCTGCCGATAATTAGCAAAGATGATTGATCAATGCGAAGAGTTTTTCCAATGGGATCAATGCCTGGAAATAGTGACTCGCTAAGTTCATCGCCGATTACACAAACACCGGCTCCGTGATGGTCCTCCGCACGAGTAAAGAAACGCCCACGTTCTACCACAAGGTTGCCGATGTCGACCATGTTGGCGGTTTGACCCCGCAGGCTGATGTCGGTTAATTCCTGATTTTTATATCTCACTGTCACTGTGCTCGATGAAGTTGCACCTACGTTGACACAGAGTGGACAGCCGTTCCTCAGGCCCTCTACATCCTTCACGCCAATGTCAGGGTGGCGAGTGGCTCGACGGAATTCATCGCGATTGGTAGACGTGAACGGCATCTTACCTATGCGAAATACGTTTGTGCCGAGATTAGCGATCTTGTCCGCAACGTATGTGTTTGCGCCGAGGATCAATGTAATAACGACGATCAGCACAGCAACCCCCATTGTCAGACCAAGGATTGTTAGAACTGTCCTGAGACGGTGAGTGCTCATTACGCCTAGGGCCAGAGTTAGATTGGTGCTAAGGTTGGTCACAAAGTGCGGCTATGCTTCCTAATTGTCAATTGATAGAGAGCTATGAAAAACATTTCCTGATGTTGATTGGTGTTGAATGTAGCATTACACCTGAAACAGGATAACCGCATTAAAGTCTTAGTGGGCTTCACTTTTCTTTGGGAAATGTAAACTTAATTTTGGGGACCTACTTTTTCAGTACGTCCTGCTAGCGGTGATACTGTTCCGTGACCACAGATAGCTACGCCGGTACCACGCAGAGCGACTAGTAGGCTATACAGGAGAGCATAGACGACTTGCTCATTAAGTGTCTGGTCGCCAGGTAATTTGAAAGTGACTGGCAGTTCTTTTGCAATGCCAATGCGTACCTGCTGTAGTAGCCCTCCTTTCATGTCTCTACAGTTGGCAATAGTCAAGGGTGTTTGCAGTACAGCTCCTGAAAGTCCGTCCACGTAGAATTGACAACGAGAAAACCAGCCAATATTTGCCGGGTCACCAGCATCGAAAAGGACCAATGGATCTTTAGTTTTTTGAGGTTTAGCTTCGAGTGTCAGTGATCGCTCACTCTCTTCTATGTTGCAATCAAAACCTGCTTGGGATGCAAGATTTTGTATCATCCCTTGATCCGGTTCCAGCTCTATTAGATCTATTTCGCCTGCTTGGATAAATTTCACAATTCGATTTTACCATCGACTCACAGATGTCAAACGCTGGGAACGCAGTCGGTCAGCGTCAAATCCGACTGAGTCTACGTGTGAAAACTGACTGTGTTTGGGAAGCGACAAGTAGCTCCATGTGTAGACGCTCAACTGTTCGCGACGATGTTTTATGGTGCCCTAGCGTTTACGTCCTGTAATCTGAAGATACGATGATGACATTTGGGCGACAAAAAAGGCTCGGCTCCCTAAGTTGTCAGCATGCATTGCTGAAGTTTTTTTTACTTTGCACTTCAATTACAGCGATGTTTGGAGAGTCCGTTTCCAGGCCGGTTAGAGCACGGCAAGCAATAGTTGTATCGGCGGAATCGCATGCGACACAAATTGGAGTCAGGGTGCTCCGTAGTGGTGGAAACGCCGTGGATGCAGCTGTGGCAGTGGGGTTTTCGTTAGCTGTCACGCATCCTCGCGCTGGGAATCTGGGTGGCGGTGGTTTCATGTTGATTCGCATGGCGAATGGAGAGTCTACTTTTCTCGATTTTCGTGAACGTGCACCCGGCAAGTCTAGCAGTGACATGTACTTGAGGAAAAAAGGTCGGATGACCGATGAAAGCTTTGTTGGATATCGTGCTGTGGGTGTTCCTGGAACTGTTCGTGGACTTGCTGCGGCTCTCGATAAATATGGTACTCGTCCCTGGGCGGAGCTTCTTACTCCGGCCTTGGGATTAGCACAAGATGGGTTCCCGGTTTCTGATGAGCTGGCTCGTGATTTGGCAAGCAACGGACGACTTTTCCTTTTTCCGGAATCGAGACGTATTTTCCAAAGAAATGGAAACCTGTTTAAGCCTGGTGAAACATTGCGTCAAATTGATCTTGCTAAAACGATTTCACGTTTGCGTGTTAAGGGTCCGGATGAATTTTATGTCGGAGAAACTGCTCAATTGATCGTCGATGATATGAAGCGTCACGGTGGTCTTATTACACTCTCCGACCTGAAGATTTACAAACCCATAGAACGTAAACCTCTTGAGGGGGTCTATCGTGACTATGGAATTTTGTCTGCACCGCCACCAAGTTCTGGTGGAGTGGGTATTTTGCAGATGTTGAATATGCTCGAAGGCAGCAGTTTTGAACGGGCGGACCCAGGTTCTGCTCCAGCAATCCACTATGTTGCAGAAGCGATGCGGCGGTTTTTTGCTGACAGGGCTCAGTTTTTCGGCGATACAGACTTTGTAAAAGTTCCCATTGCGGGACTAATTGACAAGGGGTATGCGCACAAACGTCGGGCGTCTATCGACATGAACCGTGTGACGACGAGCCGTCAGATTCTTGCAGGTCGACCGGTCGGACTGGAAGCGACCGAGACAACACATTACTCGATCGTGGATCGTGCGGGTAATGCGGTGGCGGTGACCTATACTCTCAATGGTTCATTTGGGTCCGGAGTCACCGCATTTGGTACCGGTGTACTACTCAACAACGAGATGGATGATTTCACCACCAACCCTGGAAAGCCTAATTTTTTTGGGTTGCTGCAAAGCCGTAAGAATCTCATCGAGCCTGGCAAGAGGCCTCTATCGGCAATGACGCCTACAATTGTGACACGCGGAAGCAAACCATTTCTTGTCTTGGGTGCGGCGGGAGGCCCTCGTATTATTTCCGTGGTTTTACAGGCAATCACCAATGTTGTTGATTTCAAGATGGATATTCAGAAAGCTGTTGATTTCCCCCGATTCCATCATCAATGGATGCCTGATGAATTACAGCTCGAAGATCGGCGTTTTTCTCCTCGTGAGATTGCATCGCTGCGCAAAAGAGGCCACAAGATTGTTTTTCGTGAATCTATGGCACGGATGATGGCGATTGAATTAGACGATGGATGGCTTTACGGTGCCCCTGACTCGCGGTCTGAGGGTTTAGCCGCTGGCTATTAGTTTTGTAGTAGCGCCTATACTGGTGTCATTGTCACTGCGGCAGATAAATTTTGCGGATGCTGAATTGAATCACTTCTAATCTTCAAATATTGGGCTAAGCGTCCATTCTGCATAGACTTTGTGTCCTTCATGCTGAAATTCTCCACTACGCAAGATGCGACTCCATGGATCTGAAGAGCTTTTTTGTAAGTTGATTACGGAGGCTCCCAGAACAGATAACCCTTCCAGGATACCTTTTTGATCTTGAGCTATTTCGGCCGTTTCGTATTCGATTGCAGCACTGAGGACGAGTTCAGCAAATACAAACTCACTTGCAAGTTTTGAAGTCGAGAGAACGAGATAGATCACTTTTGATGGCTTTAGGGATCGCAACAACAATCTTAGAGAGCTGTCAGTGCTTTCTCCTAAAATCTGATTTAAACGGGATGGAATGATGGATGCGTATGCGATCGCTTCTCTCTTAGCTGAATGCTGTATCTCAATCGGCAGGGTGTTGGAATCGGACAAATTGGCAGTGTATTCGAGGAGAGGCTGAATGGATTTCGAAAGCACTAGAGTATTGTGATTTGGCATTGTTGCTTCGATCTGGTGTTTCTCATCGGACGTGGGAAAAATACACGGAGTGGAGGTCAAGGCATCTGCACAAGTAATTTGAGATTCGAAGAGGTTCTTTAAGGGCAATTTTTTACCGAACTGACCACCAAAGATCAAGCTTTGGCGTTTCTCATCTGCGCTGAAGATTAGGGTGTCAATTTCCTTGAGTGACAGGAATGTAGCATACTTCAGAAAGAATGAATGCTGGCCGCTTTCCAGGTTGTACAAGTTATTTTTTTGTTTCAAGTTTTCGAGTATTTGGGAGCTGATTCTTGTCATCTTGACGTGCAGTATCACTGCTTGATTAGGGGGTAGCATTTGAAAGATCTGTCTAACAGAATCATTTGGTGGTGTTTTGCAGCTGAGGAAAGTGAGGAGCAGAGATAAAACAACTAGATGACTAGGTCTTCTAGCGAGAACCCAAATAATTTTATTACTGACGGTCGTCTGAGTGCGACGAGCACGGCAGAACATACAAGGGGAAGGTGATATCATCTGGGCTAAATTCCCAAATCGAAGCATGCCAGACTTAAGCTAGAAGTATAGTGTATATGTTGCGATATGCTACTTGATAATGCCTCAGCTTCACTACATCTCAGTTGTTCAGAATTTTCGTTATCGTAGGTTGCAGATCGACTATTGGGATATCTAATAAAGTTCTGGAAATATTTGCTTTATCTGGAAAACGGATGTTAAACTTACTTGGTGTGTGTGGGACGTTAGTCCCTGCGCATGAGTCAGGTTTAGGTTCCGGAACGTCAAGTTAGACCTTCCATATCCGTTACCGGTACTTAACTCCTTTGACAACTCAGTAACTCGCCTTGAGCCTGCGGACGGATTTTTTTCGCGGAAGGTTGCTCGTGGCTAGGTTGAGTGTGAGGCTGACCCTTGAAGGGATTTTTTGCTGAGTCGGGGAACCGAGGAAGCGAGAGAGGCGATCTTCGGGGTACTGATCTTTGACAGTAAGGTTGGACGTGCAGTTCGTTAGATGATTCCGAGTTTTAGTCGGAACGAGAACTCTGATGTTTATCCTAGCCGTTCTGAGGGTTTACCCTCTACCTGAAAGAGGAATCCCGAAAGGGCAGAGTCTGGAAGGTGGCTAGGTCATAGCAATTTAACGAGAGTTTGATCCCGGCTCAGAATCAACGCTGGCGGCGCGCCTAACACATGCAAGTCGAGCGAGAAAGCAGACTTCGGTCTGCAAGTACAGCGGCAGACGGGTGAGTAACACGTGGGTAACCTGCCCTTGAATGGGGAATAACCTTGGGAAACCGGGACTAATACCGCATACGATCTTTGTTACACAAGTAGTGAAGATGAAAGCCTTCGGGCGTTCGAGGAGGGATCCGCGGCCGATTAGCTTGTTGGTAAGGTAATGGCTTACCAAGGCACCGATCGGTAGCCGGCCTGAGAGGGTGAACGGCCACACTGGCACTGAGACACGGGCCAGACTCCTACGGGAGGCAGCAGTGGGGAATCTTGGACAATGGGGG
>CEUS01023200.1_pt1 | contig 107840 bp, 108 predicted proteins | sample 427031 | NCBI WGS metagenome assembly CEUS01 (sample SAMEA2622837, study PRJEB7988) | marine metagenome | biome: marine biome (ENVO:00000447); feature: marine epipelagic mixed layer (ENVO:xxxxxxxxx); material: "saline water (ENVO:00002010), including plankton (ENVO:xxxxxxxx)" | depth 140 m
TTGGTAAATGGAACTGCAGCGATAACGGTTGTCGCTCGCGGGAAAGAATTCCTATTGCGAAGCCGTTACACCTGCGTCTGGGTGTGCGAAAACGACGACTGGAGGTTCCTTGCCTGGCAGAACACTCCTATACCGGCATGAAAGCAGCCAATGAAACCTCTTCTATTGCAAGCTCGACACGCAGTTCCCATCATCGACAACTTGGTGAATTCGCGTATGGTCATACGGCAGTCTCAGGCAAAGTGGGGGACCAATGAGTGAAGATGATGAGATCGTCGGCTACGACGTAGCAGCGGTGGAACATTGGATCCGCGAAAACACCGAAGGGTTGGAGCCGCCCTTTGAATGGACACGCCTTGAAGGCGGCCATAGCAACCTCACCTACTCTTTGAGAGACCAGAACGGTAACGCAGCAGTCGTTCGACGTCCGCCCATGGGAGAGCTATTACCCAAAGCGCACGATATGGGTCGCGAGTTCTCCATCATTAGCGGCCTCGGTCCGACTGCAGTGCCGGTACCTGTTGCCTACGGCTACTGCGAAAGCCCAGACATTACCGGAGCCCACTTTTACGTCATGAGCCAAGTTGATGGTAAGGCTCTTTTTGAACTCGAAGACGCTGAGCAGCACTTGAAAGTCGACGCTCGCGCCAAGGTGGGCCTTTCGTTCATGGATGTGTTGGCGGCGCTCCACTCGGTCGATCCCGACGAGGTCGGGTTGGGTGAACTAGGGAAAAAAGAAGACTATGTCGGAAGGCAAATCAGAACTTGGTATCGGAGCTGGGAGGCGTCAGCCGAAGGTGCCTCATACGATGACCCTGATTTGCACGAGTTGCACGGGTTCTTAGAAGCTAGGCGACCCGAACAGGGTCCAGCGCGAGTCGTCCACGGCGACTATGGACTTCACAACTGTTTGGTAGACCCGAACGGTGAGTTGACCGCTGTTTTGGATTGGGAAATTTCAACTCTTGGCGACCCAATGGCTGATTTTGCCTACGCCCTCAACACTTGGGCTGAACCGGGTGATGAACTAGTTAATAAAGAAAATGCCCCAACATTGGCCGAAGGCTTCTTGGGTCGGTCAGAACTTATTGAGCGATATGAATCGAAAACAGGTTGCGATTTAAGCAACCTTCCCTATTACATCAGCTTCAATCACTTTAAGACTGCCTGCATTGTCCACGGGGTTTATGCACGTTATATGCAAGGACAGAAATCCACCGAGGGCGTGGATCTCGACTACTACAGAACTCGCATCGGAGTCTCAATTGAGTTAAGCAAGCAAGCTGCCTCCGAACTCTCCTAAGGATTGGCATTTGCTAACAGATTGGAATCCCTTGTTGCGGCGACAGTTCTCAGAGCCGTACTGGGCTGAGCTTCAAGGTTTCGTTCAACACGAGAGACAGATTGCCGAGGTTTATCCACCAGAAACGGACGTGTACGCCGCGTTGCACCTCACATCGTTCGCTGACGTCAAGGTTCTCATTTTGGGCCAAGATCCGTATCACGGAAGCGGTCAAGCTCACGGATTGTGTTTCTCTGTTCGTCGGGGAGTTCAGATTCCGCCGTCGTTACAGAATATCTACAAGGAAATGCACTCGGACCTAGGCGTTCTGCCACCTGAGCATGGGAATCTAGAGGAGTGGGCCAGACAGGGTGTCTTGCTCCTGAACACAGTATTGACGGTACGAGCCAGTAATGCCGGCTCTCACCGCAACCGTGGTTGGGAGAGCTTCACAGACGAAATTATCCGTGTGGTCAACCAAAAGAAGGAACGTGTCGTCTTCTTGCTTTGGGGCGCATTCGCGCAGAAGAAAAAGATTCTGATCGACGGCCCGCAACACTTCATAATCGAAGCCCCTCACCCCTCGCCTTTAAGCGCGCATAGAGGCTTTTTGGGTAGCAAGCCCTTTTCCCGGACCAATGCAGCATTAGTCGAAGCTGGCCGAGGAGCGGTCGATTGGACCTTGTCTCATAGTTGAGTTCGAGTCAGCCGGGGCTCGAATCGTTTATTCGTCTCTACCCATTCGACTTGCGTCAAGCTGACCTTCCGTGCTTCTTCGGAAATGCTGACCGTGAACCGCCCGCAGTGCACTGCGAGTCCGCGGGCCCAAACTTCGCTAAGCCACCGCGGGTGCAACCGGATCTCGATGCGGCTGTCTCTTCCCGCGATTTGGCCCTCGACTACAGATTCGCGAGACAGATCCACGTGACACACAAACGGAAGTAAAGCTGGATTAGGAATAGCAGGTCTTTGATGACTAAGGGCGCGCACGAAGGACCGTCGCGCCCTCAGCTTCGTGGCATCGGAGAGATGGCGACTGATAGCTGGCGCAAAATCCCATCCCCGCCGATCACCTGCATCGACCACTGTCGCCATGGCCCTATCAAGAAACTCATGGGGCAAGGTTGTGACGACTTCGCCCATTCGTACAGCACGTTCCCTTGATAAGTCGAAAAGGAAGTCCTGCACGCCTTCAGAGCGAAGCCGTTCCAATGCAGTTTTCAGCCACCACCGTCTCTGGTGATCAGCTTCATACCAAGGAGCCCATTCCTCAATAAAACCTCCGTCGGAAACGGCTAATTCCCATAGCTCGAATATCTCCAAACACCTGGGTTTGCGACCACCGAGCGCCACGAGAGTTTTCTCTGCCTGAACGTCGGGATGATGTGTAAGTACAACTTCTCCATTGGACCAGCAGATTGTGTGTCGCTGCCCTTCGCAATCGACATCAAAATTGCTGTCAGCGACGCCGTCGTACCAAGCCACCTTCTCTACCTCGGACCCCTGATCTGTAGATCTTTCCGATAGCGAATCTCCACATGTACGAAGTTATCTACCAGGTTGCTTCGACTGCTGACTTAGATACAGAATCCTTTTTGGCTTTGGTGCAGTCTCGGAGTTACGCAGCTATTTCAAATCACCGTCGACAATGATGAGTACCCTTGCAACTCATGCACGAGTTAGTGGTACGAAATGCCCGAATCATCGACGGAAGCGGATCACCTGAGTTCTCAGGCGACCTAGCTGTATCTGAGGGACGCATCACAAGCGTCGGAAAAGTCGATGGTCTAAGCCAAAGAGAACTGGACGTAGACGGCCAACTTCTCTTGCCTGGATGGGTCGATATCCACACTCATTACGATGGCCAAGCAACCTGGGACCCAGAGATGACACCTTCATCTTGGCACGGCGTAACCACTGCGGTCTTCGGCAACTGTGGCGTCGGTTTCGCGCCGGTACGGCCAGGAACCGAAGAGTTTCTCATCAACTTGATGGAGGGAGTGGAAGATATCCCGGGGACCGTTCTTGCAGAAGGCATCGACTTCTCGTGGCAAAGCTACCCCGAGTACCTTGACGTCTTGGAGAGCATGCCCCGTGTCATGGACATTGGTAGCCAGATACCACACGGAGCCCTACGATTTTTCGTAATGGGCGAACGGGGCGCTGACCACCTTGAAGTGCCGACTTCCGACGAGTTATCACAATTGGAAGACTTGATATGCGAAGCCCTAGAAGCGGGAGCTCTGGGATTCAGCACGAGTCGAACCACGAAACATAAGGCTGCTGATGGCCGCCTAACGCCCTCCCTCAGCGCCGGAGACCCAGAGTTGACCGCTATCGCTAATGCGATGCGTGAGGCCAAAGCTGGGGTTCTGCAGGTCAACAGCGATTTTGGACCAGGCGAATTCGAGGCTTTGCGCGGAGCAACCGAAATTTCCCAACGACCGCTATCTGCGTTAATTATCCAGGTCGATCACGAACCAGATCTTTGGCGACAGACCTTAAGGCAAATCGGACAGGCAAACGAAGAAGGACTGGCAGCAACCGGCCAGGTCGGTTGCCGGCCGATCGGTGTTTTGTTGGGGCTTGACGCAACCGTCAACCCATTCGGCAACCACCCTTCCTATAAGGCGATTGCCGAGCTCCCTGTCGGCGAACGCGCTGCGTTACTCCGCAATGACGGCGATCTGCGAACCCGACTAGTCGAAGAACGGCCGCAGGATGCGTTCAGTGAATGGATGGACTACGCCTTAACGCGAGCATTCGAGTTGGGCCCTGAACTTAATTACGAACCGGAGCCAGACACCTCTGTCGCTGCTCGTGCTGCGCAACTGGGTGTCAGCCCCTGGCAAGTGTTGTTGGACCTTTTAGCTAGAGGCGGCGGAGACACTCTTCTCTTGTATCCGTTCGAAAATTACAGCTCAGGGTCGTTAAACGAAATATTTGAGATGCTCACCGATCCGCACACCATATGTGGGGTCGGAGATGCAGGTGCTCATGTGGGGACAATATGCGATGCTTCTTACCCGACTTATCTCCTCACGCATTGGGGGCGTGACAGAACTCGTGGCGAACGTCTCCCGCTTGAATTTCTGGTCAATAAACAAACGCGAAGAACTGCCGAAACGTATGGGCTTTTAGACAGGGGATTGTTGCAGCCGGGTTATAAAGCAGATTTCAATATCGTTGACTTCGAACGTCTATCGGTTGGAACACCAGAACTGATTCGCGATTTACCGGCGGGCGGGAAACGCCTTGTTCAGCGTCCGCAGGGATACAGTCACACCTTCGTATCCGGCCTGGAAGTCGCCCGAGGAGGCGAGCCCACAGGAGAACGGCCTGGGCGACTAATACGCGGCGCCCAAGCAGACCCAAAGTAGCTAACTAGTGGAAGAGTCAATGCCGCTTTCCGACGTAACGGTGATCGATCTAACCATCGCTCGGGCCGGACCTACAGCAGTGCGACAGCTAGCCGACTGGGGCGCAAACGTAGTGCGGGTGGAATCGCCTGAAGGCGGTTTCGAAGCAGGAGGACGTTCGTCGCCCGACTACTTGAATCTCCATCGCAATAAGCGGTCGCTGGTCATCGATCTAAAGCATCCCGAGGGACAAGCCACGCTTCACCGGATGGTCGAATCGGCCGATGTGCTAGTGGAGAACATGCGCAGCGCAGTCAAGTACAAACTGGGGTTCGATTTTGAAAGTCTCTCCAAGGTGAACCCCCGGATTGTCCTCGGCTCCATTTCCGGGTTCGGTCAAGACGGGCCTTACGGTCAACGTGGCGGAGTGGATCAGATTGCCCAGGGGTTGGGGGGCATGATGAGCGTAACCGGGCTTCCCGACCACGGACCGGTTAGAGCGGGTGTTGCCATAAGCGACATAACGGCGGGGTTGCAGCTTGCTATCGGGATTTTGACAGCTCTTCATGAACGCCAAAGAACCGGGAAAGGTCGATGGGTTCACACGTCGTTGCTTGAGTCCATGGTCGGGATGCTTGACTTCCAAGCGGCCCGGTGGACTGTCGCTGGGGAAAATCCACCTCAGGAAGGAAATGATCATCCGACTCTGGGGCCTATGGGTATGTACAAGACCCGTGACGGCTACATCAACCTTGCAGCTTCAGGCGGCCGGCTTTGGGAAGCGTTCTGTCATGAATTAGGGGTTGATAGTTGGTTGGAGGACCCGAGGTTTTCGACCGTATCTTCTCGGCGCACCAACAAAACTGAACTGAACCAACTTATTGAGGAACTGTTAGATGGGGATACGTCTGATAACTGGGTTCTTCGCCTCAATGCTGTCGGCGTACCGTGCGGTCCGGTGAATACTGTTGCTGAGGTCTTCGATGACCCCCAAGTGAAATACCTTGAGATAGCTAAACCTGTAGAGCACCCAGTATCCGGGCACATTGAGATACTCAAAAACGCAACAAATATCGAAGGTGTGTCCTCTGATATCCGAATGCCAAGCCCTCTGAAGGGAGAACATTCGCGCGAGCTTCTAATCGAGTTCGGATTTACGGAACCTGAAATTGACCGACTAGCCCAGAGCGAAGCTATTCAAATTTATCCCGGGTAGAGAGTCACCGTTAGAGGGTTTCATTCCTCAACGTAAAATCCTAAAACCCCGCTTTTTTATCTACCACGCCTTCAAATGGGCGTCCCTCGCGGAGCGCCACCAGATTTCGACAAAACCTTTCGAGGTTTCGACGACCTCGATGTTGGCTAGCTCCAGCAGTGTGAGGGGTCATCACACAATTTTCAAACCTCCACAGAGGGCTCTCGGCCGGCAACGGCTCAACCGGGGCGACGTCAAGCGCCGCGCCGCCGATAATGCCGTCTTTGAGGGCTTTTTCGAGACCAGGGCCGTCGATGATCTCGCCCCTAGTGACATTTAGAAAAATGGCTGTTGGCTTCATCTGTTCAAAAAAGCTGTAGTCGCACATTCCCCTGGTTTCTTCGGTGAGAGGAAGGCCCACCGCTAATACATCACTTGACGTCACGATGTCAGTTAGGGAATTCATATCTTCAACCTCAGCCACCCCATCGCTAGGTTCGACCGGGAACGCATCAACGGCCCTAACTTTCATTCCAAACGCAGTTGCCCTTCGAGCCAAATGCCGGCCGGTGCCACCAAACCCGACAATTCCCATCGTGAGGCCCTCTAACTCAATTTCGGAAAACCTCATCATTTCTCGATTTTCAAGGGTCCATCCTTCAGGGCCTAACTCAATTGCCTTTTTGATCTTCCGAGTTAGAGCCAAAAGCAATCCGAAGGCAGTGTCTGCCAAGTGGCCACCGACTAGGCCCTTTTCTCCAGTCAGAATCACATCGCTTTTGACGAATTCCTCGAACATAAACATGTCAACACCTGATGCTGTCGCGTGGACCCATTTAAGATTCGGTGCTGACTCGAAGAGCCATTTTGGAGTGATTCCCAGTATCACATCAGCAGTAGACGCGAATTCGACGCCCTCTTTGGGGCTGTCGACTATGACAACCGTTGAGCCCGGGCCAGCTGCTTCCCGGATCAGCGATTCTTCCTCGGAAGTCACATCTGGCAAGGTCAGTGTCTTAGTGATCAACACATTGAGTGGTTCATCGGGAATGGGCAATTGCGAACTCATGTGTAACTCGCTTCAACGCGTCCAATATTTGAATACTCGGCGACCCAATGCTCTCCAGCCTCTACTTTGTGCCGGGTATAGGCGCCTGTTATTACTTTTTGGCCTGCTTCGAGACTCAAGCCAAAGCGATGCAAAGTAGCGGCGAGCCGCGAGATCGAAATAAAAGGATTATCGACCTCGTCTCTGTGAACGCAGCGAAAGCACTCTTCGTCATTTCGATAGAGAACAATTTCAGTCTCATCAATATCTTGAACATCGCTTACAGGAACCCCGGATCCTTCGACGATTGCCCAATTAGTTAGATTGTCAGCGATCAGCATGGCGAGGTTTCCGCCGACAACGGCGCGACGCTCATTAAGTTCGTAGCCAGCGGCTACCCGTGCGATTCGATCAGGAATCGTCTGAGGATCAACATCGGGACCAGCGATGGTTGCGCCGATGGTGAAACACATTTCAGGTTCGATAGTGGCGCCTGCGACAGAGTTCGCCGGCATCGAAACTCCGCTATCGAAGCTGCGCATTAAGTGGCCGAATGGCCGATCATCGATTCCGACCTGCTTTCTTGCTCGATCCGATGTCAGACCAACTTTCCAACCAATCTGGGTTAATCCGCTTTCCACTCGCCTTCTTCGAATCTCGGCTTGGATAGCTAAACCATCACTAAAATCGAGATCAGCAAAGGCTTCCTCGGGAAGGGTTTTGTCACTTTGGTAATAATCCCAAAGGACATTAGCGGCGTGTGTTTGGGAGCTGTTGAGCGAGTTCACCAAACCGAAGGTAGTCGGGGCTGCGCTTTCTTGCCCGTTCGCGCGGATCGGAAGTGCACTAACCGATTTTGGAGAATGCTCGTCACCTGGACCCAAGGAAATAACAGGTTGAAAATTCACTGACCTCAGTACGATCGGTTCTCATGGGTGAACAGTCGATGACTTTTGGTGAGCTAATGCAACTTGAAGAGCATGGTCCGGACACCTGGGTGGGGTTAAGTCCCGATTATCAATGGGGACGAATATATGGCGGACAAGTGATAGCGCAAGGTCTCAAAGCAGCTTTCGCAACAGTCGACGAAACCTTTGGTCTGCACTCCGTTCATGCCTACTTCATACGTGGGGGCACCCTAAATGAGCCTGTTCGTTACGAAGTGGATCGTTTGCGCAATGGACGCTCGTTTTGCACCAGGGCTGTAGTGGCTCGGCAGAGTGGGGGAGCGATTCTGAATCTCTCGTGCTCTTTCCACGTAACGGAAGAAGACGCAGAGATTCAAACCGCGCGAATGCCTCTTGCTCCGGATCCTCAAGATTGCAGCGCCCGAGAGAACGATCACATGAATCTGTTATTAGACCGCCGCGCTCTTAATAGTCCGCCAGGGGCGGGTAGATCAATGGGGTGGGTAAAGATTCGAGATCAGATTGCTGAGGACCCTCAACTTCATTTATGTGGTCTTGCGTTCACCTCTGACTCAATTCAATTCGACGCTGCGCGGTCGCTTCACCCGATCCAGGCGCCGCGGGAGGAATACCAACAACGATTCATGGGGGCTTCGCTCGATCACGCAATGTGGTTCCATCGTCCTGCCAAAGCAGATGAATGGCATCTTTACGAATGGGATTGTCATGGGCTCACTGGATCACGAGGGATGACTGTGGGAAATCTGTTTGCGCCCGATGGACGTCACGTTGCCACAATCGCTCAGGAAGTCCTCCTGAGGGAACGTCGAGAGCCCTAGATCAGACCTCGGCGACTTTCGCTCCAAGAAACGTCACGATCCAAGCGAGGCTCCCCTGGTAGGCCTAGAACACGCTCGCCCAAGATGTTTCTCTGAATCTCATCCGTGCCGCCTCGAATCGACATCGATGGCGCCGTAAGCGTCTCTATGTAGCCATGGCTGTCTTGAAGCATTCCGTGAGCTCCCGCTGTGCTGTTAGCGAGATAGGAGCGACCCTTGTATGAACTAACAGTCCTGAGTTTGGCGCCACTGCCAGCTGGTCCAGGAGACCCGGCCGATCGAGCTTCGTCACTGGCTCGTTGAGCAGTCCAACGACTGGCTGTATCACGGGCATAGAGCGAGGCAACTTTGTTGCGCCAATCGCTGCTTTGGTTTCCGACTAAAAGCTGCAGATCAGCTACCCAACTTGGCAGTTTCAAGCCTCGAGCGTTGCCATCACCGCCGCCGCGGCTGCCGCCACCTGCTCTTTCGTGCGCCAGAACGGTCATAGCCACCCTCCAGCCCTCACCGATGTCCCCAATTCGCCACTGGTCGGAAATTCGAGCGCCATCGACGAAGACCTCACTGAAGTGAGCATCTCGATTCATTTGCATAAGAGGCCGTATCTCTACACCAGGGAGCGACATGGGTATTGCAAACATGGTGAGACCCTTATGTTTGGGCTGCGCGGGATCTGTGCGAGCTAAACAGATGGCCCATTGCGCCCACATAGCTCTACTTGTCCAAGTCTTCTGGCCGCCCAATACCCATTCGTCGCCGTCCTGCTGGGCGCTAAGAGCCACATTCGCGAGGTCAGAGCCGGCTTCGGGCTCTGAAAACATCTGACACCAGATCGACTCTCCTGAGGCGATAGCTTTCAACCAATCGGTTTGCTGGGTGTCGGTGCCATGTTCCAATAGCGCAGGGCCTACCATCCCTAAGCCAATAGCGAAGGGGTAAAGGTCAGGTACTACGAACTCTCGAAGTACGCGCCCGATGAGCGAATTTTGGTTAGCGGAAGCGCCTTGACCCCCATGTTTCTTAGGCCAGGTAGGAACATGCCAACCACCTTGCACGGTGTTTGCGAGGTACTCGCGGCCTGCATCCAGATCATCTGACCCAGCACCCATAGTGCTTAGCCTCGTATCTGCATTTCGTCGATCGAGTATGAGTGCCAACTCGGTTCGGATTTGTTCTTCGGTCAAATCATTCACGTATGGACACCCCTTTTCCCGCTCGTGCTCACTTACGAGAGAAATTAGGAACACGACGCTCGTTCATTGCTGCGACGCCCTCCTTCCAATCTTCTGTACCACGCAATCGGTCTTGCTCTTCTTTTTCCCGGTCAGTAGCGGCTTTAACCGCTTGAGGCAGATGTCCCCTCATCGTTTGACGAATTGATTCCACCGCAAGAGGAGCGGATGTAGCTATTTCCGAGGCGAAATCGATTGCCTCAGAACGAAGATCGTCGAGTGGCACTAGGTGATCCACTAGACCGATGTTCGCCGCCTCATCGCCGTTTATACGAGCACCGGTGTAAAGCAACTCCAACGCTTTTTGTTGTCCGACAAGTGCGGGAAGAGTGACCGTTAAGGCGAATCCATGGTGGAATCCGAGCCGAGCGAAGTTTGCAGTGAAACGAGCTTCCGGAGCAGCGATTCGAAAGTCAGCAAAACACGCGACACCCAAGCCACCGCCTACAGCGGCGCCCTGCACTGCCGCTACAACCGGTGTTTTGCAGCTAAAGAGATCAAACGCAGCGTCATAAAGATGCCTGGCGGACCCGTCGGCGTTCTTTGCAGTGATTTCACCGCCCCGGCTCCCGTCGTTGTGAAATTGGGCACCTGCACAGAAATTTTTGCCTTCCGCACATAGAACTATTGCTCGACAGTTTTCGTCGTTGTCTAAGTCCCCGAATGCCGATACAAGTCCATCTATCAGTTCCAAGTCGAAGAAATTGTTAGGCGGGCGGCGGATTTCCGCAACGGCTACATAATTATCAAGAGAGACGTGTAGGTCTCCGTATACAGCGAATTCAGTCATGCAGTGATGCTAGATCTGATCGCGTTCATTCGCGCCAATGACCTATCTCTAATTCAGGGCGGCCGAACCGCCGGTGATCAATGGATAGAGCTGATCAGCACCTTGGGATACGGCGATTTTGCCCAACCACTTACTCCACTCGGCATCACCTCCGTACTCCTTTCGCCACGACCACAGCCGCCGGCTCAAATGATGGAGCGGGTACTCCTGGGTCATTCCCATAGCGCCATGGGCCTGGTGGCATGCTTTTGTTGCCCGCGCCGCAGCCTGATTGGCGACCAACTTTGCGGCCGCGATTTCGAATTGGGCAACACCTCGGGTGGCTTCTCTCGCCGCTGTTTCCGCCACCATTCGAGCCAGTGCGGCATCCTGAGCTCCCCAAACTAGATGCTGCTGGACGGCCTGGAACTTGGCGACAGGACGCCCAAATTGGACGCGGTCGTTCGTATAAGAAACCGTCAGTTGACTCATCTTTTCAATTGCGCCAGCCATTAGCGCTGCACGAGATAGGGCTCCTCGAAATCGAAATGCTTCTAGATCCACACCGGGTGCCGCTAAAGCGAGAGGTACTCGAACATTTTCGAATGTCACAGTGTCGCGAGGCTCACCGGCCATGTTCGTCATTGGTTCAATATCGCATTGAGCGCCGTCGACGGAAGCGATCACAGTTTGTTCTTCGATAACCAAAGGAACCACAATTCGTTGCGCGACGCGAGCCCATGGGACGCGCAGTGCACGTCCCGAGATTGTGACCTCCGTACCAGCCACAGACCCGGTTAGGGTCTCACCTCCATTAGGGACAACGGTGGTAATGCCGTCAGGCAACTCCTGACCTGAGCTAGCGAGCAGCCACCCGCCGAGAATCCCTGTTTCGGCAGCTGGAATAGGAGCAGCGTGATAGCCAACCAGCCGCAATACCTCCAGCGCGTCGAGTAGTGATCCACCCGACCCGCCAGCATCTTCATCGATTGAAATCCATGGGAAGCCAGTCTCTGCAAACGCATCCCAGATTTCGGGTGCTTGACCTTTTGCTTCTGCAGCTTGAATTGATTCATGGTCGCAGATTTCAGAGAAGAGGCGATGAGCGGTTTCGGTGACTAAGGGGTCAACCAAAATGTCTTCTGTCATGTCGGTAACCCTTTCAAACCCTTGGAAGCCACGGATCTGAGGATCTCTATAGTTCCACCTCTAATAGTGTTGCCCGGGAAGGTGACGACGCATTGAGCCAGGAGTCGCTCAAATAGTGAGTCGGAGTCAGGCGAGTATTCGAGATCGATCAGATGAACGAGTTTTTCAACTACTTCCTGTTCGTACCGGGTACCCATTTCTTTAACGAGAGACGACTCGACTGATGGAGCTTCGCCTGTATCGATGAGACGAGCCACGGAAAGCGAAAGGTTGCGGACGCCCCACCAGCGCGCAACGAGCTCGCCGAAAAGCTCGGTCACGGTATCTTCAAGGTCGGTTCCCTGCGCCTCGCGCAGCAGTTGCTCGACTGTAGAAAAAGGCGATAACCAACGATCCGGTCCGCCTCTCTCATATGCCATTTCTGTCGTGTTTTGGTGCCAACCCATTCCGAGGTCCCCAACCACGTTGGTATCTGGGACAAAAACTTCGTTGAAGGTGACTTCGTTGAAGTGATGTGAGCCATCCAAGAAAGGAATCGGGCTGATCTCCAAACCAGGTGACTTTAGGTCGATAAGAAGCTGCGATAAGCCGGCATGTTTGTTGCCGTCCTCCATCGGGGAGGTCCTCAATAGGCAAACAAACCAATCATTTTCATGTGCACCAGAAGTCCAGATCTTCGTGCCATTGATGATCCAGCCGTCAGATGCCCGCTCGGCTTTGGTGGAGACTGAAGCGAGATCGGACCCACTGTCCGGTTCGCTCATCCCAATAGAGAAGCCAAGTTCGCCCCGACAGATGGCGGGCAGGAAGCGTTCACGTTGCTCCTCGGTCCCGAATTTAAGAATCACATTTCCTGTCTGGCGATCAGCTACCCAATGGTGGCCCACCGGTGCGCCCCATCTGAGCATTTCTTCGACCACAATAAATCGGTCTACTGCCGTGCGATCTGAACCACCCCATTCCTTCGGTAGGGCCATTCCTACCCAACCTCTGGCGGCCATTTTTAAGGAGAAGTCTTTGTCTTTTCGCGCCGCCATCCCGAGACATGGTTCGTGTGAACCTGGTGGTAACTCTTCGGAGAGAAACTCTCGCACCTCTCGTTGGAGATTGAGCTCCGCTTCGGTTAGTTCGGTTGGGGTAAAGCGCATGATTCTTATTCTCCGCACAGGCGATGAGGAAGTCAATCTAACCTCACAACCGACGGCATAACGGTTGAAGTTGCCGAACGAACAAATTGCTTAACCGGCGGGCATCTGATGGTATTTGTCATGTCAAGGAACTTCTGAGTGCAGATCGGAGTATGAGCATCGTGGACAGCCCGTTTCAGGGATATTCAGCCGTAGTTAAACCAGAGTGGATTGACTTCAACGGTCACTTCAACGCCGGCTATTACGTTGTGTGTTTTGACGATGCGATCGAATCTTGGATGGATTTTGTTGGTCTCGGGCGTGCGCATCGGGACGTACACGCTGTGACGACATTCTCCGCTCAGAATCACGTCACCTATGTACGCGAAGTGCATGAAGGAGCGCATCTAACTGTCAACACACAACTCTTAGGCTTCGACCGGAAGCGTATACATGCCATACAGATCATGATGAACGAAGACGAGGGGTATGTAGCCGCAACGTGCGAAGTTATGTCGCTCCACGTCTCAGAAGAAACACGTCGTGTGTCAGAAATGCATCCAGATGCGCACGCGCGTTTAGAGGAAATCTGGAAGAGCCATAAAGAATTGGATATGCCACCACAAGTTGGACAAGTGATTGGTGTGCCCGGTTGGTCAACGGACCGATAGCAGGAGGGAGAGATAAGGATGGGACAGCGATTAGAAGGTAAGCGTGCCATTATCACTGGCGGCGGTAGAGGCATAGGCAAAGCAATAGCTCTCTCTTATGTCCGAGAAGGTGCGCAATGTGTAATTACCAGCCGCAACTTAGATGACCTCGAGGCGACATCCAAAGAAGGACCCGACGGGGCGATTAAGCCATTCGTCTGTGACGTGTCGAGTGACGAATCGGTCACCTCGATGGCCAAATTTGTCAACGACGAACTAGGAGGGGCGGACATCGTTGTCAACAATGCAGGTATCCATGCCGCTGGAAGGTTTCTAGATATTGATCCCGCTACGTACTCACGTCTTTATGAAGTGAATGTTGTGGGAATAGTCCGCGTAAGTCAGGCGTTTTTAGGCGGGATGATCGAAAGAGGGCGCGGCAGTATCGTCAACATTGCTTCCACCGCAGGACTGTTTGAGTCTCCCGGCCAAGCGCCTTATAACGCGTCTAAACACGGAGCTGTGGGGCTTACCCGATGCATGGGTTTGGAATTAGCGTCATCCGGTGTGACATGCAACGCGATTTGTCCCGGCTTTGTCGATACTCCCATGCTCGACGGGTTCGCCGAACTGGTGGGTGCAGAATCGGACGAATTGCGTAATCAGTTGGCGAAACGAACTCCTATGGGGCGAATCTTGTCGCCGGATGAGATCGCCAATTTGGCTGTGTACTTAGGTAGTGATGAGGCGTCTGGTATGACCGGACAAACTATGGCGATCAGTAATGGCATGCGAATGTCGTGAATTTGGACGCGGAGGTAGTAACGCGAGCCTTTAATCGTGTCGGGGCAAAGTGTCGAGAAGACGCGCAGTTTGCTCAGAGCACGAAGTTCTGGGACGGGACGCTTCGATTGGGGATAGGACAGACTGTTCTGATCTTCCGATTTGATGCAGGTGAATTGCAATCTGTGCATGAGGGCGACGACGACGGTTGTGACGCTCCCGGAAACTTCGGCTTTTGTGCCTCGATTGAAGCATGGAACCAGCTCTTGTTGCAGATGCCTAATGATGAACAATTGGCAGGACCTGGTTGGACTGGTGATGTCGTGCGTACTGGCGACAGGGACACCTATTGGCGTTATTACCCTGCCCTAAGGCGCCTAATTGAACTTGCCAGTGAAGAACTTAAGTAGATACAACTCGAAATATGAACCGGAATTTTCTATCCGTATATAGGTAGATAGTTCTAGGCTAGAGATATGCCTCAGCATCGTTCGAACACTTCCACTGCCGGCCGCAACCAAGCAGGAGCGCGTGCACTATGGCGCGCCACCGGTATGACTGACGAAGACTTTCATAAACCGATCGTCGCCATTGCCAACTCCTTTACCCAGTTCGTCCCGGGTCATGTGCACCTTAAAGATCTGGGGCAAATGGTTGCTCGCGAGATCGAAGAGGCGGGCGGGGTGGCCAAAGAGTTCAACACTATTGCGGTTGACGATGGAATCGCCATGGGGCACGACGGAATGCTGTACAGCCTGCCGAGTCGAGACTTGATAGCGGACTCGGTTGAGTACATGGTTGAAGCGCACTGCGCTGATGCCCTTGTGTGCATTAGCAACTGCGACAAGATCACTCCAGGGATGCTCAACGCGGCGATGCGTCTGAATATTCCGACGGTGTTCGTTTCTGGTGGTCCAATGGAGGCAGGTAAGACCAAACTTGCCGAGAATAAAGTCGACTTGATTAACGTGATGATTGTCGCAGCTGATGACTCGGTCAGCGACGAAGATGTTCTTGAGATGGAACGCTCGGGGTGCCCGACCTGCGGCTCGTGTTCCGGGATGTTTACAGCCAACTCTATGAATTGCTTGACCGAAGCTCTTGGACTCTCTTTGCCGGGGAACGGGACTGTAGTGGCTACGCATGCGGACCGGAAAGAGTTGTTCTTAAGGGCCGGACGATTGGTCGTTGATCTGTGCCGCCGCTACTACGACGAAGACGACTATTCGGTCCTGCCTAGAAATGTCGCTAGTTTCGACGCTTTTGAAAATGCAATGTCGTTGGACATAGCCATGGGAGGCTCGACAAATACGATTTTGCATCTGTTGGCTGCTGCACAAGAAGGTGGAGTGGACTTCACAATGGCCGATATAGATCGGTTATCAAAGAAGGTTCCTAACATTTGCAAGGTTGCTCCTGCCACCGAACTCTTCCACGTGGAAGACGTCCATCGCGCTGGAGGGGTCATGGGCATCTTGGCTGAACTGAATCGCGCCGGACTGTTAAACAATGAAACTCCAACGGTTTACGCACCGAGTCTTTTCGAAGCCCTCATGCAAAATGACGTCGTTAGCAATGACGATGAGTCCCTGCACGAATTTTATCGAGCGGGCCCTGCGGGCATTCCTACCCAGGTGGCGTTTAGTCAGGCAGAGCGGTACAAAACGTTAGATCTCGATCGGCAACAGGGCTGTATTCGCTCAGTGGAGCACGCCTATAGCGCCGATGGTGGATTAGCCGTTCTCTACGGCAACTTGGCTGAAGATGGGTGTGTCGTCAAAACAGCGGGAGTGGACGAAGCAAATCTTGTGTTTACCGGTAGAGCACATGTTGTAGAAAGCCAAGATGAAGCTGTTGACCATATTCTGAATGACAAAGTCACTGAAGGATCAGTGGTAGTTGTTCGATACGAAGGTCCTCGAGGTGGACCTGGAATGCAAGAGATGTTGTATCCAACGTCTTATCTGAAATCAAAGGGTCTCGGTAAAGCATGTGCGCTACTAACTGACGGGCGCTTTTCGGGTGGTACTTCTGGTCTCTCAATTGGGCACGTCTCGCCTGAGGCCGCCGCTGGAGGAACAATTGGCCTGGTTCGAGACGGTGACGTTATTCAAATAGACATACCGAACCGCTCGATCCATCTCCAGGTCGACGATGATCTGCTCGCTGAGCGAAGAAAGTTTCAGGATGAGGTGGGTTGGAAACCAGAAATGCAACGCCCGCGAAAGGTTTCTGCTGCTCTCAAGGCTTACGGCTTGATGACGACTAGCGCCGATAAGGGCGCAGTCCGTGATTTGAGTGCGTTCTTATAAAGCAGCCCCCGCCCTCGCTAATCGACCTTCTTACGTCCATCGATCTCTTCGTTTCCGTCGAACCCCCAGGCGATAAGTTCCTTATATGGAGATTTTCGGGGTAATTAATGCATCCCCAGACTCACTTGCAAATTTTTCGGTTGTCTCCGATGAGGAAGAAGCGAAAAAATACGGAGCCAGTTTGCTGGCTCAGGGGGCAGACCATTTAGACATTGGGGCTCAAGCTTCACATGGAGATGCAGCTTTCGTCAGTCCTGATCAGGAGTGGGAGATTGTCGAAGGGCCCCTTAGAGGACTTCTATCGCTTGGCGTCGACGTTGCTATCGACACCTGGCAGGTTGAGACTGCTAGACGAGCATTAGATGCCGGTGCCCGTGTTCTCAACGCCGCCGACGCTTTACAGAGCGAAGAAATGATCGAGCTTGCCGCCAGCCGCGAAATCCAAGTTGTGTTGCCCTTTATGTTGGGACCCGATCCTCGTCACCTCAAGCACATAGAAGGTGACCCAGTCCAAGTCATGGTGGATTGGTTCGACCTACAACTCGAGCGAGCAGAGCGATGGGGAATCAGAGAGCGACTTGTATTAGATCCTGGGACTGGCTTTTCTCCACCTCATTGGAACTGGGAAGAACGGTTCGAATACCAAAAGGCGATCTACTCAGGGCTTAGCAGACTCCGACGGTTTGACCTTCCGATATATGTTCCGATTGCTTGGAAGCAGACTCCGGACAGACTCGAACTTGTCGACTTAGTGTTGGCTCAAGAAGTCGAATATGTAAGAGCGCACATACCCGAGCAAATCCGCCAAAGACACGCGGCGATTCGAGAAGGAAACCCGTTGCCTACATCGGAAATTTGGGAAGGGTACGACTGACGATATCTATCCAGGTATTGCCTCTAAGCGCGCCCGTACGTGCTTGTGGTGAGGTGTCAGAGCTAACCAATCGCGATCCTCAATGTCGGTCAGCTCATTTACTGACACACCGTGGATCTTGTGTTCACCTTTCTCGTCGGGGTACTCCATACCAAAACCATGAGGGAGGCTCACCTGACCTTCCATCATCGTGTCGGTGATATCCGCGGGGGCCTCAGCTTCCCCGCGCTTTGTGATGACTCGAACCCGTTGCCCATCTACCACTCCGAGCCGGTCGGCATCGAGAGGGTTAATCCGCAACGCTCCGTCCTTATCTTTCTTCCGCCACGACGGATCGCGGATCACGTCGTTCACCGTTGAACCACGATGTTCTCCGGCGCTCAGAACAAATGGGAAAGCGTCGGTAGGAGAAGCGGGCTCTTCGGAAGCTAGCCCCCTGAACTCGTCCACGAGTTCTTCTATGTGTATGTGAATTTTTCCGTCTGGTGTTTTGATCCGGTCGAAACTGGTGGAGTAATCGCTAGTGCTAAAAATCATTCCCGATTTGGCGTTGATGAGCGCATCGAACAAGTTATTAGCGAGTTCTAGGCCATCGCCCTTAATGCCAGCGGCCCTGATCGCATCAGGGAAACGCATCGATGCCTGCATTGCAGAGCCAAACATGATGGCCGCTGGGCCCATCTCGCCAAGGCTTTGCCCAAGGGAACGATATAGCGCGGTTGGTAGTTTGGCGCCGAGGTCTGGGTTCTCGGAAGATAGGCGCGTGAATGTCTCTATAAACGCTTCGCGACTTTCCTTAGCTGCTTCAGCTAACTCCTCGACACCATCGGGTTCACCGTCCATTGCCTCAACTAAGCGTGAATAAATTTCAGCTTCTGGCAGAGTGTCGCCTAAAGGTTCAAAAATCGGTTGGCGTATATGGAAATAGTTTGACGGCATCTCTCCTGCGAAAAACGTTGCTTCAGGTTTTTCGTATTGCGAGGAGGCAGGCAAGACGTAATGGGCTTGACGTGCCGTTTCAGTCATGGCGACATCGATTACAACGAGGCATTCGAGTTTGGCAAACGCCTCCCGGAATCGCTTGGAATCAGGCAAGGTGTGCACTGGGTTCGACGAATCGACGATCATGCCCCTAAACCTGTCTGGATGATCAGTATCGATGGCGTCGGGTATAGCTGCACATGCAACTAGCCCACAGAGCATGGGAGTGCCGGTGACGGGCTCGGTTGTACCCTCGGCGCTATGGCCGCAAATGGGTGCCAGCCGCGTGGGGATGTTCATTCCCCCCTCATTTCCGAAGTTCCCAGTCAGCAGAAACAAAAGTCTCTGGAGCCAACTGTTGAGAGTCGAGTGCGGAGCCATTTCGATGCCCAGATCCTCTTCAGTGGCCAATGACTTTGCTTTGGCCATAGCTCGCGCTGCGGACCTTAATTCTTCTTCTGGGACCCCACATTTTCGGGCGTAGTCCGTGACATCGACTTCTTCAAGCAGAGGTCGTAAATCATTCCAGCCAACACACTGATCGTTGAGGAACTTGTCATCTGTAAGACGTTCTTGCGTCATTATCGCCAGCACCGCTGCCAAGGCCCAGGCATCGGTGCCGGGCTTAACGCGAAGGTGGTGGTCGGAGATATTCGCTGTCTCCGATACTCGAGGGTCGAATACGACAATCTTTCGTTCGTCGTCATTTTTTATGGCATTCAAGACGTTCCTAGCTTCCGGAAAGCCATGACTGTGCCAAGGGTTTTTGCCGATGAACACGGCGCAGTCTGTGTGATGAAAGTCCGGCGAAGCCCCAATGTCTTGGCGGCCGAAGAACTTGCCTTGGACCCAATACATGCCCGTTTTTTCCTGTGCGAGAGCATTACTCCGGTACTGCATCCCGAGGGTTTGCATAACGCTGCGGACATACGCTCCACCGGTGTGGTTACCTTGACCGCCCCCGCCGTAATACATGATTTTGTCGCCGCCGTAAGTGTCGCGAATGCCAACTAGTTGATCGGCTACCTCTTTAATCGCCTGATCCCAACCGATCTCCTCGAAGGTTCCATCTTCCATTCTCTTGAGGGGAGCAGTTAGGCGATCGCGTCCGTTTTGGTAGTGATTGACGCGGAGTCCTTTTTCGCAGGTGTAGCCCTTGCTAGCCGGGTGGTCTTTGTCTCCGCGCACGCGCGTGATTTCCCGTCCGTCTATTCGGACCTCAATCCCACAATTGGCAGAGCACAGGACACACGCAGTTTTGTGCCACTCTTTCGTTGGGTCAGCCTCAGGTTCAGGGGCAATAGCTGCTTCATTCTCGGCCACGGTACAACTCCTTGTGCTTTTCCTATATTAGGTGGAATTCGGCCGATTGGTCTTATTGTCCTGCCAGCGGCATTGACCCCTGCTCTAAAAAAGATTCGACTGCAAATAGCGCTAAGTTATTGATGAGGGATAAGAGGTTCGAGGAGCGGCAAATGCGGGTGAAGGTCGATGCTGAAAAATGTCAGGGACACAATCGCTGCTTCTCTCTTGCCGTGGAACTGTTTGACGTTGATGATTACGGATACGCAACAGAGATTGGTGATGGAGAAGTGCCTTCAGAGTTGGAAGATAAGGCTCGGTTAGCTGTAGCGAACTGCCCTGAATTCGCTATTTCTCTTGAGGAATAGCGGAACCAGGCAGCTTGTAGCGAAGGCCGGCCACGGTTTCGCCAGCTCCCCAAGAATTGCCTTCCAAGGCAAGTAAAATGTCAACCAAATTGTTATCTCGAATCCGTTCCAGTTCGCGAACCGTTAGATGGCCAGATTGCATATCGGATTGGCTGCTGATTCGTTCAACGAGTTGGTCACTGAGGTCGGGCGTGTTGGTCAGCTTTGACCACGGCCAATCAAGAGAGGGTCCGAACTGTTGAATGAAGTGTTTCATCCCTCCCTCACCTCCGGCGATTCGATAGTTCTCGAAGAGTCCCATTTGCGCCCATCTCAAACCAAACCCGAAACGGATTGCGTCATCAATCTCCTCTGTCGTTGCGACCCCGTCGTTGACTAGCCATAAGGCTTCTCGCCAGACTGCCTCGAGAAGGCGGTCGGCGATAAAGGCGTCGATTTCGACTCGGACTTCTAATGGCTTCATGCCAGCGGTCTCGTATAGCTGTATTGCTGAAGAGACAGAGTCCGCGCTGGTGCGCTTTCCACCTACTACTTCAACCATCGGTAGTAGGTAGACGGGGTTAAATGGGTGACCGACTAGGAATCGTTCTGGATACCTCATCTCTTCCTGAAGTTCAGAGGGCAGCAGCCCTGAGGTAGAGGATGCGATCAAAGCTGATTCTGGCGCCGATTTTTCGATCTGTTCCAAAACCTGCTTCTTTAAGGTGACATTCTCCGGAACGCTCTCTTGGATGAGGCTTACCTCATCGGTGGCTTCCTCAATTGACTGAGTGATTGTCAGCGAACCTTCCCTAACAGGGGCGAGTCCCATTCGTTCCCATGAATGACGAGCGTTGTCTGCTACCCCGGTCACTATGCGTTCTGTCTCTGGCCCTGGGTCATACACCAGTGCATCGGAACCACACAAAATCCATCTCGCAGCCCAAGCTGCGCCAATGACTCCTGCCCCGATAATCGCGACCCGTTCAGGTTGTGATCTTTGTGCTACGGGGCCCATTTCGTTAATTCCAGCTTTTCGCGAACTTGCTCTGGCCCCATCACGTCGAAGTTCATGGCCTCCAAGATCTGCTTGGCCCGAGACGTCAGGCCTTCGTTGGTGGCCAACTCGCCGCGATCCATGTACAAGTTGTCTTCAAGTCCAACACGGGCATTTCCGCCGGCTACAGCAGCCAAGGCGACATAGGGGAGTTGGTCCCTTCCCAGAGAAAATGCTGAGAACGTCCACTCGGGTGGGACGTTATTCACTAAAGCCATAAAAGTGTTCAAATCATTTGGCGCACCCCAACGAACGCCCATACACAGCTGCACCATCACGGGAGAGTTGATCAACCCTTGGTCTACAAGTGCCTTGGCCTCCCAAAGTTGGCCCGTGTCGAACACTTCGATTTCGGGACGTACCCCGATTGTTTGAATTTGGCGGGCCATTTCCGCCAGGGTGTCGTGAGTGTTGGTGGCAACGTAGTTGCCTTCCCCAAAGTTCATAGTTCCGCAGTCGAGAGTGCAAATTTCCGGATGCAGCAAGCGGACATGGTCGAGACGTTCAGTAGCGCCGGCTAAATCAGTCTGAGCTGGATTGAGTGGTAACGGTTCCTCGACGGTACCGATGACGAGATCGCCGCCCATTCCTGCCGTCAGGTTGAGGACGACATCTACGTTTGATGCTCTAACTCGTTCGACTACCTCCTGGTAGTAGTCAACCTGACGATCAGGGTCGCCGGTAATTGGGTCTCGAACGTGAATGTGGGCGATGGCCGCCCCTGCTCCGGCCGCAGCGATGACGTCACTAGCTATGGCCTCGGGGGTAAACGGGACCTTGTCTGATTTGCCAACGGTGTCGCCGGCGCCCGTTACGGCACAGGTGATGAAAACTTCAGGCATTACTGTCCTTTCGTGCTGCGGAGAAAGCTAGTGAGTGGCCTGGTTCATGAATGAAATGACGCAAGACGCGCATCCTTGAGTAGACCTCATCAGAGTCAATGTAAGTTCCACGGAGTCTCCTGCTTCCGTTGCTGGACTCAAAAGACTTTCGTCCGTGCAACACGCGTCGGTTGTCAAATGCGACCAGATCACCTGGGTTGAGGTCGTATTGAATTTGGAAATCGCTGCTGTTAGCGACTTGACCGAAGCGCTGCATAGCGAAATAAGCATCGTTGATCCGCTCCGAAGGCATAGCGGGAAAACCGCGAACAGGATGAAATGCGCGAAACGTCCACGGCACGCGACCGTCTCCTTTGTCGATCATTGGCCCAGTCCATCGGTGGTCATGCTGGTCATCACGGTTAAAAAAGACCCATTCGTCATTGGTCAGCGACTCCATCACCTCAGGTTCGTGTTCTTCGAGATATCGAGTGACAGCTAATCCGTCGGTCATCGTTGACTGGCCACCGGACACCGTATTTTCTTGACAGTGCAGGAGTTGAAAGCCGGGAGGGGTCTCCCTGGAAGGCAGATCGCTGTGTGCGGGCAGTTCAATCGCGGTGTTTGCTGTCGAATTGGGATCGAGATCAACGCTTACATGCCAGGTTGCCCCAAAGTTCGAATCGCGTAGAACCCCAATTCGCCTACCGATCAGCTCGATAACACCATCTTTGACAGGAAGAGAAACCAACCGAGCCAACCCGTACTTAAGTAGATCGTCTAGCCAGCTAGCAAAGGCATCATCGTTTTCGAGCACTAAGGGGCCTAGATGTGTCGGAGGTTCAGGCAGATCTCTAGATTTCCAGACAAAGAGATCCGGCAATAAAGCAAATGGGTGATGGTCCCCGTCAGCTACGTGTCGCAGCCACCCCGGATGAAAGCTTGCCTTACGGCCTTCGGGACTGAACTCGACAACCAGTCCACCGTCTTCAACCGAAATAGTTTTTATCTGTGTGTCCAGATTCAGCTTTGCGACATCAAGATCATTCTCTTTGGAGCGGGGATCGATGCCACCGGGGCCAGGGGAGTTCTCGCGTAGCCACAGAGGATGACATTCCAACTCATGTCCGTCTGACCAAGTAACCACAACACGGCCAGTAGGTAAGAGCAACGCAGACTCGAGAGGAATCCAGTCGTAGCTGTAGTAGTCAGGTATTAAGAAATCGATCACCCCAGTCCTCCCTTCTCAGCGAAAGCAGCTGGCCTGCCGCTCGTCAACAACTCCCAACGGCCAACCGTACTCAACGGCAATTAGCTCAATGACCATGGTCCGAAGGTGACGGGGCACTCCCAATCTCGTAAGTTTTAAGGATGGTCAAACGCGACGTGTACACGCACGGTCACCAACCTGCAGCAGTGAACCAACACGCGAAGAGAACAGCCGCAACTTCAGCAGCATTTTGTCGAGACGTGATTTCATCAACTTCCCAAATTCTTGACGTCGGGTGTGGACCAGCATCGATTTCTATTGGTTTAGCGGAGTGGGCCGACCAGGGTTTCGTAACTGCAATCGATCTCGGAGAACAAATCCTCGAGACGGCCAACGAGACGATCCGGAATGCAGGCATTTCGAACATAACTGTTGAACAAGCATCTGTATATGAATTGCCCTATGAAGACCAATCATTTGATGTGACGTATGCACATCAGGTTCTTCAGCACCTTGCCGAGCCGGTTCTGGCAATAACAGAAATGGCTCGCGTCACGAAGAGTGGTGGCTATATAGCCGTCAGAGACGCCGACTATTACACGATGTCCTGTAGCCCCGAATCAGAAACGATCGATGAGTGGCGGCGAATTTACCGGTTAGTGGCGAGGCATAACGGTGCCGAACCGGACGCCGGTCGCCATCTTCTTGGATGGTTTCATCAAGCGGGTATTCACTCAGTCAGATGTACAGCGTCAGCAGGTGTCTATGCGACCAAAGAAGAAAGAGAAAATTGGGGACTCTCTTGGGCGGATCGTTGTTTAACTACAGGTTTCTCTGAGCAAGCAATCGAATATGGTTATGCGTCTCGCTCAGACTTAGAGGCATTAGCCGAGGGCTGGCGCGAATGGGCTGCTAACCCCGATGGCTATTTTCAGTTCATCAATGGCGAAGCCGTTGCTCAGGTCTAGAGCGCGATGAGAGGACGTTGAAAAAGAAATGACGACACCGATTCCAGATAATTTTCCTGCCTTGGTCGCACGAGCGTCGAGGGAGTTTGGTTCGAGCGAAGCAATCTCAGATGGTGATGTCAGCTTCGACTTTGCCGAAATGAGGAGACGGATTGACAACGCATCTGCCTCAATGGTGGCTTCTGGTATCAACCCGGGGGATCGCGTGGCTGTGTGGGCTCCTAACTCCTGGGAGTGGGTAGTCGCTGCGATGGGTGTTTTCGGAGCTGGAGCAGTCTTGGTTCCTGTTAACACTCGGTTTAAGGGGCGAGAAGCGGCGTTCGTTCTCCAAAAAGCCGAAGTGAAACTCCTATTTACGGTCGTTGGTTTTCTGGGGAACGACTACGTAACTGATTTAAGAGAATCGGGAGAAACCGTTGAGTCTTTGAGGGATGTCGTAATTCTTCGAGGTGACATACCTGAAGGGACGACCTCGTTTGAAGACTTTCTTGCTCGAGCTACCGAGGCTGATGAGCAAGAAGCGCAGGATCGGGCATCCGGGGTATCGGGATCAGATCTAGGCCTAATTATGTTCACCTCTGGCACGACTGGCGTCCCTAAAGGCGTGATGGTCGAACAAGGTCCAATTATTCGTGGCTTTAGTCACTATGCACGCGAGTTGGGTATGAGGCAGGACGATCGCATGTTGATCGTCAACCCGTTTTTTCATGCGTTTGGGTTCAACGGGGCTATCAATCCTTGTTTCATTCACGGCGCGACGATGCTGCCGCATCCTGTATTCGATGTGACCACAGTTTTGCAGCGGATCCAGGATGACAAGGTCACAGTCTTTCCCGGCCCTCCCGCTATCTTTCAGGGCCTAATCAACTACAAACATATAGATGATTACGACACATCGTCACTGCGTTCGGCTGTCACTGGTGCCGCAAGTATCCCGGTTGAGACAGTCGTTGATATGAGGGACCGATTGGGATTCGAAACTGTCGTTACTGCCTATGGGATGACCGAAACTCATGGCCTGGTAACCATCTGCGCAGCCGATGACCCGCCCGAAGTTGTCGCCACCACAAGCGGTAAAGCTCTGCCTGGGATCGAGCTGAGGCTTGTCGATGATGACGGCAACGACGTGGCAGAGGGCGAACCCGGAGAACTTTTGGTCAAAGGATATGCAGTCATGCGCGGCTATCTAGACGAGCCCGAACAAACTGCCGAGACTATTGATGAAGACGGGTGGATGCGCACGGGAGACATTTGTGTCATGGACGCCGCCGGATATATCGACATAACCGACCGCAAAAAGGACATGTTCATCAATGGTGGGTTCAACACCTATCCCGCAGAGATAGAGGCCACAATGCTTGAACATCAAGCAGTGGGCCAGGTCGCAGTGATCGGCGTCCCCGACGAGCGCCTTGGGGAGGTAGGAGCTGCCTTCGTTGTGCCAGCACCAACGGGCCCTCCTGATCTAGAAGAGTTGGGTGAATGGTGCAAAGAGCAGATGGCGAACTACAAGGTCCCGCGCTATTTCTGGATTGTTGAAGAGTTGCCGCTCAATCCGTCGAACAAGGTTCTAAAAACAGAACTTCGCGACATAGCTACAGACCTTCTTGCCTAATAGTGGTCTCTAAAGCCACGAGCCAAAGCTGCGCATTCCTAGTTCAGGAAGTCGTCGTTTTCAGCCAGAATTTTGTCGTAAATCGGTTGGTAGCTGAACCAGCCAGCCAAGTGACTGCCGACTTGTCCTGCGGTGTGTCGAGCGACATCCTCACGTATGGGACTTGGAGTGCCTGCAGCCTCTGCTAATAGTTGACTCTGGCATGTGCGTTCCATTGTGATGAACCACCAGGCTGCTTCATCCACTGTGTGGCCAACGGTCAGCAGGCCGTGATTTTTCAAAATCACTGCCTTCTTGTCTCCCAGGGCGGCACCTATCCGATCACCTTCATCTGTATCCAACACCACTCCCGTGAAGTCATCGAATAAAGCATGGTCCTCGAAGAAGGCACAGGAGTCCTGGGTCAAGGGATCCAATAGACGTCCCAGACTTGACCAAGTCTTGCCATAGAGCGAGTGAGTATGTGCAGCCGCGATGACATCGGGCCGTGCCTGATGCACCCGGCTATGAATCGCGAATGCAGCCTGATTCAAAGGATGTCTACCTTCCACGATGTTGCCGGCATGGTCAACGAGCAAGAGATCGGAAGTCTTAATGTGGGCAAATGGAACGCCGAAAGGGTTAACCCAAAAATGATCTTCTAACTCGGGGTCGCGTGCAGTCACGTGTCCGGCTAGACCTTCCTCGAACCCGAACTTTGAAAAGACTCGAAACACCGACGCCAAACGCTCTTTGCGATGCTGCCGCTCCTGTTCGATGGAGTCAAACGTGGGGGCGGTGGGAATCATCTGATCGATGGTTTCTACAGGTTCAGTGGTATCGGTCATGGACTCAAGCTTAGAAGCTAGCCAAGAGCAGCGCATCTGTTCTGGCTAGCAAGCAGAGGATTTCGGTAGTCTGACCACTCAGGTAGCGCCAGCGATGGGGGAGTCGGTGACCGGATTAGGGGCCTATTCAGGTATCCGCGTAATCGAACTTACAGAAGGAATAGCGGGGCCATACGCCGCACGGTTTTTAGCCGACCAAGGCGCCGACGTCATCAAGATCGAATCAACTGATGGTGACGGCTATAGGAATGACCCTGGGTTTCAGGTCTTCAACAGAAATAAGCGCTCCGTTGTCCTCAACGATGACAGCGAATTGTTGAAGACAGCTGACGTTGTTATTGCCGGCAACAAAGGTGAGGCTGACCGTGCTCGATCCCTAGCGCCGGGCGCAGTCATCGTCAGCATGCCCACTTGGGGTTCGGCAGGCGCGATGGCAGAGCAGAGTGGTTCGTGGCAGCAAGTCGCGGCTGCGACCGGGATCAGTTGGAACCAAGTGAGTTGGACCGAAGGGCCCGTTCACGTGGTGTTACCCCTGGCTGCTTACGGAGCGGGCATGCTAGGCGCATTAGCCGCAGCATCTGGGTTATACGCACGAGAGGCCCATGGCTCCGCTCCCACATACGAAGTCTCAGAACTAGCTGGTTCAGGAGTTATGCAAATTGGAGATTTCTGGTCACCCGAGATCCCCAAGGAACGAGACGGAGCAAGCCCCCTCGGACCGGCTGGCCGTGCCCCTGCTTATCGACCATTTGAAGCAGGTGACAACAAATGGCTCTTCGTTGCTTGCGGCACCTACCGATTTTATCGCTCCATGCTTGAAGCTGTAGGCCGCCTAGATCTCCTTGAGGACCCCCGCCTACCAAACCCGCCATGGGGACTGATCGAACCTGACCCGCTGGCACACATAACACCAATCTTGGAAGAAGTATTCGCTCGTCGCGATCGGAGTGAATGGATAGAAACCCTTCGAAACCACGACGTGCCTTGCCAGCCGATTCAAACCAGACAGGAGTTCCTCGCTTCCGACTTAGCCACGAGAAACAAGCTGATCGAAAGCATTCATCACCCAGACCTTGGACAGTTGTCAATGCCCATTCAGCCGCTCCACTTGGATGGATGCCCTGCCGTGCCAATGGTGCCCGCACCTGCTATCGGTCAACATACAGATGAGGTTCTCAAGGAAACACATGAGCCTGGAAGCGGATCTGGGCAAGGCGGCCCGCCCCTCGCTGGAACCTTCGCTATTGATTTAGCTTCCTTCATCGCGGGCCCTGTCATCACACGACACCTAGCGATGCTTGGGTCTGAAGTTGTGAAGGTTGAGCCCCCTGACGCAGATCCTTTTCGCAGTTTTAGCCCGATGTTTAACGGTTGGAACCAAGGTAAGAAGGGGATCACGCTAGATCTTAAAAATTCTTCGGATAGAGAATTCCTATACAAAATGGTCCGTTCCGCAGACGTTGTTGTCGAAAACTTCAGGCCGGGCGTAGCGGAACGACTGGGTTGCTCAGCGGATGAGTTGCGAAGAGTTCGCGATGACCTTGTTTTAGTGAAAAGCCCTGGATATGGCTCTGATGAGTCTCGAGCGAACCAGCCAGCTTTCGACCCACTTTTGCAGGCCCTCGGAGGGATGATGGCTACCCAAGGAGGTGATAGTGAACCTGTATTTTTGACTGTCCCAGTTCACGATGCGGCGACTCCCGTCATTGCAGCCTTTGGGGTTGTTACTGCCTTGTATCACCGGCTAACGACGGGCGAGACACAAACTGTTCACACGTCCTTGGTGCAAACAACTACTGCCGCTCAAGCGGCAGAGTTTGTCGACTATGAGAACAGATCGACTCCGGAGTCAGGCGGCTTTGACTACAAAGGCCCGGACGAAACTCACCAATATGTAGAAGAAAACGGCGAGTGGTTCTGGGTTGACGATCAGGGCCGCACACCTGTTGAAACCAAAGGGTTTGTGGGTAGTCCACTTGCAATCGCTAACGGCTTAGTTTGCGAACACCCGGATTCACCAGGCTGGGGACCTCTAACGCAAGTCGGCCAATTAATTAAAGGTGCGGGGCCGCACCCGAATCGAGCGCCACACTTGAACGAGCACGAAATGGAACTCAAAGCAAATTTTGGCTGATATCTATTGCCCTAATCGACGTGGGTAAGTTTGGGAGCTGGTGCTTCAGTTACATCGACCCACCCCGAAAGCAATCCAGAGGTGTAGCCCCCATCGACGACAAGATGGTGTCCGTTAACCCACCCAGATTCTCCAACCGCCAGCCACTCGATGGCTTGAGCTATTTCATCGGCCTTGGCGGCGCGGCCTGAATGGCTCAATACCCAGTCGATTCTGTCGTCACCTATTTGTTCCCGAAATGTTGGGAGTAGTGGTGTTTCCACGGGGCCAGGACTCAATACATTGCAACGGATCCCAGTACCGCGAAGCTCGCCAGCGTGGAGCATGCTCCAAACAATCACAGCCTCTTTAGAAAAGGTGTACGGATCAACTCCCACTGATTTACTTCGGTCACTCCACCAGGCACGAGCATCTGCATTGTCCAATTCCAGCAAGGATTGATACATGTGTAAACGTTCTTGCCAGCCATTCCCAGAAATTGAGCCGACATTTACAATGCTGCTGCCCGGGCTGAGGTGCGGGACGAGACACCGACTGAGGTATCGAACAGCCAGGACATTGACATCAAGAACTTGGGCCGCGGGTCGAGTCCCGGGAACTCCGGCAACGTTCACTAACGCAGCAATCGATTGGAGCTCGAAATCGTCCGACAGAACTTCGACCATGGCATCAATCTCTTCTTCGCTGCTGAGATCACAGATGAAGTGCTTTTCTGGAGCGAGATCAGGTGTTTGTTCGCCAATATCAACAGTAATGATCGGTCGATCCGCTGCCGTCAGCCGACGACAGACAGCGTGACCGATACCAGAAGACGCACCAGTGACAATTACTGTTCCCTGCGAAGTCTCCGGGCTAGCCATTGCGTCACGCTAGCTCCCTGCCAGCGCTACAGAAAGCAATAACCAAATATAAGAAAGTGACAAGACTCGATGAGACCCCTGGTTAGGTCTTCGTTGAGGAACGATCGGTTCGGGCGTAGCATCGTTATCGAACGACTGAGAGATAGCGCCATGGTTGAACCGGATTACCTGAAATTCGACACTTTGTCTTTACACGCAGGTCAAGAGCCAGACCCAACAACAGGCTCGCGAGGCGTGCCGATCTACCAGACCACGTCGTATAGCTTTGCCGACACTGAGCAGGCCGCTGGTCTTTTTAACTTAGAACAACCAGGCCACATCTACAGTCGTATTTCCAACCCCACGGTGGCAGTTCTAGAAGAACGGCTCGCAGCGTTAGAAGGGGGAGTGGGGGCCGTGTGCACAGCCAGTGGAATGGCAGCGTTTCACCTGGCCTGCGCCACCATTATGAGTGCTGGAAACCATGTCGTGGCTAGTCGTAACATTTACGGAGGTTCACATAACATGCTGAATCTCACGATGCCCCGCTTCGGGATAGAGACGACATTTGTGGATCCCCGAGATTTGGATGCTTGGGAGTCAGCCATCACTCCTGATACCAGGGTTCTATTCGCCGAAACACTTGGTAACCCGGGAATCGAAGTTCTTGACGTTCCAGCAGTGGCAGAGGTAGCTCATTCACACGGCATACCACTCATGGTTGATGCGACCTTTACCACCCCGTATTTGATGCAACCGATTGAATTGGGAGCCGACATCGTGATGCATTCCGTTACCAAGTTCTTAGGCGGTCATGGGATTGCGCTCGGCGGCGTGATTGTCGATGGGGGCCGTTTCGACTGGGCGGCGAACGACAAATTCCCCACCCTGTCACAACCCTACGATGGTTATCACGGCATTACTTTCTCCGAAGAATATGGACATCAGGCCCTGTCCATGCGAGCACGGGCCGAAGGACTTCGCGATTTTGGGGCTGCAATGAGTCCAACAAACGCCTTTCATCTGCTGCAAGGTGTTGAGACCTTGCCGCTAAGAATGCGGCGTCATGTTGAGAACACTGAAGTCGTCATCGAATTTCTCGAAACAAACGACGCTGTCTCTTGGGTCAGCCACCCCTCAGTTTCCACCCACCCTGACCATGATCTCGCCCAAGCGTTACTACCAAAAGGAGCCGGAGCAATTCTTTCGTTCGGTATAGCGGGTGGTCGAGAGGCTGGTCGTAGGTTTATCGAGAGCGTTCAACTTGCATCACATGTCGCAAACGTAGGGGACGCTAAAACCCTCGTAATCCATCCGGCTTCAACAACCCACCAGCAGTTGAGCGCTGAAGACCTTGCTGCAGCTGGCGTAGGCGAGGACCTGATCAGACTTTCAGTGGGTCTAGAAGATCCATCCGACATTATTGCCGATCTCGCCCGAGCACTGCGTGCCTCACAGAAGGGTTAAACATGCAAATCAAATTTCGCGAGGTCATGATCAATGTTGCTACGGGCGGAGTGGAGCTAGATAAGCAGCTCCCTCCCGTATTGTTGCTTCACGGCGCCGGGATGGACCGGACCGTGTGGAGTCAACAAACGCGTTACCTCGCACATCATGGGTTCGCGCCAATGGCTGTGGACCTACCCGGACACGGCGATTCAGAGGGTGCGCTCCTCTCCACCATCGCCGAGATGGCAGAGTGGGTAGCAGCATTTGTAGACATGATGGCACTCGGCCCAGTTCGACTAGTCGGTCATTCGATGGGAAGCTTGATTTCGCTCGAAGTAGCAGCTCGTCACCCTGAAACCACAGAGCGGCTGGTCTTGATGGGAGCCGCAGCTGCAATGCCGGTACATCCCGAGCTCTTGGGAGCAGCAGAACGAAACGAAGTCCTGGCGCCCCAGCTAATGACAGCGTGGGCTCATGGAAACAGAGCTCATATAGCAGGAAACCCAACCCCAGGTCTCTGGATGCGTAGCGGGTGTCAAGCTCTTCTAGAGCGCGCTGCGCCAGATGTCATCTACAACGACCTCTCGGCGTGTAACAGCTATGAGGCAGGTGATGTGGCTGCCCGAATTGAATGTCCTGTCAGTGTGATGGTGGGTAGCGAAGACAAAATGACACCGCCGAAAGCCACCGCCCAGCTAGTAGCAGGTTTCTCGGAGGTTGACTTACAACACCTAGACGGGGTCGGGCACATGATGATGATGGAAGCTCCCGATCAAATCAGAGATTTACTCTTACAGGCTTTGGGGTAAGTCGAGGCGACAAGAGTCGCTGAAAATGTCATGATCAAGCAGACATCATTGAAGAAAAGGGTGAGATATGGCTGTTGAACGCTTCCCAGTCGAAGCTTCGCACATCTTGATGTTCGCTCGAGCAATTGGAGATTCGAACCTCATCTATTCAGACGACGCACATGCAGCGGGTACGGAGGTGGGTTCGATAATCGCGCCGCCGACATTCGCACAGGCGAGTGCTCAGTTTGATCCAGACTACTTTTTGCGACCGAAAGATGGTCAAAAATGGTTTGGGAGCGGAGCGACTGCATCAGGGACACTGTTGAAAGACTCGAAAAAGGAATCTGAAAAATCTGATGACGAAAAATCCGGTTCATCGGCGGGGGGGCTGCACGCAGAGCAGCATTTCACCTACCACCGACACTTGAAGCCGGGAGATGTGCTCAGCGCGGAAACCAAACCGGGTGAGAGTTGGGAAAAAGAATCTAAACGTGCCGGTGTCCTTAAATTCAGCGAAAGCATTACTGAATACCGTGATCAAAATGGCGAACTTGTCGTAACCGCGCGCAGCGTTGGTGTTGTGACTGAAAAAGTGATCGAACAGTAGGAGTTGAAGATGGGATTAAGTGCAGAAGAACTTAAAGTCGGTGATTCCTACTCAGAAGTAGTGGTCGAGGACCTGACTAGAACTCAGATCGTTCAATACGCCGGAGCCTCCGGGGATTACAACCCAGTCCATAGTGATGAGAAATTTGTTACCGAAGTGGCGGGATATCCAACCGTGTTCGCTCACGGGATGTTGACCATGGGAATGACGGGGCGAATGTTGACCAACTATGTGGGAGACGGTCGCCTTACCTACTACGGCGTACGGTTCGTTAACCAGGTATGGCCGGGAGATACGTTGACAGCACGCGCAGAGGTAGCAGCGTTTCGCGAAGAAGACGGTGAAACTCTGGTCGACTTAACGATTACGACAACGAACCAAGATGAGAAGTTCGTCTTGACAGGTAACGCTACAGCTCGGGTCGACTAGTCATAAATAGGCTGGCGAACCGAGGGTCTACCTAATCGACCGCAGCCTCAATTAAGGGTTCTGAGGCCCATGTGTCGCGCCCATCGCGTCCACCCGTGACCGGTCCGCCCAGTCCGATGTCTATAAAGGACACTGGACTGGCCGACCAGTCGTACGCCTCTATTTGGCTGATGCTTCTTCGACCGTTCAACATCCGGAACAGTTCGTGCTCTGATATGCGCAGAGACATTCCAGGGTTCGTACCGACAGTTAGAGTCGGCCCCTGATTTAGGTCGATGGTGAGGCTAGGAGAGGCGCACTCGCTGAGATGTTTGCGCCAGACAACAAAGCTACTTTTGGTGGCCAGGGTCAGTGCCTCCTGCGGCAACGTTGTTCCCGGCGCGAGAATCGCTCGGAGGTCGGCCTCGTGGGCCGCTGCGTCGCCGAATGCATATCGAACCGGATCACCCATCCCAGGTTCCTCGTTTAGGGAAGCCATTTGGTCTATCGCCGTCCGCCAAGCAAGGGAAACCTGGTCGAAATTAAGCGACGAGAGACGTTCGATGCCTTCTCTAGTCCATTGCTCCGTCCCATAACCATCAAGTCGATGCTCCACCCAGTCCTGGCAGACGGCGGCGACATGGCGCAGAAGATCCAAGGCGGACCACATTGGGCAACTCGGTATCGAAGCTTCTTGATTGTTCTCGACCAGGGCAATCGTGCGATCGCTAACGCCTCTGTAAATCTCAAGCACTTCTGGGTCGACCATGTCCCTCTCCCTCAACTCTCCCTATGAAAATGCAATTGGATTATCTGAATATCACACCGCCCGCGTCGTGCCGGTCAGATGAATTTGTGATCTGCTCGATAGAACCTTCTGGAAGACCCCCAGCGTTTACGCAGACCGAACAAATTTTGCCCTTACCCCTTAGCGCGTCCCGAATACCCAAAAAGTTTTCCGGCTACTTTTCGAATCTGGATCTCCTCGGCTCCCTCAGTTATCCGGTAGCGACGATGATGTCGGTAGATGTGTTCGAAAGGCATTTTTCGGCCATAGCCAATACCGCCGCAGCTTTGCATTGCTCTATCTGCGGCATCGCAACAAAATCGGTTACCTCGGTAGTTACACATGGCGACACGGTCCGTGATCTCCATATGATCAACTCCCTGATCCATTTCCCAAGCGGTTTTCCAGATCAGCGCTCTAATCATCTCCGCCTCGGTGTAGAGCTCTGCGAGTGGAAATTGAATGGCTTGGTTCTGTGAAAGCGGCTTGCCGAATGTAGTTCTGTTATTTACATAATCGACCGCCAGGTCAATGCAGTGAAGCCCTGCTCCGACAGAGGAAGCTGCTTGACGAATCCGGTTCTCATGCACGAATAATTGGGCCGTTTGGAGACCCCTGCCTTCTTCTCCAAGAATGTCATCGTTATGGACTCGTACCTCGGTCAGACGGACGTGAGCGTGGTCAGTCGGCATGTTAAAAGTCCACATGAATTCTTCAACACTGAACCCCGGAGAATCGACAGGGACAATAAAGCAAGTTATGCCGTGCCCCTCTCCTGGGTTGCCTGATGTTCTTGCGAAGATGTAGTCGTGGGTCGCGTGGTGTAGGCCCGTGTTCCAATATTTCTCTCCGCTTATCACCCACTCATCACCATCTCTGACAGCAGTAGTTTCCATCCAAGTGGCGTCTGAACCGTGAAGGGGTTCGGTCAGCCCGAAACCAATACGGGCATTGCCTTCGAGCATTTTGGGAATCCAGTACTGCTGTTGCGCGTCGGATCCATACTTCTCCATCATCAGAACAGTCGGAAAATTCCCGACGATTGAGTTTTCGTTTTGTAGGTCGTTGTGAAGACCTAGACCCTTTCGAGCTAAGTGCTCCCGGACAATTGCCATGCCGAGGTTGGTGCCGTCCTGCCCGCCGAAACGTTTAGGTAAATGCCACCTCAGGAAACCAGCGGCATCGGCTTCGTCGCGCATGCGACGCAGTAACCCCTCCCATTCTGCATTGGGTAGACCATCGCGATCCCAGTCGGTTCTCGCGTCTTCGCGTCGGTGATCAAAGAAACGGATATTGTCGTTTTCGTTCTCAATCGGCTTAATGACATCTTCTATAAATTCGTCAAGATCGCTAAGTAAATTTTGAATGTCTGCGGGAATTACGAAGTCCATACCGTGCGAACGTATACCGTCAAACAATGTGGCGCTTCCCATAATCGTCTGGTCTGACTATCTGTGACCCTGGTGTCACTTGGCGCGGGCCCGGGCGGTTCGCCTCAAAGAGCGTCACAAAGTTGAAATTTCGTGGCTTCCGTATGAATTGCACCCGGAAATAAGCGACGGAGGAACAGCTAATTCACGCAAATTTTCTGCGCTAAGACCAATAGCCGAAGAACTAGAAATTGTGATGCGTCCTCCCGAACGCTTCCGACCGACGAGGAAAGCTCATCAGGCGGCCTTGGTTGTAGAGCACGCTTCGCCAGATGAGGTGGATACTTACCATCAACGTCTTTATGAAGCGGTGTGGGTCGAGGAGAGAGATATCGAAGACCCGCTCGTCCTCTGCGATTTAGCAGCCGATCTGGCAGTCCCTCATGAGTTGATAGAACGGGTGGTAACTGAAGATGAGTTACTTCCAGCCGTGCGCTCCTCAATGGAGCGGGCACACGCCTGGGGCGCTACCGGAACTCCCAGTTGGGTCATCGACAACAAACTGATGGTTCCGGGGCTCCAAGACGATGAATTCTTCGACCGAGTAATACAGCGTCTCGAAAGCATAAGAAACGCTGAAGGTGACGCCGACTAATCATTTCGGTCGAAGGTCGGGTACTGTCCTGTGTATGCAGCCGATCTATTCCGAAGAAGCCGAGGCCTACCGAGACAAAATTCAAGATTTCATTTCGAATAACTTGCCAGCAAACTGGCAGGGCATCGGATCGTTGACAGGCAACGCCAAGGCCGAATTTTTAGGTGAGTGGCGCCGAATTTTGAGCGATAATCAGCTCTTAGCCACTATGTGGCCCAACGAGTACGGGGGCCCAGGACTCTCAGCCAACGAGAACGTCATCATTGCTGAAGAGTTCACCAAGGCCGGTCTGCCTACTGGAGGACCCAATGACGGGTTTGGTATCGGCATGGTTGGCAACACCCTGATCGAATGGGGCACCGAGGAACAAAAGAAACACTATCTACCCCGAATCCTGCAAGGAGAGGATCTCTGGTGTCAGGGCTACTCAGAGCCAGGAGCAGGATCTGACCTCGCTAATCTTGGATGTAGAGCTGACCTTGATGGTGAAGAGTGGGTGCTCAACGGACAAAAGATTTGGACCTCAAGCGGCCACCTCGCAAATTGGATTTTCGTTTTGGGCCGCACCGCTCCAGAACACGCAAAACATCAAGGCATCACCTTCTTTCTCTGTCCAATGGATCAGCCCGGCGTCGAAGTCCGACCGATTGTCAACATCGCTGGTCACAGTCACTTCAACGAAGTGTTCTTCTCGGATGCTCGAGTACCGAAAGAGAATGTGATCGGTCAGGTCAACGGCGGGTGGGCCGTGGCAATGACCCTTCTTGGCTATGAACGCGGATTCGGAGCTACCACGACCTATTTTCGATATCGGGCTGAGTTAGACCGCCTAGTCGCACTGGCGCAAGAACGAGGCCGTACAGATGAAGACAGTATTCGTCAGAGGCTCGCCTGGTGTCACAGCAAGGTTGAAATCATGCGATGGTTGGGCCAGCAAGTATTGACGTCGTTCTTGAATGGAGAACCCCCGGGGCCGAAAAGTTCGATTGGAAAGCTGAACTGGAGCGAGTATCACAGAACTGTTACGGAACTTTCGTTGGACATTCTGGGCGCAGACGCAATGATCCTAGAGGGAGACCCCTCCTATGCTGCCGGTTTAGGAGCCGCAGATGCTGGCACCCCGAATACGACTTCGGCCTGGATCAATAGCTTCCTATCAGCACGCTCGGGGACTATTTACGCAGGAACAAGTCAAGTTCAACGAAACATTATTGGTGAGCGAATTCTTGGGTTACCCAAAGAACCGCGAGCCGATGAAGGCCCCTGGAACGAAACCCTGCGCTGACATGCTGCTAGGGCTCGGCGGGGGCGCATGCAGTGGAAAAACCACTCTGGCTAGCGCTCTGCTAGCGCTCGAACCCGACGCGACTCTTCTCTCATTCGACGACTATTACCGCGACCTTTCGCACATGACCCCTGAACAGCGAGCAGAAGTTAACTACGACCACCCAGATTCGTTAGACACAAAACTTTTCCTCGCCCACATGGACGATCTGGCCGCTGGTCGCCCCGCCAACGTGCCTGTCTACGACATGGCGACCCACACTCGCACCGGAGACACTCAGCGAGTCGACCCAGCGCCGCTAGTTATCGTCGACGGTATCTTGCTGCTGGTGTTAAAAGAGTGCCGAGATCGGCTGGACTTCACGGTTTTTATAGAGGCCCCTAAGGACATTCGCCTGCAACGCCGGCTCGTGCGCGATGTCGCAGAGCGAGGTAGGGATACAGCAGGGATAGAGAAACAATTCTCGACCTCGGTTCAACCAATGCACGAACAACTTGTTGCACCAAGCTCGATGCACGCAGACTTCATCGTGAGTCACCCTTGGACCCCCGAAGCAGTCGCTCAAGACGTACTTGAACGTGTCAGAAAGCTTTAATCAACCGGAATAGCTATCGCTCTATAAATTCGACCCAGTTGCCATCGGGATCTTCTACCATCCCCACCACAACTCCAGGTCTAGCCTCTCGTCGATCCCAAATAATTGGAGCGTCAACAGCAGCACACGCGTCTAGCGCACCCTGAACGTCGGCCACAGAGAGCGTGAAGTAACGCATGCCAGTTGAGCCCATCATTCCACCACCAACCCCAGATCCAACCTCGCTGGTTGGCACCACGATTTTCAACAAGCTGTCGTTAGCCCACAAACGGTGCATAGCGGCGACGCCGAGCGCTTCCATGTTGATAGTCGCTTCAAATGTCATGCCGATGACGTCACGATAAAACGCCAACATCGCATCACCGTTGGTCGTAACTATTCCGAGGTCAAACCCAGGTTTTGTAAAGGTGTTGCTCACAGGTCCTCCAGAATTGTTCAATGCGCTCAGTCGTAGCTCGCGCCTAGGCCAGCCCGAGCATCACTCTGAATACCGTAATTCGGAATTGGGTATCGAAGCCCGTTACGCGAAAGAAATTCCATTCCCTCAATAGCGATCAACAAATCACGAGGACTCAAGGCCATCAATAGCTCATCCTCCATGACCCCTCCGTACCTGCGTTCAGCGAAGCAAGGTATAGACAAGCTCGGCTCCCCTGTTGCTAGCGCACGACCCCAACTGTCAGCGCATGCGGACTCACCCACGCAGCCCCAATCGAGTTTTTTGTAACCCCGCCACTGCAACCCATTAATCAGCAAGATCATTTGTGCGGGCGTTGCATAAACCAGACAAATATCAGGAGGGTCTAACCGCTTAGCGGAAAGAGGTGAAACCGCCATAGCTGAGAATGTCCCAAAAGGCACGCAATCCATAGCTTCCTGATGAGCAGCGCTGTCGTCTAAGGATTCGAACCAAACGCCCTGCATGCGCTCACCCGATAACCACTCTTCATCTTGTGGATGTAACCCAATAACGGCCCCGCATTGGTCACCAACGAGGTCATCCCGTGTAATACCAACAGTCCAATTCAAACGACTTGCCATTCCAACTATCTGATCCGTGGTGTGAATGGCATCGGGCCGCCGAATGCGCGGCACCGCCTCCATTTCTTCAACCGAGGCAAATAGCTTCATGCCGATTGGCGTAGTTCTAATCCTCAAGAGTGCCTGCAGGCGGTTCAGTAGATCATCCCAGTCAATCTTTTCGGTACGCAGATGCACCTGTTGTTCTTCGCTTGTGTTCATGCTTTCCCCTGACGTGCTAGAGCCAACCTACCGCGCCACGCTGGAACTTAGAGATATCGCTTTGGATAGTCCCGGTTCCATCGATGCAGGCTCCTACGGTTTGTAGGATTAGGGTGACTAGCCGGTTGTCTAAAGATGGCTGCAGCGATCCAAAGTTGAGGAGAACGTAATGGCGGAAGGTCTTCGCACCGAAGTTCACGGAAACGTAGGGGTGGTGATCATGGATCGACCACCCCACAATTTTTTGAATTTTCGACAGATCCACGACATCGCTGATGCGCTTGAAGAAATGCAAAACGATATGTCGATTAGGTGTGCCGTCCTGGCAGCCGATGGTCGTTCCTTTTGCGCAGGAGCTGACTTTGCCGGCGATGGCGTTGGCGGCGGCGACGACGAAGTCGTTGGGGGCGACGCAACTTTGGCCTTGTATCAAGGGTCAGGTCGTCTCTTTGACGTAACGCTTCCTATTGTTGGTGCGATACAGGGGCCCGCCGTCGGTGGCGGCCTCGGGCTGGCAATGGTCCCCGATATACGTATCACTTGCCCAGACGCCCGATTTTCAGCCAACTTTGCATCATTGGGAATTCATCAAGGCTTCGGGATGAGCGTTACCCTCCCGCAATTATTGGGCCCGTCTCGCGCCGCTCAGGTCCTCTACAGCGCAAAGCGCTACAAAGGCGAGGAAGCGGTCGCCATAGGTCTTGCCGACGAATGCGTCCCCAGCGAGCAGGTGAGGGAACGAGCCTTGGAAGTAGCGACAGAAATCGCAGCCAACGCCCCCTTAGCCCTGCGCGCGATCAAGTCAACTTTGCGACTCGGTCTTGGCGATCGAGTCCGTGAAATAACCCAGCGGGAAGCCCAACTCCAAGCCGAGCTATCTGCAAGCGACGACGCTAAAGAAGGTATTGCGGCAGTCGGCGAACGCAGAGCAGGCAACTTCAAAGGCAAGTAGTTACTCCTCAGCACAGAAACCCAAAATCACCTATGAAGAGAAAACACAATTGGATATGAATGTTCTCATTGCCGGAGGTAGCGGCCTAATCGGGTCCGCTCTCACCACAACACTTCGAAGTCGAGGAGACAAAGTCACCGGAGTATCGCGAAGTCCATCCTCGGACGAGGTCGCCTGGAACGAGATTACGCCCGAATTAATGGAGGACTTTGACGCAGTTATCAATCTCGCGGGTGAGTCCATTGCCGGTCGATGGACAAAAGCTAAGAAGAAAAGAATTTTAGAAAGCCGTGTCGACACAACTTCGGCCATCGCGTTGGCAATTGCGGATTCGAAAAATCCGCCTCAATGTCTCATACAAGCTTCAGCAGCCGGGTTTTATGGCAACCGCGGAGACGAGATTCTAAACGAATCCTCTGCCACTGGAGAAGGTTTCTTGGCCGAGGTCTGCCGGCAGTGGGAGGCAGCGGCAGCTCCTGCCGAAGAAGCTGGAACTCGATTGGTGATGCCGCGTTTTGGCATCGTTCTAGCCGACGGACCGGGAGCCTTAGGTCGACTTGTGTTAGTAACAAAGTTGTTGATCGGCGGACCCCTAGCTAGCGGTCGACAGTGGTGGAGTTGGGTTTCGCTTAATGACGCAGTCAGGTCCCTATTGTTTCTGCTTGACCATGAACTTTCGGGTCCGGTCAACATTGCAACACCTAACCCGGAAACACAGAAAAAATTCGCCACCACCTTAGGCAACGTCCTCCGTCGCCCTGCGGTGATTCCAGCACCTGGTTTTGCAATCAGGATGGCCCTAGGAGAAATGGGTACCCACTTGTTGCTTGACTCGACCCGCTTAAATCCCGAAACGCTGGTCGACGAAGGCTTCGAATTTGAGGACCCACATTTACAAGAGGCCTTGCATAAAATTCTTGATATTGGTGCATCTTCGAACTGAACTTAGAAAGAGCTTTTATGGCACTCCAGGCAGACACACAAGCATTTATTGAAGTAGTAGAAGCTGCTCGAGCAGAGGGACCGTCGGTCGCGGAACAGACGCCAGAGTTTTCTCGGGACCGGTATCAGGCGCTAGCGCATATCTTGGGAGAAGGGCCTGAAGTCCCTGGAGGGGTTGCCGATATAGAAATTCCGGGCCCAGCCGGCCCGATACCCGCCAGAATTTATCGACCCAATGCTGAGGGACCACATCCAGTTTTGGTGTTTTTTCACGGGGGCGGCTTCGTTATTGGGGATTTAGATACTCACGATAAAGAATGTCGATTGCTTTGCACGAAAGCTCAGTGCGCTGTGATAGCTGTCGATTACCGTCTTGCCCCCGAGGCTAGATTCCCGGCAGCGGTAGAGGACTCCTGGGCAGCCGTGCAGTGGGTTAAGGCATCGGGAAGCGAATTAGGCCTAGACACAACTCGCGTGGCTGTAGGCGGTGACTCGGCCGGTGGCAATCTCGCTGCCGTTACTGCGCTGATGGCAAGGGACTCGGGTTTAGACCTCAAACTTCAAATGTTGGTGTATCCGGCGACTGACGCATCGCGGCACTATGAATCTTTTTCGGAAAATGAGGCTGGGCCGTTGTTAACAGTTGAAGTGATCGACTGGTTCTGGTCCCACTATGTAGGCCCGGAGCTCAACGAAGCTGTTCGAAACGATTGGCGTTTCTCACCGGCGTTAGCAGCCAACCATGAGGGCTTAGCCCCTGCTTACGTTGCAACCTGCTCAGCAGATCCGCTTCGAGACGAAGGAAATGCATATGCAGAAAGGCTTTCCCTCGCCGGTGTCCCAGTCAAGCACTCACTCTTCGAAGGCGAACCGCATCTCTTGTTTCAAATGTTCCACACATGTGAGGGAGCGAAGATACTTATTGAGGAATGCGCTGCAGCAGTTGCAGCGGCTTTCGAGTGAACACTGCAATACAACGTGACAAGTGGGGTATTGCTCACGTCAGGGCCCCTAACCAACTTGCCGCGTTCGAGGCGCAAGGCTGGATAGCTGCCGCGGACCGCATATGGCAAATGGAGTTTGATCGCCTGAGGTCACAAGGACGCTGGGGAGAAACCGTTGGAGCGAAAGCCGCACGAGAAGACGCTTTCTTTAGGCGGTTCGGTCTCGCAGATTTAGCGAAGCGCCACTGGGCGTCGTTGGCTCCTGAGACCAAAGAAATAACCGAAGCCTATGCGAGCGGCGTTAACCGCTGGCTCGAGTCCCACGAAGATGAGCTGCCCGAAGAGTTCAACTATCACTCCGCTAGCCCGGAACGCTGGGAACCCTGGCATTGCCTAGCGGTCTACAAAGTGCGCCACATCTTTATGGGAACTCTCAACCGAAAGCTTTGGCGAGGGTTTCTCTTAGCTAAAGGAAACCCGGACCTTCTCGACGCTATGCAGGGTTGCGTTGATGACAGCTCAACTATTACGACTTCCGCCTTGCCAGGGGTAGACCAGTTGACAGATTTATCTAATCTGATCCAAGCGAGCGCCGAGCAGCTAAGGGGTCTTGTAGATTTCGACGGTGGCTCAAATTCTTGGGCAATTTCCGGATCTCGGACCAAATCAGGCTTGCCGCTCTTAGCGGGGGATCCGCACCGAGGTATCGAGTTCCCCAACGCGTATCACCAGTTCCACATGAAGTGTCCAGAGTTCAACGCTATTGGTCTGGCATTTCCTGGTGTTCCGGGTTTCCCCCATTTTGGTCATAACGAAACTGTCGCCTGGTGCATCACCCATGGCATGGCAGATGACACCGATCTCTTCGTGGAAACAGAAGCCCTCGAAGCCGTTGAATGGGAGGTGGAAGACCTCGTGATACGGGGCGAAGGTAGCTTTGAGGTATACCGAGGGTCAACTCCACGAGGTCCAGTCGTACTCGGGGATCCGTCCCAGGGTGCTGCTCTCTCAATGGCATGGACGGGGATGAACGGACAGGACAGTACGTTCGACGCTCTACTTCCCATGTTGAAAGCGTCCACAAGTGAAGAGCTTGAGGCTGCCGTCGAGCCTTGGGTGATACCGGTAAATAACCTTCTCTCAGCGGACCGCGACGGACATATCTCATTCAAGGTGAGAGGGAGAGTTATTGAGCGTCCGCACGAGAACAGATGGATCCCTGTGCCCGCCGAGACTTCTACGGATTGGTCAAACCTCAATCCGGTCAGCTTCGAAGACCTGCCGGGAGAACGCGACCCCGACCGAGGTTACTTGGTAACAGCGAACAATCGGATATCTGATGGTGGCCCCTACATTTCGCTCGATTTCGCCGGGCCAGCACGGTACGACCGCATAGTTCAGTTGATAGAAGAGTTGCCGAAGGCGACAGCAGCCGACATGGAAGTCATCCATAGTGACGTCGTCTCGCTACTTGCCCCATCCATTGTTTCGGCATTGACCACTCACGTCACCCGATTCGCCCACCCGTTAGGGCAGTGGTTGGTCGACCAGCTCACAGAGTGGGATTGTGCTCTTTCCGAAGAGTCGGTTGAAGCATCGATTTACAGTGTGATCCGTCGCCGCTGGGCTGAAAGCGTTGGAGAACGCCTGGGCATAGCTACCCCAGAACTTGGTGGCCCCAAATGGCCTTCCCCCGAGTCCGCAAGTCGCATGCTCTACGAAGCAGCCATGCACCTTCTCGTCGACGGGAACTGGCACTTAGTCCCCGGCCTCGAATCCGAAGAGGATCTAGACGTTGCTTTGTCGGCGTGCATAGACGAAACACTTGAGGAGTTAGGACAACGCCTGGGTGCGGATAGGTCTCAATGGACCTGGGGCCGCCTTCACAGAATGGCCTCGCCGCATCCACTTGCGTCGGCAGTTGAAGAAGCGAAACACCTGCACCCTCCGATCGATTCGTGTCCAGGGGATAGTGACACGGTGCGTCGCGGAGAGGTAGTTCCCGAAACCGGGGAGAGGTCGGCTACTGCTTCGGTTGCAAGGTACGTATTTGATCTCGATGATTGGGATCGTTCTGGGTGGGTGGTTCCTCACGGTGTTTCCGGAGTTAGAGGCGAAGGGCATGACATGGACCAACGCGCTGCATGGCTGAACTGCACTCTGATACCCATGGCGTTCACTGCATCTGCAGTCGAACAAGTCGCAACCGAATATTTCGAAATCTGAAGCGCTACGGGTAGCCGTTTTTGCCCGACGGCTTGACAATCAATACAGCACCGCGACTAGTTTCCCGTTATGACCCTGACTGAGCCTGAGACGTATATCGAATTGGGCGCTCCCTTGACAGACACTCATGACAGCGTTTGGCAACGTTTAGGTCAGTGCGGCACCTGGTGGAGTGGTAAGGAACGCGTAGCTGCTATGGCAGAGGTGCGCCAAGCGTTTTGTTGTGCACTGTGCATTGAACGTTTGGAAGCTCTAAGCCCAATGATGATCACGGGGGAACATGACTCGGTGTCAGACTTGCCGCGGGAAGCGGTGGATCTCATCCATAGATTGGCCACCGACCCCGGACGTCTCTCTAAAGAATGGGCACTCCTGGTTATCGAATCAATCGGCGAAGAACCATACGTAGAACTAGCAACCCTGGTTTGTGTTCAGTATGTCATCGATAGTTTTGCGCGGTCGTTGGGACTTCCGCTTCGTGAGCTACCCGAACCACAACCCGGAGAACCGGACAGGGTGCGGCCCGAAGGGGTGGGAGATGTTGGCGCTTGGGTCAGCCAGACAGTCGAAAAATCGTTAGCAAATGTTTCCCGAGCCGCTTCGTTGGTTCCCGCAACCGAAGACCTCTGGCGAGAGCTTGTTCAGGCTCACTACAGCCGAGGACCCCAGTTCGCTGACCTTGTGTGGGATAGGGCGCTCTCCAGGCCCCAAGTAGAGTTATTGGCATCGACAGTTTCGGCACTCAATGAGTGTTTCTACTGAACGGCGGCCCACGTATCGTTGCTCCGTGCGAGTAGCGAAGCCCTGAATTCGGAAGTCGACCTCGAACAGCTCGAAGCCGGCGCGGACGTGACTCACGGAGAACTGCTTGTTCGTTACGCCGAGTCCGCGGTTCGTCAAGACAGCGACCTAGGTAAAGTGCGGGCGGGGTTAGAAGCGCAGGTCGGCCCTGGGGGAGTTATCGAAGCTGCGGCGACTGTTGCTGCTTTCGAGGGCTTGAACCGCATCGCTGATGCCACCGGTATTCAACTCGATTCTGGCCTAGCTGATGAATCGGCAGATTTTCGAATGCTGCTAGGCCTGGATGCTTACGCGGGCGCGGCGAGCACCGAAGCGGCAGGCGTTCCGACACGAGCGGCCGATGTGATGGGGATATTTCGGTAAACGCTCAAAGCGATACCGGTACCAGCGCGAATACGCGACGGTTTCTTATTCCGAAGGCTGTGGTTCTCTGGGTAAACCGAGAATTCTTTCGCCAATAATGTTGCGTTGAATTTCGCTGGAGCCGCCAGCTATTCGCATGCCCGGCGAATACAAGAGATTCTCAGTTGTGTCCGAGTGCAACATTGCCTCGGCACCTTGCAAAAGCGAATCCAGCTGCGCTTCGGAGTAGCCAAGTTCGCTGTTCATTAACTTTGCTACTGGAGCGATTAAAGGATCGCCGCCTCGACGTTCCATTAACGCCTGGAGGGCTTTGCCGCGGTTAAGGATCCCGGTTAATTTTTCTGTCCGCACATCGTCCAGAGCAGTCGATTTTTCTGCCATGGTCTCCAGACGTTTTCCGAGGCTGATTACACCTGCGGCTCCTGCGCCACCTCGTTCGTCCTCCAGGACTGCCATAGCGACGCCCCAGCCTTCGTTAACTTCGCCGAGAAGGGAATCAGAAGGCATTGATACATCGGTAAAGAAGACTTCGCAGAATTCGCTATCGCCGGTCATCTGTTTGATCGGTCGAACCTCGATGCCTTCTAAGGCCATATCCAATAGGAAAAAGGAAATGCCTTTGTGCTTAGGTTGGTCGTTGTCGGTTCTAGCCATAAGGATTCCGAATTGAGCGAACTGTGCATTCGAAGACCAAACCTTCTGTCCATTAAGCAAAAACTGATCCCCATCGGCAACAGCGGACGTTTGTAGCCCTGCGAGATCAGAACCAGCTCCTGGCTCACTGAATAGTTGGCACCAAAGAATCTCGTTGCGCAGTGTTGGCCGTAGGAAACGTTCTCGTTGTTGTGGGGTTCCAGATCGGAGGATGGCTTCGCCTGCGAGGACTAGGCCTTGAAGGTTGAGGTAAGGAGCGACTTCGGCGATAGCGCACTCCTCATGCCACACGATGTTGTGAGCCGGGGTCAGACCCATGCCGCCGTATTCCTCTGGCCAATGCACTCCGGCCCAACCTTCCTCAAAACAGAAGCGTTGCCAATGCATAGCCGGTTCGTGGAGGTGTGGCGGCAAGATCGCGCCGTAAGCAGGACACGCATCGTTTGATCTGACGGCGGCCGCAATGAATGTGGCCGCTTGCGTGCGAAATTCTTCGAGGGAGGGAATATCTTGCATATTCAGAAGGTAGTACTGACTTACGTTGGCGCGCACTCTCTTGTTACATAGCATCTAGGTATGAGCGATCTCAGTCACACAGACGACCGGTTAACAAACGAGACAGTCGATCTGTTACAGCAGCTAATTCGCCATGAGTGCGTTAACACTGGCGAAGCCGAGTCTGGAGAAGAGGTCCGAAATAGTGACCTGCTAGAAGGTTTTCTAGAGGGCCCGGGGATAGACCTAGAGCATTTCGACTGCCTGCCGGGCCGCCGGTCAATGGTGGCTCGAATAGCGGGCACTGACCCGACAGCCCCATCGTTGTGTCTCATGGGACATACCGACGTGGTTCCTGTCAGCCCAGAGGGCTGGAGCCGCGACCCTTTTGGTGGTGAGTTGATCGACGGAGAGGTTTGGGGTCGAGGAGCAGTCGACATGCTCAATCTCACGTCCTCTATGGCTGTGGCATTTCGACACTTAGCAAATTCTGGTTTCCGACCCAAAGGCGACCTTGTGTTCTTTGGCGTCGCTGACGAAGAAGCAGGCGGAACCTATGGTGCGAAATGGATGGCTGAAAAACACTGGGACGCTATGGCGGCAGATTACGTCCTAACTGAATTCGGGGGATTACCTACCGAGACACCTGAAGGAAAGAAAATCACTCTTGCGGCGGGTGAGAAGGGCCTTGGGTGGCGACGTCTCAAAGTGAAAGGAACCCCAGGGCATGGTTCGATGCCATTTGGCGCTGACAACGCAGTTCTGAAAGCTGCTGAAGTCATCCGGCGTTTAGGGGAATACAAACCCAATGCGAGGCTGACCGAAATGTGGCAACACCAAGTTTCAACTCTCGACCTTGAAGCGGACGTCAAAGACGCTCTCTTGAATCCGACGTCAGTATGGGAGGCGATATCGCGGCTGGATTCACCTTCCCTAGCCCGACACCTTCACGCCTGCAGCCACACAACGTTCTCTCCCAACGTTGTACATGGAGGAGTAAAAACCAATGTCATACCTGACGAAGTGGAAATCGATGTCGACATTCGAACAGCGCCAGGCGATAGTGACCAAGTCGATAATCATCTCCGCGAGGCGCTTGGAGACTTATTTGATGAGGTCGAAATCAAAGCCATCCATGACGACCCCGCAACATTTTCTTCTACGGACACCCCGATGTGGCACCTCTTACAGGAGATGATGCAAAAAGCACATCCCGGTGCACCTCTAATACCTTCGCTCATCGTTGGAGCAACAGACGCTCGTTTCTATCGGGATAAAGGATCCGTGGCCTACGGTGCGGGTTTATTCAGTGACCGTGTCAACTCGTCTGACTTCATGGCTCGGTTCCACGGGCACGACGAACGAGTCGATATTGATTCCCTGGCTCTCACGACCCAACTGTGGCTAGACGTAGCTACTCACTTTTGGGACAGGGTGGATGGCTGAAGCCGTCAGTTGCTAGAGCAACCGACTTTCGGAGTTACGTGTGGTACCCGACCTGTCCGAAATGACGTCACGACACCGCCGGCATCTAATTCCCATATCACTCTCATGGTCTTGTCACCGTCCGTAACCGGAACAAACGTGACGGAGTCCCCGGAAGACGATTCTTCGATCTTGGATCCGAACGCCGCTTTAATGGCGTCTTTAGTGGCACCGATGCCATACCCAGACTTGCTGGTTATGGGCCCGCTGGAGACGTCTACTCGAACAACTTCTCCGTTTACAACCATAAACGCTGCACCAGTGGCTCCTGCCGCTGGCGTGTAGTACTGGCATGCCTCGCTGCCAGTTGAAGCAGCGTTGAAGGTAACTCCAGCTGCTTCCTGAGCTTCAGCAAGGGTTTGACCGATTCTCACCGGTCCGAGTCCGGCCGTCGTGATGGTGTCGGAGTTAGTCAACGTCGGGGGCGTTGTAGTTTCTGTGTTGCCGTAACGCTCTGCTGCAGTTTGGATAGCAGACGTTGTTGACGAAGCGTCACTTGTCGCTGAATCGTCAGAGGATGCTGCCGAGGTAGTGATGCTAGGCAGGGTGGTGGTGGAGTCGCTGGCAGTGCTGCTTAGCGAGCACCCAGCAGTAAGAGCAACCAAGGCAATCAGGGCCGAGGTAAATCTGAGTGCTGCGGGTTTCCTATTTGCGATTGTCACTTCAGTACCTCTTGTGGAGTCAGCTGCGTTGGCAAGTTCATCGAACTCGTACGTAAGCACGAGGGTACAACTGTTCCACTCGATGTGTCGCCTTGATATAGGGGTTAGTCTTTATGAACAACGCTGCAGGAGTACGTGCAGCTGTTTGTCGATTTACCATATTGGGATGGAGTTTCGTTATGGCTGAGGCACAGTTCGACATTGTTATCCGCGGGGGCAAAGTAGTGGACGGCACCGGTGCGGTGCCTAGGAAGGCGGATGTTGCGATAACTGGCGACCGCATTGTTGCTGTTGGAGACGTGGAGGGGACAGGGACCCGCGAGATTGACGCGCGCGATCGAGTTGTTACTCCAGGGTTCGTTGACATTCATACTCACTTAGACGCCCAATTAGCCTGGGACCCCATTGGTTCAAGCTCATGCTGGCACGGAATTACTTCTGTGGTGATGGGTAACTGCGGTGTGACTTTCGCGCCGGTGAAGACTGAAGACATCTCCTACTTAGCGGAGATGATGGAATCGGTCGAAGATATTCCCAGAGAAGCGATCCTGGAAGGTTTGCCGTGGGACTGGCGAACTTATGGCGAGTACCTCGAATTTCTTGATGGCTTGCCGAAAGGAATAAACGTCGGAGGAATGGTGGGACATGTGGCGGTTCGTTGGAACGTCATGGGTGAAGAGAGCCTTAAAGAAGAGCCAGCGACCCAACAAGAAATCGATGCGATGTGTGAACTGGTCGATGAAGCAATCAGCTCAGGTGCCCTAGGGTTCTCTACCTCACGAACCTTGCTGCACCGAACCCCCGATGGTCGACCTATTCCAGGAACTTTCGCCGACGATAACGAACTCTATGCATTCGCTGATGTCCTAGGTCGACACGACCGTGGCGTTTTCGAGTCGGCTCCTCGATTCGAAAAGGCTGGAGCGGACTGGACGGGCCTAAAGCATGAGATTCGAACCTTGGGTGAAATTACCCGCCGGAGCGGTCGCCCCTCAACGTTCGGTCTTGTCTATAACGCAGTTCGGCCAGACATGAGTGATGTAGCGCTAGCCGAAGTTTCGACAGAGAATTCAAACGGAGCCACCCTGAGACCTCAAACTACTTGTCGACCTATCGGGGTGGTATTAGGTATTCAACATCGCACTCCTTGGGCACGCGCAGGGTCAACCTGGAAGTCCATGCAGAACATGGAATTATCCGAACGCCTCGCTTTGATCCGCGACCCTGAATCAAGGCAAGCCTTAATTGAGGAAGCCAACAATCCAGAACAAATCCATGGGGGCGGTAGCGCCATGGTTGACCTAAGCAGGTTGTACCTATTGGACGCGGAAGACCCCAACTATCGAGTAGGGCCAGAGGGCACGTTAGAAGCGAGAGCAGCTCAAGCCGGTGTAACGCCAGTCGAATTCTTTCTCGACGAAACGGACCGTTCGGACGGGTCTGTGATGCTGTCGCTCCCGATCCTAAATCAGGACTATGACGCCATCGAAACAATGCTTCAAGACGAAGCGATCGTTATGGGTCTGGCGGACGCGGGGGCCCACGTCGGACAGATCATGGACTCCAGTCAGCCGACCTACTTCCTGAGTCACTGGGTAAGAGAAACTGGTTTCTTCTCAATCGAGGAAGGCGTACGACGGATCACCTCAGACACAGCGGATCTCTTCGGTTTGGTTGACAGGGGGCGAATCGTGGAAGGTGCCTACGCCGACATCAACGTCATCGACTTCGAGAACCTATCTTTAAGCGGACCAGAATATGTCCATGACTTCCCTGGTGGCGCCGGCCGGTACATCCAAAGAGGAAGCGGTTATGACGCAACAATCGTCAACGGGCGCATCTTTATGGAAAATGGTGAACACACCGGTGAACTCGCTGGAGTCACACTTCGGTCGACCGACTGATTAGTTCTCGCTTTGTCCCGCTAGGGTGCTGCTATGGCTTCAGCACCTCAGATGAACATTGATAACGAGATCACCTACCGCGTGTCCATCCAAACGGCCAAAGGCACGATCGTTATGGACCTCGACCCGAAATTAGCGCCGAACACGGTAAATAATTTCGTGAACCTCGCACGTGATGGCTATTACACAGGACTCACCTTCCACCGAGTAGTGCCAGATTTCGTAATTCAAGGTGGTTGCCCAGAAGGCACCGGTACAGGTGGCCCCGGATATCGATTCGACGACGAACCCGTCAATGCCGAATACACCCTGGGAGCGGTTGCTATGGCAAATGCTGGACCCAACACCAACGGCAGCCAGTTCTTTATATGCATCGACGACTGCCGATCAAAACTAGCGCCGGCCTACAATCTGTTCGGTTACGTATCAAGCGGAATGGACGTAGCGTTAGCGATCGCTGTCGGTGACGTTATGGAAAGCGTCGAGATTGAAGAAATCGCCACCAACTAGTTAGAAATACATCAACTCGCTCGCAACAGCTAACGTGTGGCCCCTGGCGAAAGGGTCTTCAATGAGCGATGTAGTTTTGTACGAAGAGGTCGACGGGGTGGCTTTGGTTACTCTGAATCGACCTGAACGGCTGAATTCTTGGACAAGTGAACTTGGTTCTGAATATTTCAATGCGCTTGACCGGGCTGCGGAATCCGCCGACGTTAAAGCGATTGTCGTTACTGGAGCCGGCAGGGGCTTCTGCTCAGGCGCTGATATGGACATGCTTCAAGGAATCGGTGCGCGAGACGGGGAAGAAGAAACACCTGTGGAGCTGCGAACCGAACGGCACGATTATGCGCTAACGATCCCCAAACCAGTCGTTGCTGCGATAAACGGCGCCTGCGCGGGGCTTGGATTTGTTCACGCAATGATGTGCGATATCCGGTTTGCTGCGGCGGGAGCAAAATTCACCAGTGCCTTTGCTAGGCGAGGACTAATTGCAGAGCACGGAGTGTCGTACATGCTGCCCCGGGTTGTTGGGCCCTCAAACGCGTTGGACATTCTGATGTCAGGAAGAGTGTTCATGGCCGAAGAAGCGAAAGAGATGGGGGTGGTGAGCCGCGTTTTGCCTCCCGATGAGCTCGTCACTGCAACCGTTGAGTATGCGCGAGAGTTAGGTCGATACAGTGCACCGTGGTCCATGGCGCAGATGAAAAACCAAGTCTGGAGCCAACTCGATATGGCGCGCACCGAATCACTCGAGGAATCAAACAGGGTCATGGCCCAATCTCTAAAGCGACCAGATTTCAAAGAAGGCGTAGCGAGCTTCGTAGAAAAACGAGACCCGGCTTTCGAACCAGTCGTTGGGTCTTAAAATTTTTTGGGTAAGTCTTTCTAGGCAGCTCTCAGGGCAGTAGCGTCGCAGCGATGACCGAGACCCTTGGGGCCTTTGCAGTACTCGCCTGGCTTGCATATTTAGCTAGCCGACTCTTAGCGCGCCGCCATTTGCCGGAGCTCGTAGGGTTCCTAATAGTCGGGGCATTGTTAGGGCCATCGGGGATCGAGTTGGTTAGCGAGCATGAACTTACCGCCCTGCGCCCTCTGACTGAAATCGCTCTAGCGATCTTGATGTTCGTAATCGGTGAGCGAGTATCAGTCCGAGCTCTGCGAGCTGCTCGATGGACCCTGACTACGGGCGCTACCCAGTACATATTGTGTGCGGTTTTAGTATTTTGGGCTACTCGCGCCGTGGGCGCAGACAGATCAGTAGCCCTAGTGCTTGCAGCCTTAGCAGGCGCTGGGGCTCCCATGACGATTGCCCACATCGTCAGTTCAGTTAAGGCGACAGGTAATTACGCGGTTGGTGTAGTAGGTACCCATGCCGTTTCTGACGCATTCGCCACTACGACATTCGCAGCAGTTTTGCCGATAGCCACTATCTTGGCGGACCAAGACGCCGACGTATCGGCTGCAGTTTTGGACTTTGTGCAACTCGGATTCGGTGGGGCGGCGCTCGGGCTCTTAGGCGGCTGGTTCATATCGCGTCTAGGTTTCCAAATTGAGACGTCGGGCGAACTACTCCTATTTGTATTGGTCCATATCCTCCTGGGGTGGTCAATAGCGGATTGGCTAAACATCTCTCTGCCCCTAGCGGCTCTAATGGCAGGAGCTACAGCTGCATCGGTATCGCCAGAAGCCTTCTCTCTCCGCCTATTTCGAACCATTAAAAGCATTGAACAACCGCTCTACTTACTGTTCTTTGCGTTAGCCGGAGCGTCCATACATCTCAATGACCTTGGGGGAGTAGGCATAGTTGGCCTCGTGTATATCGGGGTGAGAGTGGGAGCCAAAATAGTTGGAGGGCTCATCGGTGGCCTGTTCGGGGGATTGGGTTGGAAAACAGCTCTAAGGCTTGGCGTCAACTTGACCCCACAAGCGGGCGTCGCCGTCGGCTTAGCGGTTCTGGCAAGTGAAGTGCTAGGAGATCCGGGAGCCGAAGCTGCAACCGTAGTTTTAGGCTCGGTCGTACTTTTCGAACTTGTTGGACCTCTCCTAGTCGCTAAAGACCTGCACGGATCCGATGCCGAGCAAGATTCAGGACAGGTGGATCCCACCCGAGTGGAACTACCCGCCAACGTGCTAATCGCCTCTCCGATGCCAATAGAAATTCCGGAGTGGCTAATCGATCTCGCGGCGCGCTGGCGTTCTCGTCTTGTCGTGTATCAGCCAGGAGAACCTGAGTCAGAACATATTGCGAATCTTTTGGCTAGATGCGCGACCAAGGACGTCGAAGTCGAATTTAAGCCAATGCGTACCGAGAGCTTTACCGGTGCCGTCGTAAGAACACGGGCCGAAACTCAAGCAGACATGGTGGTCCTGTTCGCGGCTCGACCTCAGGGCGCTACTTCCCGTCTTGTCCTCTTCCCATCTGAGCGCATCGCTAGGGAACTCACAGTGCCAGTATTGACGTTTCCTGTAACAACTGAAGGCCCTCCTGAGCCAGCACAGAAGAGCCGCCGATGGCCATGGTCAACCTAGATTCGTTTAACAATTGCCCCAATCGCTCTCCAATGGGCAGACTGTAATCAGCAGGAGAAGGGAATAATCATGTCGGATCGCGTGGTAGTGACTGTCGAAGATGGGATAGCAGATGTCCGTCTCAATCGCCCAGAGAAACTAAATGCTTTAGACACCGGCATGTTCAGAGCAATTGTCAATGCGGGCGAAGAACTAAAGGAACGGTCAGATGTTCGCGTCGCTGTTCTGAGCGGCGAAGGGCGCTCATTTTGCGCGGGACTCGACTTCGCCTCATTCCAAGCGATGGGGCAGAGCAACAATGAGGCGGGCGTAGATACTGATGACATGGCCGACACAGCCGCCAACAGTCTTGAAGGGCGGATCACTCACCTCGGCCAACAGGCGGCGTGGGTATGGCAAGAGCTAGAGGTTCCGGTAATTGGGGCTATCACCGGACATGCTCTAGGCGGAGGCTTTCAGATAGCAATGGGTCCCGACATCCGTATCGTTCATCCAGATACCAAGATGTCGGTACTTGAGATTCGATGGGGGTTGGTCCCTGACATGGGAGCCTCTGTGTTGCTTCCCCCTTTAGTAGGGCTCGATGTCGCCAAGGAGATGTACTTCACGGGAAAAATGATCTCAGGTTCGGAAGCAGTTGAATTAGGTGTCGCAACACGAACAGCGGATGACCCACACGCCGAGGCGATGGAGCTAGCAAGAGAAATCTCCGAGAAGAACCCGGAGGCAATACGCCGCATGAAAAACATCCTCAATGGCTTGCAGGAGCGAAACACAGCCGAGCGCTTCGCCGCTGAACGGGAGCACATCGGTGCCCTCATCGGATCCCCAAATCAGACAGAAGCCGTGTCGGCCTTCTTCGAAAAACGACGACCAGAATTCACTTGATTTTTTCGAGATTCGGAAGGGTCATAACGTGACTGAACGACTTGAAGACCTCCTAGCTGAGGCGTGTGATCTAGCCGAACAGGCAGGGTCTCTTACGTTGGGTTGGTTTGGCCAGAGTGGTCTAAAAGTTGAGTCGAAAACCGACGGATCCGAGGTAACAGATGCTGACCGAGCAGCGGAGCGATTTATCCGAGAACAGCTTGACGTCCGACATCCAGATCACGCAGTTCGAGGAGAGGAAGAGGGTGGAGTCGTAGATACAGACAAATTGACCTGGATTATCGATCCGATAGACGGTACCCGCGGTTTTGCCCGTGGCGTACCCCTGTTCTCCACGCTTCTAGCAGTCGCCGATAGCTCTGGGCCGATCATTGGGGTCATCCATATCCCGGTATTGCAGTCAACTATTGCTGCTGGGCGTGGAATTGGATGTTGGCGAGATGGAAAACGAACCTATGTGAGCAAAACCTCTGCACTTCAAGAAGCTTTAGTTAATACAAGCGGATACGACACCTTTGCGGATTCTTGGCTGGTTGGTTTGAAACACTCAGGTGCGATGATGCGCACATGGGGAGATGCATTTGGCTACTACCTGGTAGCCGCCGGTCAAGCCGACGCGATGATCGACCCCGTATGTTCTCCATGGGATTTAGCACCCATGCCTGTGATTTTGGACGAAGCGGGCGGCCAATTTACCGACCTAGCGGGAAAGAGTTCTTTCGACTTGAATGCAACCCCAGATTCAATCAGTGGCATAGCCTCAAATGGGCTAATCCATGATGACTTACTAGAAATATTGGCAACGACATGAGTAGCCCTAAAGAGAGAATGCCTAACTGGGTTCCGAGAGCGGTTGCTCTATTTCTTGGCGGGCTCACGCTTCTAGCCGCCATGGTGTGGATTCTGATACAGGTTCGGTCCTTAATCATCGTGATTCTGGTGTCCTTGTTCCTGTCATTCGCGATTGAACCGGCAGTTAACTGGTTGGGTCGTCGGGGTTGGCGCAGGGGGCCTGCGACGTTAGGGATGTTCGCGTTGGTTCTTCTCGGAGTCGGGGGATTCCTGTATGCGATGGGATCGGTGCTTGCGGATCAGATAACTAAGTTGACTGCAGAAGCACCCGGATACATACGGGAGATAGAGGAGTGGTTAGAGAGCAAATTTGGAATCGTTTTAGAAACAGATTCCCTCGTTGCGGAGTTCTCTAGCGGTGGGAGCGCCGCACGCCTTGCTTCAAACATCGCGGGAGACCTTGTTTCTATAGGCACAGCACTGATGTCGTTGATCTTTCAGACTCTTACGGTCTTGTTGTTCACGTTCTACTTGGTCGCGGACGGTCCAAAGCTACGACGCTTACTCTGTTCGGCGCTGCCACCGAGAAAGCAAGCGTTGATGCTCAAAGGCTGGGAGATAGCAATTGACAAGACAGGAGCGTACATCTATTCACGAACGCTCTTAGGGTTAGCTGCATTTCTCGTTCACTGGTTACTTTTCGCGTTACTCGGGGTTCCTTCGCCAGTCCCGTTGGCGCTATGGGTAGGGATTATGTCTCAGTTTGTGCCAGTCGCTGGCACCTATCTCGCTGGCATCCTCCCAATCTTGATAGCGCTTTTGCACCAACCGATTAGCGCCTTGTGGGTGCTAATCGCAATAGTTGTCTACCAACAACTCGAGAACTACTTGTTCGCTCCCCGCATCACTTCTCAAACGATGAATATTCATCCTGCGGTGGCATTCGGCACAGTGATCTTGGGAGCAGCTCTCTTAGGCGTTGTTGGCACTCTTTTAGCGGTTCCCGTAGCAGCGACTGTTCAGGCATTCGTCTCTACCTATGTCAGGCGACATGAACTGATCGAATCGGAGCTGTTAGAGGACATCGAAATCGAGGAATAGCTAGAAATAGGCCTGGTCTTAATGGCCTGATCGCTCTGAACTATCGAAGATGAGCTCTACAGTCGTGACATCACCCTTCATGGTGTGAATCAGGTAGTCCACCGTTCTCGGATCGAAGAGGGGTGGATCTAAAACTTCTAAAACTATTGCGGTCTCTTTAGATCGTTCGACGATAAGGACGCTGATGGGATCGGATGAAGAGCGAGCTGAAGCTAACGCTCTCTGCGCCGAGTCTCGGTGGTCCCTTCTTGTGATGACTCCGGCTGCGATCTCGTTCACCTTGACATATGGATGAACATTTTCCGACTGGTAGGCAATTGACCATGGTTCCTTCTTCGAGCGTTTCCGCAATCCGGAATCGCGAAGGCGTCGAACTAATTCTCGACTATCGACGCACTGCGCACCCTCTCGTACGGCTAGGGCATGTTCTTCGGCGTCTATGTCGTAGTGATCGCCCTGAAAGCCGATCCGTCGCTTTCCGATCCGCTGCGCGAATTCATGTAATTCCTCTAAGGACGAGTCTGAGACGAGATGCCCCCAAAGCTTTCCGCGCCAAGGCCAACCTGGAGTGTCTGTCAGGATCATCTGAATGAACTAATCATTTCGTCGATAAATGAATCGTATCGGGGAGCCACATTGAGCCAATCAAAGTTAGCCACGTGCTCCTGAGTGGCATTCCTGTGGATATGAAGTTCAGATCTGTCCAGGGCGAGTTGCGGGCGAAGCGCATCTTCTAGAGAGCCTTCGTATAGCAACTCTGGATGCAGTTCAGTGGGCACAAGTTCTGGATAAGCGAGACGTTTCGGTAGAACTGGCCGTGCTCCAGATGCAATTGCCTCGCTTATAGCGACTCCAAAAAAATCGTGACGAGCAGTCGACACTACTAAGTCGGCTTTCTTCAGTACTGCTTGGTATTCGGCCCGGTCGCGTGGGCCACAGATAGCGAGTCGGTCACGAAGGCCTCGTTTGAGTCGATTATGAGCCTTCATGCCACTGCGTTCGACGTCACCCATAGCAAAGATCTCAAACTGGAAGTCCTCGGAGGCCAGTTTCAACATCGCATGGACAAATTCGTCAGGTCGCTTGTCGTGAGACCACCTGTGATTCCACAAAACTTTCAAACAGCCGTCAGGCGCGACACCCGGACTTCCTCTTCCCTCGATACCGACAGGAAGTACTTGGATGTTATCTAACGTGACTTTTACCTTTGCGCCTGCACCCTCAATCAGTCGATCAATAAAGGTGGGGAGTTCTCGGCGAAGCAACTCAGCATGGAAGTCGCTAGCGACAGCAACTCGGTCGGCGCTCATTATCGAAGCCCAATCGGCGATGATGCCTCGGTACGCCTGTCCGCCTTTGGGTCCCGGAGGGTACCCAATTTGGCTTTCATGCATATAAAGGAGCGTTGGGGGTCGAGGCGTGGAGCGGTCCAATAAACCAAATACTGTGGCGAGGTCAATAGGTGTACTGGCTATAAGTGCATCAATATTTCCGGCGCTTCGTTCAAGTTCGGCAGCGAAGAGTGAAGGCGCGGTGATGAGAGAACGTCGCCAACCTGTGTCCGAACCATCCACGACAGAGATTGAATGTTTGCTCCGGGCTTTCCAACCTTCGACCCAGCTCTGGTGGGAGCCCTGGTACCAAGGCTCAAGGATAAGAACGTTCGCCACGCAGACGAAGCTACAGGGTGCTTCACATCTGGGTGAGAACCCGGCAAACTAGCGACTCGTGTTGAAGGTTTCTTTTGTTGTGGCGCTGTTGTCGGTGGCTGTGTTTGCCAGCGACCCCGCGCTAGCGGTCAAAGTGGAGCCAGTTGGAGGCGCGTCGACCTACGGACAACCTGAGCCGACCGCTATAGCTCCAGGAGCGGGAGCCATGACCGCGAGAGCAGACGGCCTCGGATATTGGATAGCGACAACTGAAGGTGTGGTCGTGGCCTTCGGGCAAGCGGAACACTACGGCGATATGAAAGGAACGACGCTAAATAAGCCCATCGTCGGGATGGTCGCGACGTCAACAGGTCAGGGCTATTGGCTAGTGGCCACCGATGGCGGAATATTCTCATTTGGGGATGCAGTCTTTTACGGGTCCACAGGAGCTTTGACCCTGAACAGTCCGATTGTTGGCATGGCGGCAACACAAACAGGCGCCGGCTATTGGCTCGTTGCCGCTGATGGCGGAGTGTTCTCGTACGGCGACGCACGATTTTATGGCTCGACCGGAGCGATCAAACTCAACCGACCCATCGTCGCGATGCTTTCAACTAAAACAAGCGAGGGTTACTGGTTGCTGGCGGACGATGGCGGCATCTTCACCTTTGGTGACGCTCATTTTCATGGCTCAGGGCCTGGGCGAGGATTTAGTGAGTCCTTCGCAGGAATGATTCCGACTTTGGACGGAAGCGGCTACGCGCTCGTCCACACCAACGGCATGATTACTCCGTTTGGCAGTTCTTCGCTTAGCGGGACTTCAGCATGTGACCCATGGCCCGTCACCGATATGTCCATCGCAGGAGAAGGCGCTGTCGTGTTACGAGCTCCTACCGTCGTGCCTAGCGCAGAGCCATCAAGCCGATCAGCTCAGGTCGATGCTCGTTATCTTGAGAACCTGATTTTCCACACCCAGAGCTGTCAGATCGGCGTGCCGTTGCAGCCGATGTCCCTTTTGGCACCGCTTGCAGCACCGGTGACCACCTCATCGTACGGATGGCGCCGGCACCCTATTTGGGGAGAGATCTCAATGCACCACGGGATCGACTTCATTGGTCCTAACAGAACCTCAGGGGGAGCTGCGTTGGCGGTTCGCTCGGGCACGGTCATGGCTGTGGTCGATTTGGTGGCGTACGGCACAACTGTGGTTGTTGACCACGGGGGTCAGGTCGCAACCATATATGGGCACTTGAAGGAGCCGCTAGTGATTGCTGGAGATGAAGTGGAGCAGGGAGACCCACTCGGATGGGTTGGCTCTACGGGCTTGTCAACGGGCCCTCATCTTCATTTTGAGCTGCGCTTGGAGAGTAAGGCCGTCGATCCGGGTTCGTACTTAGTGTTGCCCTAGTGGTTCTCTAAAACACCTCAAGGTGCTCTAAAACCGCGTCGATAAACCCGAAATTCTTTGGTGTGGCGAAGTGGTCGCAACCCTTAAGTTCCGAAAAACTTGAGTTTGAAAGTGCTTCAACAAGAGGATCGGCGGGGCCGGCAAAGTCTTCTGTTCCTAACACGACCCGCACAGGGTGCTTGATTAGCGCAAATTCGTCTTTGCCTAATGGATAATGCTTGCGTCTCATAAATGCCGCGAGCGCTACTCCGTCTTGGTTTGGCTCGGCCGCGTAGCGGGCGAACGTCTGAGCGTGCACATCATCTTGGTCAGCGTCGCCTTGAACACCTTTGGCTATCCGTTCGGCTTGAGCTTCGTCGCGTTCGAATAAATTGCGCCCCACGCCAGCGACTACGAGTTTGCCGAACTTTTCGGGCGCAATTGCAGCCATGCATAACAACGTCCGAGCCCCCATCGAAAAGCCGACCCCGTCTACTTGCCCTGCAGGCAGCCGCGCCACCAAGTCTTGTTCCATGTCGGCGTAAAGTTCAGGCTCGTGGTGTTTTTCTGCTGAGCCATGACCTGGAAGGTCCCACGCAATGACCTCGCGTCCAGCATCCTTCAATAGTTCGATAATTCCAGTTGGGTTCCAGGTGGATTCGACAGAGCCTGTAAAACCATGGAGAAGTAGAACGGGATTAGACATTCACTAATTCTGTCAGAGGCGCAAACATTTTGTGGCGTTGCTTTCCATAGAAGGATGTCTGCGAATTCGATTACCGTACAAGGGACTTGTTTGGAGAGAAGGAGAAGAATGGCGCCCTCCACCAGCGAAGCTATCCGAATTGCAAATTGCAGCGGTTTTTTTGGCGACCGGCTATCAGCTGCGAGAGAAATGGTTAAAGGCGGACCCATCGATGCCCTTACCGGTGATTGGCTGGCCGAGCTCACCATGCTGATTCTTTCAAGAATTCAAGCGAAGTCTCCGGGAGGTGGATACGCGCGCACTTTCGTCACCCAAATGGAAGAAGTCATGGGCGAATGCTTAGACAAAAACATCAAAGTTGTTTCCAATGCGGGAGGCCTCAACCCCCAGGGCTGCGCTGACGCGGTTCAAGAGATTGCGGATCGGCTTGGGTTGAATCCAAGCATCGCCTATGTGGCTGGAGACGACCTAGCCCCCCGACTTACCGAGTTGATCGAAGCCGGAAACGACTTCGCGCACCTTGACACTGGTGAGTCTTTAGGGGATCTTGCCGATCGAATCGTTACCGCAAATGCGTATATCGGGTGCTGGGGAATCGTCGAAGCTCTTGATCAAGGCGCCGACATTGTGGTTACGGGAAGAGCAACTGACGCTGCTGTCGTCGCGGGCCCAGCAGCCTGGTATCACGGATGGCAACGAGACGACTGGGACGCTCTAGCCGGCGCAATCGTTGCAGGACATGTCATTGAGTGCGGGGGACAGGCCACAGGCGGAAATTACTCTTTCTTTACTGAAATCGAAGATCTGACTTATCCGGGCTTTCCCTGGGCTGATGTCTATGCCGATGGCACTTCGATCATTGGAAAACACGATGACACGGGCGGCGAAGTTTCCATTGGAACCATAACCTCACAGCTGCTTTACGAGATCCAAAGCGAACGTTATTTCAACCCAGACGTGGTAAGTCGTTTCGACACTATCCAGCTAGAAGAGGTTGAGCGGGACCGAGTAAAGATCTCCGGCACGCGAGGCGAACCTGCACCCAAACACCTCAAGGTAGCTATGAACTACCAAGGCGGCTTTCGCAATCAGATTTCTATTGGTCTTACAGGCTTAGATATAGAGGCCAAGGCGGAACTCATAGAGCGCCAATTCTGGAATTCGTGCCCCTATGACCCAGATGACTATGAGTCTGTGGTTCGCAAGTATCTACCCACGCACAAACAGAATCCAGGTACCAACGAGGAAGCTGTAGCTGTATACAAGATCATCGTTAAAGATCCCGATGAGCGAAAAGTGGGAAGGGCATTTTCAAACGCTGGAACCGAAATCGGACTCTGTTCGATTCCTGGCATGTTTGGTACCGGAGGAGGACCAGGGCCGGGTCAGCCGTTTGGCGTGTACTGGCCGGCGCTTATTGATTCGGAATTGGTTCCAATGGAAGTTGTGGTCGATGGGAAGCTCACCGTCGTTGACAATACCCCCCATGTGGATGCTGGAAATATAAGCATTTCGTTACCCGAATCGCCGGATGTCGCCTCAGGCCCTACGCGTCATGCACCTCTAGGAGCGCTATTTGGAACTCGGTCTGGAGACAAAGGTCCTAACGCAAACTTGGGAGTGTTCGCACGAACTCCCGAAGCCTTTGCATGGCTAAGTGGCTACCTAACGGTCGACAAACTAAAAGAGCTGATGCCTGAAGCGGAAGAACGAAAGATAGATAGGTACGACCTGCCGAATCTGCTGAGTCTCAATTTCATCTTTCACGGCCTATTGGAGGAGGGCGTGGCGGCTTCGACCAGGCAAGACCCTCAAGCGAAGGCCCTGGGCGAGTACCTGCGAGCCAAGGTCGTAGAAATCCCCAAAAGCCTTATGGATTAAGAGCTACAGCAGTTGAGTATCGGGTTCCTCAATGAAAGGGTTGGTGAGAGTCCCTATCCCTTCGATAGTGATCGACACTTCATCTCCTACGTTCAGCATCTTGGGAGGGTCCCAATACAAGCCAACGCCAGCAGGTGTACCAGTAGCTATCACGGTGCCCGGGTCGAGGGTGAAGGCTGAAGACAGGTGGTGGACGATATCGAAACAATCAAAAATTAGATCATCGGTGTTCGAATCCTGCCTGATTTCGCCATTGACCCGGGTTGTCAGTTGAAGGTGATGCGGATCGAAAGCATCGTCCGTAACCATCCAGGGACCCATCGGGCCGTGGGTATCCCACGACTTACCCATCAACATGGTGGGGCTAGCACGTTGCCAGTCTCTGACGCTGACGTCGTTCATAATTGTGTAGCCCGCAATCACATCGGCCGCCCGATCCCGCGGTACGTGCCGGCAGCGTTTACCGATGACTATCGCTAGTTCGCCTTCATAGTCGACTTTCTCTGAGGCAATGCTTGGAATATGTACCCCGGCGCCAGGCCCAACCACGCAGTTGTGATGCTTGGTAAAGATGACTGGCGTGGTTGGCACCTCTCTGCCGCCCTCTTCGGCGTGTGCGCGGTAATTCAATCCCACCGCCAGAATTGCCGGAGGCGCTCCCACGGGGGCCAACAATTGTGCTTCTGAAAGAGGTGTTCGCTCACCAGTAGCGAGCGCCTCAAGGTTTACACCGGCAGCGAGGAGTCCGGGAAGATCCGCATGCTCTGTCTCGAGGTCCGCAAGTTCCTCGTCCACTACCGATGCGATACGAACTGAATTTCCAACACGATGTCTAGCTATAAACATGTAGGGACCATAGCCCCACCGCAATGCTTTGAGGCACTAAATAGAAATTGAATTCGTTCAGGTTGACTTGAAAAACTTTGACCAAGAATTTGTCTTCTTGTCCTTTGACGTTCGTTCTGGCACCCTGGCCCTGAGGTTATTTGTCGTCCGACCATGAGAAAAGAGCGAGTTGTAATGCGCGGACCCGAAGTAAGCGTGGAGTCGGTTACGGACTCTGTTACCGGTTTGCCTGACGGGCGCGTCTTCACTGTGGTGCTGGAGAGAAAGATCGCGCTTGCCCGCCGCACACTTAAACCTATTTCAGTGGTCTATTTCCGAATTGATGAATTTGAGTCATTTGCGCCCTATATACGAGAGCATGCGATGCGGGCGACCTCTCGAGTCATAACTAACACCGTGCGCGAATCGGACACTATCTGCGGTCTGGGTGAGGGGGTACTCGTGGCGCTTCTCGACGACACTTCTGAAGCGGGTGCGGTCTGGGCCGCCGATCGGGTGCGAAAGGCGAACGGAGAGTCACCTTCACGCGACGTTGTATCCCTCTCCGCGGGTGTGGCCTGCTATCCATCCCACTCGATGGATGCAGAAGAGTTGCTTGCTGCCGCTGAAGTAGCCTGCGCCCGGGCCCAAGCCCATGGACCAGGCCGGATCGAAGTAGCAGTCGACGCCGACGACATTTAAGTCTTTCTTGCTCCGCGAGTAAGGTTTAGCTGCGCCGGAGTAGAAGAATTAATGGAAAAAAATTACGAGAATCTTGATATCGACTTTCCAGACGACGGAATAGCCCGAATCACTATGAACCGTCCTGAGCGGCTCAACGCACTTACCCTTGGGCTGGTCGATGACCTTCACTCAGCGCTCGATTTTGTAGATAACGATCAGGAAATTCGTGCGTTGATTATTACTGGAGCAGGTCGCGGTTTCTGCGCCGGTCTTGATCTCACCGGTTTTGGAAAAATTCCTGGTACTGAGGATTTTGGCGAACAGCAGCAGGGAATGGCAATCCAGCAACACATCGCTGAACTAGTTCATCACATGCGCGATACGCGGCAGCCAATTATCGCTGCGATTAATGGAGCTGCCGCTGGCGGAGGGTTTGCCATTGCATGCGCTAGCGATATTAGATATTGCGGTGCTTCAGCGAAATTCGGGACGGCATTTGTTCGACTAGGAATCTCTGGATGCGATATCGGCGTTAGCTGGATGTTGCCTCGGCTTATCGGGGCTTCCCGGGCCTGGGAGTTGATGCTCACCGGAAGAGTTGTTGACTCGGCAGAAGCGAATCGGATCGGTCTCGTTAGCAACGTTACGACTGACGAAGAGCTTGCTTCAACATGCCTTTCGGTCGCCCAGGAAATTTCACGAAATAGCCCGTTTGGGGTCTGGATGACCAAAGAAGTGATGTGGTCAAACTTGGAAATTCCGAGCCTGAGAGCAGGAATTGACCTCGAAAATCGCACACAGATTCTCGCCGCTGGCACCGAGGACAGCAAAACGGCAATGAGCTCTTTCCTCGGACATCAAGATGTCGCCTGGAAAAACCGATAGCCAGGAATCGATCAGCGGCTCATAAGGGTCAGCACCCTCCGGCGCCGCTACCCAGCCGGATGCAAATTCTAAGTTTGCAGATTGGTCAATAAGCAGCTGCTGCCGATGTGCTTACCCGAGGCTCAGCTGCTCCGACCAGAGCTTCGCCTTCAACTTTAATGATATGGGCATGACCGAAAGCGCTATTATTTGCTGTCAGCGAGCGGATCTTATGACCACGCGTCTCCAGGGCGTTCACTAATTGGGGATCGACTTCCTCGACCTCCAGGAATACCTCGGAAGGGTCGGCCCAGGTGTTGAAGCCATTAGATTGTGCACCTGAGAGCCTCCATCTCCTAGCTGCTAGCGCTTGAGCTGGATCTTGGCCAACGACTAAGAGTCTAGCGAGCAGTTGAAGAACGATCTGAGGTTGAGAATCTCCACCCATTGTGCCGACCAGCGCTACAAGGCGAGACGCTGAGTCCTCAATCAAGGTTGGCGCCAAAGTATGAGGAGGACGTCGCCTTGGGCCATATGCCGCCTTGCTGGTTGGGTCCACCGAAAAACCGATACCGCGGTTATGTAACGAAATTCCAGTTTCAGGCAAAAACACCAACGCGCCCCAACCTGAAGCATTCGATTGAATCAGAGAGACACCCATACGGCGTTCGTCGATCGCGTTGAGATAGATCGTGTCACCATGGTTGGTGGCAGTGGGTAAGGAAGCGGTTGCATCCATCCGAATAGCGGCCGCGCGCGGAGCCAATCGGGAGCTGGCCAGTAATGACGCCCCGTCAGCGTATTCGTGCAGAACGTCTGGCCGGTCGTACGCCGCTTGCAGAGACGCCTCAACTAGTAGATGACAAAAGTCGGGATGACCTGGGTCGCTGGGTACCCCGACTTGTTCCGCTATCCAAGCAGCTGCCAAACATAAGTATCCCTGAGAATTAGGTGGCAGCCCCCAAATTTTGTGTCCGAATACATCCACCGAGAGCGGTGTTACCCACTCGGCCTGAGATTGGCTGAGATCTTCGCGGTGATATTCGCCGCGTCCGAAATCAATTAACTCTTGCCCGAAAGTACCTAAGTAAAACGTGTCGCGACCACCACTACTCAGATCTTCGAGAACCTTTGCTAGTCCAGGACGCTTGATGAGTTCTCCAACCTCCGGCGTGCCTGCTCGCAGATAATCATCGGCATAATCGACGTCCTTGAGAGCTTCTACCGCAAGCGCACATTCAGAGCTGATCGGAAAGCCGTCCGAGGCTAGCGAAACAGCGTCGGCTAGCACCTCCTGCAAAGGAAGACGACCAAACTTCTCGTGGAGGGCCAGCCAGCCGTCAACGCAGCCGGGAACAGGCACGCTTCTCGGATCTCTATGAAAGGGCATAGAAGATAGAGCATCGGCGGTTATGGTTTTTAAGTCTGCTCCGCTTCCTGAGCGACCACTTGCATTGAGGGCAAATGGTTTTGGCTGACCGGGCACATGGACGAGAGCCCATAGGTCCCCTCCCGCTCCGCACATATGTTGACTAGTGACGGCCAGAACGGCAGACGCCCCGACTGCGGCATCAGCAGCACTCCCGCCCTTTCGAAGCAAAGCAACGCCAGCACTACTCGCGAGTTGATCAGTGGAACACACCATTCCGTTTGGTGCGTAACGAGCCGAGAATGGAGTCACAATCGGATCTTTCGTCATTGTTGCTCAGGAGGAATCAATGTGTTGGGGCTCAACGTCCCTTTAGGGTCAAAACTTGACTTAATCGCGCGGAAAATAGCTACTTCGTCGCTGGACCGGTTTAGGTGCAAGAACTCCTTCTTTGCAGTTCCTATACCGTGTTCGGCCGAGATACTTCCTCCTAGTTGTGCAACGTAATTAAGGACAGCAGATTCCACAGCTTCGTGAGGTTCTAGGCCACCTTCTCCTAGGACATTGACATGAACGTTTCCATCTCCGAGGTGCCCGAACATGACTGCGGTAGCACCACTGTCGACCCTGCCGATTATCTCGGGTATTTTGGTGACGAATTCGGCTAACTGCGATGCCGGGAGCGTAACGTCAAGCTTGTGTGGGGTTCCTTGCGTTGCAATAGCTTCAGTGATCTTTTCGCGGAATTGCCATAGCCCCGCTCGACTGGTGCTATCCCGGCCTACTGCGACATCCGAAACCAGGGCCCCTAATTGGTCAATAGCGTCGGCTAGTTGATCGGTAGGGTCGCTGCTAGACGCTGCCTCCACTAACAGCCACGCCGAACCGTCTGAGCCAATCGGGATAGAACTTGAAATGTAAGTCGAAACCAAGTCCATGGCCTCGCGAAAAATAACTTCTACCGCTTGTAGGTCAAGGACCGAACGTCGTAATTGGGCAGTCGCTCTCACAGCGTCCTGTACGGAGTTGAAAGCGAGCATCGCTGAACAACGTTCCTCTAAATGAGGGTGCAGTCGTAAACGGGCTTTAGTGATCACTGCCAGGGATCCCTCGCTACCAGCTAGCAAGCCTGGGAGGTGATAACCGGTATTGTCCTTTTCTAGCCCTTCAAGGTGACTGATCACAGAACCATCGGCCATAACCGCTTCCACACCGAGCAATTGATCTCTCATCGGACCGTAACGCAATACGTTGATGCCCCCAGCGTTGGTAGCGATCATCCCTCCGATGGTGCAACTATCGCGAGCTGCTAAATCAACCCCAACGGTGAGATCGAACGGTGAGACGTGGTTTTGTGCTTGAGCTAACGTCACTCCGGCTTCGAGAGTGACCTGTTGGGCCAATATGTCAACTGGTTCACAAGCGTCGAGGCGCAGCAACGATAAAACAACCTCGCCCCGAAGTGGCACACTTCCACCTACTAAGCCAGTGTTGCCCCCTTGGGGTACCAGCGCGATTCCCGCATCATTGGCAACGCGAACAATTGCAGCAACTTCGTCCGTAGTGCCTGGTCTCAGTACTAATGGTGTTGAACCTTGGAACCGTCCTGTCCAATCAGTCGTGTAACTCGCGACTAGTTCATCTTGATGCAACGCATGAGCTGATCCGACGATTGTCTCAAAGCGCTGAAACAACGCATTGTTGATGACCGTCATGACCTAACCGCCATGAGGCCATAAGCCTCGTCGCGACATTACGTCTAGAAGAACCGCTGGTAGGTCCGTCATAATGCCGTCAACGCCGACGTCGAGGAGCCAATTCATTTCATCAGTCTCGTCAATCGTCCACACGTGAACTGCAATTCCATGGGCGTGCATCTTTTCTACAAAGCGGTGGTCGACAATTCTGACCGGTCCTTGAGTAATTGGGACTTGGGCAGCGCGAGCCCGAAATTCTCCAACTGGCATGCCCCAAGCGCTAAGACGAGCCTTGACGACCTCAATGGGGCCCATGCTGAGGCAGACAGACTCGCCAAATTCTCTATGGATCCTCTTCAGACGCGCATCAGAGAATGCTCCAACGCAAACCCGGTCAAGAGCGTCCAACTCGCGGAGTTCCCTAATCAAAGGCTCCACAGCTTCATTTGATTTTGGGTCGATGTTGACCTTGAGCTCCGGAAAGCTGCGCATGAGCTCACTGAATAGAGGTATGGGCTCCTGTCCATCGACTAGAGCGGCTTTAACGTCGTTCCAGCGAAGTTCGGAAATCTTGCCGACCTTATCTGTAACCCGATCCAAGCGATCGTCATGGAAAGCTACAAGCACACCGTCTGCTGTGGCATGAACGTCAGTTTCGACATACTCATAGCCAAGATCGACCGCTCCTTGAAATGCGGGCATTGTGTTTTCGGGCCATTCCCCAGCACCGCCTCGATGGGCGATGGGGATCGGACCGAAAGTATCCAAATATGGATGAGGGCTTGACATAAGTAATCGATATCTCAATTCACCGGTAGGTTCTGATCTCAAGCTACTCTCCGAAGTCAGTGACTTCCTCCTCGGGCGCATCTCTGGATCGTTTCTCTGAAGCTTTGCTAAAGACACCGGTTCCTCTAGATGAGGCAGCCTTCGCTTTAAGCGCGCACTGCCAAGATCTTCCGCTCCAACTGGAGGTAGGGCTTGGATCGCTGGATGAGTTGGCTTCTCGCGTGATCACACCGTCGTTCGTTGGGGTTGCAACGCTGCTGTTTGATGAACTTGGCTTTGCCGGGGACAATTTGGACTATTTCAATCCGCGCAATAGCTATTTGGAACACGTACTTGAGTCGAGGATGGGAATACCCATATCTCTCGCCGTGGTGATGATGGAAGTCTGTAGAAGGTGCGACGTCGAAGCCTGTGGGATTGGCATGCCAGGTCATTTCCTGGTCGGAGATAAACAAGACGCTAATCAACTCCTTGACCCATTCCGAGGCAAAATCATTACCCCTGAGGACGCCGAGAAGTTGTTTGCCTATTTGAATCCGTCGGCTGAATTTCGGCCCGAGTTCCTTGAAGAGACTTCCAGTGACGCGATCCTGTCCCGAATGCTCAATAACCTGCGTCTTGTTCATGTCAAGCGAAAATCGACAGAAGACCTGATTCGGGTTCTTGACCTCATGGTGTGTTGGAATTCTCCGCCCTTAGGTGAGGTTAAACAACTGGCGGCAGCGCTTGATTCGTTAGGCAGAACAGACCAAGCTGCACGCCGGCTTGAGGAAATAGCCGGCCGCACCACAGGTGACGCGAAACAGCGAATCCAGTCCTTATCAACACAGCTCTGGCGGCGTTTAAATTGAGATGTTGCGATTACTTAACAAATCGAAGACACAAAAAGTTGCGAGGGAGAGACAGGAAAGCAGAAGAAAGCTGAGAAACTTATTTAGTCCACCATCGAGGGGTTTTGTTGGTGCTGTAACGCAATGACTCCAGAGGAACAAACATGAATCAAAACTCAGAAGAAAAACATCTTGACGCTCTGGTCCAGCAGTTATTAGAGCAACACGATCCCAACGGTTCGCGCACAGAGTTCCTCGGCGCTCAATACGACCTTGGGCTGGCGTGGGTGCATTTCGATGAAGGGTATGGAGGCCTTGGCCTTGCCCCCAAGCTTCAGGGGCGAGTCAACGCGAACCTGGTCGATGCAGGCGCGCCTATGTGCTGGCCTCGTAACCCAATTGGCTATGGAATGTGCGGGCCCACGGTCTACACGCACGGAAGTGAGGAGCAGAAAGCGAAATACCTGCGGCCCCTCTTCACAACCGAAGAGATCTGGTGTCAGCTGTTTTCGGAGCCTTCAGCCGGCAGCGACGTGGCTGGATTGACAAGCCGAGCCGTGAAGGATGGCGACGAATGGGTAGTTAACGGTCAGAAAGTGTGGACAACACTTGCTCACGTCTCCCGCTGGGGATGTCTCGTAACTCGTACCGACCCGGACGCGCCCAAGCACAAAGGTCTGTCATATTTCGTTATAGACATGGACCAGGCGGGCGTTGACGTTAGGCCTCTAAGGCAAATGACTGGAGATGCTGAATTCAACGAGGTCTACTTCACCGACGCTCGTATTCCGGATTCAGAACGGTTGGGCGAAACCGGAGAGGGATGGAGGGTCGCTCTCACCACGCTAATGAACGAGCGCGTCGCTATTGGGGGAGGCCAGGCGCCGCGCGGCTCAGGGCCAATTGCCGAATCAGTCCGGCTATGGGCTGAAATGGACGAGGACCGCCAGGATGCTGCAACTCGAGACCGCTTGATGATCCTGTGGGCGAAGGCAGAAGTTGCCCGACTCACCAACATTCGAGCGAGCCAAAATCGAGCCAAGGGAGTGCCTGGGCCGGAAGGATCGACTGGCAAGCTGGCATTTGCCGAAAACAACAAAGATATTCACGAGTTCAACATGGAACTGTTGGGAGCTCGCGGAATGCTGTACGACACCTACTCAATCGAACGGTCGGCGATGGCTATGGGCGCAGCAAGCCCCCAGCAACAGTTCCTGCGGTCAAGGGCCAACTCTATTGAGGGCGGCACTTCAGAGGTCATGCGCAATATTCTTGGTGAGCGTGTCTTAGGGCTTCCGGGCGACGTGAGAACGGACAAGGAACAGCCGTTTTCAGAGGTTCCGAACAACTAAGAGAGCCCCTCGCTAATCACGGATAGACAGATGGGGCTGTCCCCGGAAGTGAGTGGTCTCGTTAACGGATTTAACACTTCGGTGTCCAGTGCTTGACGCGAGGACGCGAGTTACTGATGTGTAATCAACATCGAATTTCATGAATTCACGTTCGTCGATGGACAGGCAAAAGGCTAGATAGGCGTTGATTACGCCTCCATGGCATACAACAACAACTCGCTGCCCTGAGTGGTGCTCGATCAGGTGTTCAACCTCGCCAAGCACCGAGTCGCGCCATGTGTACAGGGAATCTGTTGAGTCGCTAACCGCGCCGGACGCCATGCGCTCCCAAGCTCGCCGATTGACCTCCTTCAAGATCTCCATCGGTACATAGGAACTCGAATTGCGATCAAATTCGCTTAGGTGTTCCCGGATAGCGACACTAAGCCCTAAGGCTTCTTCGATGGGCTTTGCAGTTTCCATCGCCCGACGCATGGGGCTGCTGTAGATATGGTCAACCGGTTCTTCTTTCAGCCACTGTGCTACCGCTGCTGCTTGGAGATGCCCAACCTCCGCCAATGGGGGATCTGCGGGGCTGCCATCAGAAGTCTGTACGTGCTCAGGCCTTCCGTGGCGAACGAAAATTAACTCCATTTGAGCGACGATAGGAGGTTCGGGATAGGAATAGCTACTTCTTCGATGGTGACGATCAGATGAACACTAGAAATTCTTCTGGTCTTTTTGGGGAGGCTCGGTACCGTGGAAGGAATGGCACGTCGCACGAAAATCATTGCCACCATTGGCCCAGCTTCTCAAAGCGAGTCGACATTACGGGGAATGATCGAAGCTGGTATGGATGTAGCTCGGATCGGGCTCGCTCATGGCACTCTTGATGAGCAAGTCGAGAAATTCCGCATGGTGCGATCAGTCGCCAGCGAGCTCGGAAAATATGTCGGGATTGTCGTCGATCTCCCAGGTCCAAAGATCCGCTGCGCACCCTTTGATAACGGTGGTGTAGAGCTTCTCGAAGACGCGCAAATGTCCCTAGCCGTCGAAGGCGATGTAAGCACCGCTGACATCATCACCGTGGACTACCCGAATCTTCTCCAAGACGTCCAACCAGGTGACAGCTTGTCGTTCGCCGACGGAAACGTAGTCGTAAGAGTGGAGGAACGAGAAGGGGACAGATTGAAAGCCAGAGTCGTTCATGGAGGCCGACTCGAAGGCCGACCGGGCCTTCACGTGCCTTCAGACCGCCTAAGGCTGAGTTCACCCACAGACCAAGATCTGACTCTTCTAGATACCTTCGTCGAACTGGGAACCGACATGGTCGCTGTATCCTTCGTTCGGTCGGCGCACGATATTCGACGACTGGGCGTTGAGCCGGCTCCACGTGGACCAATGATCATCGCCAAGATTGAAACTAAGGCAGCGGTGTCGAACCTTGAAGGCATTATTGAAGCTTCCGGCGCAGTCATGGTTGCTCGAGGAGACCTCGGTTCAGAAGCAGACATCGAGGAACTTCCACATCTCCAGAAACACATCATCCAAGAATGCATCGCTCTTGGTCGACCAGCGATCACAGCCACCCAGATGCTCGAGTCAATGGTTTCTGCACCCACACCGACTCGAGCTGAAGCGTCAGACATCGCGAACGCTGTCTTCGACGGCACATCAGCTGTCATGCTCAGTGGGGAAACAGCAATAGGGCGGGACCCGATTAATTCCGTGAAGACCATGGCGCGAATCACTGCCCGCGCTGACGAAAAATTTAGCTATGAAGCCTGGGGTGAGCACATTCAAGCGATTCGACGGAGAGCTAAATCAGATGCGGCATATCTACGAGTGACTGATGCCCTCACCTCAGCAGCCGCCCGCACAGCAACTGAAACGGAAGCTGAAGCTATTATCTGTTTGAGTCGTTCAGGATTTACAGTCCGCAGCGTTGCACGCTTCCGACCAACAGTGCCCCTCTTCGGGATGACCTTCGACGACCGCACAGCCAATCAGTTGTCTCTGTCTTGGGGTACGCGCCCGCTCGTATTCAACGAACAAGCAACACCGGCAGCTACAGCGGAAGAAGCCGTGGCCACAGCTGCTCGCGTCGGTGTAGTGCGCTCAGGAGACACTGTTGTCGTTGTCTCGGGTTCAAGTGCTGCCACGCACGCTACCGATACCCTTAGAGTTCTTCGAGTTCCCTGACTCGTGCCCAAAACGTGGACCCTTGAAGCTGGTTTAGCCGTATATCGGTCCGCCGGTAAGCCAACCTCTCCGCAAGTGGTGATGGTCCACGGCGCTGTCGACCGTGCCGCTGGAATGATCCGAGTAGCCCGCGGCATCGCGGAGTATCCGGTTTTGCGCTATGACCGTCGAGGGTACGGTCGATCAAATTCAGATAATCAACCAACATCTTTCGAACAACACGTTGAGGATCTAGAACGGGTAATCAATGGGACGCCGTCTATCGTCTTTGGTCACAGCTACGGGGGAAGCATCGCGTTAGCTGCAGCCTCTCGAGGACAGCAACCGATTCGCGCAGTTGTCTCTTACGAAGCTCCCCGAGGATGGGAGGAATGGTGGCCACCCCCACCATCCGCGGATGTTGATCCGGGTGATGCCGCCGAACATTTTGTACGTCGTATGGTGGGAGAAGAGCGATGGGGTGCGCTACCCACGCGAAGTCAGGAGCGGCTACGAACACAAGGGGTGCTCATGGTTCAAGAGTTGAATACACAGCTAACTCAGCACTACGTCATTCCCGAAATAGAAGCACCGGTGCATGCGGGTGTTGGTGAATTGTCCGGAGCACATGCTCAGCGTGCGGCGGAACTAACAGTAGAAGAAGCGAGAAGAGGGACACTGGTGCGTGTTCCAAAAGCGAGACATGACGCTCCTATGACTCATGCCGGGGCTATAGCTACGATGATCAAAAACGCTGTCAACGAAGCTTCAGGAACTTCACAAGCGAGCCATAGGTAAAGTCAGAGTATGTCCGAACAGCCAATCCAGCTTTCCGCTGGAAGATTGCCAGAAACAGTTATCGCTATCTACGACGAGAACGCCGTTGCAGCCCTCTCTGAGGCTTTAAGCGCTCCGGAAGGCGAGAGAAAGGCACTTGTCGCCCGCGTCGCGGCGATGTGGCCAAGATACTTAGACGCGTGGGTCGCGCTAGGTCAACTTTCCACAGAAACTATCGAACGGTACGCTTATTTTAGAGTGGGTTACCACCGAGGCCTTGACACCTTACGAGCCTCAGGTTGGAAGGGAAGCGGCTATGTCCGCTGGATTCATGAAAGTAACCGCGGATTTCTTCGAGCGCTTTTAGGCCTTGCACGGTCAGCCCAAGCGATTGGAGAGACAGACGAAGCGGAGCGGTGCGCAGAATTTTTAGGCCAACTCGATCCGTCCGGAGTACCCGAAACAGAATGACTGTCACAGGAGCGATTTTCTGTGGGGGTAAATCATCACGAATGGGTCGCGATAAAGCATCGCTAGAGCTTTCTGGCATACCGATGGTTCACTGGGCAGCAGCGGCAATGGGCGCGGCAGGTATTGATCGCATTTATACAGTCGGGGGCCAAACGCATAGTGGCCTGCAATGGCTACCTGATTCTCAACCCCAGGGGGGACCATTGAGTGCGTTGATAGACGCCGTCGACGCGTTCGGGGATGTGTTTGTATGTCCTTGCGACGTGCCACTAATTTCAGGCGCCCTCATACAACGGATCATCGCTGCGGGTAATGAGACCGACAAGCCTGTCGTGTTGGCGCAGAGTCAACGTCTCCAGCCGCTAATTGGCTTATACAAGAAAACTGTGGCTGAAATTTTGAAGATCGGATATGAACAGGGCGCCAGGGGTCCGAAGCATGTCCTTACAGCAGAGAATTTCGAGACTGTGGCAGCAAACGAAGATGAAGTTCGGAACGTCAACACGCCCCAAGAACTTCAGGAGGTCGTGCAGATACTGAACCTCTCAAGAAGGTAGAGGTCGGGCTATCCTCTCAAGTTGAGGTGAGCCAATGACAATCCCTGAAATTTCTGCGGAAGACTTAGCTACCCGCTTGGAAACAGGGGCTCAGGTCATAGATGTACGCGAGCCCGATGAATGGGACGAGGCACACCTTGCTGGGAGTTACCTCATTCCATTAGGTCAAGTCGTCGATCGATTAGATGAAATCGCTACTGGTCCTTCCGTGTACGTGATTTGCCGTAGCGGCGTTAGAAGCGCTAACGCATGCGAGTATCTACGCGTTCAGGGATTTGACGCTGTCAACGTCACAGGGGGAATTCTTGCTTGGCTAGACGCCGAGCTCCCGGTGGAATGTGGACCACAGTGACGCGCCGTAGGACGTTGGCTGGCTACAAATCATCTCCTGACACAACGCCCATGGATAACCACTCCGCAGACTACGCGTGGATCCGAGACTCAACCGCTTTTGAAGGCCTCGCTAGCGAAGCGGCGAACGCATCAAGAATTGCGCTCGACACTGAATTTCACAGAGAGAGAACCTATTGGCCGAACCTCGCACTCCTCCAACTCCAGATCGGCAACAACATTTATCTGGTGGACCCCTTAGAGGTAGACGTGGCTCCATTAGCGGATGCTTTGGACAGTAACGCCACCTTTGTTATGCACGCTGCTGCACAAGATCTTGAAGTACTGGAACGTGCTTGTGGAACCGTGCCGAAGAATCTATTCGACACCCAGGTAGCAGCCGGTTTCGTTGGAATGACTACGCCATCATTGTCGTCCCTTGTCGAGCGTTATACAGGGGTTCGGCTACCCAAGGGGGATCGCTTAACCGATTGGTTGGAGCGGCCGCTCAAACCGAATCAAAGAGATTACGCCGCTAACGATGTGCGCTACTTGTTCGAGGTGCATGACCGCTTACTGGCTGATCTAAAGCGGCTAAACCGACAGGACTGGGCGACTACTGAATGTCAACGCATGCGAGACCGCATGAAACCCAACGTTGCTCCCGAGCTCGCTTGGACCCGCATAAAAGAAGCACGCCATCTTACGGGTAAGGCTCGCTGCGTAGCTGCTCTCTTGGCGGAGTGGCGCGAGAGAACAGCGCAGAGCCGTGATGTACCGACCCGTTTTGTACTTTCGGACTTAGCTCTTGTGGGAATTGCTCAACGTGCACCCAGGTCAACAAGTGAACTGAAGTCGGTACGAGGTTTCGATGGTCGTTATCTCAAAGACACAAATGGAACTGAAATCATCGAACTAGTTGAGAAAGGGCTGGCGCTTTCGCCAGATCAGCTGGCGACCCTAGAGCCTGACGAAAGTCCTCAACTAGACAAAGACTTGAGGGCGGCTGTAACTCTGGTGTCCGCTTGGATCTCACAAGTCGCAAAAGATGAAGCACTTGATCCAGCGCTACTCGCCACGCGTTCAGATATCAATGATTTTTTACGAGGCTCACCGAATTCTCGCTTAGCGACGGGTTGGCGCTCCGATTTGGTTGGTGAACCGATAAAAGACCTGGTGGAGGGCCGAGCAGCTTTAGCATTTGAAAAAGCTGGCTTAGTGCTTGAACAGCGTGGAAACACGAATTTTAAAAATAAAGAGCCTTTCAATCGCTAACCACTCAATTTTTCGCGTATGAATCTGCTAGAAAAGAGATGATCGTTGTGCGTTGATCTACCCTTTTGATAGCGCCTCGATCGCGAGTTTGGCGGTTTGGAAACGAGGAGCCATCCGTGAAGAAGGGTCGTCATCGCCGATACGAAGAGGCGCGAAAATTTCAACGCGAGAATGCTGCCGCCTTCTCCGTCGAAGACTTCGATTTCGATGAACCTGATTTGTTCGCGAAAGAAGAGGAAGACGCGCCCGACGATCAGTATGGCGATTTAGCCGAAAAATACGATGACTACTCGGACCTAGCGGCAAAATACGCGGATTTTGACGACACGGACAACGACAGCGACGAGACCTAGTTTTAAGCTCGTCTTACGGTGGGGTGGGGCAGCGGAACAGCCTCAGAGCGCCTCTTGTCGAGTTCGGAACGCAACCAGCCGTAGATAACTGTGCCACAGACAGCAGTTAGCTCTTCTTCCATATGCTGGTAAACGGCTTCTGCGGCGACGTGCGCTTGTGCATCAGAGGTGCACCACCACCAGACGTCGGTCTCCTCTCCTCCCCAGTCGCGACGTTCCCACTCGCGCACCATCGTATAAATGTGCCCAGTGACAGTCTCATGGTCCTCTCGACGTATCGGAGCTTGCCAACAAATTTCTGGTTTTGTGCTCATTGGAGAACTGTCTGATTCAACGGCCAGATAATGAAATGCGCATCCGGCACCAGCCGGGTGCTCAGGGCGGTTTTGGAAGATGCAGGCGCCATCAACCACCCGGGTCCGCCACCATCCCTCATCGTCCTGCCACAAGGGACCGCCTATTTCGCTCGCTAGCCCTTTGTATTGCCACATGCTGCTGGATAGATGTTCGACCTGAGAACGAACATGAGCTAGGTCAGAGTCGTCTGAAATGTATGCGCCGTGTGTGCAGCACCCCAACTGAGCCTCAGGAGCCGGCTCGGATGCAACGCCGGGACAGCCGGCCCCGTATATGCAAGTCCAATTGCTCATAAGAAAAGTTATGTCAAAAAGCCAAGTCCTGTGTTCACTTGGGTCTTCGTAAGACAACCATTCGCGATCAGGATTTGATGCGATTAAGGGCTTCGTCACGTTCACAGCCTACGATACGTTCGTCATGGTGCATAAGTCTGCTGACGAGAAGCTTCTTTCAGATCTGCGTTCGTTTCTGGGTGATCGCGCGCGCGATGGGGACTTCGAATTGGGGCTCTACTCCAAGGATGGTTCCGTGTTGAAAGGCGATCCCATGATCGTCTGTCTTCCGATCGACACAGAGGAAGTTCAACAGATAGTTCTAGCCTGTCGAAAACACGACAGGCCCTTCCTTGCACGCGGGTCGGGGACGGGTTTGGCTGGTGGCGCAGTACCGGTTGGGGATCCTGTAGTTATCGCCACTGCAAAAATGAACAAAATTCTCGATGTCGATATCGACAATCGAATCGCGTGGGTTGAACCTGGGGTCCTTAATCTGGATCTCAGCCGGGAACTGTCGCCCCTCGGATTCCATTTCGCACCCGACCCTTCCAGCCAACAGGTGTGTTCGATAGGGGGCAACGTTGCGAACAATAGTGGTGGGCCTCACTGCCTCGCCTACGGCGTTACCAGCGCACACGTCGCGGCAGTAGAAGTGGTTCTTCCCGACGGTCGAGTCGCGCTGTTAGGGGACTTGACCCCTGAGTCACCGGGCTATGACCTGCGGGGCCTATTTATCGGTTCAGAAGGCACAATGGGCATAGCAACGAAAGTGGCGGTGCGCCTCACCCCTAACCCGCCCGAGGTCCGCACTCTGCTCCTGGATTTCGCCGACGTACGCGACGGCGCAGCGGCTGTCTCATCGATTATCGCTGCCGGTTTAATCCCCGCAGCGCTAGAGATGATGGACCAGCGAGCTATCGAAATCGTGGAGGCGTTCGTAAACGCGGGGTATCCCACCGAAGCTGACGCAGTCCTTCTCGTGGAGTTGGATGGGCTTCCTGGCGGAGTGGAGCATGGCGTTGAGGTTGTGCGCGCAGTCGCAGAACATCATCAGGTGGGAAGCGTGCGCGTTGCAGCTGACGATGCTGAAAGGGCCTTGTTGTGGAAAGGGCGGAAGAATGCCTTTGGAGCAGTCGCTCGAATTAAGCCGGACTACTACCTGCATGACACCGTCGTCCCTCGAGGGAAGCTTGTTGAGGTCCTCGAAAAGGTTTACCAAATTGCAGATGCCTATGACCTGATCGCCGTCAACGTCTTCCACGCAGGGGACGGAAATCTCCACCCCATCCTGGCCTACGACGCTGACGAGAAAGGGGTGCTCGAAAGAGTGCAAGCTGCTGGAAGGGCAATAGTTACGGCTTCGATCGAGGCGGGCGGAGTGCTGAGTGGGGAGCACGGCATCGGGCTCGAAAAACGCGACTATATGGGAATGTTGTTTAGCGCTCACGACATGGCGACTCAGGATCTCGTGAGAGAAGCGCTCGATCCGGATGGCTTCGCAAACCCTCTCAAAGTTTTGCCATCGGGGTCCCGTTGCAGCGACTCGTTCGGACAACATGTGCCTGATGGAGCCTGGGTATGAGTCCCGTAGGAGAAGTTGATCAGAGAGTCCTTGAATTCGCCAACGTCGTTGGAGCGAGCGATCCGGTCACTGTGGTCGGCGGGCGAACGCAATGGGCGGTCGGCGGAACGCCTGAACCCGGCACCCGGGAAGTCCGGGCTCCTATCGGTATCTGGTCTCATGAGCCTGAGGAAATGACTGTTCGCTGTGGCGCAGGCACAACATTGGGCGAACTCACGGAGCAACTGGCACGTCATGGTCAGATGGTCCCATTTGATATGGCGCCAGAGGCAACAGTTGGGGGCGTCTTATCGGTAGGTCACAGTGGTTTGAGGAGGCTGAGATATGGGCACATCCGTGACTTAGTCCTTCAGATTCGTCACATTGACCACAGCGGACAAATCGTGTCGTCTGGCGGGCCGACCGTGAAAAATGTTTCGGGTTACGATTTGTGCAGGCTTATGGTGGGATCGCTAGGTAAGTTCGGATGTATAGCCGAAGTTACTTTGAGGTGTCTTCCAATTCCTGCGGTGACTCGGTGGTTTACTGGATTCTTGGACCCGTTCGAAGTTTTTAACCAGATGTATCGCCCCTCCGCGATTCTGTGGGACGGGAACCAAGTATGGGTGTGTATTGAAGGGGTTGTTTCAGACGTTGCTGCCCAAGCGTCGCTATTTGATTTTGAAGAGGTCACAGGTCCGCCTTCTTTGCCGACTGCGGGGCGTCTAACGGTTGAACCGAAAGAGCTTAGGGGACATGCGCAAAAGCCCGGGGAGAGGTGGATAGCTGAAGTAGGGGTAGGGGTCATCCACACGGACTGCGTCGCGCCGCACCGAACCATCAGTGATGTGAATCTCTCCTTGATGAAGGACCTTGAAGATCGCCTTGACCCGAACAACCGATTGAATCCTGGCCGGCAGGTCCTTGTTCGATGAAAAACATCCCAATCGATCTGCCTATACCAACAGAAGATCTGGTTTCGTGCGTGTCCTGTGGCTTATGTCTTCCACACTGTCCTACTTACAGAGTCACACAAGAGGAATCAGCTTCACCCAGAGGGCGTATCGCGCTAATGAAACAGGCGCACCACGAAGGGGCCATCAATGAAGAGTTTGTTGAATTCATCGATAGTTGCATTCAATGCCGCGGGTGCGAGACAGCTTGCCCGGCAGGAGTCCAATTTGGGTCGATGATGGAGACGACCCGCGAGGCGTTAGCAACACAGACGCGATACCAACCCTGGTGGGCAAGGCTGGGTTACAGGGCGTTGGGTTGGCAAAAAGCTTTGAGGGTTGGGTCCACAGTGATAGGGATCATGCAAAGGTTGCGTCTGGTTCCCAGAAGACTCGGGCTTCCCCCGATTCCGATCCTTCAACGGTCTTTGGTCCCCAGCGGAAGCGACGTTTGGCTATTTACTGGATGCATCATGGACGCTTGGATGCGTGACACTCACCGAGCAGTCCAGAGGGTGCTGGAATCAACCGGTGCAGGGGTTGCATTTCCTGACAAACGTGCGAGTTGTTGTGGTGCGCTTCAGGTTCACGCCGGATTGGCGCCTGAGGCGCGACGGCTGGCTCTGCGAACGATGCAAGCATTTCCGGGCACCGCTCCTATTCTCGTAGATTCCGCGGGCTGCGGAGCCCAGCTCAAAGACTATGGGCATCTTCTGGGCACCGACTCTGCAAGACAGTTCAGTGAGCGGGTTCTCGACGTTCACGAATGGTTGGCTCAACATCTCGACGATCTTCCCAAGAAAAGCGGGCTTTCCCCGCGAATTGTGGTGCAGGACCCTTGCCATTTGAGACACGTTCAACGTAGTCATGAATCTGTGCACAAAGTTCTGGGTCGATATGTCGAAACAGTGTCTTTGGACGACGATGGTCTTTGCTGTGGTGCCGGTGGTGCGTATTCCACCTTCCACCCTCAAATAGCTTCCGATGTGCGTGATCGAAAGATTCAAGCAATAAAGGAAACGGCCGCTCAAGAAGTTGCCAGCGCCAACCCGGGCTGTTTGCTGCACCTTCGGTCTGGGGGACTGGAAGTGCGGCACCCGCTAGAGATCGTTGACGCCCTAATTACGAAAGATGAGTGACGTGGAGCAACAACTCGAAGATCTTCGGGAACGCTTAATCGCAATCGCCGAAGAGCTTGCCGATCTTGGAATAGCGGCTATTCAGTCTGCGATCGATGAGGATGGAGTGAAAGCACAGCGGCCTGAAATAGAGAAGCGGGTAACGAGAGCACGGAGATCGGTCGAAAAGGCCGCAGCGATAATTGGTCAACAACCAGAGTCGACAACCATCTAGAACCTGTCTAACTGGTATGCGATTAACGCAGAGTTAAATCTGATCTCCAAGAGCAGTGACAGGAATCAGTTTCTTATCAGTTGGGTTGTCAGCGCTCAACGTCGCAGAGTTGACCACCATGGGGCGTCCATCTGCTTCCCGATAAGAAGTTGTCCGTTGGCGTAATACTCGTTCTAGAGGCTCCACAATATTTCGAAAGTCTCCTTCGACGAGCCCTTGACCGTGCTGAGCGCCAGCGGCACGACTGATGTTTTCGTCCATCAACGTTCCTCCGAGATCGTTGGCGCCGGCCATCAAGATCTGCTTTGCGCCTTCTGCGCCAATTTTGACCCACGAGACCTGCACATTATCGATGAGGCCGCTGTATGCGATCCTGCCGACGGCATGCATTAGAAGTGTCTCCCTAAAGGTAGGACCGCGACGTGCTTGTCGTTGTAGATAAATCGGACTGGCCATATGGACAAATGGCAAAGGAATCCACTCGGTAAAGCCACCCGTTTGTTTCTGTAAAGAGCGAGTCCTGACAATGTGATTCGCCCAATGTCGAGGCTCTTCAATCGACCCAAACATAATTGTGATGTTTGAGTGGAGCCCCACGGAGTGGGCCGCTTCATGGCATTCAAGCCATTCATCCGTAGATATTTTGTCAGGGCACAGCACGTCTCTGACTTCATCGTCAAGCACTTCCGCCGCCGTACCAGGCAGTGACTTAAGTCCGGCTGCCTTCAGGCGCAAAAGGTACTCCACTAGAGATTCACCGAGGCGTTTGGCTCCCTCGATGACCTCCAGTGCAGTGAAACCATGCAGGTGCATATCAGGAACAACGTCTTGGATGGCCTTGCAGACATCTATGTAGTAATCGCCATCAAAACTTGGGTGAATCCCTCCTTGAAGCGTCACTTCGGTTGCGCCTAGGCGAGCGGCTTCGATGACGCGTTCCTGGATATCCCCGAGCGTCAACATGTATGGGGTCCCTCTTAAGTTCAAAGAGAGGGGGCCTTTAGAAAACCCACAAAATCGGCACTTAAAGGTACACACGTTGGTGTAGTTGATATTTCTGTTGTGGACCCAGGTCACTGTCTCACCCACCGAGTCCCGGCGGAGTTGATCTGCTACCTCGGCGACCGCAGGTACCTCCGTTCCTCGAGCACCGAAGAGCGCAATAATCTCGTCAACGCCTACCTCTTGGCCCATTAAGACGCCGTCAAGAATCTCCTTGACCCGTCCCCGGGCAGAGGACCGACTCGGCACTAACGTCATCGGCGAATGGGTGGCTCCGCCCGAATACCACTGGGTGCTGTTCTCGTCGGCAACTAGGACGTCAGCTCCCGATCCTGCATCGCGGTTCTCCATGGTCTTTTCGGGCATTTGAGACCCAGGATCGTCGCGTCCGAGACCTTCAGCATCACTTCTGTCGAGAACAGGGAAGTGGTTGTCGGGATCTAGCCATCGATCACGATCTAACGCATATTCGGGATGAATTGTTAACCTTGGCGCAAGAACAAATCCTCGATCCTCAGTTACTTCTTTCAGTAGCTCTAAATCCGGCCAAGGCCGCTCCGGGTTCACATGGTCAGCCGTAACCGGTGAGACACCTCCCCAGTCATCGATCCCCGCTTCTAAAAGGCCCCCAAAATCATCAGACAGATTTGGTGGTGCTTGAAGGTGGATATCCGAAGGCAGAATAACGCGAGCGAGAGCGATTGCTTGAAGGTAGTCGTCTGGGGGGCACGGAAGTTCTTTGTGCATGGCGGTCCCAAGTTTGGGTAAGAAATTTTGAATGATTACCTCTTGGATGTGCCCAAAACTCAGATGGCTATCGCGTATGGCTAACAGGGCATCAATGCGGTCACGAGGCGATTCCCCGATTCCGACAAGCAGGCCAGTCGTGAAAGGAATCTGCAGCTCACCAGCAGACTTGAGGGTCGCCAATCGTCGCTGGGGTTCTTTGTCAGGGCAACCACGATGGCAAAGCAAATCTTCACTCAGTGTTTCGAGCATCATGCCCTGACTTGGGCTTACTTGCCGAAGCGCTGCGAGTTCCTCGTCGAAAAGTGCGCCGGCGTTGGCGTGGGGGAGAAGACCAGTTTCGTCGCGCACTAGACGACACATTTCCACCAGGTAGTGGACTGTGCTGTCGTAGCCGCGCTCAGATAGCCAATCCTGGGCAACTGGGTACCGCAACTCGGGGCGTTCACCTAAAGTGAAGAGAGCCTCATGGCAGCCTTGGCTGGCACCATGAGAGGCGATTTGGAGCACTTCTTCAGGCTCTAGATAGGGGTGGTCTAATCGGGCCGGTGGCTGCGCAAAGGTGCAATAACCGCACTTGTCACGGCAAAGCATTGTGAGGGGTATGAAGACCTTCGGGCTGTATGTCACTCGAGTACCGTGAACAGAATCTCGGATCGATGCCGCAAGCCCGAGGAGTTCCTTTAGCGGCCGGTTCAAAAGCTCGTAAGGGTTGCCGAACAGCGTGTCGTCTACTGTGGTCATCGCAGTGCCTCCTGAGCACCGGGGCCCGGCCGGCTTCGAATCTGGCCAGGGTCCAGAGAGTCATCGCAGGTCGGACAGTGGGTGACCTGCATCAATGGGGTGCCGCAGTCAGCATGCACAAGGACAGTGGGAGCGGAGCCCTCGTTACACCAACGGTCTCCCCACTTCATCAATGCAACCAGGCTTGGTGACAAGTCTCGACCTTTTTGTGTCAAAAGGTATTCGTGTCGAACTGGTCGATCTTGATAAGGAACTCGTTCTGCGATGCCTGCGCTGACCAATTTGTTCAACCTTGCAGCAAGTAGGTTCTTGGCTACGCCGAGGTCCTCTTCGAGCTCGCCGAATCTGCGGGCGCCGCGAAAGAGGTTCCGAATAATTAACAACATCCACCGATCACCGATCACGTCCAGCGTTTGCTGGATCGAACACTCAGCGCTCGGGTTGGCCATGCGACTCACGACGCAAAATTTAGGGGAGTCAGTTTATTTTTGCAACCGACTATCCGTTAAAGCAGCGAATCCGCCTTAGTTGTGAGGCTCGCTATAAGTTCATCGAAGCTCTTCACAAACGCCGCGACCCCTTCCTCCTCGAGCGTGTGTGCAACGGATTCAAGATCAATACCGATCGCCGCTACCGCGTCCAAGATTGATTGGGCGCGCATAGGGTCCGAGTCGATTGTGCGGGCGATAGATCCATGTTCGATGAACGCTTCGACGGTGTTGTCGGGCATGGTGTTGACGGTGTCAGGACCGATCAATTCATCGACGTAGAGGGTCGGGGAATAATTGGGGTTTTTGGTACTGGTAGACGCCCACAAGGGTCGCTGCACTTGTGCGCCGCGTGCACTCAAGGCATCCCATCTCGGTCCTGAGAAAGTGTCCAGAAAGCGCTGATACGCGACTTGTGCCTGTGCCACTGCTGTCTTTCCTCTTAAGGCAAGAGCCTCGTCTGAACCGATCTCTTCTAAGCGACGGTCAACTTCGGTGTCGGTTCGTGAAATAAAGAACGAAGCCACACTGGCGATTGTCGACAAGTCTTCCTGGCCGGACGCTACAGCGTCTTCTAGCCCAGAGACGTATGCCTCCATAACTTCAAGGTAGCGACTCACGGAAAATATCAAAGTGACGTTGATGGAACGGCCCTCTCCGATCATGGTGCGAATTGAAGGTAGACCTTCTTCGGTTCCCGGGATCTTGACCATCAAGTTTGGTGCGTTAATAAGCTCGTGGAGAGCTCTTGCATCAGTAGTAGTTCTTTCGGTGTCTCGGGCCAAAGCTGGGTCTACCTCGACAGAGACGAACCCATCGACTCCGCGAGATTGTTCGTAAACGGGTGCTAGGGCCTTGAGCGCGCCTTCGATGTCGCTAGTAACGAGATTCCAGTAGGCCTGCCGCACAGCGACACCGTCTCTGATTAGTTCACTGAACTGAGGGTCATAATCACTGCTGCCTTCTATCGCTTTTTGAAAAATGGCTGGATTGGAAGTCAAGCCCCTGATTCCAGAAGCGACCCATTGGTCCAACTCGCCGGAGGTAATCCAGCCTCGACGCAAATTGTCGAGCCAGGGACTCTGCCGCTCTTGTTCAAAAAGTCCTGCTAAGCGTTCAGTCGACGCGGATTGAGTAGTCATAGCATCTCCGAATGGTGGTTAGGTGAGGAGGTCTCGAGCCGCTGCTTCAATAGCCGCTGCCGAGATTCCCAGTACTTGCATTACTTGGTCGCCAGGCGCGCTTTTTCCAAACTGATCGATTGTGACAGTCCTATCTGCCCATTGGTCCCAGCCGAACGAGACGCCCGCCTCTACACCGACGACCGGGATGCCATCTGGTAGCACCTCTTTACGGTAATCGGGATCTTGGCGCCCAAAAATCTCCCACGAAGGCATCGACACAACTCGAGAAGAAATACCGTCCTCCGCTAATGCCGCCGCCGCCTGAACGCATAGCTGGACCTCGGACCCGGTTCCGGCCAGGACTACAGCTGGATCTGGCGCATCAATGAGAACATACGCTCCTTTCGACACTTGTCCGGTTCGGTCGGTGCCTTCCAAGACTGGAACATTTTGCCTTGTCAGGATGATCGCAGTGGGACCAGCGTTATTGATTGCTATCTCCCAAGCTTGGCTTACCTCGTTGGCGTCGGCAGGGCGAATGACATCTAGATCAGGGATTGCTCTTAGGGATGCAACATGTTCAATAGGTTGATGCGTTGGCCCATCTTCGCCAACACCTACAGAGTCGTGACTCCAAACGAAGATGACTTTGGCGCTGCTAAGCGCAGCCATTCGCACCGACGGGCGCATGTAGTCGGCGAATACTAAAAACGTCCCGACCACCGGAAGGATGCCTCCATGAAGCGCCATCCCGTTAGCGACGCTGCCCATAGCGTGCTCCCGAACGCCGTAGTAGAGCTTTCGTCCTTCCGGGGTAGCGGCCGTCATGGCTTCGCCCACGATATTGGTGCCAGTGTTACCGGTTAGGTCAGCCGACCCGGAAACCAAAGAGGGAACCACATCCACTAAGGCGTCCAGGACCTGATTATTGGCATTACGGGTAGCCAGAGAGGTCCCTGGGCTATAAACAGGTAACTCCTCCGTCCATGCCGCAATTGGCGCTCCCTCCAACATTGTGTTGACCCAGCTACTGTTGAGAGAGCTCTTGGCGACTCGTTCTTGCCATGCAGCGCGTAGATCCGATCCTCGCCTACCGGCCTCTCGGTAAGCCGATAAGACATCATCTGCCACGTCGAAGGTGAGCTCTGGGTCGAACCCCATTAGCTCCTTCGCAGCGGCTATCTCGGTCTCGTCGGTAATTGCTCCATGTGCGCCAGGTGTATCCATTGCGTTTGGTGCAGGAAACGCAATGTGGCTTCGAATGATGATCAACGATGGCCGATCGTTCTGAGCAGCGGCTTCGGTTAGTGCGCCCTCAAGTGCAGCCACGTCCTCAGCTGCGTCTCCGAGATTATTCACATGCCAGCCGTACGCCTCGAATCGCTGCTGGGCGTCGTCCGAGAGTGTTAAATCCGTCGCTCCATCGATGGTGATCCGATTGTCGTCATATATGACAACGAGATTCCCTAGTTGTTGATGACCAGCCAAACTCGCTGCCTCATGGCTGATGCCCTCCATAAGGTCGCCGTCACCACATATGGCCCAGATTCGGTGATTGACAATTTCGGAGCCCAACCGGGAACGAAGGTGGCGCTCGGCTAATGCCATTCCAACTGCGTTCGCGATGCCTTGTCCCAAAGGACCAGTGGTGACTTCCACGCCAGGAGTCAGATGAACCTCCGGATGTCCCGGCGTTTGGGAGCCAAGCTGTCGAAACTGCTTAATGTCCTCGATCTCCAATCCATGCCCAGTCAGATACAGCATCGAGTAGAGCAGCATTGAAGCATGCCCAGCCGAAAGTATGAATCGGTCCCGATCTGGCCAATTGGGATCAGCGGCGTCGTAATTCATCACCTTGCTAAACAGCACGTGAGCCAGCGGGGCTAGCGCCATGGCGGTTCCCGTATGACCGCTATTAGCGTTTTTGACCGCGTCAAGGGCGAGTGCTCGGATGGTATTTATTTGACGACTCTGGAGATCGTTACTCACGGGGCCTCCCTCTCGGCGAGCCTAGTCCGCTAGAGGGCAGGTTCTGGGGAGCCTTAGTCGTGGAAAATGGCTGCCGATGCAGTAAATCCATGAAGAAATGAATGGGGCCCCACAGGGCCGATTTCACCAGCGCAAAACATTCCGGAAAGAGCGTTGCTGGCCACAAGAGGCGCAAGCGCCCGGGCGTCATGGTGTGGTGTGTCAAAGAGATTCTCGCCACGACCGTTACAGGTGAAAAGAAGGGCCCCGTCACCGGGAGAAATACTGGAGGTGAGGAGATCAAGGTCCTCGTGAGCAGAGTCGGCATCGCGTACCTGAAATTGAATGGTGCTCCCCACAGGCATTTGATCACCTACCGCGACCACACCACTTTTCTGGTCTGCGCCAAGGACCGCACGAATGAGAAAGTCACCTCGACTGAAATCGCTGCGATGTTCATCAATCACGCGACCAACGTGGAGCCCCGAAGCGGCTAACGAGCGTTCATCGTCGGACAGTTCTGTGATCACTTCCTGCAGTCGCGAAAGTGCTGCTTGTCCCGCGAGCTCATAAAGGAGATTCCCATCAGACTTGGTAACGATCAATGGAGAGCCAATCGGTCTACAGCCCTGGGAGACCAATGACGTCACCTTGACGGGTCCGCCAATCAACACGCCAACTGCACCAGAATCAAATATCTGATCATCAAGGACGAGCCGGTTCGCGCCAGGGGCATTCCCAGCCGAAGCCAGCCCCCCAATAATTTGAAGGTCAGGGAAAAGCGATCTCCAGCTACTGATGGCTAATTCGGTTTGAAACGAAAATGGATCGGCCAAAAGAATAAGTGTGTGAGGCTCTGCGAACCTTTCTTCGCGCGCGGTCCAAAGATCGACGGTGGGAACGTCGTCTCCCAAACGAACTGGCGCTGCGGTCCCGTCGAAATTACCGGCGAATATCGAAATGGCTGTTTGTTCTTCAATTTCGTTCTCTCCCGATACCACGGAGACAGCGGTACTGCCGAGGAGCGTTCCAGGGCTCAGTATCTCCTTTACGGCATGAGTTAAATCCTCAACCCGCGCAGTAAACGCCCCTGAAACGAAGAGAAGTGTTAAGTCCGGAGACGGCCCGAGCTTGTCAATAATCTCTCCCAATGCTTCCGCCACTGCGACGCCCGGATCATTATGTGTGGAGAGGCTAGAGGCGTAGGGCATTAGAACTTCTTACGCTGGGAGAATGGTCAACGGGACTTTTGTAACGGGCCCTCCATCTATACGACAGTGGGCCTCGACTGTCATGGCCTCGGAAACCTCGAGTGTCGCTTGGACGAGGTTGTAGCCGAACTTGCCAGGCTCCACGTTGATCGGTTGAACGTTTCGGATATCAAGTGATTCGCCACCGGAATGAAACGTAACCTCTAATGCTGCAAGGCCCTTATGTTCGGCAGGGCACTGCACCAACACCATCAGATGTGGCTGAAGTGTGGCCGGAAACTCTGACGGTGCAGTGGTCGAAAAGTACACCCCAGATAGGTCGAGCCGAGCGGACCCACCCTCAGCTTGTCGCATTTCGAAATGTTCTAGAAATAGAGCAGCAATGATTTCCACAGCACGCGATTATGCGTCGTGGCGCGAATCGACTCAAGTCGCCTTGCTAACTATCAAGATGAATTAGGTTTCTTTCTTCACCCTAGGGATGCCAACAATGGATGACGCTCAAAATTCCGCCAGTTCACAACGGGTCGAACCACATGAAGTTCCGATGTTTCCCTTGGGCACAGTACTTATTCCCGGATCGGTCCTTCCGCTCCACATCTTTGAGCATCGATACCGAAAGATGGTCCAATTCTGCATCGACCACAGCACAAACTTTGGCGTCGTGTTGATCGAAAGAGGTCAGGAAGTAGGAGGAGGGGATACACGCGCAATGGTGGGCACTATGGCTCACATCCTCGATCATCAGCGATTTGCCGACGGCCGCTGGGCACTGCACGTGCTCGGCCGAAACAGAATTGAGATAACTGAATGGCTTGACGACGCTCCCTACCCGCGAGCACTGGTTGCCGAGCGACCAGAGGAGCCCGAGGGTGCAACACTCGAACGCGCACAAGGCATCTTGAAACAAATGGCAGAATTCACTCAACAAGCGCACGAAATGGGTTATCGAATCAATCCATTAGACAGCGAAGCGGGAGCAGCTGGCCTCGATATGGCGGAGTTAAGCTACAGAATCGCTGAACTGGTGCCTGTGGGTCCTTTCGACAAACAGCGCTTGCTGATGGCCCCAACTATCGCTGCTCGACTCGACCTACTAGAACAGGAAATAGGCTCATTGCTGGACATCCTGAACGCTGACGGGAATATGCCGTAACGCGTATTGGGCTCAAGGAGCGCATCTGGCATGCTGAGGGATACCAAAAGTCTTAGGTAGGGATAATGTCGAACCAAAATGGTGGAATCAAAGGTGACTTTGATGAACTGGTCTCGACCCTGCGCGCATACGTCAAACAAGAAACAATCGGCCCCCTAAAGGGCTTAGGAAGATACATTGCCTTCGGGTTGGCCGGAACGACGATCTTTGGGATCGGTGGTCTATTCCTAGTATTAGCAACCATCCGGATCCTGCAAACGGAGACCGACGCCTTCCAAGGCAACCTCAGTTTCCTCCCTTACCTCTGCGGCTTAGGAACATGCGGTGTTCTTATCTACTTGATACTCCTCGCCTTGAAGCGAGATGGAAGGCGGCATTCCAATGGCTGAGTATGGTGGCGACCAAGCCAAGATCACGCCAGGGGACCTTACGGAGCGTTTCGGACGTTTGACAGGGGAGTCGAACGCAACACCTACTCCGATGGAGAGCCAAGGAGCGGCTCTACTGGGGGTCGTCGTGGCTGCTGCGATGATGATTGCATTTGTATTAGGGCGCCGTGCCGGACGCAAAAAATCTACCTTCGTCGAAGTCGTAAGGCTCTAATGGGACCACGCGCAGAGCTAAGTGAGTTTCGTCTCGGCCGCCTGCTTAACGCGTCTTGGCGTCGTGGCCGTAATGGAAGCGGGGTTTGGTTTGGTTTAGCGACAGTCCTAACAACGCTTCGGTTCATGCGACACCTAAGCAGAAAAAAACAGCGAGCCGTATTTCGTCAAGAAATTCACCCAGGCGAGTCGCTGCGTATCGATCACTTACCGCGAGACACAGACGGACGATCGTGAAAGAAGAGAAGGCACCGTCGGAGAACAATTCTGGACTGATGGTCGAAGGCGAACGGATGATGCTCGTTGATAACCGCCAGCGCCGTTATCTAATCGAGCTCGCACATGGCGACGAGTTTCATTCGCACTCAGGTGTCATCGCCCACGACGAGATCATAGGAACTCCAGAAGGTACCGAGTACCGGACTGGATCGAATGCCCGCTTTGTCGGCCTAAGACCGACAATCAATGATCACGTTCTAAAAATGCCCCGCGGGGCTCAAGTGATCTACCCGAAAGACTTGGGTCCGATCCTAGTTCTGGCTGATATCACTCCAGGGGATCGTGTCTTCGAATCGGGAGTTGGGTCAGGTGCGCTTTCGACCGTTCTCTTGCGTGCTGGTGCGGTCGTTACTGGGTATGAAATCAGGGAGGACTTCGCTGCCACCGCCCAGTCGAACGTTTCTATGTTCCTAGGCCCCAACATCCTCGACTCTTATGAGATCAAGCTCCGCGATGCTTACGAGGAACACGACGACTCCGGGTTTGATAGAGCAGTACTCGACCTGCCTGAACCATGGCGAGTGGTGCCGCATCTGGAGGGCTCCTTGCGAACGGGCGGCATTTTGGTCGCCTACAACCCATCCATAACTCAAGTTCAAGCCTTCAGGAAGCAACTTTCTCAAGGCCCCTGGGCGCTTGTCGAAACCGTTGAAGTGTTGCACCGAACATGGCATGTCGAAGGTAATGCCGTACGCCCGGATCATCGAATGGTCGCGCACACTGGCTTCTTGACACACGCGCGACTGATAGCGAGCTAACGAGCATTCCGTGATCCTCGATGCGGCCTTCGGAGTCCTGCTCGTCATAGCGATTATTATCGGGTGGCGCGGCGGTCTAATTGGTCGGCTAGGTGCGTGGATCGGCTTCGCGATAGGAGCCCTTGCTGCCGCTAGATGGACAACGGACGGCGTTAATGCTCTAAACATTGACGGCGAGTATCAGCGTTTGGCTGCAGGAGCCTTTGCAGTTCTGTTTTCAGGAGTTATCGGACACGCAATTGGTTGGCGACTAGCAAGAGGTCTTCGCAACTTGGTGCCGCGACCCATTCGATGGCTCGACTCGTTAGCTGGAACGCTTGTCGGATTAGGAACGGTGGCACTTCTCGTCTGGATAATCCTGCCGCCGTTCTCATCAGCGAAAGGCTGGCCGCAAAGACAATCATCCGAATCCAGGGTTGTGGAATTTGTCGAGCGAATCGCTCCACTCACACCCAGTGGTAGAGGTTTATTGGACCGCCTCCTACAAGACTGGTCGCGAGTCCCCACGTTCGGCTCGAAGGCGCTGCCAGTCGATGTCGGAGAACCACCAGACGATTTGGCAGTAACCGCAGAAACACTGTCCAAGGTCGCAGACTCAGTCCTTCGCGTGCAGGCAATAGCGTGCAGCCAGCGACAAGATGGCACAGCATTCGTCATTTCGCCCGGTGTCGCTCTCACAAACGCTCACGTAGTGGCTGGCTCTCAAAACGTCGAAATTGCTATGCCCGGCCAAGCAGCAGCTCCAGCAACAGTGACGGCCTTTGACTCTGAACGAGATCTAGCCCTTCTACGCGTAGACCTCGCTTTGTCACCGTTGAGCCTCGAAGTCCCCCAAGCAGGCCAGTTAGCGGCGGTTGTAGGCCATCCGTCAGGAGGTCCGTTGCGCACTGCCCCTATCCGTTTAGTTGAACGCGCAACAGACAACGGAAGAGATCTTTACGATTCGATCGATATCACCCGCAAATTCTGGTTCGCGGCCGCGCATTTACAGACAGGCGATAGCGGGGCTCCGGTCGTGGACACCCAAGGATCAGTCCTCGGCATCGTCTTTGCGGTTGCGCCCAAGGGTGCTCCTGACTACCAGCGAGCCGTGTACGTATTGGACCGCTCGGAAATAGCAGGATTCATGGCAGAAACAGCTGCCTTAGGAGAACGAAACGTGGTAAGCACCGGACCGTGCCTACGGTAACGGACCCATTAGAACGCCGGGAATGCGGCGATGTAGCTATTGAAGCGCAGATCAGGCTTCTATATAGATGCACTCTCCCGGGCATTCCTCAGCTGATTCGATAACGGCATCTAGCTGGGAATCTGGGAAGTTGGCTAGCGCCTCGGCGCCGCCAGGATCAGACATCACGTTGCCATCTTCAACGACGTAGGCCAACCCGTCGTCTAACAAAGTGAACACATCAGGAGCGATCTCCTCACAGAGACCGTCACCAGTGCAGAGATCTTGATCAATCCAGACCTTCATTTTTTGCCTTCCTTCTTCGTGCAGCGAAGCTCGGCGGTTCCAAGGGGGGACGAGGTCTCACATACACGAGACATCACTAAATAATTTACCCCCGTTCACCCCACTGGGCGCAACTTTCTTTCAACCTTCCCAAAAAGGTATTTTCTGCGTTGAGCCACTTCATCCACATATTCGTGTAGCTTCCGGACCAGACAAGCGCGGCGCCGAGGATCCTAATGTCAAGCGAAGATGACATGAGCAGGTCAGAACCGACAGCGGGTGAAATAGCCGCGCTCCGCAGCCAAATCAGAGCTCTTGAGTCCGAAGTGGGCTTACTTAGGAGAAAACTCGTCGATACACCCAAGCGAGTTACAACCCTCGAAGAACGGCTCTTAGAGACCAAGGGTCAACTAGCTCAAGCAGTTTCTCAAAACGAGAAGCTGACCTTTACGCTCCGTGAAGCTCGAGAGCACATTGCGACCTTGCGCGAAGAAGTTGAAAAGCTCACGCAGCCACCATCTGCCTACGGAACGTTCATAGCGGCCAACGACGACGACACTGTCGATGTGCATGTCAACGGGCGAAAGGTTCGAGTCAGCCTTCACCCGGACCTCCTGGCTGAAGAACTAGAAGCTGGAGCGGAAGTAGTCCTGAACGAGTCGATGAATGTGGTGATGGCTCGTGATCCGAGTAGCTCGGGAGAGGTCGTCACCCTTAAAGAAGTTCTGTCCGACGAGAAGCGAGCATTAGTCACCGGGCGAGCAGACGAAGATCGAATAGTCGATTTAGGAGATCACCTAAAGCAACAAACCTTGAGGGCCGGTGACAGTTTGCTACTTGACGTCCGAGCCAACCTGGTTTTGGAAAGGCTTCCGCGTCCCGAGGTCGACGAACTTCTTCTAGAAGAAGTTCCCAACGTCACTTATGACGACATAGGCGGTTTGGACGGTCAGATCGAACAAATCACCGACGCAGTGGAACTTCCCTATTTACACCAAGATCTTTTTCGAGAGTACGACTTGCCAGCACCCAAAGGAATCCTCCTCTATGGCCCTCCCGGGTGCGGTAAAACCCTTATCGCGAAGGCCGTAGCGAATTCATTGGCCAAAAAAGTTGCGGATGCATCGGGAAACGGCACAGCTCAGAGCTTCTTTATCAATATCAAGGGGCCCGAACTCCTCAACAAGTATGTCGGCGAGACAGAACGCCAAATTCGTCAGATTTTCCAACGAGCACGCGAGAAGGCAAGCGAAGGTTGGCCAGTGATCGTTTTCTTCGACGAAATGGAGTCGCTATTCCGCACCAGGGGAAGTGGCATCAGTTCAGATATGGAATCGACCGTGGTCCCGCAGCTATTAGCTGAGATCGATGGCGTTGAGGGTTTGCGCAACGTAATCGTGATTGGTGCCTCAAACCGAGAGGACTTAATCGATCCGGCCATCCTGCGGCCCGGCCGTCTCGATGTGAAGATCAAAATTCATCGGCCAGACGAAACTGCTGCATCCGCAATTTTCGCAACCTATTTGAAACAAGAGCTACCTCTTGACGCCCTTGAAATTGATGAATTGGGCGGCGGTGACCCAGACAAGACTGTTCGCGTCATGATTGAGCGAACAGTCGAAGAGATGTATCGACCTGAAGATCACAACCGGTTTCTTGAAGTGACATACCAAAACGGCGACAAAGAAGTCATGTACTTCAAGGATTTCGCATCCGGGGCAATGATAGAAAATATCGTTCGGCGCTCGAAGAAAACCGCTATCAAACGTTCGATTGCTACTGGCAGTTACGGCATCCGGTTAGACGATCTACTCGGCTCTATCCGCCAGGAATACAAAGAACACGAGGACCTCCCTAACACAACCAATCCGGATGATTGGGCCAAAATCTCTGGCAAAAAAGGAGAGCGAATTGTGTTCATCCGCACCTTACTCAGCGCAGATGACGAATTTGATGGTGAAGGCGGTCGAGCAATAGAAAGAGTTCAGACCGGTCAATACCTCTAAGAGGCAGTTACGCAACTAAGGTCGCCCTGTGGCTGTTCATAAAGTTCTGGGAATCGAAACAGAATTTGGCATTCTTCATCGCAACGACGGCGACTCAAACCCGGTTGCAGCTTCCTCGATGATCATTAACGCCTATGTCAACGGGTTTCTTGAACGGCGCATTAGTTGGGACTTCGAGGACGAACACCCAGGGGTCGACGCTAGAGGTTTCAACGAATTCGATGCACTTGCCCCTGAAATCGAAACTCATTTGGTAAACGCAGTCCTAACCAATGGCGCGAGATACTACGTGGACCACGCTCATCCAGAGCTGTCCACGCCGGAATGCACAGACGCCCTGCAGTGCACTATCTATGACCGGGCTGCGGAAGAGATTCTCATCCGTTCGATGGAGAAAGCGAATGAACTGCTACCCGCGGGTGAAGAGCTGATCATTCACAAGAACAACAGCGACGGGAAAGGCAATAGTTATGGTTGCCACGAGAATTATCTAGTTGACCGGTCAGTTCCCTTTGGGCGAATCGTGCAACAAATAATGCCCTTTTTTATTTCACGACAAATATTTTGCGGAGCTGGAAAGATCGGCTCAGAGGCTCCTGGCCTCACACATGCCGAGATCCCGTTTCAAATTACGCAACGAGCAGATTTTTTTGAGGAGGAGGTTGGCTTAGAGACAACCTTAAAGAGGCCAATCGTCAACACGCGAGATGAACCTCACGCCGATAGTAAAAAATATCGAAGGCTCCACGTCATCGTTGGTGACGCGAACATGAGTGAGCTTCAGACCTACCTAAAACTCGGAACGACAGCCATTGCGTTGGCGATGATTGATGACGAGATGGCACCCAATGACCTTGCTTTCGAAACCCCAGTTAAAACGCTAAGGGAAGTTAGCTACGACATCAACCTAGGTATGTCTCACCGATTACTTAACGGTCAGAGGGTCTCGGCACTCGACGTGCAGTGGGCTTACTTCTCAGCAGCCCAGGTCTGGGCAGAACGATTTGGCTTCGAAGTGGTCGGCGGTGAGCAAATCGGGCGCGACATCATGGACCGATGGCAGCACGTTTTAACCGCTATAGAGAGCGATATTGACTCTCTTGCTGATTCCATCGACTGGATAGCCAAACGCCGCCTCTATGAGGCCTTCCGAGAACGCCATGGCCTTGAATGGTCAGACCCCCAGATGGCGGCGCTCGATCTCCAATATCACGATTTGCGGCCTGACAAAGGCCTGTCGCGGCGAATTGGGCTACAGCGAGTTTCGACGGACGGCCAAGTTGAGGACGCTATCGATAATCCGCCTCCAACCACTCGGGCGTACTTTAGAGGCCGTTGCCTAGAGCGCTACCCGGATGCAATCGTTGCTGCGAACTGGGACTCGATGGTCTTCGACGTCGGTAGTGATCCCTTGAGACGCGTTCCTATGCTTGAGCCTTTGCGAGGCACCGAGAGCCATGTCGCTAACTTGTTAGATGAATGCGAAAATGCGGCAGAGCTATTGCGACGGTTAGGGACGTAAGAACCCCTTAGACTTGTGACAGTAGGAGGCATTAATGGCTGAACGAGAGCAGAAGCAGCGACGCACATCACGGTCCGATGATTCCCAAGTCGAGGAAATCGAGCCAACAGCGACAGGCGAAGAACTAAAATCGGAACTTGATGATCTACTAGATGAGATTGATGGCGTGCTTGAGACTAACGCTGAAGAATTCGTCAAAAACTACGTTCAAAAGGGCGGAGAGTGAGTTCTATCTCCTTCTTTAACCCAGGTGAGGACCCGGGTACTGACTTCCTCTCACTTCTCAAACACAACGGATTAGACCCGTTTTCGAGTGATTTACCTGGCCCTATTGACGCTGGCCACGCGACGACGGTCCTAGCAGTTCGCTGTGAAGGGGGAGTGGTGGTCGCAGGAGACCGGCGCGCCACCGCAGGTCATCTGATCAGCCATAGAGACATGCAGAAGGTCTTTCCGGCAGACGAACATTCTGCAGTCGCAATAGCTGGTGCGGCCGGCCCAGCGTTACAAATGGTTCGAGTGTTTCAGTTACAACTTGAGTATTACGAGAAGATAGAGGGCAAGCCCTTGACCCTTGAAGGGAAAGCGAACCAACTAGCAGAAATGCTCAGAGGAAACCTTCCACAGGCTATGCAAGGGCTCGCCGTCGTCCCAATCTTTGCCGGCTACGACGCCAACCGCGAAGCTGGAAGGCTGTTCCAATTCGATGTGACCGGCGGACGCTACGAAGAGCAAGACTTCGCGACAAGTGGCTCAGGCAGTTTGCATGCCGGCACCGTGATCAAGTTGGGATTTCGGCCGGACCTAACAGCCGAAGAAGCATTGCTTCTAGCCGTTAAAGCCCTTTGGCACGCCGCTGATGAAGACAGCGCAACCGGCGGTCCCGACCCAATCAGAGGGATCTACCCCGTGCTAAGCGCCATCACAGCGGACGGTTTCCGGCAACTCACGGATGATGAATCCGGCGAGGTGTTCTCCGAATTTCGCGAAGAACTCAGCGGAGGGGAGTAACCCTTATGACTATGCCCGGAATGTACGTTAGCCCCGAACAACTAATGCAGGATCGGGCTGACTATGCCCGTAAAGGAATCTCTAGAGGCAGGAGCCTCGCAGCGGTTGAATATGATGGCGGGGTGGCGTTAGTTGCTGAGAATGCCAGCTCAACTCTGCGAAAAGTGTCCGAGATCTACGACCGAATTGCGTTCGGGGGAGTCGGTAGATACAACGAATTTGACCAGCTGAGAATCGCGGGAGTGCGTTACGCGGAACTCAAGGGCTATCAGTACAGCCGAGAAGACGTGGACGCGCGCAGCCTGGCAAACCAATACGCCCAAATGCTTGGGCAAATCTTCACACACGAGATGAAACCGATGGAGGTTGAGATCGTTGTGGCCGAAATTGACGCGGTTGGCTCCGCTGAGCTGTACCGAATTCAGTACGACGGCACCGTCGCAGACGAGCAACACTGGTGCTGCATCGGCGGCGACTCAGAATCCGTGCTTGAACGCCTCGCCGAGGGGTGGAGCGATGACCTTAATCGAGACGGAGCAGTCAACCTAGCGGTCTCGTCGCTAGCGGGTCCTGAACGGACCATTGCGGCCAACGAACTTGAAGTCGCAGTTCTGGCCGCCGATAACGGCCGAAGGTGTTTTCATCGGCTAAGTGATTCAGAAACCGAGTCCGTCTTAGGGCAATAACCCCTCAGAGGCACTAGATCCTTCGATCTGGACACCTCCACCTGAGATTCTAGAGATACGGTGTGCTGGTGCAACGACGGATCATGGGCCTCGAAAACGAATACGGGGTGACATGCACAATCAGGGGTCAGCGACGTTTGAGTCCTGACGAAGTAGCTCGATACCTATTCCGCAGGGTCGTGTCATGGGGTCGTTCGAGCAACGTCTTTCTAGCTAATGGCGCCCGTTTGTATCTCGACGTTGGCTCTCACCCAGAGTATGCAACACCTGAGTGCGACTCGGTTTACGAGGTTGTGTGTCACGACCGTGCAGGAGAACGAATACTAGAGCGCCTAGTAGAAAATGCTGAGGAACGACTTGCAGAGGAAGGCATCACCGGTAGCACTATCTACCTCTTTAAAAACAACACCGACAGCGCAGGCAACAGCTACGGCTGCCATGAGAATTATCTCACGAGCCGTCGCGACGACTTTACGAATTATGCCGAAGTTCTGATCCCGTTTCTCGTATCGCGGCAGATATATACCGGCGCTGGAAAGGTGCTTCAGAGCGCGCGCGGCGCGATGTACAGCATTGCTCAAAGAGCAGAACACATTTGGGAAGGTGTCTCAAGCGCAACTACCCGCAGCCGTCCTATTATTAACACTAGAGATGAGCCACACGCCGACGCAGAGCGGTACAGACGCCTACACGTCATAGTGGGTGACTCAAACATGAGCGAATACACCTCATTTCTTAAGGTCGGCGCAACGTCTCTGCTTCTGAGAATGATGGAGGACCCCGCTGTGGTCCTCCGAGATCTGACCCTCGAAAATCCGATTCGCGCGATCAGGGAAATTAGCCATGACATAACCTGCCGTCGCCGAGTCCGGCTCGCGAATGGCAGAGAGGCGAGTGCTTTCGAAATCCAATCCGAGTATTTGGAAAGGGCGCAGCGGTTCGCTGACACCAATGAACTGAATGCAGAAGAGAAACAAGCCTTGTCGATGTGGGAACACTGCATGCAAGCAATCGAACAAGATCCGTTAACCCTCGAACGTGAAGTCGACTGGGTCATCAAGTACCACCTTCTTGAACGTTACAAAGCAAAACACGACATAGAGCTAGGGGACCCTAAGTCCGCTCTGCTGGATCTGCAGTACCACGATGTAAACCAAAAGCGCGGCGTGTTCTACCTAATGCAAAGAAATGGTCTTGTAGAACGAATCTTGGACGATGCCGATGTGGAGACAGCGATTGACCAGCCCCCACAAACCACACGAGCCCGTCTACGCGGCGAATTCGTGCGACAAGCGAAGGAACGAAAGCGTGATTACACGGTCGACTGGGTGCATCTCAAACTTAACGACCAAGCTCAACGCACCGTTTTATGCAAAGACCCCTTCTTGGCACAAGATGAGCGGGTAGACGCCCTAATTGAGTCGCTGTAGGCCTTGCCATGGCACGCTTTTCTTCACGAGTAGTAGCGGAGATCACTGAAGAGCGACATGGGTTACAAAGAGTGCTTTTCGATGACAACTCGACTGGCTACGCCCTGGTCTCGGTGTGCGGGACCCTCCAAACGGGTGATGAAGTTGTGGTTAACACAACTGCAGTGGACCTGGAACTTGGCACAGGCGGCCATCACGTGGTTCATTGGATCAACAACAAACGCTCTCAAAGAGAGCAACGACCAGGTGAAATCCTCAAGGCCAGATATCTATCAGAACAAACTGAGGTTGATCCCTATGTAGCCGTCCGGCAAGATCTAAGCGGAGCGCGAGTCCTCCTATGTGCCTTACACAGCCAACTCGGCGCAGCCGCTATTGGGGCGAATTCTGACACTCTGGGATATGTGATGACCGACCAGGCGGCTCTGCCACTCGCGCTGAGCGATTTATTAGCGGACCTCAAGAAGGCCAAGATTCTGGGGTTTACAGCCACAGCAGGTCAGGCATTTGGCGGGGATCTAGAAGTAATTAACGTCCCCTCGGGCGTTGCGGCGCTCCTTGAGCACAATTGCAGTGAAATTATTGTCGCAGCTGGCCCAGGACATGTCGGCACTGCATCGCAACTCGGATTCTCATCTCTCGAATTGGCCGGCCATGCAGCGACCTTGTCGGCCTTAGGGGCCAAGGTTGGAATTTGCGTACGGGCGTCTGAACTCGATCCCCGTGAACGGCATCAGGGCGTAAGCCACCATATGGAGTCGATACTCAAAGCGACGCCAACTGAGATCGAGGTGCCCATTCCTTTGGGAGCCCAGAGCGATTGGATTACCGCCCTTAATCATCGCCCATATCCAGTTGAGCCGGTTGACATAGCAACAGCCCTACAAGGATCCAACGTATCTGTAACCACGATGGGAAGACCATTCGCACTTGACGCCCTCGCATGCTCATATGTGGGCGCATCAGTCGCCTGGCTAGTTGGCGCAGAAAAGTGATCGGACTCAATCGGAAGCTGCTCCGCAATTGGTCTAAGACCTTAAGGTGGCGATGGTTTCGCGAGTGGTTTGTCGTGATCTTTGTTGCTCTGCTAGCAGCTTTTATAATCCGCGCGACCTTCGTTCAAACCTATTTCATTCCATCCGAATCGATGACGCCGACACTTGCGGTCGGCGACCGACTCATGGTCTACAAGCTCGCGTTTAGCCTCGGCGATGTAGATAGAGGTGATCTAGTCGTTTTCAATCGGCCTGCAAACCTGGGTGAAACGGACATAAAGGATTTCGTTAAGAGAGTCATCGGGCTAGAAGGCGAGCAGGTCACGGCTGAAGGCGGCGCTATATACGTAGATGATCGTCTGCTAGACGAGCCGTATCTCACCCCCGACACGTACACATCAGACTTTCCTGACACAGTGATACCACCTGACCATGTGTTCGTTCTGGGTGACAATCGGCCCAACAGTCGCGATAGCCGCTTCTTCGGACCTATTCATAAAGACTTGCTGGTTGGTGAAGTCTTTCTTCGAATCTGGCCTCTTGATGGCATAGGGCGTCCATAAATTATTGCGCTGCCTCGAATCCAGCGTGTAACCGATCAACATGATCGCTATGCACACCATCGATGCCCATCCGGACTAGGTCGCGAATTACGCGCACGTGTTGCGCGTCCCACGCGACGCAATAACGATTGAAGCGATGAAACAATGTGGTCAAACCGCCGGACCAGTCGCTGTGATGAAGATTAATAGCGTCGACCTCCTGGGCAGCTAACTCTGCCGCATGTCGTTCAGGTCCTTGCTTCATATCCCTTAACCGAACCGAGTTAACCAATTTGCAATTTGTTAATTCACGCCATTTCGCAAGAGTTTGGACCTCGGGGTAGCACAACCACAGGCGCGTCTCTGCACTGAATTCGCGAGCCACATCTAGGACCGGTGCTAAAGCTGCCTGGTCCTTTACATCTATCGACAGTTCGAAGTCCGTACCGCAGGCCTCATAAAGCTCTGCCAGCGTGGGAATGTGGGGAGGGAGCTCATCAAGCTTCGAATTCGCAACAGGGCGCCGTCTAACCCCGCGTCGGACAATTCCATCATGGTCCAAAACTGGAACGCCATCACGAGTCAGCCATACATCAGTTTCGAGCCCTGTCGCCCCAAGCCTGAGCGCTAATTCGAACGCGGAAATGGTGTTTTCTGCGGCGTGGGCCCGCGCTCCTCTATGGGCGAACTGAACCGGTGGCTGACGAAGTGAGGGAAGTCGCTGTTGCACGACCCGATCATTCTTCAAAGTTCCTGTCTCCGCAAGGAAGCCCCTAATCTAGTGACGTGGTAATTCTCGGGGCGATCGCAGCACTGTTGGTGTTGCTAGTAGGAGTACTCCTATGGAGGACTCTTAAGGTCATTAGGTCCGAAGTGTCAAAGTCCGTGACGAGTCTCGATGAAGCGGCACTAGCTATGGGGAAGGTTTCGCTAGAAAGAGAACGGGCCAACCAACATATAGAGCGGGTCGCAAGCCTACGCATTAGGCGGGTGGTCCTTTCGCGTCTCCGTCGCCGATTGACCCCTCCAAGGACCTAGCCTCAGTTATGTGAATCTCACTCCCAACGAGGTCCTGATTATCTCCCTCGTAGCCCTCGTCGCTCTTGGCCCTAAACAACTACCTCAGGTCGCGCGGCAGTTAGCTAAGGGCGCTGCGCAACTTCGAAGACTGAATGCGCAAATCAGAAACGAGTTCGACGCAGTGGTGGACGAGGCAGTAGTCGAATCACACGACCGCGAACTCAAAGAGCAGGCCAACCCCGAGGGTGAGCCACTTCATCCAAGAGATAACCAATGAGAATTCGGCGTCGGTCCAAAGCATCGCCACAAACGTTTTGGGATCACCTAGCGGAATTGAGGACTCGGCTCATCATCTGCGCCATAGCCGTTACCGTCGGTGCCGCTATCGGACTTGTCCTGTATAGCTGGCTTTTAGACAATTTTTTTCTTCCCCCGTACTGCAGAGTCCTGGAGTCACAAGAGATAGATCGCTCCTGCAGCTTGATAATCACCGAGCCCCTCGACGGCTTTAAAACTCGAATACGTGTTTCGCTCTACGTTGGCATAGTCCTTGCGATGCCAGTTCTGCTTTGGAATCTGTGGCGATTCGTCACGCCAGCACTAGATAGGCGTGAACGGAGGTATGTCTTACCTTTCGTTGCTAGTGGTTTGTTTCTCTTCGGGTGCGGAGCCGCGTTGGCTTACCTAACCTTTGAGCGAGCCTTGGAATTTCTAATCTCGTTCGGCGGTGAATCAGTCGACCCACTCTTTTCGCCAGGTGCATACCTCGGACTTATTACTTACATGATGGTCGCATTCGGGATCGGCTTTGAGTTTCCTATTGTCCTAATTTTTCTTCAGCTAGCGAATGTTGTGTCCCCTTCAAGGTTGAGCGCATTGCGCAGATTCGCGATCGTGGGGATCGTCGCAGGGGCTGCGATCATCACACCTTCTGGTGACCCCGTCTCACTGGCAGCATTATCAATTCCAATGTATTTGTTCTATGAATTATCGATTCTGATAGGCCGGTTCCTCCGACGGTCGCGCAGCGCGGATTCGTAACCTGTCAACTAATGAGTCCTGAACCCGGAACTAACAGAAACACCATGTTGACCGAACGAGGCTTGACGCCAGACGACTTCCAACTTCAGGCCTTCGAATTATTGGAGAGCGGATCTTCGGTGTTGGTGGCGGCCCCAACTTCCGCTGGCAAGACCCTCGTGGCTGAATATGGAATACACCGGGTGCTACTTGAGGGAAAGACTGTTATTTACACCACCCCAATAAAGGCTCTTTCGAATCAAAAGTTTAAGGACCTAGGACGCTGGCTTGGGAAAGGTCGGGTGGGTCTTCTCACCGGCGACAATGCCGTTCGGCCAGACGCTGAAGTGGTGGTGATGACTACTGAAGTCTTGAGGAACATGATCTATGGGGGGAGTCCTCGACTCGACCAGCTGGGCCTGGTGGTTCTCGACGAGGTCCACTTTCTTCAAGATCCATATCGGGGGCCTGTTTGGGAAGAAGTAATTATGCAGCTCCCTACAGAAACTCAATTGGTGTGTTTGTCGGCGACGGTTAGTAATGCCACTGAGGTAGCCGCTTGGATTACGGAAGTACATTCGGAATGTCACGCTGTCATCGAGACCACCCGTCCTGTCGAGCTCCAAAACCACTTCTTGATTTTCGACAAACGACACAGACACCTTCAGGAGTTTCGAACCCTCAGGGGAGGCGAAAGGAACCATGAAGTAGAGAGATTCCTGGCGAAGATGCGAGGTCAGAAGCATCGGGGGCCCAAGAGCAGATCAGGCGCGGTGGGTCGGCCAAGAAGAAGCGAAGTAATTGCCCACTTAGACGCCGCGGACCGTTTGCCGGCGATTTTTTTTGTTTTCTCGCGTCAGGGCTGTGACGATGCTGTTCAAAATGCTTTGGAACATGGTGTTGATTTCCTCGATGGACGTGAAAAACAGCGGGTGGAAACAATTGTTGAGGAGCACGTCAAGGATTTATCCAGAGAGGACCTCGCATTACTTAACTTTGATTCGTGGCTAGAAGGGCTCTCCGCTGGGTTGGCGTCACACCACGCCGGCATGGTGACGCCATTTAAGGAAGCGGTTGAAGACTGTTTCGCAGCTGGATTACTCAAAGTGGTCTTCGCTACGGAGACACTTGCAATGGGTGTGAATCTGCCCGCTAAGTCTGTCGTAATTGAACAACTCAGTCGCTTTCGAGGGGAGGGCCATGTCACCCTCACCGCTGGCGAATATACGCAACTTACGGGCCGAGCTGGACGACGGGGCATCGACTCATCTGGGCACGCATACGCTCTCTGGAGCCCATACGAGAGCTTCGGGGAACTGAGCCGGTTAGCGCGAAGCACAGATTTCGTTCTCGAATCTGCGTTCCGCCCCACATACAACATGGCCGCAAATCTGATGGCTCGCGTCCTTCGCGAAGAAGCGGTTGACCTGCTGGAGCGATCATTTGCGCAATACCGCTCAAACAGCAACATCTTAAAACTGAACAAGGACCTAGCTAGGGCGCGAGCCACACTGGAGACAGCGCGAATCGAGCTTAAGCGCCTCGGTATTGAATCTTTGGAAAGCGGTAATGAAGCGGAACTGGCAACCTCTGTCAACGGGACTCCACTGGAAAGGCTCCGACCCGGCGCAATCATTGAACGTTTGCATGGCAACGAGGCAAGTTTTTTACTGGTCTTAGGTACGACCAGCCGTAGGGGAGGAGAGCATCGTCTTAGGGTGGTGACACCAAGAGGGAAAGTCATGATGCTCAGTAGGGCTGACTTTGACGCAGCACCGCAGATAATTACGGATCTTGAGCTGCCAAAGCCGTACGCGCCCAATCGTCGCGAGTATCAACGGAGTTGCGCCCGCGTTTTAAAGCAGACCTTGACTGACCTCGGGATTGTGTTGGAGATACGTCGACCCGAGCGTGATCTGCGCGCTGAACGTGCGAAGGCAACCCGGCGGGTAGAGCAGGCACAAATCGGAATCGCCGCAGCAGAGCACCAAATCGAAGTAGCCCAAGGGGGCCTTGCGCAATCCCTAGTGGCCATTGAGGAAATAATGAATCTTTTCGGGTGCAGCCAGGATTGGGTTCTCACGCCGATAGGGAAATATTTGCAAGGCATCTTCCATGAAATGGACCTTCTCGCCGCATTGGGGCTTTCTGAAAATTTGTTTGCCGACCTGTCGCCGCCCGAACTAGCCGGACTGGTGTCAGCGTTGACCTACGAACATCGCAGTCGCCTTGACCCACCGCCTCCGTGGTATCCAAACGCCGTGCTTAAAGGCAAAGTAGCTGCACTCCTGGCCCGTAGTACACAGTTGCGGCGAGCAGAGCGAGAGCGAGGCCTTCCTGAAACGCGCGAACCTGACCCGACAATCATCGGCACTGTGCATGGCTGGGCATCCGGTCACGCGCTTGCCGATGTCATCGATGACACATCATCAGCCGGCGATTTCGTCCGCCATATTCGGCAAGTAGTAGACCTCCTAAGCCAGATCGCGGATGTGGCGCCGACACCGGAACTACGCGAGTGTGCTCGGGAGGCCTGCCGTCTCCTTGATCGAGACCTTGTGGCTGCTGCGGCCCGCCTTCAAGACACCGAACACGAGATGCTGTTGGACGATGGTAATTAAATCGGGAAGTGAGTGGGGTCGACAGTACGACGGGGGCTGTCCAGAGCGTGTGGCTACGACCGACAGACAAATTGGAGAACTTGTTGAAGAGTGTTGGAACAATGAATCGGAACTTCCCCTCGTTGGCCTCGTGGGTGGCGATATTTGGCGAGCAACGGGGTCCCCTAAAGGAGGAGTCTCCAGGCTCGACGGCGATGCAGCGCGAAAGGCCACTATTGATGTCGGGGAACTTTGGCTCGGTGATCGACGTCATGCCGTCGTAGCGCACGTCCTATTTCTTAAAAACTGGTGGACCGGACCCATTACCGCAATCATGAACTCGGAGTGGCGTCGGACATGGCGCGTCGCACCGCGAGCGCACCCTAACGACGGACGCTTCGATCTAGTTGCTGGCGACTTGACCATCCACCAAAGGTGGCTCGCATGGCAACGAATCAAATCAGGAAGTCACCTCCCCAACTCCAATCTCGAGTCGCGTCGAATCACGGAGTTCAAACACCAGTTTCCAGCAGGCACACGAGCTCTAATCGATGGAGTTTCGGTCGGAAAGTGCGAACAAGTCAGTTTGCGCGTTGTTTCTGACGCAATCTCAGTTGTCTATTAGGAGCCACCCCACGAGGGTGCGCCACTACTAGAGCAGATAGTCCTACGATCAGGACTGCCAGAAGAAAGCATTGACTCACCTAGCCGGCCTTCAAATTGACTTTGAATCATTACGCGACAGAACAGTTCTCATCAAGCGAGGAAGATATCCTTCGCCGCTACTTCACGAACCTTGACCAACCTGTCTTCGCCTTAGTCAACCTACCTGAGGTCGTCAAAGGCGCATTGTTCGCGCGCTACAGCCGAACACACAAAAGCTTGCGGCGACTCTTTCTTGACGAGTTCGTAGAAGATCTCGATGTGTCCGGCGATCATTCCATCGACGCCACCGTGGGGCTGGCTAAGGCGGAGGAGCTATATCAGAGAGTTTTTGTTGAATACGGAGACGACTCTGTCGCTCAACTTGGCGGGGTTCACCTCGCATGCGAGCAGGCTTCCAACCTTCTCACCAAGGTTCTCGAGTGGGGTCGCCTGATGTCCTACTTGGAACAGTCAACTCGATATCTCAGCTATGACACGAGAATCGACGGACGCTACCGCTATCACCGTGACCCCGAAATCCTTGGCTCATCAATCGGAACGAAATACGTCGGTGAAATGGATCGAATATTTGAAAGCTACGGCGAGCTTGTGCCCCTGATGCAGGACTTCTATCGCTCTGAACACGCCCAAGGATCAGATATTGGGGATCTGGCATATCGGCAAACCATTCGCGCCAAAGCCTTCGACGCAGTGCGCGGTCTGTTGCCAGCAGCGAGTCTTTCAAATGTCGGAATTTACGGTACCGGGCAGGCGTATGAAGCTCTTTTGCTCCGAATGAGGGCGCACGCCTTGCCTGAAGCCAGGGCCTACTCGGGCTTGATGTTGAGCGAACTCAGAAAGGTAATCCCTTCATTCCTTAGGCGCGTAGACGTTGAGGAGAGAGGCGTAGCGTGGTCAAGGTATCTGGAGGGTAACCAGACCGCTATGAAGGGGCTTGCTGAGGTTCTTACCGACGGCATAAACCCTAATCCGGCTCCTGAGGTAGACCTGATCGACTGGGACCCCGATGGTGAGCGCAAGATGCTCGCTGCGATGCTGTACCCCTACAGTCAACTACCTGAGACGCAGTTAGTGGATCTCGTCGACGGTATGACAGCAGACCAACGGATCGATCTTGTTCGCCGTTATGTGGGGGAGCGAGGTAACCGAAGGCACCGCCCAGGACGAGCCCTCGAAAGACTGGACTATCGATTCGATGTCCTCGGCGACTATGGGGGTTTTCGAGATCTGCAACGGCACCGGTTGCTTACGATTGAATGGCAATCCCTCACCCCTGACCATGGTTACGAAACGCCCGAAGCAGTAACTAACGCTGGGCTCAGTGAGCGGTACTCCGGGGTGATGGAGCGGTCAAGATCGCTATATGAGATGCTCCTCCCAGACTTCCCTGAACAGGCTGGATACGCCGTCGCGATGGCATTCCGGGTGCGTTACGTAATGCAGTTCAACGCTCGCGAGGCGCTGCACATGATCGAGCTGCGGAGTCAGCCTCAGGGACACCCGAACTACCGTCGAATAGCACAGGAGATGTACCATCAAATTGCCACTAAAGCCGGCCATAGCGCCGTAGCCGAAATGTTCACGCACATTGACCTGACCGCAGGGGAAGATGGGCGTCTCCAGGCAGAAAAGGCACTAGAAGTCAAGCGATCCGTTCAATGATGGAAGGGACGCGGCTTGCAACAGTTGATGATCTATCGCTTCTCGAAGAGTTCGTCTCACTTGCCGTAGCCGAGCAAGCCGAGAATCGGGGTGGATGGGTTTGGAGTCGTCGAGAAACGCGAAATCCGCCATTTCGTGCGAGTCTCGAATCCTCCTTTCATAATCCCGATGAAGAGTTGTGGATCGGGCAGATCGATGAAGTGCCAGTTGGGTACGCGGCGGCTGGAGTGACACTGCTGCGAACGGGCGAACTGCTTGGCGTAATCTCTGACATTTGGGTGCAGCCCGAAGCCCGCGAGGTCGGCGTCGGTGAAGCCCTTGCGGAAAGCGTGATTGCCTGGTGCACTGAACGAAAATGTGTCGGCATCGATTCCATGGCTTTACCTGGTAACCGTGCGACAAAAAACTTCTTTGAAACGTTTGGGTTTAAAGCGCGACTGCTCACCGTGCACCGCCCGCTGGAGCTCGATTGAGTGACTGACGGTTCAATGCCAGCGTGTTGTGTCGGAGCGATCGCGCTATGGGGAGACAAGTTGCTCCTCGTTCGGCGCGGAAAGCCGCCGGGCCAAGGGTATTGGTCAATACCAGGTGGACACGTCGAACCTGGAGAGTCCTGGCAACAAGCGGTAGAGAGGGA